>Ga0210396_10000088_pt1 | contig 167252 bp, 143 predicted proteins | sample IncBWH17OmetaG_FD_155466 | JGI IMG/M metagenome (GOLD analysis project Ga0210396, IMG submission 155466) | Forest soil microbial communities from Barre Woods Harvard Forest LTER site, Petersham, Massachusetts, United States - Inc-BW-H-17-O ...
ATCGGCTTCGTTGCGGATCGATTTGTCGCGCAGCTCAAGCCAGAGGGCGAGGACCAGACCGAAGACAAGGCCAGCACCGAGACCGCCTCCGGCAAACAGCCAGCGATTCGGGAAGCTGGGCGAGTCGGGCAGGTTGGCCGGGTTCAGCAAGCGCATTTGTTCGCCCTGCTGACGGCGCTCCATGTCGGTCGCCATCTCCGAGGTGCTCTTCTTCGCTAGAAGATCCGCGTAGAACTTCTGCGCCGTGTCGTAATCGCGAGTCAGCAGTTTGTACTTCTCTTCCACGTCGGGACTGATAGCAACGCGGCTCTGATAGAGTTTCGTCTGGTCGGCGATACGTTTCTGCTCGCGAGTCGCCTGCGCCAGCATGTCGGAGTATTGATGCACCTGGAGGCGCAACTGGCGGATCTCGGCCGGCTCGGCCACGCTGGACTTCTCGGTGCTGGTGTCCGAACTCGTCGCCGCAGCCTCGTTCACCTCGGCCAGACGCTTCTTTAGCTCGGCAATGTCGGCCTTCGCCTTGACAACGTCCGGATGGTCGTCGGTGTATTTCGCCTGCAGCTCAAGCAGATTGGCCTGCAACTGGGTGAGCTGCTGCTGGAGGCTCTGCGGATTGGTCGATCCCTGCGAGGACTTCCACGCCGCCACCTGCTGGGCCAACAACGACTCGGTATAAGCCTTGTCCTGCTGGGCGCGGTTGATGGTCTGCGTATTCGCATCCAGCTGCGCGTTCAGGGTTCCCAGAACTTTGAGGTTGTTATCTTCGTCGCCGGGCAACTGACCGACGTACTGGCGCTTGAAGGCGGCCAGCTTCGCGTCCTGGTCGTCGAGTTCGCGCTTGGCTTCTTCCAGCTGGCGGCTGATGAAGTCCGTCGTGCTTTGCGCCGCACGCTCACGCGAGCTCTGGTTTTCCGTAAGCAGCATCGAGGTGATTTCGTTACAGATGCTCTGGGCTTCCTTCGCGTTCGGACCGGTGTAGCTCACGGTGAAGCCGGGCACGCTCGTGGCCTGCCCAGGCTTTTTCTTGGAGCCGTCTGAGTTAGCGATCTGGCTCAGATCGGTGTAGACCGGTTCGACCTGAACCCCGGCGCGGATGTCATCGATCACCTCGTCGAGGTTCTTTCCGCCCCGCAACAGTCCAAGGCGGTCGACCATGGGCTGCAGCCGGTTGCGTCCCAGCACCTGCTGCTGCATTGTGGCAATGCGCTGCGCCAAGTCTTCCGGAACAACCGGCTGCACGACGGTTGTCGGAACCTGCTGCGCCTCGACCAACACCAGAGACTGCGAGGTGTACTTGGCGGGCACGGCCCAGGAAATCAGAAAGCCAACGATCGGCGCCAAAAGAGTCGGGATCAGGATCAGCTTGACCCGGCGGCGCAACATCGCAAGATAGTCGTCAATGGTTAAGTCGCGATTATCAATCATCCTCTTATTTCCGTTCTGGCTGCTCCCCGCGCAGCCGCGAAATCAGTCAAGCCGGATTGGGTGGAAGTGCCAATCCACACCGATCGTCAAAACGTGCCGCACCGCGATCCGGTTGCACGGAATACCCGCCGTGCAGAAGGAGGAGTCCAGGATCTGGTCATTCCACTGGTAGGCCAGGAAAGCGCCCCAGTTGTAGTTGAATTGCCGGCGCAATGCGAACCCCGCAAAACCGTAATCGAAAGAATTGGCGTTGACTCCGACCAGCACATTTTGCAGGCGCCGTGTGCGGGCAAAACCCACGTTGGCCATAACGTTGTACTTCCGTCCCAGCGGTCTCGTCGCACCAAAAGTCGCGACGTCGCTTTGCCCTCCGGCGAAGAAGCCCGAACCGCTGGTGTCAAAGCGCTCGTAGCTGGCCGACAGGCTCGCCTTGCGGAGTCGATAGCCCAGCGTGAAGCGGCCGGTCGCGGTCAACCTGTTGGTGGTTCCGCTGATTGGATCGTGAATCTGTGTCCACTGCGGACCGGCGCCGACGACAAGGTCCATGCGGCCAGAGACGCGATGTCCGTAGAGCAGCTGCACGATGTCAGAATTGATGTTGTCCGCTCCCACGATGCCGGGGAAATGGAACGCCATGTAGCCAGCCGATACGGCGATCTGGTCTTTCGGGCCCAGAGCATAGTCGTATCCAACTTGCCCGCCGAGTTGCCGGCTACCGATCAGGTTCAGCGCGTTGTTGTCGGTAAAGTGCAGCAGCCCGTAGGAAGCGGCCGCCGTCACCGACGAACGCGGAGTCAGGTTCTCGACAACGTCGGCTACGGTCACGTTGGTAATATGCGGGCTCTGTCCTAGAGAACCGAACTGATCGGAACCGAGAGCACCGTAATGTCCGCCGAAGCCGCTTCCGATCATTCCCATGCCTTCGCCGATACCGCCCAAACCCAGCTGGAATCCGCCGGCTCCGCCATAGGACCCGTATCCAAACGAACCTTCCGGCAGATAGCTGAAGGAATTGCGGACGTTGAATTGCCCGGTCTTCCAGAGAACACTCTGTTGTGCCTGCAATTCGTGGATCTGCATGATTCCGATACCGGACACGTTGTAGAATCCGGCACCACCCACATATGCGGCGGCGAGCTGGTAACGGCTCCAGAGGCGCTGCATGGTCAGGCCAGCGAGCCCACGTGTGACGGAGTGAATCGCTGGACGCGCGTCGCTGCCAATGTTGGTGTCGCCCGATTCACTGCCTTCCACGCCGCCGAGCAGCATGCTGCGCGGCTGGATCGAGGGCTCGAGAGAAGGCTGATCCAACCCCGAGATCGGCGGATTGTCGTTGACGACCACCGGCGGACCTTCTTGACCGAAGGCGGCGGGCGGAGGCGTCGACTGCTGGCTCGAGGAGTCCGGGCTGCTGGTGTCCTGCGCAGAAGCCGCACCCACGAACGTCAACAAGACCAGCGCGCAGATGATTTGGCGTATCAGCATCATTTGTTCCTTACGGGACAACAATGGTGTCTCCAGGCCTTAAAACGAGGTTCTGATCGATCGATGCTCCCTTCAACAAGGCCCTGTAGTTCACTGGAATCTTTTGTTGCTTCCCGTTCTCGGTCCGCAGCAGATAAATTCCCTTCGTATTAGCAAATTGCGTGAATCCCGCACTGGCCAGCGCCTGCAGCACGGTCATGTTTGGCTGCAGGGCCATGGTTCCGGTGTGGGTAACCTCACCCAGCACATAGATCCTCTGGCTGTTCATCGCAGTGACGATGACTGTCACGCGCGGATCGGCAAGATATTTCTTCAGCTTGGTGCTGATCGAATCGGCCAGCTGCGAAGGCGTGAGACCAGCTGCCACGACGTCGTTCAGCAACGGCAGAGAAATCTTTCCGTCCGGCCGCACCGGCAACGCGGGCTCCGTCAGGTCTGGCTCTTTCCACACGGAGACATGCAGCACGTCGTCGGGTCCAATTTTGTAATCCGCCGGTGCCACCGATACCGGATCCGCTTGTGCTTTGTCGGCGGGCGCCGGCTTCGCCTCATCGTTGGCTTTGGCGTTTGCCTGTGCCGCGGCCATGGACGCGAGCACCCCTACCAGTAGGAAAACCCCAAGCTTCATATGCCTCTTCATATCCTCTCCTGAAACCATTTACGACGTTCCGTAGTCCCGGTATCCGATCTGTTTCAATTTGTAGAGCAGGGCCTTGTAACTGATCTGCAACTCCTGCGCTGCCCGCCGACGATTCCACCGTGTGCGGTTCAGCACTTTCAAGATGAGTTCCTTCTCGGCTTCGCGCGATGCGGCTCGAGATGCCTGCTTCAGCGAGATCCGTTCTCCATTGCTGCCGTGTTCCGAGCTCATCAGAAGCGACCGGAGACCGCCCATCGCGACCGATTCGTCCCCGAGTGCGACGATCGCCTTAGCTGCATCCTCGAGTTCGCGGATGTTTCCCGGCCATGAGTAGTCCTGAAAGAGCCGTTGCGTCTGCTGGCTCAACTGCGGAACCAGCCGCCGGAAATCGCGCGCATACTTGGCCAGGAAAAAGCCCATCAGGTACGGAATATCCTCTTTCCTCTGGCGCAGAGGAGGCAGTCTCAAACAGACTCCGCTGATCCGGTAGTAAAGATCCTCACGGAGCCGCTTCGCTTTCATCTCCGCCTCCAGATCGCGGCTGCTGCCGCAGATCAAGCGCGCGCCATTCGTTTTCGAGTGCCCGTTGCCCTCCATCGATGGCAACTGGGCGAGCAGTACTCCCTGGCATTCGAGGCTGAGATCTGCAAGTTCCGCCAGATACAGCGTCCCGTTGGCGAAAAGCCCATTCCCGCCATTCACTTGCAGCAGTTCCCCGGTGATACTCGCGCAGGGAGCCACCTGAAAAAGCTCCTCTTTGTGCGCTGACCAACGGTGGATTCTCTCCGCCGTCGCCTTCTTCCCGGCACCGGGCTCGGCCAGAATCAGCACCGGAACTTCGCCTTTGGCGAGTTCCCGGATCACCTCCTCCAAGGCGCGCATGCTTTGACCGAGTCCTTCTAAGTAGCCGGCCTCTGCCGCACCTTGGATGGTGCTTGTCACTGGCAATTCCGAGGATTCTTTGGACATATAAACGCTGTTTTCTCGCCGGGGGAATGACACCAATGAGTCGGATGTTTTAGCCGCCATCCGTGAAGCACGGCTGCTGCCAACCGGCTGAGGACACCGGCCGCTCGCGAGATCCTTGTATATCTTTTAGCCTCAATAACTTAAACGGCGCGAGATCAAGCTCTGCCTCGTCTCCAAGACGCCTGCATAGCCTAGTACATGTCAGGAAAAAGGGAAAGTTTTTACCCATTCTGTGGTAACCAAAGGACATTACTTCTTGGCTATGCAGGGCAGATGCTTTCAACTTATTGACACAAAACAGGAATGAGTGCTCTGAACAGAGACGCCATGGTCCGGGTGTCCGGCGAGGTCTGGGTACTGACGTGGCTACATTTTTTCCACTTCTGGCCTTCGCCCGAGTAAGGGTTTAATGGGGAAAGTTTGCACCAAAGCATGACCAAAGTCACCATAATCGGTTTTAGTGGGCGATTGCAGGCGTTTAGTACTTCGCTTATGCTTGGGCAAGGACGCCTCCCAACCGAATTCATGCGTTAATAGGGCCGTACAAGAGTTTGAGCCAAGCCGTACAAGCCGCGCCCTTGCCGTTCGCCTCAAAGCCATCGTCTTCTGATCGCATCCCTATGTGGCAGATCGTGGTTTTGGTCCTGGCCTTGGTGTGGCTGTACGCGCCCGTTCTCAGCCACCTGATCGGCCAGTGGGTCCACGACCCCAACTACTCGCACGGATTTTTTGTCCCGGCATTTTCGCTGTATGTGCTCTGGCAGGAAAGGGGTCGTCTGCGGGCGCTTCCTCTTCGGCCGTCGTGGTCGGGATTGCCGATTCTGGCGTTCGGGGCATTTGTGCTGACGGCGGGAGTACTGGGGGCGGAGCTGTTTTTGTCGAGGGTCTCGTTTCTGATCGCGATTGCCGGGCTGGTGGTCCTGATGTACGGCTGGAATCATCTGCGGGCAACAGCATTCCCGTGGCTCTTTCTGCTGCTGATGATTCCGATTCCGAACATCCTCTTCAATCAGATTACGTTTCCCCTGCAGTTGTTGGCGTCAAAAGCGGCAGCGGTCACTTTGCCTCTGATGGGCGTGCCGGTTCTGCGGGAAGGCAATGTGATTCAGCTTCCCGTGATGGCGCTCGAGGTTGCCGAAGCGTGCAGCGGCATTCGGTCGCTGATGTCGCTGACGACGCTTGCAGTGATTTATGGCTATCTGATGGAGACTCGGCTTTGGGCGCGCGTGTTGCTGGCGGTCGCATCGATTCCGATTGCCGTGATCGCGAATAGCCTGCGGATCATTGGAACGGGGCTGCTGGTGCAGTACTGGGATCCGGAGAAAGCCGAAGGATTCTTTCACGCATTCTCGGGCTGGCTTATTTTTGTGGTGTCACTGTCGCTGCTGTTGTTGCTGCATCGGACCATGCAGCGGTTGTGGCCGCCGGAGGGCTCCCGCTGATGCGCGGCTACGGACGAGTTTTTGCGGCTCTGGTGTTGCTGGCTTCGACGGCGTTGTTTCTGCAAGCACGCAGCCGGAAGGAAGTCTTTCCGCCGCGGCTCCCGCTGGCGTCGTTTCCGAAACAACTAGGGCCATGGTCGGGGACGGACGTCGAGATTCCAGAGGATGTGCTGAATGTTCTCGGGCCGGGTGACTTCCTGTTGCGCGTTTATCGCAACGCGGACGGGCGGCAGCCCTATGCTGACATTTTTGTCGCCTATTTTCCGTCGCAGCGCGCCGGAGACACCATCCACTCGCCGAAAAATTGTCTGCCGGGCGCGGGGTGGACGCCCATCGAATCGAGTCAAATCGACCTCCCGCTTCCGGGCAGGGCGCCGTTCCTCGTCAACCGCTACATCATCGCGAAGGGCGGAGAGCGGCAACTGGTTCTCTACTGGTACCTGGCACACAACCGGGCCGTCGCCAGCGAGTACTGGGCGAAGGTGTATCTGGTGACGGATTCGATTCGCATGAACCGCAGTGACGGCTCGCTCGTCCGCCTGACAACCCACATGGTTCCGGGCGAATCGGTGGATGCGGCGATGAACCGCCTGAGGCCCTTTGCCGGGGAAGTTGTGCCGTTGCTCAATCAGTACATACCTCAATGAACCACAACGATTTACGATTTTGCTGGACGTGTCCCGCGCCGATGGGACAAATACGGAATCATTCCTTCATCTCGGTATTCGCAGACTCGGCGCGCTCGAGACGCGCATTTTGGGAGACCTGGTCATGATGCGTTCCACCTCAATCCGCCTCTTTTTCATGTTGGCCATGCTCGCCGGCCTGATGACCGGTTGTTCGCGCGATCCCAACGTGCGCAAGCAGAAGTACTTCGAAAGTGGCGAGCGGTACTACGAGAAGGCCAAGTACCACGAAGCTGCCATTCAATACAGCAACGCGATTCAGGTCGATCCTCGTTTCGCCAAAGCGCATTATCATCTCGCCCTCGCGTACCTGCGCATCGGCGAACCGTCGCGAGCCTACCAGGAGTTCACCCGCACGCTGGAACTCGATCCAGATAACTACGACGCGCGCCTGGATCTGACGAATCTGTTGATTGCTGCCAAGTACTTCAAGGAAGCACAGGAACATCTCGATTTGCTGCTGGCGCGCGAACCGAACAACGCGGCCGTGCATATGGCGCTGGCGAATTTCAAAACTCGCCAGGGCGACGTCGCCGCCGGCATGCAGGAGATGCAGAAGGCGATTGCGCTCGATCCGAACAAGGCGGACGCGTACCTGAATTACGCCATCATGCAGATGCAGGCCCAACAGTTCGATGGGGCCGAAGCCAATTTGAAAAAGGCGATCTCTCTGGATCCGAAGTCGATGGCGGCCCAGCTCGCTCTCGGAGGCTTCTTTCAGTCTCGTGGAAGACTCCCGGAAGCCGAGGAGCAGTTTAAGCACGCGATGACGGTCGATCCCAAGGATCCGGATCCGCGCTCTTCGCTGGCGCGCCTGTATATGGCTGAGGGCAAGAAGCCGGACGCGGTGGCGTTGCTAGAACAGACCAAGAAGGACCTGGCGGATAACCCGATCGGATACCGGATGCTCGGAGACTTCTATTTCGCGACCGGCGACCTCGACAAAGCCGTCGACGAATACTCCTCGATCTTCAAGGAGCATCCCAAAGATTTGCAGGGAAAAAAGAACTACATCCAGCTGCTGATCCTCAAGAATCGCACGGATGAAGCCAAGAAACTGAACGACGAAATCCTGAAGGCGAACCCACACGACAACGAAGCCCTGATTTACCGTGGGCAGATCGACATTCGCGAAGGCCATGCTCAGGAGGCGATTTCTTCGCTGCAGTCAGCGATCAAGAGCGACCCCGACAACGGAGTGGCGCACTACCACCTGGGCATCGCTTATGACGAGCAAGGGAATCTGACCCAAGCCGAGTCGGAGTGGCGGGAGGCAATTCGACTGAAGCCGGACTTGACCGAGGCCCAGCGTGCGCTGGCAGCTGTCTCTATCCGCAAAAGCGACTGGAACGCGCTGAACCAGATCGCGAGCACGATCGTTCAGCTTGCACCGACGTCACCCGAGGGTTACGGCTTCCGCTCCGTAGCCGATATCAACCTGAAGCAATATTCCCGCGCCGAGCAGGACATCAACAAGACAATCGAAGTGGCACCGCAAAGCCCCGTAGGCTACATTCAGTTGGGCAATCTGCGCCAGATCCAAAAGCAATACGCGGAGGCGGAAAAGGCCTATCGCAAGGCATTGGAGATCGCGCCCGCCAACTCCGACGCGCTTAATGGATTGATGACGATCTATATCGTGCAGAAAGATCCGGACAAGGCAATCGCCGCGGCGAATGCGCAGATCGCCAAGGTACCGGACAGCAGCGCCTTTTACGATCTTCTCGGAACGGCTTATTTCAATGGGAAGAAAGATTACAAGAACGCAGAAACGGCGCTGCGCAAGGCAACCGATCTCGACAAAAAGAACGGCGATGCCCTGCTGAAACTCGGCGAAGTTTACGTGGCCGAGGGATCGACGGATCAGGCGATTGCCACTTACCAGCAATCGTTAAAAGACAACCCGGGCCAGATTTCGTTCTACATCCTGCTGGGAGAACTCTTCGAATCCAAGCAGGACTGGGATTCTGCGAAGGGGATGTACCAGAAGGCTCTGGCGATCCAATCGGACAATCCCCTCGCATCCAACAATCTTGCGTACGTGATGCTGCAGCAGGGCGGCAACGTGGATGTGGCGCTTTCGATGGCGCAGACGGCGCGTCGTCAGATGCCCGACAATGCAAATGCTGCCGATACGCTTGGCTGGGCCTATTACAAGAAGGGCCTCTTCCCGACGGCGATTGACCTGTTCAAGGAAGCTGTGAAGAAGAGTCCGAACGATCCCACCTTCCATTATCACCTTGGGCTGGCCTATCAAGCTTCCGATCAACCGACACTCGCAAAAGAACACCTCCAGCAGGTACTGAAGCTCAACCCGAACTACAACGATGCAGACGGCGTGCGCAAGGCACTCTCGCAGATCCATAGCTAAGCGCCGTTCGGGGTAGCCGGCCAGAACCGGCTACTCCTCTTCCATCCGTCTTGCGGGGTGGTTGCATCTTCTCGAGCGCGTACGTGTCCCGCAAAACCGGATTTCGGTACGATGGAAAATGGCCGTCGCGATTCGCGATGATGTGGCAGAAGGAAAGCCCTACAACCAGCTGATCGAGCGTCTCCTGGCGGAACGAAGGCGTGTGACTGTCTATGCCTGCCCCAAAGACGAGTGCCCGCGGTCGCTGTTCGTTTTCTACCAAGAAAACACAAGTCTGATCGCGCTGGAGCACCACGTCTTGCTCCTGCTCGAGCGCACTCATCCGGAACACGATCCAATCTGCACCTTGAATGAGGAACTGCCCTTCGAGGTGGAAGCTCGTAAAGACTGAGATTACACAGGGGCCGAAGCCCAGGGATCACGCGCGGTGCACGAATCGCGATCCCTGCTTGAGGGTGATGGTCATTTCATTCTTCAGCACCTCAACAAAAAACTGCCGCAGAAGCAACGGTCCAGGAGGTTCAGGAGGCCGTGCCGTTCTCCTGCGGCAGCAGCGGGCGAAAGTCGATGGGGCGGAACTTTACTCCGTCCCGCGTAGGCGAGGCGATCACCTCGTGCCCAACACGCAGGGTTTCCGCTTCTCTCCGCGGAACGAAAGCTTCCAGGAATACATCGGCGACCTGCATAACTACATAGGCCGTGACCGGCGCCAGAACGACCGAGTAAATCCGGCCTGCGACTGTCTGCGTGATCCCCGTCATTCGAGAGACCTCCATAACACGATAAAGTCTATCGTATTTATAGGGTTTTAGTAAAGCACTTAACTGACTTTTGACCTGCTTTCTTTTTTGGCAACCTGACGGTTAGGATCGTGCGATGAAATGCATCCGCGACCCAGCCCGCTTAAGCTAATGCCGGTCGGACTGAGGGCCTGGGGATGCGTACTGCGTCGATCGTTTATCGAAGGCAGCGATGCTGTTCAGTATAGTTTCGACAACCGCTTCTTCCCCGATCGTGGAATTAGCCATCAAGTGAAAGCGGTGGCGATCCGGCCACTCGACCCCAAAGTACTGCATGATGAAGGCGGCGCGATCCCGGTCAACCGTTTCCGCAAGCTGCACCGCTTCCTTCTGGCTCCTGCCTCCCGCCTGGAGTCGCAGGACCTTTTCTTCGAATGGTGCGTAGACGAAAACGTGGAAGGCATCGCTTCGATTCTGCAGGTAGTAAGCCGAGCCACGCCCCACAATAACGCAGTTCCCCGCTTCAGCGGCGATCTTTACCACCCGCTCGGCTACTTCGCGGATGCACTCGGTATCGATGATCTTCGCGTGCGGGGCCTGAACGCTGCCTTCATAGCTGCCTCGCAAAAACCCTTTGAGTAGCCGATAATATAACGAATCGCGCTTCTCCTCGTGCTCCTCGACGGCCCGGCAATCGCACTCCATCAGCCGGGCGATTTCGTTGGTCAAGAGTTGATCCCACAGATTCCACCCGAGGTGCCGCGCCAGTGCACTCGCGATTTCAGCACCGCCGGCACCGTACTCCCGATCGATCGTGATCACCCGGATCACAAACTATCCTTCAGTGATGCGTCTGACCCGGCGAATTCGGCTGTAACCATAACTCTCCGATCGTGCGATATTCTTCGCTATTCCATCACCACACGGGCACCGCCCGGCTTGTTCTTCGCTAACACAAAGGAAAGCACGAACATAACCGCCGACGTCGCGGCGAGAATGAGAAAGGTGTCAACATAGGCCAAGACCGTTGCCTGGCGTACCAGATTTTGATAAAGCAAGCCGTAAGCTACCTGTACGGCGCGCTCGGCCTGCACTCCAGAGGCGGCCAGACGCGCTGCCAAGCCCGTAGCTGCTCCGTCCACTCCGAGCCCCCCAGGCGAGACGTGCGCGCCGAGGTACACCTGATGGACCTGGGCTCGACGCGCGATCAGCGTCGTCACCATCGAAGTTCCCACGCTGCTGCCAATGTTTCGCATGAAGTTGACCAATCCAGCGACGCTGCCGCTCTTCTCCAGCGGCATGCCAACGTAGGAAACCAGATTGATCGGCACGAACAGAAACCCGAGGCCAAAAACCTGGATCATCCGCAACGTGCTGGCGCTTGCAAAACTGATGTCGAGGTCGAGTTGCCGGCTGGAAATATACATCCCAATCGCAAGAGTCAGCCAGCCGAATGCAACTATGTATCGGGCCTCCACCCGCGACGAGAGTATTCCGACGACCGGCATCAGGAACAGCAGCAGAAGGCCACCTCCAGAGAGCACCAGGCCGGCCGATTCCGCCGTATACCCCATCAGCGACTGCAGGTACAAAGGCATCATAACCAGGCTCGAAAACAGCAAGATGCCCAGGACGAACATCATGCCGTTCGCACTGAGAAAGTTCAGATTTTTGAAGAGCCGTATGTCGATGATAGGGCGCTCCTGGAACCATTCCCACAGCACGCACGAAACCAGTCCCACAACCGCGAGGATGGCCAGGATCAGGATGAAATGCGATCCGAACCAGTCGTCCTCCTGACCTTTGTCGAGCATGACTTGCAACGCGCCGATGCCGATCGCGAGCAGGCCGAACCCGATGTAATCGAACTTAATTCCTCCGCGCGCGCGTTTCAACCAGGGAGGGTCCTCGACCAAGCGGGACACGAGCAGCAAGGTGAAGATGCCCACCGGCAGATTGATGAAGAAGATCCAGCGCCATGAATAATTGTCCGTGATCCAGCCGCCGAGAGTCGGGCCGATTGTCGGTGCGATGATCGCCGTCACTCCATAGAGCGCAAACGCCAGGCCGCGTTGGTGAGGAGGAATTACGTCGGCGAGGATCGCTTGCGCCATCGGTTGGAGGCCGCCGCCGCCGGCACCCTGCAAGATACGAAAAAAAATGATAGCCCCGAGGCTCGGCGCGATTCCGCACAGCAGCGAGCTTATGGTAAAAATCACCAGGCAAGTCATGAAGAATCGCTTGCGACCGAGAACGCTCGCCAACCATCCGCTAATGGGCAGCACAATCGCGTTCGAGACCAGGTAGGAAGTCAGCACCCACGTGCTTTGGTCGTTGCTGGCGCCCAAGCTGCCTGCCATGTACGGCAACGCTACGTTGGCGATGCTCGTGTCGAGCACCTCCATAAACGCAGCCAGGGCGACTGTGACAGCAATTAGCCAGGGGTTGAATTTCGGCTGCCAGGGAGCTGACGTGAGCGCAACATCCCCATTACTCGCTCTCTCCTCCTGCAGCCACGGTGAGAGTGGGGCTGTTTCCGGTTGAGCTGTTTCCGCCATAAATCGAACCGATCGGTGAGAGGCGAATCTTCGACCGAACTATGGATGCTGTCTGATATTGGAACGACTCACTTTGGTTCCGTTGACGCAGAGATCAGTCGACCCAAGCGCGTTTCCCCGTACTAATGTAGAGTTCCTCCTTCCCCTTACGTTGCTGACAGCGAGTGTTGAGGACGCAAGAAGCGACCGCCGGCGTAGTTCATCATACCCCGCTCACCAGTGGTGTTCGCCGTGGCGATATCAGCTAGCTTTTTTACGACTCTCTTTCTCCTTTGTCACCGCTGCGACGCCTGTGGGTTGAGGATGCGCACCCGAAATTTGTGCTGCAGGCGGAGTGAGCCACGTTTCGAAAGTCGTCTCGCCTAGCCGTGCGTTATTGCCCGGGAGCAGTGTTTTCTCGCTCAATTTCGCACCAGCGTAACGAGCGTTTGGATCGGCGATGACTTCGCGGGGATCTTGGAGCGAGGCCAAGCGCCGCCGGACGAGTTCATCGACGCGAAACTGTTCCGGGCCTCCAATTTCGACGATGCCATTTACGGGCGGGCCCAGTGCAATCCTGCCTACGGCAGTCGCCACATCGTCGGCAGCCATCGGCTGAAAAAGCACAGGTGGCAAATGCACCTTGCCGTCGACGACGGAAATGTCGGCAAGGCCCTTCAGGAACTCGAAGAACTGCGTCGCATGCACGATGGAGTAGGGGATTGAAGAATCTTTGATCAGCTTCTCTTGAGCAATCTTGGCACGGAAGTAACCGCTTTCGGACAGCCGATCGGTTCCCACCACCGATAACGCAACGTGATGCCGTACACCTGCGGCCGCTTCAAGGGTGAGAAGGTTACGAGTTGATGTCTCAAAGAACTTCAGCACCGCTGCGTCCTCCCAGGAAGGAGAATTTGATACGTCAACGACGACCGAGGCACCTTTCAGAACTTCGGCCAGTCCTTCGCCCGTAACGGTGTTCACGCCTGTGTTGGGTGCTGCCGCTACCGCCTCGTGCCCCTGCTCACGAAGCTTGTTGACAAGCTTTGATCCGATGAGTCCAGTACCGCCGATCACTACGATTTTCATAATTCTCTCCTTCATTTTTGACCAAGGTGTTTCCAAGCCATTGAGGTACGTCTTCGGTGCGGATGATTTTCAGTCCCCACAAAGCTATGGAATCGTGCTGCTCTCATTTCTGTCCGTGAGGTGGTGTACGCACTACTGTCGATCCTGTTCGTGGTTGGTTACTCTAGGTGCGTTGGCGGCTGGCTCCCTGGGCAACAGCCTCTTTGATTCCGGATACTTTGTGGCAGCGTTCGTTAGTGGGACGATCGTATGAATTCGTGTGGTCGAGAGTGACTCGTGTTCGACTTCGTGGTGCGGTTGATATTGCGATGTTGCCTCGTGTGCTCGTTGTCGGTGGCGGCTTCGGAGGACTCGCTGCAGTCCGCGCGGCTTGATCCTCAAGAAGCGCCATGGTGCGCTCACTAAAGATGAGACATCGCGTCGATTCCCTAAACCGTAAGATTCTTGAAAGCGTTCCGTGGAAACCCCAAGCGAGGTATGGAGAGTAGCCCCCTCGAGCGCGATGAACTGTAATTAATTCCCGACGCGCCTTTCCACTGCAATACAGTTCTTACCGTAATCAGAGGGGATGCCCAGAATTGCGAACCCCGAGACCCGATTTTGCCTGGTTGCGAGCGCGATTTCTTCATACGGGCATCATGCCGCGGACCTCGCAGGCACTTCAGCGACGCCGTGCAACTCCGCCACGGATGAGAACAGTGGAATCAGACCCTCCACCAATGTAGGGTGAGTTAGGACGGCATCGCGCAACGCGGTGTAGGGCGCTCCTGCGATCATGGCAATCTGGACGGCGCCCATGATCTCTCCAGCGCCGACACCGAAAACCGTAAAGCCAAGGATCCGATCGCTATCAGCGTCGACCAACGCCTTCATAAAGCCGCGAGTTTCCGCAAGCGTTCGCGCGCGCAGATTTGCTTCCATGGGCACTTTGAACAAGCGATATGGGATTCCCTGCGCCCTAGCTTCCATCTCGCTTAGGCCAATACGAGCAAGCTCAGGATCAGTAAACAGACAATACGGAACCTGTCGGCCGGTGGTCACTCGATTTCCTCCGGTGAGATTTGCATGGACTACTCGAAAATCGTCCGCGCTGATGTGCGTGAATTGCGGGCTACCTGCTACTTCTCCGATCGCCAATACTCCCGGTGCTGTCGTCTGCAGCCGCTCGTTAACCTTGATGAATCCACGGTCGTTCAATTCGACACCCGCCAACTCGAGTCCCAGGCCTTTGGTATTCGGAGTGCGTCCCGTTGCGACCAGCAGGTGACTGCCCGTAATCGACTTCTCGGCTCCATCCTGGTCAAGCACAATAGACACTGAGTCTCCCGATTTCCCCGATACTCGTTTGATACGCGCGTTCAGAACAATCTCGATGCCCTCATCCGCGAGCAGATTGCCAAGAGCCTCACACACGTCTTTGTCCTCTCGAGACATCAATCGTTCGTTGCGGTCGATGACGGTCACTTTGCTGCCGAATCGCCGCATCGCCTGGGAAAGCTCTACTCCGACGTAGCCGCCGCCCATCACAAGGAAATGTTCAGGAACTTCGTCCAGCTCGAGCGCCTCAACATGCGTGAGTGGTTGCGCTTCCACAAGACCCGGAATTGCTTCCAAGGCCGCATGCGTCCCGGTACTGACGATCACGTTCTCACCGCGTAACTGACGGGTGGTCCCGTTGGGCAGAGTGACCTCCACTGTTCTTGGAGCGACGAATCGTCCAGTTCCCAACATGAACTCCGCTCCGGTCTTCCTGTAGTTCTCCAGATACATCTCGTTCAAACCGGTCACCATGTTGCGCTTATGGTCTCGGACGCCCGACATATCAATGGTAAAACCGTCGAGCGTGATGCCAAATTCCTTGCTTCGGCGAAAGTACGACGCTACCTTCGCGCTGTGGATGACGTTCTTGCTAGGCAGGCACGCTATGTTCGGGCATGAGCCGCCAATATATTTGCGATCGACGACAATGACACTTTTGCCCTCGGCGGCGAATGTCCATGCAGCAACGGTTGAGCCGGTGCCGCCACCTAGAATCACCAGATCAAATTCTTCCGGCTGCGACTTCTTCAGAGCTTGGGCGGATGGAGAGGACTCAGTGCTCTTCATGCGACTTTTCCTTTCTGAGCAACTGGCTCAGTCTTCGCTTGCTTTGATTTCACAAGGTCGGCAGCCGAGGCTCCTTCAAGCGACAGTCCATAACCAACTTCTCGGACAATACGCTCTTTCAACGGTTGAATGAAATGTACGCGCGTGTTGCGGCGCGTCACTTCCGGAGCTTTCAAGTACAGTTTGGCCAATTCCCGTGCCCGACTGAGTGCCTGGCCATTTGGCACAACTTCCGCTACGACTCCCCATTCATAGGCGGTACGGGCAGTGAGCGGCTGTGGGTTGAGCAGGAACGCCTCCGCTCGTCCTGCTCCCGCGCGATAACTCCAGGTGGTGAAAATTCCGTCGCCGGGCGCAACGCCCTGGGAGAAGTGGGCCACATCCTCGAAAGTCGCGCCATCTGCCGCCACAATTACACTGGCAAGCAGCGCGTAGTCTGAATGCACGTGGGCACGTCCCTCGATTGCCGCGATGACTGGGACGCGTATGTTGGCTATGTTTTCCAAAGCCTGAACACCTTCATCGTGAACCTGGCTCCAGACGCCGGGATCGGCAGCGTTGCCGAAGGAGGACCAATCGACATCCGTAATGAACTCCCCACCGGCCCCCGTAAGGATTACGATCTTGTTCGCTCGGTCTTGCGAAATCCGGTAGAACCCATCGACAAATTCTGTGTGAGATTGCGCGGTCATAATGCACGGACCGCCGTTGGTGTGGACTTCAGCAACCAGCACGCCTTTGTCATCTCGTGTCAGCTTTAGATTGTGATAAGCATTGAAGTAGTCACTGTGAACTTGCATCGTATTCTCCTTTCTGTGTTGCAGCATTGTTATTGCCAGGCCAGCACCTTGCCATCAGGTGGCGACGACCAGACCACCGGCGGCGCGGATGACCTCCCCCGTGATCCAGGCTGATTCGTCTGATGCCAGGAACACCGCCAGCGGGGCGATATCAGTGACGCGACCCAGCCGGCCGAGCGGCGTCTTCCCAGCCAGAACGGTGCCGGCACCCCCCGCAAAGGTTCCTGCGGATACATTGCCTTCGGTTTCTGTATGACCCGGAGCGATGGCGTTGACGCGGACCTTGCGCGGTGCAAGTTCGAGCGCCAATCCCTTTGTCAGCGTTTCGATGGCACCTTTCGTGGAAGCGTAGAGCAGGGCTCCCGCCACCGGATGTGAGCCTACGATGGAGCTGAGGTTGATGATGCTCCCTCCGTCGGACCCGAACCGCTTGATAGCCTCCTGCACGGTGAGAATCGCCCCGAGAACGTTGACGTTGTAGTGGAGGCGAAAGCTCTCTTCGGTGATCTCCGCGATGGCACCGAAGCGGAATACCCCGGCGTTGTTGACCAAAACATCCAGTCTTCCGAAGGCTGAATCGACGTCTTTGAAGAGCCGCGCGACGTCTGCGGCTTTGGACACGTCGGCCCCGACCGCGATCGCTTTGCCCCCGCTGTCGACGATCGCCTGAGCCACGCGTTCGGCTCCTTCCCGGTCGGAGGAATAGTTCACGGCTACGCGTGCGCCTTCCGCTCCGAGGGCCGACGCAATCCCAGCACCTATGCCTTTGGAGGCACCCGTCACTATTGCCACTTTCTCAGACAGTCTGCTCATAATTCACCATTGTTCTTGATCGGACTACCCGTACGCGAGCGTCCATTAGAATTGTGCTCACACGCAGGAAATCTCGATTTATGGTCCTTCTGTTAAAGGAGCGTTTTGAAACAGTCCGTCAACATTCAATTTTGCATCCTGAACGAATCGTCGGGCAATTCCGAAACGATGCGTGCCTCATGGAGAGTGCGCCCACGACTGGCAACGCCATGTGCAGGAGAACAACAAACGAAGGCGTTGACACTTGATCTGCAAGCACTCGGGCAGTACAGTTAACAAGCCGAGGAGGTCTGATGGATTTCCGACTACGCCTGCTTCTGTGGGTTCCGGCTTTAGCCTATGAAGGAGTTTTGCTGTCCGGTGGCAGGCAGTTCGCCTCACTGGGACAGATTGCGACTTTAGGTTTTTTGGGCGCCGCTTTAGGGTTTCTTCTAGCGAGTATGTTCACGATCAGACAATGCCGTCGAGAGAAACTGCGATTGAGTCGTTAGAGACGTAAATCTGCTTCGATCCTCATCCACGCGATGTAAGTGTTGTGCCGAGAATCGTTGGGCGCTGAGAATCCCCACACCATCCCTCAACGATGCTTCTGGTAGTCGTCGCTGGCGAATTCGCCAGATTCACGGTTGAGCAGATGTCTTAGCTGAACGCGGGCTGGTTGTCGCTCGCCGGCGGTAACGCCATGCCAGACGACTTGGCAGTCTTGAAGATCCGCTAACTCGCCCGCGCGAGTTCTGGTTTGCGAAGCTCCTCCAATTTCACTTTGAGTCGCTGCAGTCGGCGTCCTTCCGAGGTCTCTTCGTTACGCCTTTCCTGAAGCTTCGTTTCGTGCGGCTGAAAACGGATGGCTGGAGAGGTCATGCCGCAAGTCTAGGAGTGTTACAACGAGGGGTCAACCCTCAAAGAGCCCTCGATCTCCCTTCCCCGGTTTGGCCGTCACTTACCCAGATCAACTCTCTGTGAGGAGTCTCGCGGCCTTCTACGCGCCTCTGGACAGATCCGATCTCCCGTCATTTTGACTCCCTGCGCTACAAGGCAGCTACGATGATTTCGTCGGAAAAGAGAAAACCCGCCGTATCGAAACGGCGGGTTTTCAATCTTACGGTCGGTCGTTAGATCAGGTTCAGCTTGCGCCGTACCAGACCCGCCAGACCGATCAAGCCAGTTCCGAACAGGCTCAGGGTGCCCGGCTCGGGAACGACGATGGTGGTGTCGCCGCTCGAGATCGTCACCGACCCACCGTTGACCAAGGGTCCTTTGTGGGTGAAGACGGTGATCTGCGAGGTTGCAGCGACGGTCTTGAAGCCGGTATAGAGTGTGCCTGAGAGCGCACCCGTGATTGTGTAACTGAAGCTGCTTCCTGCCCCGTTTTCAACCACTGTAACCGGTCCCGAGAAGGTGCCCGAGAAGATCACGCCATTGGGAACGCCGTTGACGCCGTTTCCTGTGATCGTAAACGTGCCGCCCGTTGCAAATGTCGCATTACCACCAGTCAACGAACCGCTGGTGAGGGCTCCGGTCGTGAAGCTGACGGTTCCGAGATCGGATCCTTGGATCAGCCCGCTGTTCCCAAATAGCCCGCTGACCTGAGTCAGTGTCGAATTGCTCAGAGAAAGACCGCTCGCGCTTCCTGTGAGCGTGCCCCCCACGTTCGTCGTATCGATACTGCTGCTTGCAAAGGCTGCGAGTGGCAGGGCCAGTGCCAGAACAGCCAGCAACATTATTTTCTTAACCATAAAATCTACCGCCTCCTAGGGTTCCGAATCTCATTCGGCCTCGGGGGAAGAGACCTTCAGGTTCTGCATCTCGGGGTGAAGACGCAGACGCCCGCGTCCAAGATAGAGCACACTCAGTACCAAAAGCGTTGGAAAACAACACGCATCTTATCATAGGGTTAGGCTAGGTAACGTTACGTTTTTCTTGGCAAAACTGCAAACCTGTGCGCATGTACATCACTTCTCTTCGGGTTCTCTTCTCCCGGGCGCGGCATTTTGCCACGAAAACGCAAAAACGGCGGTGCTTTTCAGCACCGCCGTTGAGAATCGCTGAAGTGCTTCTTTCTAGTCCGCTGCGAGTCCGGACCCTACTCCGCTTTCGTTGCGGCGGACCGTCCGGTTCGAGGGTAGGCCAGCATCACGGATCTTGTAGAGCAACGCACGGTAGCTGATGCTCAAAGCACGCGCGGCCTGCTTGCGATTCCAGTGATGCGCCTGCAGGACCTTGAGAATGATCTTGCGCTCAAGCTCGCGAGTGGCCTGGCGGGTCAATTTCTTGAGAGAGATCGGACCATCCACGTTGATCTCGGGATTGAAATACTCCTGTTCCCGTGTGACCAGATCGCTGGAAATCACTTCCTCGGAACCCAGAATCACGTACCGCTTCATCAGGTTCTCAAGCTCGCGGATGTTGCCGGGCCAGTGATACTTCTGCAACACCGCCATCAGTTCGACCGACAGCGCTTTCGCGCGGCAGTTGTACTTGCGGTTGTAATGGTCCAGGAAATAGTGAGCGAGGTCTTCGATGTCGGCGCGCCGTTCGCGCAACGGAGGCAGTGCAAGGTTTACTACGTTGATACGGTAGAACAAATCCTGGCGGAACGTGCCGTTTTCAATCTCGTGCTCGAGCCGCCGGTTGGTGGCGCAGACAACACGTACTTCGACTTTTTTGTCTTCCTGGGCACCGATCCGACAGAACTGGCCATCCTGAAGTAACTGAAGGAGTTTGGACTGCAGGGCCAAATCCAGTTCGGAGATTTCGTCGAGGAACAGGGTGCCGCGGTGAGCCAACTCGACGCGGCCGGGCTTGGAGCCGTAAGCGCCGGTAAATGCGCCCTTTTCGTAGCCAAACAGTTCGCTCTCCAGAAGGGTGCCAGGGATCGCCGGACAATTCACCTTCACGTACGGCCCGATTTTCCATGGCGACCGGGTGTGGATCATGCGCGCAATGATGTCTTTACCTGTGCCGCTCTCGCCTTGGATCAGCACTGGCACATTGGCCGCCGCGACTTTGTCCATGCGCGCGCGGAGGGCCTGCATGGCCTCGGAGTGCCCGAAAATGATCGACTCAGGAGGAATCTCACCAATCGCTTGCACCAGAGAACTGACAGAATTTGTCGTTGTCATGTATTTTAGCGCTGGTCAAAACCCGCCAGCACCCTGATAAGTGCACCCTGCACGCCAAACCTGAGACCAACCAGGCCGGCTCGTAGACTTATCCCCTATGTGACTGAGGATACATGGTTTAATGGCGGGAACGGGCCTGATGGCGGCCGTCTGGGCGAGGGCAGGGCACCGAAGACAAGTTACCTTACGGGTGGGAAAAGTTTTTCACATCGCAGAAGCAAGTTTCCTTCGCACCGTCAGGAACTTGCTCGTGCCGTTGAGAAGGGGACGCGAGAACTTCAGTCCCAGGAGATGATAGCCCTCCGCGTGAGAGATGCGCAGAGTGCGCGCGCGCAGCGTGCGAGCCGCCTTCGGCAGGGCGGCCGTGGCAGCTAAGGGCGCGCTGGGAATCTCAAGCAAAACCTGCGCAGTTGGCGGCAAAGAGCGGCGGACCGCTACCAGAGCGCCGCCGGCACTCACATTGAGGGCGGTGGCGAACTCGAGAAACTCCTTTCCTTTCTCATCGCGGCTACGTACGAAAACGGGGATTGCCAGGGGCAACCGTGTCCACTTCCGACGTTCCTTTTCGGGTTTGCGCCGAATCAAGAGGTCCCCTAACAATTAGGTTTTGCACAGGTTTGCTGGCATCTAATGGGCCAAACGAACAACCCGTTTGGCCCTGTGGGGGCGAATGGCCCTTCTCCGCGGGATTATCGCCGGAAACAACGCTCCCCGCACGGAATCTGACGGAATTGACGGGGTTTCAGAGTCTTTTCGCCGTGAAGAACGCGAGCCCACGGGAACTTGTTTAAAAGTGCAATGATTTACCCTAGTGTGGCAATTCGGGTTCATTTTCATTGACATTGGAGGTTCCCTATCCTACGATTTTTCTCACGCACGTTCTTCTAAGCCGTTTTTGAAATTTTTGTCCCCTCCCCGTTTGTCAAGCCATGAGTGTGTCCCACTATGGGAGTTAATTCAGACAATACGTGTCTCCCAGCGATCGGGAAGGCAGCGGGAGCACAAGTGCACGCGCAGCAGGTTGAACCGGCAACGGTGACGAGTTCGCCGGGTCGGGACCTGGAACAGGACTATAACCAGCTCTGCGAGCGATTTCAGCGTACCACCAACGCCTTAGCCTCGGCAGCGCATGATTTGAAAACACCGCTCGCGATCCTGAACGGTTACATCGAACTTCTGCAAAGCGAGAAACTCGGCCCTCTGAATGAGCGGCAGCGGGACGTAATCGGCGACATGCGCTCCAGTGGCCAACGGCTACAGAACTTCATTCAGGACTTTTTGTCGTACACCGTGTTGGAAACCGGTGAACTGCGCATGCAGTACGAACCCGGGGACATGAATGCAACGCTCGCGGAAGTGTGCCGCCTATGGTCGCCGCGTTTCCAGGAGCGCGGTCTGGCGTTGTACTTTCTGGCAAACGAGAAATTGCCCATGTTTGCGTTCGACTCTCCCAAAATCCAAAGGGTGATTTCGAACCTGCTGGAAAATGCATCCAAGTTCACGCCTTCGGGCGGCACCGTTTGGCTGCATGCCGAACCGTATATGTGGGAACGGCGATCAGCAACGAAGCCTGGGGTGGAGAAAGAGAGGCGTCGCCAAGCTCTGTCGGTGCCGAACGCCGTGAAGGTAAGCGTTTCCGATACCGGTCCTGGGATTCCACCTGAATATCATCTCGAGGTGTTCGACGATTTCTTTCGCCTGCCCGGCACCGAGAACAAATCGGACGGTATGGGTCTGGGGCTGGCCATCGCGCGGCGACTCGTGAATGGCATGGGTGGGAAAGTCTGGGTCGAAAGTGAACCCGGAAATGGGTGCAAATTTTCATTCTTAGTGCCGTTGAACCCCTCCTCCAATGCTCGGCAAAAGGGAAAAACTGAATGAGTGAAGCGGGCAATATCCTGTTGGTCGACGATGAACCGGGAATGCTGCGGTACATCCGAACCCTGCTCGAAGTAGATAACTACAAGGTCGAGACTGCGTCCACAGGCGAAGAGGCCCTGCAGAGGATTGAAAAAGGTCTGGCGCCGGATCTGGTCTTGCTGGACGTGTTGATGCCGGGAATTGATGGGCTCGAAACACTGGAACAGCTCCGCCAGATGCGGCCGGGTGTAAAAGTTGTGATGCTCTCGTGCGTGAACGATACCCGCAAAGTCGTCCAGGCAATGCGCCTGGGCGCGCAGGACTACCTGACCAAGCCGTTTCAGAAGGCCGAACTGGATGCTGTCGTTGACCAGTGCATGGGCAAGAATCAGGCGTACGCTGGAGAAGTTGAAGAGCTTTGCGACGATGTATTCTTCGTAGCCGCCAGTCCTGCGATGAAAAAGATCCGGTCGCAGGCGGCACTGGTCGCCAACGTCGACATTCCCGTGTTGCTGTTAGGAGAGAGTGGGACAGGCAAGGAAGTGCTTGCGCGCCTGGTGCATAAACTCTCACCGCGCGCGCACCGCACGTTCCTCAAGGTAAACTGCGCGGCGGTGCCGGCCGATCTGCTCGAGAGCGAATTATTCGGGTATGAAGCCGGCGCGTTCACGGGCGCGACCCACCCGAAACCAGGCAAGTTCGAGTTGTGCAACAAGGGGACGATCCTGCTCGACGAAATTGGAGAAATGCCGCCGATCCTGCAAGCGAAGCTTCTGCATGTTCTGCAGGACCAGCAGTTCTCGCGGCTTGGCAGCCGCAGCGTCATCAAGGTGGACGTGCGCATTCTGGCCGCCACCAATATCAATATTCCCGAAGCACTGGCCACCAAGCGCTTGCGCGAAGACTTGTACTACAGGTTGAATGCGTTCACGCTCAGCCTGCCTCCGCTGCGCGAACGCAAAGAAGAAATTCCAATCCTGCTGAAACACTTCATGTCGCGAATGTCGGAACGCTACGCGCGGGCTCCCCTGCCGCTGTCGCCGACGATGATGAATGCCTGCCTCGAGTACACCTGGCCTGGCAACCTGCGCGAGGTTAGCAACTTCGTCAAGCGTTACCTCATCCTGGGCGACGAGACGCTGGCCATCGCGGAGTTGAATCCGAAGAATGATCTGAATGGCGGCCCGGGCACTGAACCCGGCACAAAGTCCGGCGCAAGCGAAGGCGGGGGCGGCGGCTTGAAATCGCTGGCCCGCAGCGCGAAGGATGAAGCCGAGGCCGCTGCCATCACGCAGGCACTCGAGCAGACCAACTGGAATCGGAAGCAGGCGGCCGCGCTGCTGAAGATCAGTTATAAGGCTCTGCTTTACAAGATCCGTCAGTACGGCATTGCGGAAGTGCGCAGCCATCACAAACTCTCGGCCGGGGCTTAGAACACTCGGGCGCGGTTTAGTGCAAACTGTCGCGGACGATGTCTGTCGTCGTGTGTGACGATTAGTCGGCATGCGTTTCGCCCGTTTGCCGCACTGGGCGTTCAACCCCAACAAATTTAATCGCTTTTAAACAGTCCCAAACGTTTATCCTTACGGCCAAACCTTCCCGCCGTGGTGTAGGTTGCATCTCCCTGCGGACGAGCCAATGGCCAAGATTTTTCTTTCTGGAGAATTCGTAGAAGCGTTCCCCGACGCGCTGGTTGCAGTAGAGCGCGATGGAACGATCGCCCAGATCAACTCTCAGGCAGAAGACCTGTTCGGCTACCGTCGAGAAGAGTTGTTGGGGCAAAAAATCGAGATTCTCGTTCCCGAACGTTACCGCCGGCCCCACCAGGGGCACCGCGAAGAGTTCGTGCATAACCCGAAGATCCGGCGCATGGGCGCGGGACTGGATCTCTATGGACGGCGCAAAGATGGGTCCGAGTTCCCCGTTGAAATCAGCCTCAGCCCAGTTTCCGCAGGTGACCAGCAGCTGGTCCTGAGCGCCATTCGCGACATCAGCGACCGCAAGCGAATCGAAGAAGAACTGAGACAGGCACACACGGAGCTTTCGCGAAGGACATCACAGCAGATCGGCGAATACCGTGGCCAACTCGCTTCGATCGTTGATTCCTCCGATGACGCAATTATCGGCAAAGACCTCGACGGACGCATCACCGCATGGAATCGAGGGGCAGAGCGAATTTATGGATACACCGCCGAGGAGATGATCGGAAAGAACATTTCCCTGCTGGCTCCGCGCAATCGGCCCGATGAGATTCCAGAGATCCTGGAAAAGATTCGGCGCGGCGAGAGTGTCGAGCACTTCGACTCCGTCCGGGTCGCGAAAGATGGCCGACGGCTCGACGTCTCGATCTCTGTATCGCCGATCCGCGAGGCGGGGGGGCGCGTGATAGGAGCTTCTGCAATTGCCCGTGACATTACTGCACAAAAACGCGCCGAAGAACATTTTCGGCAGGCGCAGAAAATGGAGGCGATCGGGCGGCTTGCGGGAGGCATGGCCCACGATTTCAACAATATCCTTGGCATTATTACGGCCTGCACGGAGTTGTTGCGCACTCGAATCGATTCAAAGTCCGACATTGGGCAGTGCGTGACGAACATGCGGAAAGCCGTGGATCGCGGCGCCTCGTTGACACGGCAACTGCTCGCTTTCAGCCGCAAGAACGTGGTTCAACCGCAAGTTCTCGACCTGAACGATCGTTTGAAGGACGTAAGCAAGTTGCTGCGTCCATTGATGGGAGAAGACGTTGAGATCGTGATCTCGCCGCGTAGCGAAGCGGCCATCGTGGAAGCCGATCCCGGACAGCTCGATCAGGTCGTGCTGAACCTCGCGGTAAACGCTCGCGACGCTATGCCGAATGGAGGCAAGTTCATGCTCGAAACGTCGCAGGTGAAAACCGACGAGATCTTCAGCCAGATGCACAAGCCGCTGGCCGCTGGAAGCTACGTGATGTTGGCGGTCAGCGACACCGGCGTTGGAATGGACCCCGCCACGGTGTCGAGGATCTTCGAACCATTCTTCACCACGAAAGAGGTCGGCAAAGGCACGGGCCTTGGGCTGGCGATGGTCTATGGAATCGTTCAGCAGGCGGGCGGTCATATCTGGGTCTATAGCGAGCCTCGACGGGGAACCACCTTCAAGATTTATCTGCCAAGTGCGGAACACAAGCTTGGGGCGGAGACAAAGATGGAAGAAGAAGTCCTCACACCACGACGCGAGGGCGTCACAGTCCTGCTGGTCGAGGATGACGAGTTGATGCGCCAGCTCACGCGGCAGCTTCTTGAAGAACATGGATACCGAATTCTTGAAGCGAAAGACGGTCAGGACGCGCTGGCGATCGCGCGGTCTCATTCCGGGCACATCGACTTGCTCTTGACGGATGTGGTTATGCGCGGATTGAGCGGTCCGGAATTGGTCTCGCGACTGAACGGGTCGCGTCCCAACATGAAGACGGTCTACATGTCGGGCTACACGGGGGAACTGATTGGGCGAGAAGATATCGCCGCACGGGGCATTCCTCTGCTGGAGAAGCCCTTTACTCGCGCCGGACTCCTCCAGACCCTCCACCAGGCCCTCGAGCAACGTTCTGGTTCCTGAACAAGGTGCGCGACGGATGACCAATGTCACTAATCAAGGTGATTGAGATCACACAGAACTGTGCCAAAACACCCAATTCTAGCCAGCCTCTGTCGCGCACCCGTAGGCGGATCCAATCGGAGTGGCATACGTAAGTAATTCATTTTGTTACGTTTCTCCGGTCCCCTCGATTCCTCGGCCAATGTCCCTAGGAATGGCGCGCGAGATGCCTTTGTATCTGGCGTAACCAAGGAGACGATATGGCCACTCAACCGATGAGACCTCCCCAGAGCGCTATGACCGCGCACACGGCGTTTGGCGATCTGCCTCCTGCCGTCATGCATTCCCTCGAGATGGTCTCCCTCACGAACAACTATCCCACCGGCACCGTGCTTTTTACGGAAGGCCAGGCGGCCCGCGGCATGTACATCGTGCAGCGCGGGCGCGTGAAGTTGTCGGTGTGCGCAAGCGACGGACGGACGCTGATTCTGCGAATCGTGCAAGCCGGAGATTCTCTCGGTGTTGCCAGCACCATCGGCAGTCGCGAATACGAAGCGACGGCGGAAGCGCAAGAACCCTGCGAGATCACATTCATCCGTCAAAGCGACGTGATGCGCCTGATGCGTTCGCACAGCGAATTCGCCCTATGGGTAACGCAGCATCTGAGCCATGATTACAACGCAACGTGCAGAGAAATCCGCACGCTCATGCTCTCCGGTTCTGCCGGGGAGAAGTTGGCGCACCTGTTGGTAGGCTGGCTCGACGACCACGCTGACTCGAGAACGCCAGGGCGCATGAAGATGGTTCTCACTCACGAAGAAATCGGACAGATGATCGGCACGTCACGCGAAACAGTTACGCGGCTGTTCGCCGGGTTCAAGAAGCAAAGACTGATTCAGCAGGAAGGCGCCACGCTCGTGGTGGCGAATCGGGTAGGCCTGGAGCAATTGATTACCGCGTAGCGAAATTGGTTCACACGGCCAAGAACGGGCTTATCAGCAATCGCGTAGCTTCGGGTGCCGGGCAAGATTGACCAATGGCATTCGCGAGGATTCCAGCCACCTGTTTCGCGCGGCGCCGCACGCACGCGAAACTCCGCGAAATTGCCGGGTCCATCCCAAGCACGAAACTGACGGCCTGAATGGTATGCGTCAGGAATTGGCACTCTGCCTCATTGATCTGGCGATGGCGCCCCAAATATTCCAGCGTTGACTGAGGGCTGGAAAACGCAACAGCCAGAACCTGCAAGGCGCTGGATTCTTCTCCCACCTGGGTCGCCCCGCTGTTCAGAAAGGTCTGCCGCTTCGTAATGCGCAGGGCTTCATTCTCGATGAGACGGCAAATGTCTTGCTGCAAGATCTTCGTTTCAGTTCTGAAATCCGATCGCCTCGGTTGACGCGGGACGACGGCAACATCGCTGCGAGACAAACGGACCCGCGCGGCAGCGACCAGACTTTGTTGATCGCTGCCGCCGACGCGTCGCTGCACCGCGAGCGACGCAGGAGAGAACTTGTTGCGAGAACCAATCTGTTTGCTCTTACTCGTAGTGCGGGAATGACGAACTTGCATCGTGGTGGCTCCCGTCTCCGCTAAGAACGTGCAACGAACCGGTTCTTGCGGTCGACCGTGACCGAGAGCACTGGGGAAAGGCACTTTCTATTAGACGCCTGTTGCCCGCCGAGTGCGGTAAATCCTTGTAAATCCTGTGTAAAGCACGTGTAAACGAAAGGACTACTGGAGAGTTGCGTCGGGGTTGTTGGCGGAGAGCTTAGCTTGCGAAACGATACGGTCAGAATTCAGCGAGGATGTTTGGGATCCTCCTCGAGCTTCTTGCCGCAGACTTGCGATGTGTACATCCACGGTGCGTGTGAAGGTTTTGGCGTCATAGTTCCACACTTCCTTGAGAATCTCGTCCCGAGAAAGGGTCACGTCGCGGTGCTCAATCGAATAGCGCAAGAGCTGGAACTCGCGCGCCAAGAGATAGTTGAAGTTTCCATTTACGCGTGAGCTAGGCGCCGCGCAGATCAATGCGCAAGGCACCGAATTCGAGAACCCCGACTTTTGCGTTTCGCGCGGGCGCACGCCGTTCTGTCGATCGGTGGGACTGCAATCTGTTCGAATTTTGGAATCATGGCATCGACGTAAAGAAATGTAAAATGAACGCGCCCCGGAGCGAGTTCATGCTAGCGTTGCGACCGTTCCGGTCTCGCCTTGTCCGCCCGAGCAACAGGATTGGTATCGTCGACAGGGCAGGCGAGGTCACTGCAAACGGAGAGTATCGTTCATGAAAGGGCTCCTTGCCGTCCTCGTTCTGCTTGCGACGTCAGCTGCGGCGGCTGACTTCAGGCTCGGTAAAGTCGTCGAGATTCACGACGCCAGCGCGCTCGCGGAAACGGCGGTTGCAAACCATCCGGCGGTGGCGCAAGGGGGTGGCGGGGCCACAGCGTCGATTCCAAGCGAATATCTGCGCTGCGAGCTTACGGTCTTGCTTGATGGAACGAACTACACGGCGATTTTTCGCGAGGATCAGCATTTCAAAATTACCGACTTCAATCCAGGGGACCAGATTAAGGTTCGAATCGAGGGCAAAAAGCTTGTCGTGCAGCGTCTCGACGGCAAGGAAATGAAGTCGAAGATCGTACGGCAGGAATCGACTGCAATGGACGGGCCCAAAGGTTAGTTTTTGCTTCTATGAAAGAAAGCCCACCCGGCCTGGGTGGGCTTTTTCATTGAAGTCTTCCCGATCAGTGCTCGTCGTGATGGTCGCGATCGTCGTGATCCCAATCGCGCTCGCTGTGCCAACGATGATCGGCTCCGCTCCAGTAGCCGTGATACTCCTTCCAACAGCGTTCCCGCTCGACATTCAGGTCGCGGCGGCGGCTCTCCGCCTCGGGGCTGCGCTCACCGTGGTGCCGGACCGCCTCATCCAATCGTGACTCGGCCTTTTCGACGCGACGCTGGCATTTGCCATGATCGTCGTCCGCATGGATTTGTGGAACCGCGCTCAGGAACAAAGCGCCCGCCAAAACCGCTGCTGACATCACTTTCGCGGAAAAGTAAGACCCTCTGCGTCGTTCGCTCAAATTATGCCTCCCTGCAACCGCGAAGTAAGACAGTTGTAGCGACTTTTGGGCAGAATAAAGACCCCGCGTCAGGAGAATCCCGTTCAATCATTTTCCCCTGGCGCGGGGCCTGCGCCACTTCGTCTGCAACCACCCTATTGCGATGTCCTGTGGATCGGCAATACAGAGAACGCTGTACCCGGAATTTGAAAAAGCAGGAAGGGCTAACTCGTCAGTCCTGCAATCGCTTCTTCGAGCGATGGATGGAACGGCACGACCCTGGGAATGTTGGAGGTTTGCGCGATTTGCTCGACGATCCCCTTTGCGCAGGAAACATGCAGCCCGCCGCCGGCTTTCTTCAACTTGGACGCACACAGGACGATCGTGCCGAATCCGGTACTGTCAACGCGCTGCACCTCGGAAAGATCGATCACCAACTTCGGCTTGTTCTCGCGAATCAGTTCGTCTACCTGCGCTTCGATGTCTTGGCACGGACGGCCCATGGCGATGCGACCGGTCAGGTGCAGAACGGTCACATCGGATGACACGGATTCCTTCCGGATCGCAAGCATCGAACGGGGTCCACCGGCGGTGATGCTCATAGGAGTGAGATGTTAATGTACCAGACCTTTTGGCGTCTTCTGGCGATTGCTGAACCCGATTCCGCAGCGCATCGGATAAAGTCTGCGGCGGGATCGAGTTGCGAAGATTTCGAGAAATCTGGAAAGAGTGGAAAAGCCCAGCCGCACTATCTGATCCGCAACGCGCCGGGAAGCCCGCTGCTCCCCGGCACGGCGGATATGGAGAGAACCAGACAGCTAAACGGCTGGGCCTGACAGCAGCAACAGGGGAACTCAGTGGCGCGGACTCCCCCCGCGCAGTTTCTCGCCAGCACTACATTATTCACCGGCGGCTCTGTGCCCGAACTTGAAGGAGCACATGATTTCAGGATTTTTCGTCGCGTCACAATACCATTTCGCCCGCGACATCTCAACTGAGTAAAGCAACTCTAGGCTAGCTTGCTGTGCGACGGATAGTAACGCTCGATCATGCGTCCGGTCATCAGGCCTCCCTCATACTCGGGGATGATGACTTCGTCCGCGCCCGAACTGCGAATCGCCTGCGCATAGCGCTGCTGCCCGGCGCGCGTGATGATCTTCAGGTTTGTATTCATGGAGCGGGCGGTGACCGTAATGTATAGATTGTCTGCATCGTTATCGATCACGATGCAGATTCCCCGGGCGCGATGAATGCCCGCGGTCAACAGAACGTCGTGCCGTTTCGCATCGCCCTGGATCACCAGCACTCCCTCTTTGAGCAATTCGCGATACAGGCCGTCATTCGTTTCGATTAACACAAACGGGATTTCGAGCCGCTTGAGTTGATCGACAACAGTCCGGCCCACTTGCCCGTAACCGCAGACGATGAAATGATCGTTCACCTGCTCAATGCCGACATCGTTGATCATTGATTTCCAGGCCTCCATACCCTGCCGGCGGAAAATTGTCACCAGCACGCGTTCGGCGATCCAGATCTGAAATGCGAACACGCAGAAGTAGACGAACACCGCGAAAAACTTCGTGACGTCGTGAATCTGTTTGTATTCCAACGAATGCGGGTGCGTGATCCAGAAGAACGCATCCTGCCAACGCAAGCCCTCCAGACGCTGGTAGACGACCACGCACAGCACGTTGAAGCCGGCAAATACCAGGATCGGCAGCCAAAGCCGTCGCCAAAAAATCGGGAACAGATGTGACAGGGATGTGCGAATGGCGGTTCTCCGAGTTGGTGTGTCAGCCTCGAGCGGGTGGAAGCTCGCTAAAGACCGACCGGTCGGTTGGGACACGCAGTATAAACCAAGATCTGCAAAGGCACCAACCAATGCGACCGTGGCCCGCCTCACTCTGCGATTTTTCGCTGGAAACGAAAGCCGGGCTGAAATCGCCCGGCCTTCATGAGGTTACAGAATGCGGAGCTACTGAACGGTCAACGTAATTGGCGTCGTCTGCGAGAAGGTGCCCGACGTGGCGGTGATCACCACGGTGTAAGTGCCGGCTGGAGTTCCAGTCGTAGTCGTCGTGGAACTGCTGCCGCTGCAAGCGGGTTGAAGTAGCAGGAGCGTCATCAGGACCAGGAAGAGAAGTCCGCCGAGGATTGCGCCTTTCCCGCGGGGACGCTTGAGCCCGATTCCGACGAATGCCATCCCAGCCAGCGGTAGAAACACCGCGTAAAACGGTCCGACGGGCGGCCGGGACTCGACGGTCGTTGTCGTCCGCGCAGTCGTGCTGATGGTAAGCGTGACCGTAGAGGGGCTGGACCCGGCCACCGTGATCGGCGTAGTAGAAAATGTGCAAGCCGGAGCCGGTGTCCCGCCAGGCAAGCCGGAAGTACACGAAAGAGAGACATTTGCCGTGTACGTCTTGTTCGGTGTGACCGTGACCTGATACGAGGCGGGCTGTCCGGCAACGACGATCGGCGTAACGGGAAGAGCCGACAGCGTATACGAATTCACGGTGACCGGCTGAGAGCTTACGGTCTTGGAAAATCCGCTGCCGGCAACAATGAGCTGGCCGCTGTTGATAAGAGTTCCGGCGCCGGTGGGCGTGATATTGATGGTAACCGTGGAAGAGGCTCCGCCGTTGATGATTCCGAGGTTGCAGAGGATCGTTCCATTGGTCGCAGTCGTTGGACAGCTTCCACCCGAGGCCGAGGCGGAAACAAATGTCGAGGGTGCGCTCCCGCTGCCGCTACCCAGATTGTCGAGGAAACCGACTCCTGCCGTGGTGTCACCTGTGTTCTGAACCGTGTAGTTAAAGCTGACTTGGTTTCCGGCATTGACTGACGATGGAGGAGTGGGCGGCATCAATGTGAAGTTGAGCGCCGCTCCCAGCTTCGCGATGAAGGCGTCCTGCGGTCCCTTCAAGGCCCCCTGGTAGGGCGTAACACCCGAAGCCAACGGGAAGTCCGGTGACGTGGTCGTGCCGGTGATGTAGGTGTTCGTGTTGGTATCGAGAGCCACGCTGGTGGCACCATCAGCGCCGCTGCCTCCCAGGTAGGTGACGAACTGGCTTGCAGTTGCAGACCCGGTGGTGCCCAGCGTATCGAGTCGGGCAGCAAATGCGTCCTGGCTTCCTTTCAGACTGGCCTGAATCGCGTTTTGCGTCTTCAGATCCGAAGAAAAAGTGGTTCCAACAACACGCGCGCCTTGAATCCCGTCGACCGCGATTGCGTTCCCGACATCGTTGTTGGTGCCGCCCAGGTACGACCAATAAACAAGCTCGACATTCGAATTGGTCGAGCCCGTTCCGGTGACGGGATTGTTGATCTTCGCGACAAAGGCGTCGGTACTCGTTGTATTCGAGTTCGGGCAGCTGCCGCTCGCGCCGGTGGGGCTATTAAGGCAAGGCTGGTAGGCGGCGGGTGCGGCGGAGAGCGGCGGAAAGAAAGTTGCGGTGGGCGATGTCGTCGAACCGGTGATGTACGCGTTGCCAGAGGCATCGACGGCAATGCCATTTCCAATATCATTGCCAGCGCCACCAACATATGTGGAGTACAGCAACTGCGCACCGGTCGTGCCTACGGGCGAGATTTTCGCGACGAACGCGTCCAAGTTGACAACGCCATTCGTGGTCGGTAGCCCTGTGACCGGGCAAGCCGAAACACCAGGACTGTCGAGGCAGTCTCCGCCAGGAGCCAACCCAGAGCCTTGTGTAAAGACAATGGCATTCTTGATCGGGAAGTCCGTGTTGGGGTTCTGGGTCGTGTTCAGGAAATTCGTTCCGCCGGTGATGTAAATGTTCGATCCGGCAGTGGTGTTATTGTTGTCAACGGCGATACCACCGCCCGCCATAATTCCATTATTCGGCGTTCCTCCACCGAAGTAACTCGAAAAAATCAAGCTATCCGTGCCCGACGTCGCAGGATTGAGTTTGCTGACGAAGAATGCCTGACTCGCACCAGCTGGCATCGTCGAGGGAAGCGGCGCCGGCACGGGGCTAGGCACGGTCGGGAAGTCCGTAGAATGCGTGATGCCAATCACGTAAACGAAGCCCTTGTTGTCGAGTGTCATGCCGGCCATCGTGTCGGTCAAGCTTCCCGAGAGATACGTGGAGTACTTCAAGACCGAGCCATTCGGATCCAATTCGCTGACGAACCCGTGCGTGCCCGCGGCCTTCGGAGCCGTTTGAAACCCGCTGGTCGAGGTGGGAAAGTCTGGTGACGTGGTTGTACCGGCAACGTAGGCATCGCCGGCCGCGTCCACGGCAATGCCGACGCTCGCGTCGGTCCCGCTGCCGCCCAGATACGTCGACCAGACGAGCGTGGTACCCGTAGGATCGAGCTTCGAAACGAAGACATTCGCGGTTGCACCCGAATGCAGGGTTCCCTGGAATGGAGTTCCCGCGATCGGAAGATCGGTGGACGTGGTGGAACCGGTCACATAGATGTTGAAGCCCGCATCGGTGGTAATCGATGGGGCGGCCTCGGTCCCGGTGCCGCCAAAATAGCTCGAGTAGCTGAGGACAGGATCGATGACAAGCGGCTGGCCGCGATCATAGTCACCGACTTCGAATCCAACCTCGTTTTTCGCGAGGAGCACGAAGCGGCCATCGACCGTGGCTTCTGCATTGTCCCTGCGCTGGTAGATGTGTGGGGCATACAGACGCGCGGCGCCTTCGCGAGTTTCAAGTACGAGATCGCCGTTTTCCAGACGCAGACGATGGCTGCCTCCGAAGTGCAATCGAATGTTTCCGGGATCGGCTCCGGGGGCTACTTCAAAGTCATATTCCAAGCGGCCCTGGTTTCCGTAGTAAACGAGATCGATACCGGGATAGACCTGCGGATAACGGACGCGGGCATACTGGGGGACGTCGCGATTCCACTTCGCAGAATCTTTGCCGATCAGATAGTTGCTTCGTCCCGGCAGCAATTCGGATCCTTCCACCTTTGTGTGGGCGGTCGCTCCCGACAAACCCATACGGATCACCGATGTTTGACCGTCCAGCGCGTGCTCTTTGACTCCCGCACGGCGGAGAACGAGTACCGCGTCTTCATCGGTGAGAAACAGGCCATACCCGTGGCCGCGAGCCATGAATCGAACCTGTGCGTCGGTCTGCCCCTGGTTGGACTCGAAGATCATCGGGATGCTGGCATAGGAAAGAGCAGGCGTCGGAATGGCGATGGCGGGTGTCGGGGAGACCAAGGGAACGGTCGCGCTGTTGGAGGCCGTACCGGAGCTTGTCGTGCGGGGACTGAGAACCAGCATTCCCGCTCCAACCGTCAGCAGCAGCAAGCCTGCCAGCATGACGCGCGTCCGTAGCAGACCTGTACCCAACCCACGACGATTCAATCTCACGAGTGCCTCCGAATATTCAAATCAGGTGGAGAGGAATGAAGAGCGACACACACAATTCCACACCGCCTCGGGTGTACGAGGCAGCCAGCGAGTCTCCAATTCCAATGAAAAAATAAGTAACTACTTAAACATCTGGCGGATAGCAGTGTCAAGCGATCGGCCGCTTCCCTGCCCGCTCAAGCCGAGTGAGATGCACGAAGGAGTTGGAAAAGATGCCGCCTGGCAGACAAAAGTCGATACCTGCGAACGAAAACAGGAACGAAATTCCCGAGAACAAGAAAGGGATTGCACTGCGACCGTTCCCATTCACGCACACGAAAAGTCGAAACGCCTATGTTCACCGCGTTCGCGTGAAATTTTCACCAGAGACGAATTGGAAGTGGGATTGCTCGGTCGTTGTGTCCCGCAAAGCATTGTCTGCGGATCGATGGTCTCCCCCAAATGGCGGAATGACGGCGCGAGTTTGTAGCGCGCGGCATTAACCGAGTCAGTTCCCGCCGCGTTTTGCTGTTGCAAACAATTGATAAACAAGTAAATCTTGGCCTCAGAATTCAGACGAAACTCTGTGCTTCTGGAGAGCCTCGGCCCCCAACAGGCTTTCGGAATCCAAGTTGTCGCCGAACCGAAACCTGGGGATCGGAATGCTCTTGGAAAGAGAACGGGACATGCTTCAGGACAGCTCCGACCGGCGCTCCATGCGGCGCTTCGACATGCGCCTGCCGGCCACGATACGGATGTCAGGCGACGGCGCAGGAGAGTTCCATACCGAAACCCAGAATGTCAGCGCGCGGGGAGTCTTCTTTTACCTGGACCGGGACCTGGCGCACGGGTCGCGGATTGAAGTTACGCTGACATTTCCACCGCATGTTACTTTGACCGACCCGGTACGAGTCCGGTTTACGGGCCGGGTCATCCGCGTAGAGTCGCCGTTGCCATCGGCGCGTATCGGAATCGCGGCCGCGATCGAAGAGTATGAGTTCCTGCGGGCGACGAGTTCGTCGGCATTCCTTGGCGCCCTTCGAGGGCAGTGGAACGCGAGCGAATCGTAATTCGGATGGGAATGATGGGTGTCAGCGCCGTAGGGGAATATAGGCTCGAGAGAGGTCTCTACTTCTTCCCCAACTGCTCCATTTCTTTCTTTAAGCGCGAGTAGCGACGTGCCACCGTCGACAGGTACGCCACATGAATCAGCCAGGTGGCTGCGTAGGCAACATATAAATAAGTCATCGGACTCGACCTCCGGGTTCGAGCAGAGCTTCCAGCGCCTGGGTCTCTTCCACGTCGCGCTGCATCCTCTCCAACCGATAGCGTGACCAGCACACCAGGACCGCGAAACACAGAAAAGCCATCCAGTTGATCAACAGGACGCGCAGCATGCGGGGATCGATGGAGCCGCCGCCGCCAATCACAGGTTGTGGATGCTGCGTGCGGAAAAACCAGATGGAGAAGTAGACTAGGGGCACATCGAGCGCGCCGAATACGGCCAACGCCGCAGCCAGCACCGGCGTTTCGCCGCTGGAAGAAAAGCGCCGCAGGACCAGATAGCTGACATAGATCAACCACAGCACCAGAGTCGAGGTCAGACGGATGTCCCACGTCCACCAGATTCCCCACACTGGGCGGGCCCAAAGCGGACCAGTGACCAGAACCACGGTGCAGAACACAACGCCGACCTCTGCGGTAGTCAAGGCAAGGATGTCGGTTCCCTGCTCTGAAAAATATTTTCGGATCAGAAAATAGATGCCGGCGATAACGATCCCGGTCGTCACGACCGAAGATGGATAGACATCCTTTGGAAGATAACTTTTGAAAACGTAGGCTCCGACGCAGGTGAGTAGCGCGAGAGCAATCACGACACCGCTCGCAACTTTGTCGGTGCGGGGGTTGCGTCGTACGAGATACAAGACCGACGCCAGGAAGTTGATGGCGAACAGGAGAAACGCGGTCCACGCGGAAGGCACGTGATAGTAAAAGATGCGCTGCACATCGCCCATGGTTTGTTCTTGTGGGGCGACGACCAGCGCCTGGTAGAGGGCGTAGCTCAGAAACGCCGCGGTCAACAATCCGAGGATGGGGAAGGCTTTTTTCATTCCGCGTGCAACACCGTCTCGAATAAAGCGAGACAGCCAGTAGTAAACACCACGTCGTAGGTAGCGAGCAAGACGATCCAGAACTTGGCGGAAGTTGTCGGGTCACCCACCAGGATCGTGGTTGTTGCTTCTACCATGGATAGTAGCGCGGGAATTGTGATCGGAAACAGTAGAAGGGGCAACATGATCTCGCGACTGCGGGTGCGCAGCGACATGGCCGCAAAGAACGTGCCATTCACCACGATCGCCCAGGTGCCGAACGCCGCGACGGGGATCAATTGCCAGGCCGGGCCCAGGGCGCGCAGTTTGTAGAACATGATGAACAGGGGGGTCATCAGCGCTTCAAGGACGACCACGAAGATAAAATTGCCGATCGCCTTGGCCAGGAAAAGAGAGTTTGCGGGAGCCGGCGACACTCGATACGCGTCGAGCACCTGATTGCGCAGCTCGCGAGCCCAGGTCTGATTGAGCGCGACCACGGCGGCGAAGAGAAACGCTACCCATACGAGCCCGCCCGCGATCACCCGCGATTCTTCAGCGTTGGGGTCGAACGAAAAGCTGAACACGACGACAACCAGCAACGCGAAAAACAGCATGGAGTTCAGCGCGTCTTTCGACCGCCACTCGAGGCGTATATCTTTCGTGAGCGTGGCCAGCGTAATGCCGGAGGGCGCAGGCGCGCTCATGCAGTCTCCATGAAGGCTCGATCGGGCGTGCGATTGATGATCTGTCCCAGTTGCATCCAGACGAATTCGTCTGCTGCGCTATCAAGGAGCGATGCCTGGTGCGTCACGACGAGGATGGTCTTGCCGGTATCGCGCATCCCGGCGAGCAGTTTCACCATCTCGCGCGCGGAGTGAATGTCGACGTTTGAGAAAGGCTCGTCGAGCATCAGAATTTTGGGGTCGTGAAGTAGGGCTCGCGCGAGCGACATTCTCTGCCGCATGCCCTGGGAATACTGACCGACCGGACGCTCAAGCGCCGGATCGAGTCCCACCGCTGCAATGCTTGCCGAACATCGGGAGTCGTCCTTGATCCCGTAGAGCTCAGCGAAGTAGCGCAGGTTCTCCATGCCGCTCATCTCGTCATAGAGCAATGATGGGTGCGCCATATATCCGAATTCGCGACACGCTTCCCGAGGTTTGGTATGACCGAGGATGGAGACGGTGCCGCGCGTGGGACGCACTAACCCGGCGAGGATGCGCAGCATCGTGGTCTTCCCGGCCCCGTTGTCGCCGAGGATTGCGTAGAAGCGGCCCCCGTCAAGCGAAGCGTCCACACCGCGAAGTGCGGCGAAGCGTCCGAACTGCTTGATGAGATTGGTGACGGTGATGACCGGATCGGCTGCGGCGCGCACCGTGTTAGGTTCGTTCACAGTCGAATGGGGGCTGCACTACAGCGTGACACCAACTTTCGAGTCCTGGGTGCTCGTCATGTTCTTCGACGGCTCGGAACCCGGCTGGGCTGTACCCGGCTGCGCACCCGGTGCCGGTGCGTACTTCGAAGCACATTTCGCCTGAAGCGCCTTGGCGTGAAACACACCATCCTTGCCGAAGCTGCCTTCCGCGAGAGCCTGAGAGTTGTCCTTGAAGGTGTCGGGAGGCGGCTCCGTTCCAGCGTAGCTCACCGGGAGGCTGAGGTTCTGTTCGACAAGGATGAATTCCACATGCGTGCCGCTGCGCTTGATCGAGCCCGGCTGTACGTTGCCGGCCACGCGAAGGCGTTTGCTATAAGCACCGTCACCCATTCCGTGTAGCTCTTTGATGGTGACGTAGTAGCTTTTGCTTTCCTGCACGCCCGTGTAGGCGAGATAGCCGAGCATCAGCAGGATCACTACTGTGGCTCCGCCAAATTTCAGATATTTGCTGGTCTCGCTCGACATGGAATTCACCCCAACCTTAGCTCACTCTACGCGCCACCGGGATGGGGGTCAAGACGCAAGTGGGCATCCGGGTGAGGGCCGGGGTCCCGCAAGTTATTGATCCGCAAAGCCGCATCGGCTTACTGAGCGGATCGGAGCGTGACGACAGCGCGGTTCAATTTATCGGCAGCGCAATCCCCGAGAATTGCCGGCACGCCTCGAGCAACGTCTCCTGCTTCTCGATGTCGCGGGTGGCGGGCAGGGGCTTCCGCCGCTCGAGGTGATAGAAGTACTCGCCCCTAACCTTGGTCTTCGGATCGTCGCTGACCGCGAGCCATACTTGCGTGCGGTGTCCTTCGTCCAGATTGTCACTCGCCGCTGGGCCGCCCATTTTTGTGGCGACCCAACCGGGTTCGAGCGCGTTCGAGAACACGTCAGGCCACTGTCGCGCGACCGCAAATGCCAGAAGAACGTCGTGGAGTTTGGTGTCGGAGTAGGCCTGCTGCGGTTGCCACTTGCGCTGCTCCCAAGCGAGGTCCTTCAGGCTCGTGTCGCCGGTTTGATGAAGACCGGAACTCACGTAGACAAGTCGCTTCGGACGATGAATCAGCGCCGTCAAAATGTAAGGAGCCAGCGTGTTCACCGCAAACACTGTGGGCAGGCCATCTTCAGTCGCAACGCGCCGCGGTTCGCGATAGCCCACGCCGGCGTTGTGGATGACGGCGTCGAATGATCCCAGCGCGTTCACCTGGTCGGCGACTTTGCGGGACTCGCGGATGCTCGACAGGTCGCCCACGACAACCGTGTCGGCTCCGGGCACGGCCGACATCGCTTCATGGCCTCTCTGTTCGTTGCGTGCATGCAAGACGACGGAATGGCGCTGCTCGATCAAAAGCTGGGCAGCCATCCGGCCAAGCCCGTCGGATGATCCGGTAATGAAAACGCGTGCCATAGGTTTTTGTTAGATGCGTCTGCCGAAGATTCGGCTCGGCGAACCGGCAGCGAGGGCGGCTTGCTAAAATCGAGCGACTCTCGAATCGATGAAGGTGATGTCCTTTTTATGATCCATCCCTGGCATGACGTGACTCCCGGCGACAAGCTTCCCAACGAGTTCAGCACCGTGATTGAAATTCCGTTCGGCTCCAGCGTGAAGTACGAACTCGACAAGGCGAGCGGCCTGATCAAGCTGGATCGCGTGCTGTATTCGGCCGTCTACTACCCAGCCAACTATGGATTCATTCCGCAGACTCTCGCGGAAGACGACGACCCGCTCGATGTGCTGGTGCTGTGCCAGGAGGCGGTGGTTCCTCTCACCATCATTCACGCGCGAGCGATCGGTCTGATGACCATGATCGACGCCGGCAAGCAGGACCACAAGATTATCGCGATTGCTACCGAGGATCCCGAGTTCAATAGCTACCACGAGGCGATCGAGATGCCGTCGCACCGCCTGCTGATGCTGCGCAGGTTTTTCCAGGACTACAAGCAGCTCGAAGGAAAAGCGGTGAAGGTGGACGAGATCCGGCCGGCAGCTGAGGCGTTCCCGATCATCACCGACGCACTCAGCCGCTACAGCGAACAACGCCGGAAAGGGTTCAACGACAGAGCCAAAGCTTGAGATGTCCCGACATCGCTCAGCTCTGTTTGCTCGTCGCTCCTAGCTCGAAGCTCGTAGCCTAGTCACCACACGTGGCACGAGTTCTCGGCGACCATGGGCTGTCCAGCTTTGCATCCCCAGGCCTTTTGGAACTCGGGCATGTTCTGCACCACACCGTTGATGCGGTACTTTCCCGGCGAGTGCGGATCCACTTTCACCAGCATGCGTGAGAACTCCGGGCGCCGCTTCTCGCACCACACCCGCCCGAAACCCAAGAAGAATCGCTGCTCGGGAGTGTAGCCGTCGATCTTCTCTCGTGCTTTTCCGGTGGTGTCGGCTGAGATCATCTGTTCCAGCGCCGCCAGAGCGATGCGAGCGCCGCCATTGTCGGCGGTGTTTTCGCCGAGCGTCAGTTTGCCATTCAGTTTCTGGTCGTCGACGGCAACGAAGTTGCCGTACTCGTCGGCGACGCATCCTGCGCGCTTCTCGAATTCTTTTCCGTCTTGTTCGGTCCACCAGTCGCGCAAATTGCCTTGCGGATCAAACTTACGTCCCTGATCGTCGAACCCGTGGGTCAGTTCGTGTCCGATGACCACTCCGATTCCACCCACGTTCACGGCATCGTCCATCGATTTGTCGAAAAACGGGGGCTGCAGGATTCCTGCTGGGAACACGATTTCGTTCCGCGATCCACTGTAATAGGCATTCACGGTCGGCGGGGTCATTCCCCACTCTTTGCGATCGAGCGGCTTGCCTATTTTGGCAATTTGGCGCTCGGATTCGAATTCGTTGGCGCGTAGGAAATTGCCCATGAGATCGCCGCGCTCGATGGTGAGAGAACTGTAATCGCGCCAGACGTCCGGATAGCCGATCTTGTTTCGAATCGCCTGCAGCTTGACCTTCGCCTGCTTCTTGGTTGTGTCCGACATCCAAGAAAGCTCTTTGATGTCCTGATCGAGTGAGACCTCAAGCGCGTCGACCATCTTCAGCATCCGCGCCTTGCCGTCGGGGCCGAAGGTCACGTCCACGTACTTCGCGCCTAGCGCCTCACCCAGCGCGCCATCGGTTGCATCGATGCAACGCTTCCAGCGAGCCTGGATTTCGCCCTGCCCAGTGAGAGCTTGCGTTAACTTGAAATTGGCATCGACAAACGGTTTCGAAAGCCAGGGAGCCGCCGCGTGCAGTACGTGCCAGGTCGCATCGGTTTTCAGCGAATCCAGGGACTCGCCTTCAATGACGCCATTCACCTGCTTGAAGAAATCGGGATTCGCCACGTTGAGATCGGAAAACGCCGGGGCGTTCACGTCCTTGAAGTAGCGCGTGAGGTAAAAGTTTGGCGCTAGCGCGGTAGCTTCGTCGGTTTTCATCTTGTGATCGCGGTTCTTGGGATCGCGGCGGAGCGTGCGATCCATCTCGGCCTTCGCCAGCGCCGTCTCAATGCGCAACACCGTTTTCGCGGATTCGGCGGCCTGATCGGCCGACTTCCCTGCCAGCGTGAAAACCTGAGTGATGTACTCGGTCAGGTTCTTGCGCATTTCGACCTGCTTGGGATCGTCCTTGATGTAGTAGTCGCGGTCGGGCAACGTGAGGCCGCCCTGGTCGATGTACGCGATGACCTGGTCGGCGGCGGCTTGCCGGATGAGTTCCTTAATTTGGTCGGCGGAAAGCGTCGTAGGTGGCGGGCCGAGCTTGGCCCCGGACTCCCTCGGACTTTCATCCACACGAGTCGCGACAGGTTCGCCGGGAGGCGACGGCGCCGGGGGATCGGTTTGTCCAAACGCTAAAGACGCAGCCAACAGGCAGATTGGCGCACACGCGTAGCGATATCTCATCCTCACCCTCTTACATACGTGCCAGAAAAACCCAGGTTCCCGAAAAATGTTCCGCCAGCTCAAACAAGTTCGCCCTTGTTATTACTATACCCACCGTATTCGGACGACCTCTCGTCTTAGTAAGTCTTCAGGATTCGATGAATGTTTAATTTCGCAATGGTCAAACGGTCAGACCTCTTTTGCACGAGCACAAAAAATTACAACTCTTTACAACTCTTTAACTTCTCGACAATAGAATTGGATTAGGCTTTCCCCGAGGATAAGCCGTTCCCCAACGGGGCGGAGGAGTGTCGTATGTCTAGCCAGACCGCCCGCATTCTGTGTATCGACAGTTCAACTCTCCGTTTACAGGGCCTGATCCGAACACTTGGCAAGGCAGGGTTCGAAACCTGGACCGCTCGCGGCGCGAGCGACGCGATGTGTCTTGCGTCGGCACTACGCTTTGATGCGCTGGTGATGGACAAGGCATCCTCGTCACGGCGGTCAGATATCTGGGCCTGCCTCTCGCAGGCACAACCCGAACTACCGATCCTAGTGCACGAGGGCACATCCCGCGCCGTAACCCTCTGCGGCGAGACCGAACCTCAAACGGTTGAGCGTTCGGTAAACCCGGAAGCCCTACTCGCCATGCTGGTACTTTTGCTTGGCCAGGACCACAGGTCTGTGGAGTTCAAGCGCTACGCGGTGGCATGAAGGCAGGTCTTGGGTCTCATGTCTTGGGTCTCATGTCTTGGGTCTCATGTCTTGGGTCTCATGTCTTGGGTCTCATGTCTTGGGTCTCATGTCTTTGGTCTCAGGTCTTGGGTGTCAGGGATCGTTCGCACGAGTGATTACTGGCATCTAGTTACCAGCCACTGCCGTCAGCGATTGTCTTTGTAGGCCTTTCCCAAAATTTCGGCCTGGTAGGTACGCTCATCGATGCGATGGAGGCGCTTCGCGACGTGCCGGGGGAAGAGTGCCGTGTGCGGGATGTCGAGCAGGTAGTAAACGATGAACCATATGGGCTTCTCGGTGGTCATCCAGTCAAGACGATCGAAGCGCGCCAGGTTCACCGGCTGAGAGAAGCGGCGCAAAGTCCGCTCGCGCCGCAGGTTGAAATAGATATTGAAGTAGCTGAGCGCCAACTCGCGCAGCGAACGATAGACGGGTTCGCGGTAGCGGCATCCGGTGTAGTTTGATTTTGCGACCGCTCCCCAAAGACCATCGACCCGGTACACGGCGAGGACATGGTCGGTGTCATGCTCCGCTTCGAGATCAACGATCAGCGGTGGATAGCCGTTGGCGCGCAAGGCGGCTGCGGCGAAGATCGCCCCTTCCAGGCAGTGCGAAGTATTTTCCGCGAGCACACGCCGCGGCGACCAGGCCGTGTCGGCGAGATGGTAGGGCATGGCGTCCAGCAACTTCTGAATGCCGTACGGATTCTTGAGACTACGCAGTTTGCGCAGTTCCTTGGGTGTGAAGCCGAGGTGGTTACGATTCATGTGGCGATAGGTCGAGTGTAACGAAGCTGAGTTGCGAGTTGCGAGTACCGAGTAACGAGGAGAACCTAAGCTTGAAACTTTCGAAATCTGCGCAGAGGTTTAACGGCCGGTTCTGGCCGCGACGGCGCGCGGTTTGCGGTAAAGCGTGAAGCTTCCGTGAGTTTCTGCTTGGAAGTTCACGTCGGCGGTGTGCAGTCTCTCGCCGTCGCCGAGAAGCAAGTAGCCGCCCGGTTCGAGGTACAAGTGCAGCCGCTGGGTGAGCGCGAAGCGCTGCGAACTCGAGAAGTGGGGCAGAACGTCCATGCAGAAGATGCAGTCGAAGCGCCCGAGATACGCGGGGCGCGCCAAGTTCATCTGCGTGAAGGTGATCAGGTTGCGGAGGCGGGGCTTGGCGAGACCGTGCTGTCCGACTTTCGCGAAATAGTTCTGCACCAGGCTGCGCGGAACGGAGGCCAGCGCAGAATGCGAATAGAGTCCGCGTTCAGCGAAGGTGAGCGCGTCCTGACGAATGTCGCTGGCGAGGATATGTATGCTCCAGCCCACGCCATTACCCTTCATAGACTCGCAAACGGAAAGGCCGATTGAGTACGCCTCTTCGCCGGTCGCGCAGCCCGCGCTCCAGATGCGCAGGCTCTGGGGCGCGTCGATCGCCTTCCGAAGATGCAGTTCGGGAAGAACGGTGCCCTGGAATGCTGAAAATGCGTCGGGATGGCGGAAGAAGCCGGTTTCCCCGTCCACCAGGTGCGCCAGGAGGTTCTCGCATTCCGTGTCCGAAACCTGCAGACGGCCGATCAGATCGGCGACGGACTTCAGCCTGCGCTTCGCGAGATATTCGTTGACACGGGAAATGAGAACGTCTTGAGGAGAGTCCAGAAGTATGCCACCCTGGCGCTCAAGGATGAGACGCAGCTCAGAAAGCTCATGATCCAACACGAGTCTCGCGGGAGGCTTGGGCGCCCCGTTGGCGTCTCCGTAATTGAATCCGGTGCTCATCGATATCGTGGGTGCCGGCCCACTCGTTCCGTTCCGCTCTTCGGCTTGCAGACTTCGCGTGCACTGACATTCGAAAACAACGCTTGCATGACTCAGTACTTTTCGCCGTGACTACTGCCCAGCCGCCGCCGAGAGCTCTCTGCCGTGTTCTTTTTCCGCCTGCTTCTCGACAAACCGCAATTCTTTTTCCAGAGATGAAAACCGTTGCAGGACCTCGTGCAGACGCAATGCCATGTGACGAATCGTATCCAGCTGGGCGCGGACACCGGCCGAAAATGCGCACGGCTCCAGCAAAAGCAACTCAGAGTTGCCAAGCACGGAGGTCAGGGCGTTGTTCATGTTGTGGCGCATGTCGAGGACGTACTGGCCCAGCGTCGCGTGACACTTCAAGTGCGCGTTGACCAGCTCGGCCCTTTCGGCGCGCTCGGTGGCCTCAACCCGGCGTAAAACCTCGGACGCGAGCAAGACGACGCTATCGGGCCAACCCTCGTGCTCGTGCACGCACAGCAGACGCGGAAAGTCGGCACGAAGGGTTTGAGCGTTCCGGGCTGAAACCAGGATGACAGGCTTGCGGCCGGGGTCGAGTGTGCGCAGCACCCGCTTCAGTTCGGCCGGACTGCTTGGTCCGACGATGGCCAAGTCGAACAACTTACGGTCCAGATCTTTGGCGAAATCGCTCCCCCGCACGATGAAGTTGGGAACCATGCGCTCGGTCTGCCAGCGAGCGGAGATCTGGCGCGGGAATTCGGCGTCGTCGGAAAAGATCAGTACCGAGCGGGCGTCCACGAATTTGCTCTCCGGGTTCAGTGCCGGCTCCCGTTAATTTCCGGAGTCGGGATTCCACTCCTGGTTCCCGACCGAGATTTCGAATTCCGGGGTTTCTTCTTTCGCGACGTTAAATTTCGGCGCGGAGGATGGCGCTGCCGCCTTGGCCGCCATAGCCTTGGGTGCAGCAGCTGGCTTCGGAGCCGGAGCCGCTTGCGGAATGGCCTTCGTTGGAGCTGCCGGTTTTATGCTCGCGGCGGCAGGCTTTGGGGTCGCGCTTACCGCGGGCCTGCGGCCAAGTGCGTCGTCAATGGCAGCCCTCAGGTCCACCAGCATGCGCAACGGCTGGCCCGACGAGTACTCTGCCTGAAACATTACTTTCCACGACTGGCAGATCATGCGGAGACGCAGCACGGGCTCCTCGGCGGAGAACTGTGCGCGACGGCAATCGATATGGGTCACGCCTTTCTGCTCCAACTCACGCAAACCGTCGAAGATCGCGTTCAGGTCCTGATGCATCAGGCGGAAGAAGAACCGCCGCATCAGGAAACTGAACCGGGCGAAGGCAACCATAGCGACGGGCTGGAAGTAGTTCTCGCCGCTTTGCACCTTGATCTTGCGGCCCTGTTCGAGGATGCCGCCGTGCAGAAGCTCGTTCAGGGTGCGGGCCTTGTGGGCAGACTGCAGAACATTCTCGAGTGGGCTGAGCCAGACTGGAATTGTACGGTCCACAGGGCCCAGCGCGGGCTCGAGCGTTTTCGCGACGTATTCCATGGTCACAGCGCCGTCTTCCAGGCGCGACGGAGCAGCCAGCGAGAACAGTTGCACCAGCAGGAAATCGATCTTGTCGCGATCGGACGGCGACTTCTCGTCCTTGTGAAGATGATGCAGGAGAAGTGTTTGCAAGAGCTGAGGCGTGACCAGGGTGGTGGTTTGCAGGAACTGGCGCAACTGATGAATCTGGATGCGCTCGTCCATCTCGTTGAGCCACTGGCCCGCTTGTTCGACCGACTCGCGCGGAGGCTGCTCGATGCCCGCTTCCAGGTCGTTGCACGGAGTCAAGTCAATGACGAACTCGCGGGCTAAAGCGGAATACGTGGGGTAAAGAATGCGAGCCGCGTTCCATTCCGCGGCCAAATGATTCAGGTCAGCAGGGGTCATGGTTTCCAAATCCAGTGGAGGCCATTCCTTTCGGAACAATCTCCGACAGAACGAAAGGCGGCAAGGGCTCCCCTCTTTCCGGTTAGAAAGAGCGTTGATGGGGAGCCGTCGGGTCCGCGTTTACGTCGGTGAGATGTGCAGGTGGGACGCCAAAAAAAAACACTAAAGTGCCATGCTGTAAACGATTGCAAACAATCGAAGAGGGTTCTCAGCGTTCAGAGACCGTGACCCAGTCCCGGAAATTCTGTCTCAGAATGAAACACTGTCTCACGATAGAGGCGAGCCGACGGGAGAGAACGCACGTTAGTTCCATGGCGCTATTCGACGACAAACTTTTCGGCGGGCTCGATGGTTTGCCCGGAGCGTTTATCGGTGATTCGCATGCGTAGCGTGTAGGCGCCTGGTTTGAGGTCTCCTGCGGGAAGAGTCTTACGGAGGGTCGTCTGGTCGCCGATCATTCCGAGATCGCTCGAGGACTGTTCGGTGTGGATGACGGGCAGTCCGCCGGCTTGACTCAGTACGTCGCAGGAGACGGTGGCCGCAGGCCAATTTGTTTTGGGATCTGTGTTGAGGTTGTAAACCTGCATCCAGAAAGAGATCTTCTGATCTTGTCTGAACCGAGGTGGCTGTCCTTCGGCACTGGGAACGCGGGGACGCACGATGGTATCGCCGATGACGAAGGTACCGTTGCCGATGTCGCTGGTGGCCACCCGTTCCATGCGATCGGCAACGATGAGTGAAGAAGCGGACAACTGGTCATCGCGATATTGGGGAACGATGATGGAGTGATACCAGGTACCCGCGCGATCTCCGTTGACGTCCTTGAGCGCGATATCGAGGCGATAGTGACCCGGCACAAGCGGGAGCGACTTGCCGTAAACGGAAGGGTTATCCGCAAGCTTCGACAGCAGGTCGTGGGGGATGTCGACTTGGACGCTGTCTTCAAAGGTTTGCACCACGCGTCCCGTAAGCGTCGTGACGCGTCCGAAAACGTTGAGCGTTCCTCGTTCCACACCGTTGTTGTTGGCGAATGTGATGTCGCGATTCTTGACTTGAATCGCGATGGGAACAAGAACCGTGTCTGCGGTAACTCGCACGAAATCAACGGCTACTTCGAAGGGCACCATGTTCACGTTCACCGTGTGGGAAACCACTTCATAGAGATCTCTGAAGCGAATCTTCGGCGCACGGCTCATTCCGATAAAGCGCTCCATATTCTCGAATTGCTGATAGCCATTCATGAATGGCACGCCCTGCAGCGGGCGGCCCATGGGCGTGTGGGCCAGTGCGTCTTTTTCGTTTGCGTCCATGGTCATGTGGTAGTCGCCGCACATGCAGGTGTCGACGAACTCGACGACGATTTCCTGACCGATGTCTTCCACGTAACGATATCGCCAGCGCTCGAAGGGAAATGTGGAAGTCGAGCCACCGCCTTCCTGCGGCGTCCGGTCATACGTGCCTCCGGAAGGATAGGACTCGATTTCGTCGGGCGCGCCGTGAATGATGTAGATGCGGCCGCGATCCGTTTTCCACCCCGGAACACCGGCCCCGAAGTGTTCGTTGGCATAGGTGATGCGCCGGTAATGCTCTTCCCTGTACTCGTTCTCGGGGGTGTCAGGAGTGGGATCGCGACGTTGCCAGAAGGCTTCGATGAACTGGTCGCGCTCTTCATCGTTGGAGAGTTGCTTGAATGCGGCAGCTTCCGCAGGCGTGATGATGTAGGGGACGTCCCGTTCCAACCACTTCCTGTAGGGAGTCTCCTGCCCGGTTTTCAGCAGCTTTTGCGCGTCATGTTGCTTTTTTTGCGGAATCGGTCGCTGTAAAGGATCAGCCCGTGCGGGTTGGCCGGGAGTCGGCGCGTCTGCAGGATTCGCCGTTTGTGATTGTGCGCATCCAGCAAACACAAACGATCCGTTGGAACAGAGAAGAACCAGGCTGATCAGAAGGCAACGACGCAAACGTGCCCAGAACATGGGGATGCTCCTCCGGACACAACGACATCTATGGCCCGCGATTTAGGATGCGAGGTCGCTGGCCTGAGATGGCCGAGGGGAAGGACGTTTGGTAGACGAGGTCGACTTCGGGAATTCAGGTTTCAGGGCGAGTTTCCTCGAGGGGCGAGGACGAGGGCCACTCCAGCTGTGTGGTCGTTAACGTCTTCTCGCCTCGGGGAGAGCGGGTCGGTGGCAACGCTCGCGATGCGACTCATTCCGGTCAGAGACAAGACACACATCGCCAACAGGTCGCTAACCGAGACGAGTGAGTCCCGCGTCCGTCCGATTGCTTGGTTTTTGCTTCAAACTTCCTTTTTGATGAGCCTGGTGATCCAGATCAAAATCACCGCTCCAAGGATCGCAACCAGGATGCTCCAGATCATGCCACCCGCACCAAAACCAAGGAGGCTAATGATCCATCCGCCGACGACGCCTCCCAAGATTCCAAGGATGATGTCGGCAAACATGCCGTACCCACCGCCCTTCATGATCCGGCCTGCCGCCCAACCTGCGATGAATCCCACGACGATCCACCAGATAAATCCGTGCGCCATACCGGTCCTCCTCGTTGAAGCGGGCGCAATTCTACTCGCAAATGAGGATTTGCGAAAACATCCCCACCCACGGGCACGCCGTGACAAAGTCGCAGTAAGGCCTTGCTGGAGTACCCTGATACTCCGGTGGTGATGTGGCTGCAGATACCTCCGCGAAAATCGAAGGACGGCTCCGTGCCGCGGACCGCTACTGCAATGCCTGGCTGGAGGCTGAGAGAGCGCGTCCGCCGATGTTGTAGCGCTTGAGTTTGCGGTAGAGAGTCGCGCGGCTGATGCCCAGCATCTTGCCGGCGAGGGCTTTATCGCCCTTCACCTGCTGGAAGACGCGCTCGATCGTGGTGCGCTCGATGTCTTCTAGGTCCGTCGTGGAGTATGCCTGGGCAGATTGCAACGGAGCCGCCTGTTCGGATCCGGGCGCCGTCGACGCGATGGCCGGGGGAAGGTCATCCACATCGATTTTTTGCTGATTCCCGAGAGCCAAAGCACGCTCGACGCAGTTCTCGAGTTCGCGTACGTTTCCCGGCCAGTCATATTGCAGCAGGGACTTCATCGCTGCATTGGTGACCTGGACAGAGCGGCCGGGCGCACAACGGTCAAGAAACCAGTGGGCGAGCATCGGGATGTCGGAACGCCGCTCGCGGAGCGGCGGAACGTGCAGAGTGACGACGTTGAGACGGAAGTAGAGGTCTTTGCGGAAGGTGCCCGTGCGGTACTCTTTCTCCAGGTCGCGATTGGTAGCGGCGATCACGCGCACGTCGACCTTGACGGGCTGATTGCTGCCCACAGGGCGCGCCTCTTTTTCCTGCAACACTCGCAAAAGCTTGGCCTGCATTTCGAGGGGAAGTTCGCCGATTTCGTCGAGAAAGATTGTGCCGCCGTCGGCGGACTGGAATAAGCCCGTGCGCGCTTTCAGAGCGCCAGTGAACGCGCCCTTTTCGTATCCAAAGAGTTCGCTTTCGATCAGCGTGGGAACGAGCGATCCGCAATCCACGGCGACGAAAGGACGATTGGCAAACGCGCCGCGGAAATGAATGGCTCGGGCCACGAGTTCCTTGCCGGTTCCACTTTCGCCCGTGATGAGGACGGGAGTACGCGTGTCTTTGAGTCGCGAGACCATACGCAGGACATCTTGAATTTTCGCGGAAGACCCGACGATGCCGTGCAGCTGCGTCTCGGTATCCATGCGGTCGCGCAAGAACTGGTTTTCTTCGACGAGGCGGACTTTTTCCGCCATACGCCGTAGAAACAGGCGCAGCTCTTCCAGCGGGGAGAAAGGTTTGGAGATGTAGTCGTAGGCGCCGAGTTTCATGGCCTGGACCGCGGTTTCGATGGAACCGTGGCCGGTCATGACGGCGACTTCGGTGCGCGGCAACATCTTCTTCACTTTTTCCAGGAATTCGAGGCCCGACATGCGGGGCATCACCATGTCGGTCAAAACCATATGCGCAGGTTGTTCCTCGAGGACGGCTAGGGCCGACTCGCCGCTGGCAGCTTCAAGGCACACGAACCCTAGAGCTTCGCCGACCGTCATGCACAGGCGGCGGATGCTCTGCTCATCGTCGACGATCAGGAGGCGGATACGAAGATCTTCACTCACAGCGCTTTCCCCATGGTTTTTTCGACAACAGAAATGAATTGCTGCACGCGGAAGGGCTTCTCCACGCAGGGAGCGCCGGTCTGGCGGAGCGTCTCGACGGTTTTTTCGTTCGCGATGTCGCCGGTAATGAACACGAGGCGAGTGGCGAGGGCGGGGCGGTTGGCCGCGATCCAGGCGTGGACGTCGGCGCCGTTAACGCCGCCGGGCGTCACCATGTCGGAGACCACTCCCAGAAAATTCCCGGTCTCCAGTAGTTGCAGGCCGGCGGCGCCGGAGTTGGCGCACACCACCTGATAGCCGCTGCGTTCGAGCGTGGCACTCACGTAGGCCATGACAGCGGGCTCATCTTCAATCAGCAAAATGGGTAAGGGGGCGGGATTGACGGCAGGGAGACTCATCGTTGGACGACTCCTGCGGCCATGCCGAGAGAGGCCGACTCAGAAACGGCGGGCAAGCGCACGATGAACGTTGCGCCGTCTGCGCCGACATTGTTATGACAGAGAATTTCACCGCCATGCTCGCGGACGATGCCGTAGCAGATACTCAGGCCAAGGCCCGTTCCCTTCCCGACTTCCTTGGTGGTGAAGAAAGGATCGAAGATACGGTCGGGGTGGGAGATGCCGTGGCCGTTGTCGCGGAAGGAGACCTCGACGTAGGTGCCGAGGCTGGCGGTCATGATCTCGATGCGCGCGGGGCGGCCAGTCTCCCGAACGGCATCGTAGGCATTGTTCATGATATTGAGGAAGACCTGCTGCAGTTGATGGGAATCTCCAACCACATGGGGCAGGCTCTCATCGAGGTGTTCGACGATCTCGACGCCGTGGCTGTTGAAGTCATAGGCGCGCAGCTGAACGGTACGGCGAAGAATGCCATTGAGTTGCACGGGCTTGCGCTGCGGCGGCATCTGCCGCGCAAAACTGAGCAGGTTTTGCACGATCTGCTTGGTGCGCTGCGCCTCCTGCAAAATGACACGCAGGTCCTTGCGGGCGGCCTCGGGCATATCCGGATTCTCCATCAGCAGATCGGCGAAGCCGAGGATGGCGGTCAGAGGATTGTTGACTTCGTGAGCGACACCAGAAACCAGTTGCCCGACCGCCGCCATCTTCTCCGCATGGATGAGCTTCGACTGAAGCATCGCGGAGTCGGTGATGTCCGTCAGCACAACCACGATGCTGGTGACCGCTCCCTGCTCGTCGCGCATCGGGCTCAGGTTGACGGAGAACTGCCCAACGCGGCCGTCGCCACGCAGGACGGGGAGATCGAGGTTGTCGACCTGGTGGCCGGAAAGGGTTGAATTCATTGCGTCCGCCAGGACGGGACGGCGGATGGGAGAAACCAAGTCGGCGAGCGGGCAACCGACAAGCTGCCCCTGCTCGTATCCGGCGTCGTACCATCGGCGGTTGGCGTAGCTGATCAGACCGGCGGTGTCGACTACCAGGATCAGACTCTGCGTATTGTTCAGGATCTTTTCCGAGAAGTCGCGGGCGCGCTGCAATTCGGATTGGTAGGTCTTGAGGCCGGTGATGTCGAGCATCAGGCCTCGATACTGCAACACCTGGCCATGTGCATCGGGCACAGCAAAAGCATTGATCAGGACATGGATAGCCGCGCCATCCTTGCGGCGAAGCACTTCTTCGTGGTTCCGCAGGACGCCCTGCCGCTGCATGACGTCGTTGAGATATTGCAGACGGTCGGGTGAGTAGTAAAGCTGCTTGGAAATGTCGACCTTCAGCAGATCGTCGCGATCGTTGTAACCCAGCATCCGAACCAGCGCATCGTTGACTTCGATGAAGCGCCCGGAGGGAACGGCAAAGAAGAGGCCCTCCTGGATGTTGTCGAACAGTTCGCGATAGCGACGCTCGGCCTCGCGGCGGTCGGTGATGTCCTTTAGCACGTGGATGGTGTGCTGGCGCTCGCCGTTGGCGCCGTGAATTCGCGAAGTCGATACCAGATACATGCGCTCGAGGACGTGGTGCACGTATTCGTCCGATGCATCGGTGGACGCGCGACAGAAGGGGCAAGCGTGCACCGGGGATTCCGTAGCCAGAGCCGCCAGGGCGCGCATGTTCACGCCGACCAATTCTGACGGCGGAACGCCGATGAACTCGGCGAGCGAACGGTTGACGCGCAGGACATTGTGGGTTTCGTCGTGCACGACGATGAAGTCGGTGATCGCGTCGAAGATCTCCATCCAGTGGCGATTGGCCTTGTCCATGCGCGAGAAAAGACGCGCATTTTCCAGCGCCACGGATGCATGGCTGGCGATCGCGTGCAGCAGTTGCTCGTCGTAGCTCGTAGAGCGCTTGCCACGGTTGGCGAGACAGAGGATGCCGACGGATTCGTTCGCCGAGCCCTTCAGGCGGAGCAGCGTGCAGTCTTTCCAGCCCAGCGCGTTGGCGAGAGCAGAGCCAAGGACGTCGGCGGCCGGACCGCTGTAACTTCGCTCCTCGTGCTGGGCGAGCGCCTCGGTGAGGGCGTGGCTCAGGCGCCTTTCGAGGCTGCGATCGGGGAGCGATGGATGAGATGGATCGTGAAGCACCGCGGTTTCCAGGACGGAATCCTGAAACAGGGCCAGGGCGGCGGATTGTGCGCCGACCAGATCGGTGGCACGATTCACGAAGCGATGGTTGAAGTCGGGAAGATGGACAACGCTGCCTAATTCCAAAGCGAGACCCATCAGCGCTTCGGCGCGCTTGCGGTGCTCCTCGGAGCGATGCAGATTGCGCATTACTTCGAGCGCAACCGCTACCTGACCTGCCAGAGCCCGGGCGCGCCGGATGTCTTCTTGCGCGATACCGGACTGTCCCAGGCGATCGAGCACGGCAAACATGCCCATCACATTGCCGTCGGCGCCAAGAAGGGGAACGGCGAGCAACTGCTTGATGTTGAACTTGGCGATCGCGTCGTGATTGGCGCCGGGAATCTGGCTCGCATTATCCGTCCAGAAAACCTCTTTGGCGAGGAGTGTCCGGGTCGCCGGACCCTCGGGAAAGACCAGGTCGACGTGGCGAGCCGCGCCATTCTCCGCCCCCAGGCGGACCCGGAAAACCCCGTCTTCGAGGAGACCAATGAAGCACCTGCCGAAACCGAGGAAGTCGGCGGCACGCACGACGAAGGCTTCCAGGAACCTATCGAGCTTCCCGATCGAGCTGAGCTCCGACGAAATCTCGAGCAACTGGTGCAACTCGTGGGCATGGCCGCGGGCTGTGGTGTACAACTCGGCGTTAGCAACGGCGACAGCACCGAAACCTGCAATCGCGGAGACGAGGGAACGCTCATCCGTGGTGAAAATCCCATCCTGACGTGGGTAAACGAGGATCGCCCCCTGGGTGCGCGCGGTGCGAAAAGGCGCAGCCAGGAGCATGCCCGCGGGTACGAGATCTCCCAGCGCATGCGAAGCCGGATCGATGGTAATCGTGATCGGCTCGGAGGCGACCACTGCCTTTGCGGCGACATCGGCAGCGAAACGCAAAGTCGTGCGATCGTGGCGGGCGCGGGCGGTGGTAATGGTCTGGGGACTCTCAGCCGCGACGCCCTGCAGTTCGAACGGACCGTCCTGGCGCATGAAAACACAGACCAGTCGCGCGCGCAAAAGCACGCGAATGCGATCGGCCAGGGCCTCGACGACGGCGGCGACGTCGGGATTGCCATGGAGCGCGTGGGCCACCTCCGCCAGAATTTCCGCACGGCGATGGTCTTCACGAGAGGCCTCGGTGAGCCGGCGAGTCTCAATCAAGCTGCCAAGCTGGCCGGCGAGAATGGTCGCTTTGGCAGCCAGGTCATCATTGAAGAAGCCGGGATCGGAATCGTGCAGGAACGACACCGCGCCGAGCACATCGTTTGAGACGACAAGCGGGGCGGCCATGATCGAGCGGGCGCGAAACTCGGCGGCCCGGGGATAGCGGTCGCAATCCAGAAAATTTACAAAGATTGTTCGCCGTTTACGCGCGGATTCGCCCGAAACCGCGCTGTCGGCCATGCGTAGGTGAAGCCCGCGAAAGCGGTCGGCCAGCAAGCCGTCGGCCTCGGCGCCAATCATCTCGTCAGGGGAGAGACGTTGCCAGAAATAGACGCCACTCACCTGGAAGAATTCGCGCGTCTCGCGACAGAAGAGACGGATCAACGCCGCCGCATCAATTCCCTGGGCGGCCGCGGCGGAAAAGCGCAACAATAATTTCTGGAAGGCTTCATCAGAGCGTGGATTGGGCCCTTCGACCAGCGTGATGTCTCCCGCCTGCATGGTTTTTGGAAAGGCTCCGCGCACTCCGGTACGGCTTACAAGTTATTTGAATATAAGGGGAAAGTATCCTGCAATCTCATTTTGAGTCAAGTTAATAAGGCCCTCAGGTGTCGAAGTAAGAAATCCCGAAAAAGCAGGACAGGACGGTCTCACGTTGAGAATCCTAGTGGGTTGGGGCCGCCCCGCTGAGACGTTCCTAATGCGTCGAGGTGGGTCTTCTGCCGGCCGCGAACGGTCGATGATCTTTCGTCACAATCACTTATCCGCAGTCACCAAAGTAATGTTCCCAACGATTTAGCTGGCACGGGCGTTGCTCCTCTCGGGGTAGGATTTTTTGGGTTACTGGAGGGATTGTGTCTCGAGGAGCAATTCAGCGTTGGTTTGCGGGGGCCACAGCGCTGGCTCTCATCGGAGTTGTGGTTCTTCTGCCTTTGCCTGGGCGCGCGCAACAGGATGAACTCACCCGCAAAGTCAAGACGAAGGTGGCGCCTGTTTATCCGGAGTTGGCGCGGAGGATGAGTATTTCGGGCGTGGTCAAGGTTCAAGTGGTGGTCGCACAGAACGGAACCGTAAAGTCCGCCAAGATCGTGGGCGGCCATCCCCTGCTGGTGAATGCCGCGACGGACGCGATCAAGAAGTGGAAATTCGAGCCCGCCGGTGAGGAAACGACCGGAATTGTGGAGTTCAAGTTCGATCCGAACGTAGCGACCCAGTAGGGAGTCGCGGGAGAGATCTCCCCGAGCCCGAGTGAGCCGGGGGATCTGGTGATGGAGGAACAGCGATGACGCTGGGCAAAAAATTGTATGGCAGTTTCGGGATCGTTCTATTACTGGTCCTGGTGTTGTTCCTGGTGAACTACCGAGCGGTGAACCGGGAGCACGAGGCCAAGAAGGCCGAGAAGGCCTCCCTGGATTTGGCCGACGCCACCGACGCCGTGAAGTTCCAGATGATGCAGAACCGTCTCTATCTGAGCAATTACCTGCTCAGCGGCGATACCCGGGAAGTGGACCACATGAATGAGGGTATCCGCCTGCTCAGCGACAAGTTGGAGAAGACGACTGCCCTGGCCAACTCCGACCAGCAGAAGAGCGCGCTCGAGAAAGTGCAGCAACTGGAACAGAATTGGGCCAAGGAATTCGCCCAGCCCCTTGTGGACAAGCGGAAAGACGTGGATAGCGGGAATGCCACCGTCGCCGAACTGCAGATTTTCTATCTCCAGAAGGATGCCTCGTCGTGGGTGAAGAACTCCACGGAATACTTGGACGTCGCCTCCAAGGAAAACAATAAGCTCGTCGACGAGCGCCGCGATTCTGACGGAAAAGCAGAACAGGGAACGATCTGGATGTCGGCGACTTTTACCGCCTTGGCGATTTTCGTGGGCGGGTTCGTTGCGTTTTACACGGCGAGGTCCATTACAGATCCCCTCTCCAACCTGATGACAGTCGCCCACAAGATTGGCAACACGGGTGATCTCGACCACAACATCGAAATCGACACGCAACGAAACGATGAGATCGGCGAACTGGCTCGGACGTTCGCGAACATGGTCACTTACCTGAAGGAAATGGCGGCCGTGTCGGAGGCCATCGCCAACGGCGACCTGATGGTCGACGTGCAGCCTCGTTCCAAGCAGGACACGCTGGGCCACGCCTTCCAGCAGATGGTGCAAAGCTTGCGGCTACTGGTGCGCAGCGTGAGAGATCTTGCGTCACAGGTAGCAAGCGCTTCCAGCCAGGTCGCCGGCGCGTCGGACGAGTCGGCCAAAATCAGCCTGCAGGGCTCCTCGGCGATCGACGAAGTCACCAGCACGATGCACGAGATGAGCGTCAACGTGCAGAACATGGTGAAGAGCACTCAGACGCAGGCGTCGAGCGTCAGCGAGACCTCGGCCTCGATTGATCAGATGGTGGCTTCGATTCAACGGGTCGCCGATACGGCGAAGGTGCTGCTCGATATCTCAAACCGTTCACGCGAAGAAGTCCATAGCGGCATCACAACCATGGACAAGGCCACCGAAGGCCTGACCAAGATCAACAACACCATCAAGTCGTCGGGCGCCATCATCGACGCCCTGGGCACACGTGCCGATGATATCGGCAAGATCATTGAGGTCATCGACGATCTGGCTGAGCAGACGAACCTCCTGGCGCTCAACGCAGCCATTGAGGCGGCGCGTGCGGGCGAGCATGGATTAGGGTTCGCGGTGGTGGCGGACGAAGTTCGCAAGCTGGCCGAGAAGTCGGCGCAATCGACCAAGGAAATTTCCGAACTCATCCAGAGCATTCAGAAGGAAGCCCGCAAGGCCGTCGAGAACATGGACGAAAGCACGACCATCGTCAATGAAGGTCTGGAACTCGGTTCCGAACTGAATGGCGCGCTGCGCAAGATTTCGAACGTGGTCACGGAAGTCTACAAGTTTGCGCAAGAGATCGGCGCGGCCACCAATGAGCAGTCGCATGGATCTTCGCAGATCGCTCGCGCGACTACCCGTCTGAACGAAATCACGCACGAAATCAATTCGGCCGTTGAAGAACAGGCTTCCGGAGCGCAGGCCGTCGTGAAGGCGATGGAGCGCATGCGCGAACTGGTCCAGCAGAGCACCTCGGGATCGACCGAGCTGGCGGCTTCGGCGGAGCAGATGTCGAAGATGTCGCGCGAATTGCTGGATGCGCTTGAGCGCGTGGCCGGCAAGACCGGAGACGTGGAGCGGCACGGACATGATGGCCGTTCGACGGGCGTCCGGCGGGCCGCTGCCGGGGCACAGGTGTAAGCCAGGGAAACGAAGGATGAGCCGCGAACTGCAGATCGTCGGGTTTCAGGTCGGCCGCGAAACATACGGCGTGCCGATCACGTCGCTGCACGAAATCGTGCGCGTGCCGGAGATCACGGCCGTGCCGGACGCGCCGGAGTACATGGAAGGGGTGATTAACCTGCGCGGCAAGATCGTCTCGGTGATGGACCTGCGCAAGCGCTTCGGTGCGAAAGAGGCCACGGCAAACCGGCGTAACCGGATCCTGGTGGTGGAGTTCAACGGTCGGCTGTCGGGCCTGATCGTGGACTCGGCGTCCGAGGTCCTGAAGATTGCCTCGACCGACGTCGAACCGCCCCCTGCCGTACTGCAGGAGGGCGGATTGAACTGCGTCACCGGCCTCGGCAAGTACAAGGGGCGGCTCATCATGCTGCTCGACATGAGCAAGTTGCTGGAATTCAGCGCACCGAAGACGCCGACCGAGACCAAGGCACAGCCTCCCAAAGCGGAGGCTCGCGGCGCCGTCGCGCGTTAGCACGGCTTTAGCGAAAACGATATGGGCACATCAGGAGCTGCACCAGCACCCGCGCTGACGGAAGCGGAACTGAAACTGTTGCAGGCGCTCATCTACCAGGAATGCGGCATGCATTTCGACGAGCGGCGCACGCACTTTCTTCAGGACCGGCTCCTGCGCCGCCTGAAGGAATGCCGTGTTGACTCCTTCTACAGCTACTACCGGCTTCTCATTAGCGACGAAGGCAAGGGCGAACTGGCCCAGCTGCTCGAGAACCTGACCGTCAACGAGACCAGCTTCTTCCGCAATCGCGCGCAGCTCGACCTGTTTCACAAGTACGTTCTCGAGGATCTGTTGCATCGCAAGCAGGAGCGGAGGGATTTTTCGCTACGCTTCTGGAGCGCGGGATGCTCCACCGGCCAGGAGGCGTACACGATGGCGATGCAGGTGGCCGACGCTCTCGCCTACTACTACATGCGCAATCCCCTGCCGGTGGACTCTCCATCACCGAAGCCGCTGATCCCGCACCCATGGAAAGTGGAAATCCTGGCCAGCGACATCAGTTACTCGGTGTTACGCGCCGGGCAGGAAGGCACCTACAGCGAAAACCAGATGGCGTCGGTCGATTACAGCTATCGCCTCCGGTATTTCGACAAGATCGGCGACCGCTACGCGGTCAAAAAGGCACTGAAGGAAGTTGTTCACTTCGACTTCCATAACCTGAAAACCGAGTATCTGCCGCAGCGGAATGATGTGATCTTCTGCCGCAACGTGATGATGTACTTCGACGAAGCCGAGCAAAAGCGGCTAATCAACAAGTTCTATCGCTGCCTGAATTCCGACGGATATCTGTTCGTGGGCCACGCCGAAAGCCTGCTCGGGCTAACCGAAAAATTCCAGATGGTGCACCGCAACAGCGGAACTGCATACCAGCGCATTGAGGTGAGGTCGTGAGCCAGTCCGACGAGCGCATGGCCGAACTCCGCGAGCTGTTTTTCGAGAGCGCGCAGGAATTGCTCCAGGCCCTGAACGACGAAGCGCTGAAGCTCGAGAAGAAGCCGGGCGACAACGAAATCGTCCGTAGCATCCGGCGCACTGTGCACACGCTCAAGGGCGACGCAGCGGCTTGCGGCTATCGCGAACTGAGCGAGGTCGCCCACGAACTCGAAGACGCGCTCGCGCTGGAGTCGGCAGCCGGGCATACCACACTCGCCGAAGTCGCATTCACCGCCGCCGACCTGTTCTCGGCGATGCTGGCGGCGTACCGCAAGCGATCGAAACTGCCTTCCCGTGATCCGCTTCGCAAGATGGTGAAGAAGCTCACGGAGGATCCGGTCGTCAAAAAGGGCCGGAAGAAAGCGGCCGTCACCGCCAAAACTCTCGGTTGGACCGAATACGAAAAGCTCGCGGTGCAGAAGGCGCAGGAAAGCGGAAATTTCGTCTACCACGTACTGGCGCAGATCGATCCGCATTGCGCGATGCCGATTGCGGGACGCCAGCTGGTGCAGAACGCACTGGCAGCCATTGGAGAGATCCTGGCAACCCGCCCCGAAGCGGGCTTACCCGCCGCCACCAAGCAGGTTGAATTTCTGGTTGCGACGGACAAGTCGGCCGCCGACGTTACCTCGAAGTGCCAGATTCCAACCATCGTCGCGAATGCCAAGACGGATCTGTTGCCGGGTGAGGTGGCGACCGCTCCCAAGAAGACGGTCAAGCGCGCGTCCGCTTCAGAACCAGTGGCTCCTGTCAGCGACTCGCCGGTTGTTGTGAGCGAGGAACCGGCAGAAGTTTCCGTTGCGGAGGAAACTGCTCCCGAGACTGCGACTCAGTCGCACACGACATTGGCGGAGAACATCTTGCGCGTCGACGCGGAGCGCATCGACAGTGTGCTCAACCTGGTGGGTGAGCTGATCATCGGGAAGTCGATGCTGCAGCAAGCGCTCAACGAGTTTGGCAGGATTTTCCCCAAGGAAGCGTTGCGCGGCAAATTTTCCGATGCCATGGCCTTTCAGGCGCGCGTGCTCAATGATCTGCAGCGCTCGGTGATGAAGATCCGCATGGTGCCGGTGGAACAGCTCTTTCGGCGCTTCCCGCGCATGGTGCGCGATGTGGCCCGCCAGTGCGACCGCGATGTCGAACTTGTCCTCAGCGGTCAGGATACGGATCTCGACAAGAGCATCCTCGACGCGATTGCCGAGCCGCTCACCCATCTTGTCCGCAATGCGATCAGCCACGGTCTGGAACCCGCAGACGAAAGGCAGAAGTCAGGAAAACCGGCCAAGGGCACGGTCCGCTTGGGCGCGTATCACCAGGGCAATCAGGTAGTCGTCGAAGTCAGCGACGACGGCCGCGGCATGGATGCCGCCCGCATCCGTGCGAAAGCCATCGAACTCGGATTCGCGACGGCGGAGGAAGCAGCCCGGCTGACTGATGCGGAGGCCCTGGAATATATCCTTCGCCCTGGCTTCAGCACAGCCGAACAGGTCACCGAGGTTTCCGGGCGAGGCGTCGGCATGGATGTTGTGCAGAGCATTCTGCATCGTCTCAAGGGGACCGTACACATCGAGACGCATCCCGGGCAAGGCACGACGTTTCGCCTGAAGCTGCCACTCACGCTAGCCATCATCAAGGCCTTGTTGTTCAAGGTGGAGCAGCGCCTGTATGCGATCCCGCTGAACTCGGTGGTGGAGATTGCGCGCACGCGCGCGTCGGAAGTCCATCAGGTGGATCACTACGAAGTTCTCCAGCTTCGCAATCAGGTCCTGCCGCTGGTGCGGCTCGGCCGGCCGCCCGCGGATGTGGCGGATCGCGCCGCAAGCAAGCTCTTTGTGCTGGTCATCAGCGTGGGAGAGAGGAAATTCGGGCTCATTGTGGATGGGCTGGAAGGTGAGGAAGAGTTGGTCATCAAGGCATTGGACGACCATGCCGTCTCGACTGATCTGGTAAGCGGGGCATCGATCCTGGGGGATGGACGGGTTGTACTCATTCTTAATCTGTCGGCAGTGGTGGAGCATTTCTCGCGTGCACGTCCCGAAACACCGGGAGCGGTCAACTCGGGGCTCTTGCTATCGCACGCCGACCGGGCCCGGCTGGCGACGGGAGGACACGCATGAGTTCTAAAGTGCGAGTCCTGGTCGTGGATGATTCGGCCCTGATGCGGAAACTGATCCCGCAGATCCTCGAGAGAGACAACTCGATCGAGGTGGTGGGCACCGCGATGGATGGAAGTTTCGGCCTGAAGAAGATCGAGGAACTGAAGCCGCAGGTGGTCACGCTAGACCTCGAGATGCCGGGCATGAACGGCATCGACATGCTCAAGCAGACCATGCGCAAGTTGTATCCGGTCCCGGTGATCGTGGTGAGTTCGCATAGCACCGAAGGCGCGACGATCACGTTGAAGGCTTTAGGGCTCGGCGCCTTTGATTTTGTCGCCAAACCGCGGGACGTTTCGACGCGGATGAGCGAGATTGCGGCCGAACTGATCGCGAAAATTAAGGCTGCCGCAAGCAGCAAGACAGTGCCGGTGAAGCCGCTGGCAAGCAGCCTGCAATACGGAAAGGCTCCGGCCAGTTCTACCAAGGCGCCCACGAAGATTGTCACGATCGGAGTATCCACCGGCGGGCCGCACGCCCTGCAATACGTGTTCTCCCAGCTGCCGGCGGATTTTCCGGGGACGATTCTGGTCGTGCAGCACATGCCGGAAAACTTCACGGAGATGTTTGCGCGCCGGCTGGACGAAACCTGCGCGCTGCGCGTGAAGGAAGCGCAATCCGGTGACTTGCTAATGCCGGGCCGAGTTTTGATCTGCCCGGGCAGCCGCCACCTGAAGGTCAAGCGGCTGCCTCTCGGAAATGTCGCGCTGCTGAGCGACGAGCCGCGGATTCGCGGACATCGGCCTTCGGCGGACGTGCTGTTTCGCAGCGCCGCCGAGGAATTCGGTCCACAAACGGTGGCGGTCATTATGACGGGCATGGGCGACGACGGCGCCGAGGGTCTCGGAACGGTCAAAGCGGCTGGGGGCATGACCATCGCCCAGAGCGAGGAGTCTTGTGTGGTGTATGGCATGCCTAAGGCGGCCATCGACCGGGGGTATGCCGTCCGGGTCGTTGGCTTGGACGCGATGGCCAGCACACTGGTCGCGCAGTGCGCGCCGGAAACGGGTAAAGGCGACAATTTTGGGAACGGCGTCAGCGGAAAATCCGCTGGTGCCGGGCAAAACTAGGGTTATCTAGCCGGCGGAAACGCCGTGTGATAGGCAAGTAGGTACAGGAGGTCGTTATGGAGCAGTTTACGCCAGTAAAACGCAGTAAGGACGGGCAGCCGATCCGCTATTTGATCGTCGATGACTCCGTCTTTGCGCGCAAGAACCTGGCCCGCATGATCGAGTCGTTCGGAGGGCATCTGGCCGGCGAAGCGGGCGATGGCTTGACCGCCATCACCGAATATGACCGCACGCATCCGGACATCGTGCTGATGGATATCACCATGCCGCAGATGGAAGGGATCGAAGCAGCAGAGCGGATCGTGCAGTCACATCCGGATGCGCGCATCGTGATGGTGTCGTCGGTCGGCTATCAGGAAAACATTGTGGCCGCATTGCAACGGGGTGCGCGTCATTTCGTGCAGAAACCGGTGAAGCCGGAAGTGCTTTACGAAGTGATCAAGTATGTTTTAGGGGACGATGCTGCGGTGACGAGCGCCGCAGGCGCGGGGGCCTGATTCTCATGAAGATGGAGTTGATCCAGCCGTTCATCAACTCGGCGGACGCAGTGTTGGCGCAGGGCCTGCAATGCAAGACTGCCATCGGCAGCCTCAGCATGGAAGAAGAGGCCTACCGCCGCAAGGGCGTGGCTGCAATGGTGTGGGTAACCGGAGATATCGAAGGGCGCATCATCATCGATCTCGACCCGGAAACCGCCGTTCGCGTCGCAAGCAAAATGGCTGGGGCGGAGCTTCCGGAATCCGACAGCCTCGTCCGGGAGACAGCCTGCGAACTGGCGAATCAGATCATCGGCAATGCGATCACCGCACTCAACGATCAGGGATTTCACTTTCGCGTTCATCCCCCAGTGATGCACACCTCCGAAGAAGGCATCAAGAGCAGCGAAGACACCGAAGCGCTCGTCATGTGCTTCGACACACCCATTGGCAGCGTATTCATGAACATCGCCATGCGCTATAACCGGCGGCGGCAAGCCGATCGCGCCGCGGCGGCCGGGAATTCTTAGGCTCTCGGCTTTAGGCTCTCGGCTTTAGGCGTCAAGCTATAGTCCTCCGCAGTCAGCGGTGTGTACAGTTCCTGCCCTTTCAAGCCGCTTCTTTCTACGTTCAATCTTTCTTCACGCCAAGTCACATGGGAAGCCGCACACCAGTCCGGTTGGGCAGAACCAACGGTCGCCGATAGGAGATCGCGATACGTGAAGTCTCCGAACCTAGAGCCGAGAGCCTAAAGCCCGGTGCGAGCGACTACGGTCCGGCCACCATGAACGCCGGATTCTGCGGCGGAGGCTGGCCCAGGCCGACCGCCGTTTGCGCAGCGGTCGTGGAAACTCCCTTTGGATTGGTCACGGTAAACGTCCCGGCGCTCAGCCCTATGATCGTGAACGTTCCATTGTCCGGATTGAGAGCAGTATCGCCCGGGTTGGCGATTCCTGTAATCGAAATGGGCATTCCGAGAAACACCGGAACTCCCGAAATCATCGTGTAGGTGTACGTCGTGCTGGAACCGCTTTGCGTAGCCGACGTGATATTGACTGCCGGCGGCGAATACCCGCTTACCGGCGCGTTCAGCGTAACGACGTAGCTATTGTCGGAAGTGTGGACGCTGGCGACTCCACCTGCGTCGCAGCTGGCTAAATAAACTCGCGTACTGTCGGCAGACGCGGCCGCGGAAATTCGAAAGCGCAAAGCAGCACAGTTGCCCACGCTCGAAACGCTGGCTTCGGGAATCGTAATGACCGCCATCACCTGGTTATTCAGCGTATTGATCGCTGTGAGTTGCGCCTGCACGCAGGGTGTCTGGATGCAATTGGCCGAAGTGGTGTCGATATAAAAGCTGGCAACGTAGGCGCGGCTTCCGTCTGGAAGCGGAGCGACAGAGAGTGGGAAGCAACCGGTCGCGGGGCAGGGTGGGCTTCCCCCAGAGGCTGGCGGCTGGGTCAGGTTGATCGTCGCAATGAGGCTCGGCGGATCCGCAGTCACGTCATAGATGCTGACGGTGCTGTTGGTCGGATTCGGAATATACAGCCGGTTGAGATGGCTGTCGTAATAAAACGAATCGGGGCCGGCCCCCACCGGGATCGACGACACCACTTGATCGACGGCTTGCGTTGTGTCGATCGTTGTCAGTGTTCCATCATTCGCCAAAACGTAGACTCGCGTGCTGTCGCTTCGAGCGACCGCCCATCTCGGCGAGGCGCCGGTGGAGAGCGTCGTGTTGATGGTCTTATCGACAGTGTTGATGACCGTGACGTTGTTGCAGTCTTTGTTCACGACGTACAGCTTCTTCTTGTCGGGAGTTTCTGCGAGGGCCCACGGGGTCAGCGGCGGGGGCGGCGTGGCCAGGGGGCAGTCCGGTAAGCGAATCTCGGCGATCACCGCAGTGGACGGGACGGTCGCATTCAGAATCGCGTCCACGGCGTAATAGGGCGTTCCAGTGTTCGGATCGGCTAGTTTGCCGGAATTCGCCACGTACATCGTGGACGTATCCGTGCTGGCGACAAAAACTGGTGAGGAACCTTTGATCAGGTTGATGTTGGTGGACGAGCCGATGCTCCCGGTGGTCCCTGAAGCCTCGGCGAAGACGGACACCGAGTCGGAGCCGTTGTTGGCCGTCCACACGCTGGTCCCGAGCACGGTCGCATGCACTGGGTTCATCGCGACCTTGGCAATCCCCGCTTCGGCGTCGCCCGAGACATCCACTTGCATACCGGTGCCGGGATAAATCGTTCCGTTTTGATTGACGACAAATGCAGTATGAAAGTTCGAAGGCGGCGGGATCGGAACCGGATTGGGGATGATCGTGGGACGGTATACATCCCCACAGCCAACGCAGATCTGAAAGCTAAGAAGGAGCGCCGCGATCTTGCCGTTACGCACCCAAGCTGGCGGCACACATCGGTGTAAGCTCATGAAGTCTTTAGGATCTCCGGAGAATTGAGTATTGTAATTGGGAAACACTACGGTTGTCAGTTCCCCTGGTGCTCAGATTCCGGTTCTCAATTGCCAGTTTGGTCGTTGGTCGTTGGCAAACCCAAATGGATTTAGTGAGTAAAAGAGGAATTCGGGTTGCCTTGCGGCAGTCGACGGAATTGTAAGAATTTAGAGCGACGATTTGGGACGCCGAACGACCAGCCCGGACGACGTGGCCGTCGTCCGAACCCAAATTTCCGCACGTAGCCGGCGGTGACGAGCTAACGCCCGCGCCGCGATTTCCCGCCGGCGGCCGCCGCTTCGGGAGCTTCCTTCGTGGTCGCAGCCGGTTTCTTCTTGCCTTCCATCTCCGCGAGGCTCTGCTTCAAAGCCGCCATCAGATCGACAACGGGGGCAAGCTTCTTGGGCCTGTCGATCTCGACCACCTTGCCGCCTTCAAGCTTGGTCTCGATCAACTTCTTGAGATTGTCCTGAAAAGTGTCGTGATATTTCTCGGGATCCCAATCGGTTGCCAGCGCTTCGATGAGCTGGTGGGCGACCTTCACTTCCGCGTCCTTTAACTCGACCTCGGGCGCGCCGAATCCTTCCACCTGGCGGACCTCTTCGGCGTAGTACATCGTGTGCAGCATCATGCCGCCCTCGTGCGGACGGAGGAAAACGGTGTACTCGCGGTTGTGCATCGTCAGTTTGGCAATGGCCACGTACTCGCTCTCTTCCAGTGCCTTCGTGAGCAAGGCATACGGCCGGCGCCCTGCTTCCTCGGGCACCATGTAATACGAGGACTCGAAATAGACGGGATCGACGTCGTTGCTCTTGACGAACTCGAGGATCTCCATCGTCTTTGCGGTCTGGGGCTCGATCTTCTTGATCTCTTCGGGCTCGATGACGATGTACTCGTCCTTGCGGAATTCGTAGCCCTTGACGATCTCGCTGCGCTCCACGACCTTGTTCTCTGCGGGGCAGATATATTGCTGCTTGACCCGCTGCAGATCAGGACGGTGCAACATGTTGAAGGAGATGCCGTTGCTGCGTGCGCCGGAAAACAGGCGCACGGGCATTGAAATCAAGCCAAACGTCAGATACCCCGACCAAACGGAGGCCGCCATAGTTCACCCCGAACGTGAGAAAGGCGCCAGAGCCGCGCCCAGCGACGAAAGTGTAGCCTACAATCACCGTTTTGATGCATGAACATAGGCGAGGTAATCGAAAGAAAAAGCACGATGCAGTGGGTCTTCGAAACTGGCGACCCCATGGCTGGTGTTTACTGACAAGATTCTGCGGGATCCGAAGTGGCGGTCAATTGGCGAAGTCCGCGTAAGCACATGATGACGTTACACTTAGCAGAATACGCGCCAGTCTGGTGGGCTTCTACACCCCTGCGTCTGGCAACCGCCGCCGCTGTCACCTTGTCCTTCGCTTGGTTGGGCCGACGAGTTCGAGGCGTCAGCAATTCAGGTGCAGTCGCCGGAGGAGTCATCTGTTTCCTGCTGCTGACTTGCGTGGGGCCCCCAGGTTTTCTGGCCTTGTTTTCACTGTTTGCAGTGACCTGGATTGCAACCCGTTTGGGGCGGCAGCGCAAGCAACGGCTCGGCACTGCCGAAGGGCGTGAAGGACGAACCGCTGAGCAGGTACTCGCGAACCTGAGCGTGGCCGCGATATGTGCTGTCATGTACGCAACGCGCGGCGAGCCTCTTTGGGGATTAGCGATGGCTGCGGCTCTTGCGGAAGCCGCGGCCGACACAGTCTCCAGCGAATGCGGCCAGGCTTTCAGCAAGACCGCGCGCTTGATCACGACGTTCGAGTCCGTGCCGGCGGGAACCGATGGCGGCATATCGGTCGCCGGAACACTATTCGGAATTGGCGCGGCCATCCTGATTGGTCTCGTATGCGTAGTGAGTAGGTTGACGCCAGCCCGTTGGCTCTGGATCGCGACGACTGCGGGCGTGGTCGGGATGCTCGCCGACAGCGTCCTCGGAGCGTGGCTTGAACGGCGCCGCTGGCTCAACAACGATCAGGTCAACCTTGCCGGAACTGTCATCGCCTCAGTGATTGGGGCCTGCCTGGCCAGAGCCTTCTCTTAGACGACTACCCCCAAACTCCAAGTTCCCCAATACCTGGACCTGGCCAGGACTCGCGCGGTCATGTCCGTCGGTACCTTGAGGTACTGGTTACCCCCTGCGACAATTGTCAGTACTTCTTTGGCAGTTAGCGTGCCGATAAAAGCTGTTGGCTTTCATCGTCCCCCTCGAGAATGCCCTCGCCGTCGGCCGGAATGAACCGTTTCAGGTTGTTTTCTGTAGGCAGAGATGAAGATTAAGACTCTTGTGATCGGATACGTGTTAGCGCTGGCCCTGTTCTTGTTCGCCCAGCATCGTGAAGGGTTGACCCAGGCCAGTGGGTTCACCGGTGTGGTTGACCTGACGCACACTTCGAACGGGAAAGCGAACGGCCTTCCTGCGAAGGCGTTCACTGGCCCAGCGCGCAATGCCACCCTTCTGCAGAAGGACGCGCCGCGCCGCGTCTCGGCCTCTGCCAGCAGCAACACGAGCATCGATGCGCCAGCGCATCTGGTGCGGGGCATGTGGACTGTCGACCAGATTCCTCCGGAGCGCCTGATTGCCCCTCTGGTTGTTCTCGACGTAACCGAGCAGGCTCGAGCCAACGCCGACTACGAAGTTTCTGTTGCCGACATCGCGCGATGGGAAGAGATTCACGGGGACATACCCGCCGGTGCCGTTGTTCTGGCCCGTACAGGCTGGAGCGGGCGATGGAACTCGAGCAAGGACTATCGCAACACCGACAAGAACGGGGTCATGCACTATCCCGGGTATTCACGTGACGCTGCCCGATTCCTGGTCGAGGGGCGGGCCGTTCTGGCGCTTGGAATCGATACGTTGAGCGTAGATCGGGGCTCCGCGAAGACCTTCGCCGTGCACGAGTACACGCTGGCCCACAGCGTTTACCACCTCGAAAACGTCGCCAACCTTGAGCGCGTGCCCGACGCCGGTTCCGTAGTCGTGGTCGCGCCGATGAAGCTGGAAGGCGAAGTCGACGGGCCGGTACGAATCATGGCACTGACCCGGTAACGTCTCCGGCGTTGCCCTTCCGGACATTTCCCCACCATCACCGTGGGGGCTAGAATTCCTGAAGCTGAACCAAACGCCGAGTAGTTTGGCCTGGCGAGGCATCCTTCAACTTACAATTGGAATCCATTTTTGAATAACTTTCCCTCTCTCTTTGTCTGTGTAGGCAAAATCTGATCGGAGTGTGCCGGTGCATCCTATTTGGAAGCCAGTAGCGTTTTTTCTGACGGTGGGTGTATCTCTATCAGCCTTCCCGCAAGCCAAGCCAATCAGCCGCATTTCGCAGGCGATCGACGACCGTGAAACCGTCGTCCTACGCGGCAACGTAAAGCCACTTCTCCAGGCGGCCACGGACCAAGGTCGCATGGACGGCGGCACCCCGTTAACGATTTCCATGGTCTTCAAGAAGACGGCCGCGCAAGAAGCGGATCTTGAGAAATTGCTTGCCGAACTCCAGGACCCGTCGTCGCCTAATTACCACAAGTGGCTTACGCCGCAACAATTCGCGGATCGGTTCGGCATGAGCCCGACCGACATCGCGACGGTCAGTAGCTGGCTACAGTCGCAAGGCTTCAAGGTGGAGCGGGTCGCGAACAGCCGCACACAGGTCTGGTTCAGCGGCCCGGTTTCGAGGATCGAGACAGTATTCCGGACGGAACTGCATCAGTACCAATTGAAGGGCCAGCCGCACTTCGCGAATGCAACAGAATTATCGGTGCCGGCGACGCTTGGCGACGTCGTGCTCGGCTTCCACAACATGGATGACTTCCGCCCGAAAGCGCGGGTGAAGAGTCATGGCGTACCGGCGGATCAACTCAATCCGCACTTCACGTCGAGTCTCAGCGGAATCCATTTCTTGATTCCCGGCGATTTCACAAAGATCTATGATCTCCCCGCTGGACTTGACGGAACAGGTCAGACCATCGCCGTGATGGGGCAGACAGCCTTGTTCTCCACGGCGACTGGTGGAATCTCTCCCCCCGGTGCTCCGACCGACATCGTGGCATTTCGCGCAGCCGCTGGGCTTCCTGTGATTACGGCAGCAAATTTCAAGCAGACGCTGGTCCCGAGTTCCGGAACGGCAGCGATGTCTACAAGTGACATCGGTGAAGCGAGCCTCGACGTCGAATGGTCTGAAGGCGTTGCCAAGGGCGCGAACCAGAATTTTGTATTCGTTGGTAACAATACCAACTTCAGCGTTTTCGATTCATTGCAATATGCCATTGATCAAAATCTGGCTCCCGTCATCAGCATCAGCTACGGGAACTGCGAGCAGGCGCTTGGCGCCACCAGCATCGCGACAGTTCAAGGTTGGGCGCAGCAAGCCAATGCCCAGGGACAGACGATCACCGCTGCTTCCGGAGACTTCGGAGCGGCCGACTGCGACACCTCGCCCACGCTTCCGGCCCAGGGCGGGGTGGCGGTCGACATTCCGGCGGCCCTTCCTTATGTGACGGGAGTTGGTGGAACCGAATTCAATGGAGACTCGTCCGTGACTCCAGCCTCCGGCTGCGCGCCTGCCACCCAGTACTGGGCCAGCTCATGTAGCGCGACGAGTGGCGCATCTGCGCTCTCCTACATTCCGGAGGTTGCCTGGAACGATACCGTCGCGGCGAGTTCGTTGAGCGCATCCGGTGGCGGGGCTAGCGTCGTCTTTTCGAAACCGGATTGGCAAACGGGAACCGGAGTTCCCGCGGACGGCGCACGAGACGTGCCCGACGTCGCACTAGCGGCTTCTCCTAATCATGATGGGTACCTGCTGTGTGCCACCGACCCAACCGCCCAGGTGGGGCCGTGCGTCACCGGTTTCCGCGACTCGAACAGCAATCTCAACGTTGCCGGAGGAACATCGTTTGGGGCCCCATCTTTTGCTGGGATCGTCGCTATCTTGAACCAAAAGATTGGATCGAAGCAGGGGAACATCAACCCCACGCTCTACGCAGTCGCAGCCAGTACACCCACGGCGTTTCACGACATCACCAGCGGCAACAACATTGTGCCTTGCGGCGCAGGAACCACAAATTGCCCCACCACTGGCACAGCGCAGTATGGATTTAGCGCCGGAACGGGATACGACCAGGTAACCGGACTCGGAACAATCGACGCAAATGTCCTGGCAGGGGCGTGGAGCAGCGGAAATCCCGCGACTGCGGACTACTCGATGTTCGGAACCGTCTCGAGCATCTCGGCTCCGGGAGGGACGGGCTCCTCCACCATCACCGTGGACGCCCGGAACGGCTTTAGCGGCACAGTCACGCTGGCGTGCACGCCGCCTACATCGGTGTTCATCACCTGCTCACTCAGTTCCAGTTCGATCGCTCTCAGTAGCGGCACGGCTACTGGCACCTCCACACTGACGATCAAAACCAACTCCACGGCCGGACTGCATCGTCAGGATGCTCCGCTGGGCCCACTCTTCGGCGGAGCCAGCGCTGTTTTTGCTGGCGTGTTCGTGCTGGGGATCCGCAACCGTCGGCGCAGCCTGGCTGTCGCGTTGACTCTGTTCACGCTGGCATTCTTGCTCGCAGCCGTCGGTTGCAGTGGCGGCGGTTCCAACGGCGGGGGCGGTGGGTCGAAAACGCCAACCGGCAGCTACACGGTGATCGTGACCGGCACGAGTGGATCGACCTCACACACCACGAATGTCTCGGTGACAGTGATATAGCGTCACACATTCTGTCGTCTTACATTTTGTCTATGAAGGAAGGCTGTGCGCCTTCCCTTTTTTTTTGCGCGTCTTTCAGAGCGGAATGCGGTCTAATGCTCTCGGAGGGTGAAGCATGACGAACGATCCGCGGTATCCCCTCGGAAAATTTTCGTTTGAAGGCAACATGACTGAGCAGCAGAAGGCCCGATGTCTCGATGACATTGAGCAGACTCCAGCGCGGCTGCGCGCAGCCGTCAGCGGCCTTAACGATCAGCAACTCGACACGCCGTATCGCGATGCCGGATGGACGGTGCGCCAGGTGGTGCACCACGTCCCGGACAGTCACATGAATTCGTATGTGCGATTCAAGCTCGCGTTGACTGAAGACGAACCGACGATTCGCCCCTACATGGAGAACTTATGGGCGGAGTTGCCGGAAGCAAAGTCGGCGCCAATCGAGCTATCTCTTACGCTGCTGGAGTCGTTGCACCAGCGCTGGATGTTGGCGCTCCGCGGAATCAAGCCGGAGGAGTGGAAGCGGAATTTGCGTCATCCCGAGATGGGCTTGCTGAGCCTCGAAAAGACTCTCGCACTGTACGCGTGGCACGGACGCCACCACGTCGCGCACGTTACTTCGTTAAGGGAACGGATGGGCTGGTAGGGGAGTGGTTCTCAGTTCTCACTTGCCGGTTTTCGATAACCGCTGTCCCCGCGCGAAGACCAGCACATTCTTAGCGCTTGCGCTTACGCTTGCTTGCCCTCTTGACCTTGGCCGCAGCCTTACCGCGCAACCGCTCATACTTCAGCGCAATGAGGCCGCCCGAATATGTTTTGCTCTCCGTCAACGTGAATTCCCGCTGCGGAAAACCCGCTGCGAACAACGGAATCCCTTCGCCAACCAACACCGGCACGATTGCCAAGTAGAGCTCATCCACCAAATCTTCCTTCAAGAACTCCCGCATCAATTCCCCACCGCCGATCAACCAAATATGCTTGCCCTTCTTCTTGCGCAACTCTTCAACCAATCTCTTGGGCTCTTCGCGCACAAAAACAGCCCCGTCGCGTTCCCCCTCCGGCAACGATCGGGAGAAGATGTAGCAGCGGAGGCCGTAACTCTCAAACTTCCCTCCACTCATGCGTACACCGGCCTCGTACGTCTTCCGCCCCATTAGTCCCAAATCGATGGTCTTGAAGAAAGGCCCCATCGTGTAATTCGAAGGCCTCAAGTGCAGAAAATCCAGCGACCCGTCCCGCCGTGCGATATACCCGTCTAAACTAGTACCCACGCAATAAATGATCTTTCGCATGAACTGCTCCGCGCGCCGAAATCGGAAGACTACAAACCAGGCTTCTTAACTGAATCCTGTCCAGGTCGCCTCAGATGTTTCTGTGGAACCTTGAAACGTTGAAACCTTGCAACCTTCGAAAGGTTATCCCCCTACCTTCCACACGAGATAACTCACCGCTTCGCGCAGGACCGCGATCATTCTCTGCATAACACCGTGGGGACGCGATCCGGAGCGCGGCGCGACATATACGGTCATCCCTTCGTGCTGCAGAAGTTTTTTGATCCGGAAAACGTGATATTCGTCGCTGACCGCAAGACAGCTCCGCATTTTGTTCGTACGCATGATGACAGCGATGCGCTCGGCCGATTGCGCCGTATCGGACCCTTGCGTCTCAGCGATAATGTTGCGTTCGGGGATTCCGCGGTGCATGAGATAGTCGCGGCCAACGCCCCCTTCACTGAAGCTAGGGTCGGCGGCGGCTCCTCCGGTGGTTATCACGACCGGAGCCAGGTGTTGCTCGAACAGATCGAGGGCATGATCGAGACGCGCGCGCAGAACCGGGGAGGGGTGACCAGAGTACTCAGCGGCTCCGAAAACCACGATTGCGTCCGCCGCATGGAGTTCCTGTTTACCGGCTTCGTGAACCACTCGCCAACACGTAACGAGAAGAAACAGGAAAACTGCCAGCGGGACCGCCGCCAGCAGCCCCACAAACCAGCGGCGTCGCGGAGCGGAGCTCGCGATCACAGTCATCATCCCTGGGCGAAAAAGGTGGAAATCTCCTGGGCGGGAATGGCGCCTTCACGGAGCACCCGCCAGCGCGCTTCCTGGTCGCTGAGATCGACGATAGTGGAGGCAACTTCGCGGGGTGAGGCGCCTCCGTCCACGATAATCGAGATGCGATCCTGCAGCTGGTCGCGGACCTGCTCCGCCGTGGTGCATTCGTTTGCGCCGCTCAGGTTCGCTGACGTGGCTGTGATCGGAATGCCGGCGGCCTGGATGACCGCCAGTGGAATTGCGGCCGAGGGCACGCGCAGGGCGACGTTGCCGGTGTTGGCAGTGACTTTCAGCGGCAGACGCGAAGCGGCCCGCACGATGATCGTTAGCGGGCCGGGCCAAAAGCGGCGCGCAAGCTTGTAGAACTCCTCGGGCAGCGGCCGGGCCAGTTCCTCCGCCTGATCGACGCTCTCGATCAATAGCGAGAGGGGCTTATGCCGAGAGCGCGATTTGATCTCGTACACGCGTTCTACCGCGCGCAGATTTAGCGGGTCGGCGGCCAGCCCGTAGAACGTGTCCGTCGGCATGCCCAGGACTTGTCCCGACTTGATCTGCTCAGCGGCGTACTTCACCAACGATGCTTCTGGACTCTCGTGGTTGATCTTGATGATTTCCGCGTGCACAGCAGTTCCTTCCAGATTTCCCGATTGAAAACGGCGAAAACTACCATAACACGGCGCTCCGCTGCAAGCCGAAGAAACAGCGTATGATGCGGTCATCGGACCCTCCGAGCATGCAGAAACACCCCCCTTCCGCCCACGCCGCAAATCCTGCACACGAGCGCCTTCGCCGCGTGGAAGGACGCCATAACGCGCTGGTCAAGGAGCTGCGCCGGGCGTTTACAACCGGGGAACTCACCGAGGAGGGAGATTGTGCCCTTGAAGGCTTGCGGATTGTCGAAGAAGCGATTCGCAGTGGCTTGCGCTTTCGGGCGGTATTCTTCCGCGAATCGGCGGAAGGCCACGTCGAGCGCCTCATCCCGCAGATTGGTGCCCATGTCGAGACCGTACTTCTGCCGGATAAGCTGTTTTCTTCAGTAGTGCCGACCGATGCTCCCCAGGGGGTGGCGGCGCTTGTCCGGTATCGCCGGTATTCTCTCGATGATGTATTTGAGAGGCTGAACACGGGGCCGGCGGTTGTAATTGCGGGTCTACAAGACCCGGGCAATCTCGGTACCGTATTGCGTTCGGCCGAGGCCTTTGGAGCGGCGGGGCTGCTGCTCGGGGAAGGCACGGTCAGCCCTTTCAATTCCAAAGTCGTCCGAGGCTCGGCCGGATCGTTGTTCCGCCTGCCCGTGGTTCGCATCAAAATGGCCGACGTGCTTGTAAAGCTGCGCGAGCGAGGCGTTCGGTTGGTCGCCACTTCCTCACACAAAGGGACGTCGCTGCCGAGCGCAAATCTGGCCGCGCCGGTCGCGGTGGTGATCGGCGGAGAAGGTGCGGGTGTTCCGCGGGATCTGCTGGCGAAAGTTGACGAGATCGTGGCTATCCCACACGCACCGCAAGTGGAATCGCTTAACGCGGGCGTGGCCGCAAGCATCGTGCTCTACGAGATGGCGCGGCAAAGAGGAATGCTGACGGCTGAATCATGAGTCTTTTTCAGGCCATCCCGAACCCGGGGGAATCGTCAGACGGCACTCGTCCGCTCGCGGACCGCATGCGGCCACGGACGCTCGATGAGTACCTCGGGCAGGAGCATCTTGTCGGTCCGGGCAAACCGCTGCGCACGCAGATCGAGCGCGACGACGCCGGCTCCATCATCTTTTGGGGACCTCCTGGCACCGGCAAAACGACGCTGGCCAAGATCATCGCCCGCATGACGAAGGCCGAATTTATCGAGTTCTCGGCTGTGCTCGCCGGGATCAAGGAAATCAAACAGGTCATGGCCGATGCCGAGCGCGCCAAGCAGTACGGCACGCGCACTATCGTTTTCATCGACGAGATTCATCGCTTCAACAAGGCGCAGCAGGACGCGTTCCTGCCGCACGTCGAGAAAGGAAACATCCGTCTCATCGGCGCCACTACCGAAAACCCTTCGTTCGAGATCAACTCCGCCCTGCTTTCGCGAACCCGGGTATACGTCCTGAAACCGCTAACCGAGGACCAGATCGTCCTGCTGCTGCAAAGAGCGCTGGCCGACGAAGAACGTGGCCTCGGGACGATGCATCTGCAGGCTTCCGAAGACGTCCTGAAAAAAATTGCCAGCTATTCCAGCGGCGATGCGCGCAGCGCCTACAACGTGCTCGAAGTCGCGGCGTCACTCGCGAAGCAAATTTCGGGAAAATCCACCGGCGCCGAGATCACCGACGAAATCGTGCATGACGCGTTGCAGAGGCGCGTTCTGCTCTATGACAAGACGGGCGAAGAACACTACAACCTGATCTCCGCCCTGCATAAATCGGTCCGCAATAGCGACCCCGATGCCGCTCTCTATTGGCTTGGAAGAATGCTCGAGGCAGGCGAAGATCCGCTCTACATCGCGCGTCGCGCCGTGCGCATGGCCGTCGAGGACATTGGCCTTGCCGATCCCAATGCGCTCTCGCTGTGCATGGCCGCACGCGATGCCGTCGACTTCATCGGAATGCCTGAGGGCAATCTCGCCCTGGCGCAGGCGGTGGTCTATCTGGCGGTCGCGCCCAAATCGAATGCGTTGTACATCGCGTATTCGACCGTCCAGCAGGATGTCGAACGAACCGCCGCGGAGCCCGTGCCCCTTCACCTGCGCAACGCCCCCACTCAGCTGATGAAGGGCCTCGGCTACGCCCGCGGGTACCAGTACGCGCACGATCTTGAAAGTAAGGTCGCCAACATGCAGTGCCTGCCCGATAACCTGCGAGAGCGCGAGTACTATGCCCCCACCAACGAAGGCGTGGAGCGAAGAATTCGCGAACGGATGGAGGAAATCAAGCGACTCCGCACGAGCTCGGGCGAACGCGGCAGTCCCACGCCTCGAGCCTCCAAAATTGGTCGCGAAAAAGAGTCGTAATCCCTCCTATCAGCATCTATCATTTAGGTTTACGTCCCACCGCAGACACCGGCGTTGGTTCAGGTATCGAGGAGATCGGCTCCATGGCAACCAGTTCAGAAGTGATCGGAATCATCCCGGATGGTGTGCCTGTCCTCTCCGAGGCCCACTTCCAGGACCTTCTCAAACTTCAGAAGGCTGCCCAGAAGATCAACTCCATCCTCGACCTCGACGAATTGATCGACAAGATCGTGAACGACATCGCCTGTGCGTTCGGCTGCGTCGAGATCAATGTCTACCTGCACGATGCGGAGCGCTGCGAACTGGTGCTGGCAGGCGAGAGGGGCTGCACCGTTCATGAAAAGGGCCACCGGTTGAAGGTCGGGAAGGAAGGGCTGGTCGGATATGTCGCGTCGACAGGCCAGATGCGTTACGCCCCGGATGTTCGCAAGGATGCGTATTACCTCGCATGCGAGAAAAACACTCTCTCTGAGGTCGCGATTCCTTTGCACGTCGACGGGGATCTGGTCGGCGTCTTCACGGTTTCGCACAGCGAGGAAAACGCTTTCAGTCCCAACCAACTGCGGCTCTTTCAGGGTCTCTGCAGTCATGTGGCGGTCGCCGTCCAGAACGCGCTGCGCTTCCAGCATGAGCGCAGCGAACGCGAAAAGATGAGCCGCGAAGCGCAGGAAGCGCGTGCCATTCATTCCGGGCTTCGAAGTTTCCGGCCTCTCCGTTCCTGTTGGTGCCGTCGGCGGCGACTGGTACGACTTCATCGATCTGCGCGACGGACGCTGGGGGCTTGTGCTCGCGGATGTTTCCGGCAAGGGGATGGCGGCGGCTTTGTTGATGTCCGCGACCAGGGCAATGACCCGTTCTCTCGCCGAGAATTCCTGCAGCCCGTCCGAGGTGCTGACCAAGCTCAATCAACTGCTCGTCGATGACTTTCCCTCGGGGCGCTTCGTCACCATGGTGTACGCGGTCCTCGATCCGAGCCAGCGGACGATCACCTTTGCAAACGCCGGCCACCTGCCGCCCGTTGTTCTCGGACCGTCGAGAACAGCGTTTCTGCAGTCCGAGATGGGACTGCCCCTCGGGATTCGCCGAGGCGCCTACTCGGAGACTACGCTCCAGTTGAAAGATTGCGAGCGATTCGTGCTTTACAGCGATGGGATTACCGAGGCCGCGAACGCCGACGATGAAGAATATGGGAGCGCGCGCTTGGCGGAACACCTGGCTTCGAGCGATGCCTCGAAAGAAAGCCTACTGCACAGTGTCCGCACTTTTGTGAATGACGGCGGACTACAGGACGACGCCACGGTCATCCTGGTGAGATCAAACTCCGGGCCCTGCACAGAGTTCTGATTCAACAGAAGTGTCGCCCTCAGGCGAACCGCGCCCGATGTTCTAGCAGCATGCAACGGTCCATCACCACGAAAATTCCTGCCTTCCGAGCTTTTTCTGCTGCCTTCTCGTGAATGACCTCTTCCTGCATCCACACGGCCGGTATCTTTAGCTGGATCGCCTGGTCGACTACTTCCTCTACGAACTCCGGACGTCGAAAAATGTCGACGATGTCGATCTTTTCGGGGACGTCTACCAGCGACGCGTACGCCTTCTCCCCCAGCGCCTCGCGAATCTGTGGGTTCACCGGAATGATTCGGTAGCCCTGGCTCTGGAGATACGCTGCCACACCGTGGCTGGGTCGTAGAGGATTGTCGGAAAGCCCGACCACCGCAATGGTTTTGGCTTGCTGGAGGACCTGATGGATCGGGTCCGACTTGACCGATGAGGCCATAAATATATTCTCCCCTGGGACCTTGCTTACACGCAGACTTCAGGGCTGCGCTTCACTGATTGAGATCACCGCGATCAGGATCTCCTGGAAGTATCCGTTTTCTGTTTAAACATCTTCAGCGCCAGCTTGCGTATGGTTTCCGAGATTTCTTTGTTCGAGCACATGTTCCGCAAATCTGCCACGAGTATGTGCTTCATGAGCCCGAGAGAAACATCAATCGGGGTTCGTGGATTCGCCACCAGGTTCCGAATCACGTTGTAGTTTTTCGCAAAACGGCGCTTCATCGGGATCGCGCGCAGCACCGCTTCCAGGACATTCTTCTGGCCGGCAAACTTCTCCACTTCGCCGTCTGTGATTTTGCCCGATTCCAGAACTGCGAGCGCCACCAGCTTGGTGCCATCGCGTATGAGGATGGATCGCTCTTCCTTATTTCCCTTCATGGCAAGCTGGATACGTCCCTTCACGTCGAGCTTGGAGATCTTTTGCAACGAACTGCCGCGTTCTTCCGAACCGGGCACCTTCACCTTCTTCATCGCGGGCTTCGCAGCAGCAACCGAGGCCGTCTTTGCAGGAGCGACCGCGGACGCAGTTGCATCAGGCGTCGCCACCGCCGTCGCGCTGACCTCTTCAGACTTTGCCTCGACGACAGCGTCGCTGGTTTCAGAGCCCGACTGTTCCAGCTCGTAAATCCCCCCCAGCGGCTGGAATGGCTTCTCTCCCTCCTGTGCCAGCTCTTTGGCGTGCTCCGCGAGGTAGGCTTCGATCTCCTGATCGCTTGCTCCGCCCGCTTCTTCGTGTGTTGCGGCTGATTCGTCCGCAGCGACACCGCCCGCCGCCGACGATTCCTCGAGGATTGCCACTTGGGCGCTCAAGGCGTCCGACTCGGCTTGCGTTGCGTTCGGATTCGAAGCCAGCGCCTGGATAATCTCAGGAAGTGTTTGCACGCGTGGGCTCTGGCGCATCGCCACCACAACGTCACGCGATCCTGTAGCGGCCATCTCCGCGAGCTTCGTCTTTGAAAGCGCCGGATTTTCCAGTAAGGCGCGAAGTAGTTTCGGCCGCAAGTTCTCCGGCGCAGCCCAATACTCCAGGACTTCTTGCGGTGTCTTGGGGTTCGCGGCCACCACCAGGCTTGCTTTCTCGTCCCATCCCGCGAGTGTCATGCGGGCGAGTTGTCCAAAGACCTTGTTGTGATTGGCGAGATGCACCAGGATTTCGATCATCTCATCGGCGGGCACGGACAAGGCGCCTCGCGCCGCGGCTTGCATCAGGTTGGCCGGCACGGCGGAGGCGCGCACCAAATCGATCATGCGTGACATAGGTCGGGTGCCTTCATTATGACAAAGGTCCGCCCTAAATATCAGTGATCTCGTCACTCCGGCGGGCGGACGGGAACACAGTCGTTCAATGACCCATTGGCCACGGGTGCGTCACTCCGGGCGTCAATCTTGGCCTTTACCCACTGCGCCAAGGGATCCAGCTCCTTCATTCCGCTCTCGTCAAAACGACGCGCCCCCATCAACCCTGCGGGTACGTATTTCCAGAACAAAATCGTCCTAAGCTTGCGGTTTTCCGGAAGGATCAGCGTAACGATCTCGCCTTCCATCATCATTCCCCCGCTGGGCAGCGTTTGTCCCCTGGGCGCCAAGAGATCGGGAGTGGCCAAAATCGACTTCAGATCGCGAAGATCGTCTGGCGCTTCATGCCCCTCGTACACGGCCGTCGTGACGTTGTTGCTATCCATCTTCTGTGCCTTCACCTCCCGGTGATAGCGGCCGTCCGGGTAGACAATGGAGCACGTCTTCGTGCCCGCGTCGTTCTGCACCTGCATATCGCGGATCACGAACACAAAATCGGGAATCGCGATCCCCTTGGGTGCTGCCGGACGAGTTGCCAACTTGATTTCTCGCGGCGGAATGCAGTTGTTGCGCGCCTCTTCCTCGCGCCGTTTCTGGCGATGCTTTGCGTTGAGCGCCTCGTCAAACCACTGAGACAAGGGCGCAACGCTTTTCTGATATGGCTGCCACGTCGGCGGAGCCGGGAAAGTAAGGTTCTGCCAGTAGCCAGGACGATTCACCGCCAGAACCAGCTCATCCTTGCCCTGACTGAAAATCGGAGCGACGATCTTGTCCTGCGTCAGCTGAAAGAGTTCGTCTGTGCTGACCCAGCGCTCGAGCTGCTGCAGAGTGTCCGCCGGTAGATCACCTTCGTAGACATCAACATTATCGCCGGCGGCCTTCTCCAGATGATAAGGCCCGTCGCTTCGCACCAGGATGCAGGCATCGTCGAGGCCACGTAGACGCTCGAGGCGGAGGAGATAAGCGGGACCGGGAGGGGGCGCATCCTGGGCAGCAGCGCGAAGAATCGCGGCGACACAAAAGGCCCAGACGCAGCAGGAAATTTTCACAATAACTCTATTTTAGGAGGGAGCACTCGTCCAGGTCACGCCTCGCTTCGCACGTCGTCGGACGACATTTTCCGCAGAATTAGCGCCGAATTTTTTGATCCGAAGCCAACACAATTGCAGATTGCATTCTCGATTTCTGCCTTTCGTTCTGCATCTGGAACATAGTCCAGGTCGCACTGCGGATCGGGCTGATCGAGATTGATCGTCGGAGGAATCTGCCCTTCGTGCATGGCAATCAATGTGGCCGCCAGGCCCGCTGCGCCGCACGCCCCCTGTGCGTGGCCGATCTGCGATTTCAACGCCGACATCGGAATGCGTTTTGCTTCCTCTCCAAGAGCCAGTTTGAGCGCATGCGTTTCCACCCGATCGTTCATCTCGGTCGACGTGCCGTGCAGGTTCACATAATCGATTTCGCCCGGTGCGAGGTTCGCCTCCTCCAACGCCAGCGTGATCGCCCGCGCCGGTTCCTCTGGCGAATCGCTCATGCGCACCCGATGAAACGCCTCGCACGTCGACGCATATCCCGCCAATTCGGCCCAGATTCGCGCTCCGCGTGCCCGCGCATGATCGTAATTCTCCAGCACGCACATCCACGATCCCTCGGCCAGCACGAACCCATCGCGATCCGCCGAGAACGGCCGTGACGCACGCTCTGGCTGCTCATTCCACGATTGCGTTAGCGCGCGCATCAGTGAGTATCCTTTGATGATCCCGGGCGTAATTGGAGCATCGACTCCACCAACCAGGAACATCAGTTGCACGCCCGCCTGGATGTGCTGGTAGGCGTAGCCCAAAGCATCGCTGGAAGACGTACATCCGGCGGTGACCACGTGACTGTATCCCCGAAAGCCGAAACGCATCGACACTTCGCTCGAGATCGTACCCATTGTCCCGCTGGGAATGCAGAAGAGGCTGACCTGCTTGACGTGCCCTGAATGCCACAGCCGGTACTGCTCTTCGGAGAACTCCTGGGCGCCGCCACCCGAGCCGAGGATCACACCAATCTCTCGCTGTTCCTCGAGCGACATTTTTGCTGGATCGAGTCCCGCGTCCTGCAAGGCTTCCGTCGAAGCCGCCAGAGCCAGCGGCACAACGCGCGACACGTGTTTGCGCTCGCGAGCATCGACCCAGGCCAACTCGTCGAAGTCGGGGATTTCCCCCGCAATTTTGACCGGCAGGCAGCAGGGATCGAAGCGCGCAATTCTTTTCACACCCGATTTGCCGGACAGGATGGCGCGAGTGAACGCCTCTTTTCCGATTCCGTTGGGGCTGACCACACCCATGCCAGTAATGACGACGCTGGGGAGCATGCGAGCCATACTCAGATGTGCCGCCTTCGGATTTCGTTGCAAAACTCAGGAATGGAAAGGACCTCGAATGGGATAATCAAGCAGGATGCCTCTCGGCCTCTACATCTCGGTTCCGTTTTGCCGCACGAAGTGCACGTTCTGCAACTTCGCCTCCGACGTTTTCTCCCGCGCTGTCTTCGAGCGCTACGTCGATCGCGTCTGCGCGGACATCCATAGTACGCCACAGGTCGCCACATACATGTGCGGACTGCTGGAACCTGACGCCGATTCGATCTATCTGGGCGGCGGCACACCCACAGTATTAGATTCGCAGCAACTCGAACGACTGTTTGTCACCGTAAAGCAAAATTTTCGTATCTTGCCCGGGGCCGAAATCACCGTTGAGTGTGCACCGGGCACGCTGACTCCCAACCTTCTCGAGACGCTCGTGCACTGCGGCGTGAACCGCGTCAGCCTTGGAGTGCAGTCGTTTGCCGATCAGGAAGCCGCTTCTGTGGGACGTCTGCACAAGCGAGCAACGGTGCTCGACGATGTCGCGCACCTGCGTCAGGCCGGCATCGAGAATATCAGTATCGACCTCATCGCCGGACTGCCTCACCAAAATGCCGACAGTTGGCACGATTCGGTCGAGTCAGCCATCGATCTGGGCGTCCCCCACGTGAGCGTCTACATGCTGGAGATCGATGATGACTCGCGCCTTGGCCGCGAACTGATCGCGGGTGGCACGCGTTACCACGCTCACTTCGTTCCCGATGAAGAACTCACGGCGGAGTTTTACGAGAGCGCCTGCGAACACCTTAACGCGGCCGGAATTGCGCAATATGAGATCTCCAACTTCGCGCGCGACGGATCGCAGTCGCGCCACAACCTGAAATATTGGACGCGCCAACCCTACCTCGGCTTCGGAGTCGACGCGCATTCGATGCTTCGATCGGCAAATGAGCAGTACGAAGCCGTTCGCTTCTCGACCCCGGATTCCCTCGAGCAATACGTGGCAAATGCACCGCTGACGCGCACGGAAGTTTCGCGGCAGGAGGCGCTGGAGGAGAATTTCTTTCTGTCCCTCCGACTGAATGATGGAATCGATTTGGAAGAGGTTCGCCAGCGATTCGGAGCGCCCTCGGTGAATGCCGCAGGTTCGACAATCGCTGAACTCGAGTCTGCCGGTTTGATCGACAGACACATCGATCGGATTCGCCTGACTTCCCGCGGGCGCCTCTTGTCGAACGAGGTGTTCGAGCGCTTCCTGTCTGACGCGATCGTTCCTGCTCGCGAGTAGTTCTGCCTCCACGTGCCGCCAGCGAGCGCAGCACACAAAGCTCAGAAACGTGCCGAAGCGAGCCGTTTTCTTCAAACCGTTCGGTCGGTAGGGGCCAGCGCTCAAATCGTCGTTCGAAGCACTATTCATGCGCCTCTCAGCGATATCGCTATTTCTCTTCTGACGTAACTTTGCCTGTCGCTAACGTCGTGCTTTAATCAAATTCTCAGCGGATTTCGGGACGCAAAGCGCGCTGACTCACATCAACGGCAGTCACCGGGAGGTCACTTGGATTTCCAGCTCAACGAAGAACAGCTTCACCTCAAGAAGAGTGTGCGCGAGTTCGCCGAGCGCGAAATCCTGCCCAACGTCATGAAGTGGGACGAGTGCGGCGAGTTCCCGCTCGCCACCATCAAAGAACTCGGCAAGCTCGGACTATTGGGAACGATTTTTCCGCCCGAACTGGGCGGCGCCGGAATGGGCTACGTTGAATACGTCACCGCGATTGAGGAACTGTCTCGTGTCGATGGATCCGTGGGCATCATCGTTGCCGCGCACACTTCGCTGTGTTCGAACCACATCTTTCTCGCAGGCAACGAAGCCCAGAAAAAGAAATACATTCCGAAGCTCGCCACCGGAGAGTTCATCGGCGCTTGGGGGCTCACTGAGCCGTCCTCCGGGTCCGACGCCGGTAGCGCGCGCATGACCGCCTCCAAGACCAAGGGCGGGTGGATCCTCAACGGCACGAAAACGTTCTGCACCAACGGCCACTACGCCGACGTGCTGGTCGTGGTCGCAGTCACCGATCGAGCCGCTCACACCCACGGCCTCTCGGCGTTCATCGTCGAACACGACACGAAGGGCTTTCGTCCTGGCAAAAAGGAAAATAAGCTCGGCCTGCGTGCCAGCGACACGGCTGAACTCATCTTCGAAGATTGCTTCGTCCCGTGGGAAAACTTGCTTGGTCATGAGGGCAACGGCTTCATCGACGCCATGCGCATTCTCGACGGCGGCCGTATCTCGATCGCCGCACTTTCCCTGGGTATGGCCGAAGGCGCATACGAAGCCGCGCTCAAGTACTCGAAGGAGCGCAAGCAGTTTGGCAAGCCGATCAGCGATTTCCAGGCCATTCAATGGAAACTAGCCGACATGGCGACCGAAATCGAGGCTGCCAAGCTCCTTACGCTCCGCGCGGCCGCCATGAAAGACGCAGGTATGAAAACCACACTCGAATCGTCCATGGCCAAGCTCTACGCGAGCGAAGTCGCGGTCCGCTGCGCTAACGAGGGCGTCCAGATTCACGGCGGCTACGGCTTCATCAAGGACTATCCAGCGGAGAAGTTTTATCGCGACGTGAAGCTCTGCACGATCGGCGAGGGAACTAGTGAGATCCAAAGGCTAGTGATCGCGAGACAGTTGCTGAGGGACTAGGAACGGCGGGTGTTCGGGTTTCGGTGTTCGGAAGTAAACGTCGAACCATACTTGGGCGAATTTTCGCGAACCCAAACGCCGAAGACCGAACACCGACAACCGATTCTCACTCGTACCTTAGTGCCTCGATCGGATCCAGTCTCGCCGCTTTGATCGCGGGTAGCATTCCGCTCACTACCCCAACGAAACTCAAAATGATCGTCGAGACGATCAGCGTTCCCGCCTGGATCGTTAGGTGAATGTCGCCCTCGCTGGCATTCGTCTCAAACGCGCTCCAGAGGGTAAGTGAGCCTACCGACCACGAGACCAGATACGCGAACGCCACTCCGGCCAGGCCGCCAAGAAACGTGATGACCAGCGCCTCCGACAGGAATTGGAACAGGATGTGCCATTTCCTTGCACCCAGCGCCTTCTCCACGCCAATTTCGCGCGTCCGCTGCGTCACCGACACCAGCATGATGTTCATCAGGCCAACGCCGCCGATGCCCAGCGTCAACAGCCCAATGAACCCCAGCAGGATCTTGATTCCGGTCGTGATCACGCGCAGGTCCAACAAGTCCGCGAACACGTCGAACACGAAAACCGCCCGCTTGTCCTTGGGATCGTAGTTGTGGTGGAACGCCAGCGAATCGCGTAGAGCTTTTACCACTTTGTCGTGGTTGCCCTCGTACTCCATCACCACTGAAGCCAGGTAGTAGTTGTTCTTCAGGTCGCTAATGCCGCTGAACGGCACGTACACGTGCCCATTCAGATTCTCGTCGCTGTTGTTGATCACATGCTTCAACACTCCGACGACCTGGTACGAAATCCCATCCACGCGGATGCTCTCGCCGATCGCATTTTGCCCCGAGAAAAGTTTCTGCTTGATATCGGCGCCGATGAACGCGACCCGCGTGTGCGTGAAGTCATCAGCCTCGCTGAACGCGCTGCCGTCAGAAAATATCATTCGACGCATCCGCGGATAATTCGCATAGACGCCGCTCACCGGATAATTGCCGCTGCGCGTGCCGTAGGCCACGGTGCATTGCTTGAACACTTCGGGAGACATGCGCTTCAGCAGCGGCACCTCCGCCTGAATGTGCTCCACATCTTTCATAGTCAGGCGGACTTCGCTCCCCGCCTTGGTGCCGCCCGCTTGCATCGACGTGCGCCCGGGGAAGATGAAAATCAGATTCGTTCCGAACGACCGGAACGCCGACCACAATCCGCTCTCGAATCCCGCGCCATACGCCAGGAGCAAGACCACGGTAGCGATCCCCCACGCCATGCCGAGCATGGTGAGGACGCTGCGGCGCCGGTTGTGCCGCAACGCTTCGTAAGCTTGGCGAAAGAGGTTGCCGATCATATCTGCGCCTGCACTATTCCTGCCGCAACGCTTCCACTGGAGGCAGAAGCGCAGCCTTCCGCGCCGGATACAATCCGGCACTGATCCCCGCAATCGCCAGCGACCCGATCGCCGCCACCGCCGACAATGGAACGATCCGCGGCGTATCAAATCCTTCTGGCGCAGGCAGCATCGCCAATATGGTCACGAATCCGATGGTTATCGCTAGTCCGATCCCGCCGCTGAATGCCGTCAGAAACGCGCCCTCGACAAAAAACTGCGTCATGATGCTGCGATGCGTCGCGCCCAGCGCCTTCCTCAACCCGATCTCCCGCGTCCGCTCGGCCACCGACACCAGCATGATGTTCACAATCCCGATCGCTCCCAGGCCAAGCGTCACCAGTCCCACGACACCCAGAAAGTAATCCATCGCATTGAAAATCTGATCGACTTTCTGCGAGTTCTCGATCGTGTCCCAATCTTCAAAAGCATCTTCGAGCTTCGGATCGAAGTTGTGCCGTTTTGCAATGATCTCGTGCACCTCTGCCTTCGATGCGAGATGCTCGGCTTTATTCAGCGGGCGGTAGTTGATAAACGAGACGGCGTTCTCCACGTTGTCGCCTTTCAAAGGGAACAACTCGCGCATGGTTTCGATCGGCACGAAGATTCGTCCGTTCGTCCCGTTGTTTCCGTCCTGTCCCACCTTCGCCAGCACTCCGATAATGTCAAAGCGCACGCCGTTAAGTAGCATGCTTGCGCCCACCGCCGGACGCCCGGGAAATACGTTCTTCAGAAGCTCCCAACCAACGACTGCGACGCGTCGATGCTCGCTGTTGTCCTGATCATTGAACCACCGGCCCGTTCCCACCGGCACCGTGCGGATCTGGTTGTACTCGGGCGCGATGCCAAACACCTGCCCGTTCGTCGACCCATATTCGCTGACCGCCCGGATGTCTTCCCGGTTGATCACCGCCGAAACGGTCTTCAATGTCCTCGCGTCTCTCTTGAGCGCGACATAGTCATCGTATGTGAAGTGGTAGGTCTGACCCGACTGAAGACTGCCCTCGACTGCGGGAATGCGGCCAGGGAACACAAACATGATGTCTTGACCCAGCGTTGCGAGCTGCTTCGCCTGTCCGCTGCGAAATCCTTCGCCCAACCCGACCAGCAACAGCAGTGACCCGACGCCCCACGCAATCCCGAACATCGTGAGAAACGACCTCAGCTTGTGCGCCCACAAGGTCGCCATCGATTGCCGGATGATGTCGAGAAGCATCTGCATAAGGGTACGCCCCCTCGCCACTGGGCAGCGGCAGGGGGGCCTGGGTTCAAGCTCAGGCGGGGGGTCTCATATCCCGCCCGTGCCATCTGCTTGAGATACGCTGCCGCACCTCCGGAAGTTCCGCGATCTCAAAGATTTTCTAGGCAGTTAGACTGCGCCCGGGCCGAAATGGTTAGCTTGCCACGGTGATCAACCAGGACCCAGAAGAGTGGTCTGCCCGCAACTTATTGACAATCATCCACACTAGACACAAATTGTGAGTAATTTTTTTTGTGCGGTCCAGTCAGTTTCCCCCGCTCACCTTCCAGCCGCCGGTCAAGTCTAAGGTTCCCGTAACGCTCTCACACTTGAGGATCACAACGCCGAGTTTCTGCAGTGCACATTACGCCCAGGAGGGTCCCGTGCCCAAATTTCGTTTCACGCTTGTGTTCTGCTGTGCCGCTCTGCTCGCAGCAGCCAACTGTTACGCGCAGTCTACTCAGCTGAATCTGCCGCGCGACAGCCAGCGCGCTTCCGTCGCGCAGCGCGTCGGCATTACCGACATCACCATTAACTACCATCGTCCGCTCGTCAAAGGACGCACCATCTGGGGAAAGGTTGTTCCCTACGGACAGGTCTGGCGTGCTGGCGCCAATGAGAACACCACCATCACGTTCACCGATCCTGTCAGCGTCGAAGGCCAGGCCATCGACAAAGGCACCTACGGCCTGCACATGATCCCGAACCAGGATCAGTGGATCGTCATCTTCTCGAAAGCCAACACCGCATGGGGCAGCTTCACCTATAAAGAATCCGAAGACGCCCTTCGCATCACCGTGAAACCGCAGACCGCTGAACTCCAGGAAGCGCTCGCCTATGATATCGACCAGCCCACCGAGAATTCGGCGGTCATCACGATGCGCTGGGAAAAGGTCGCAATTCCATTCAAGGTCACGGTCGACGTCAACAGCATCGTCGACGCTAGCCTGCAGAAGCAGATGCGCGGCCTTACCCAGTACACGTGGGACGCATGGGACGACGGCGCCACCTTCCTGCTCGCTCACAAGGTCAATCTCGACGAGGCTCTGCAATACGAAGCGCGCTCCATCCAGGTCGAAGACCGCTACGAAAACAACATGACCAAGTCGCAGGTCCTGGATGCCATGGGCAAGAAGGACGAAGCCAAAGCCGCCCATGACAAGGCGCTCGCCCTCGCCTCGCCCCAACAGCTTCACCAGTACGCTTTCCAATTGAAGGGCGAGAAGAAAGATCAGGAAGCGTTTGCCGTCTGGACGAAGAATGCCAAAGACCATCCGGATCTGTGGTTTACGCACTCCGGCATGGCCCGTGTTTATTCGTCGAAGGGTGATTTCGACAGCGCAGTGAAAGAGATGAAGGTTGCCGAAGTCAGTGCGCCAGACGGAGTGAAGCCTGTGATCGAAGCCTACATCAAGCGGCTCGAGAGCAAAGACGACATCAACAAGTAGCCCGTCAGACGCGGTGGCTTAAGCCACTCGGATTACGTACTTGCAGAGAATGAAAGCGGCCTCTCATTCCCGGGAGGCCGTGCCTTTTTGCTTTTCTTTGCGTTCTTTGCCGTAGTTCTTTGCGATCTTTGCGGTTAAAGGCTTTTCTCGCAATCGGTACTCGGGATTTGCACCCTCCGGGTCCCTTCTCTGCGTTAGACATCTTTGCCTTTCTCTTTTTAGTGGACGGGACCTTCAGACCGCCGTCTTTTCCGCCTCTACCTCCGGATACTCAAACACTCCTCGTCCCGACTTCCGCCCCAAGCGTCCCGCCTTCACGTATTGCACCAGCAGAGGCGCGGGACGGAATTTCTCACCGAGTGACTTATGGAGGTACTCCAGGATGTGCAGCCGCGTATCCAGCCCCACCAGGTCCACCAACTCAAAGGGTCCCATCGGATGATTCAATCCCAGCTTGAGCGCCTTATCGATATCCTCAGCCGTGGCTATGCCCTCCTGCAGCATGTAAAAGGCTTCGTTGCCGATCATCGCGTTGATCCGGCTGGTCACGAACCCCGGCGACTCTCTAATCACCACAACCTCTTTCCCCATCCTTCGCCCAACTTCCACAGCCGTCGCGAGCGTATCCTCGTCGGTCTCCAGCCCACGCACAATTTCCAGCAACTTCATCTTGTGAACGGGATTGAAGAAATGCATGCCGACGATCTTCGGTGCGCGATAGGTGACGCTGGCAATCTCCGTCAGACTTAAAGAACTCGTATTCGATGCTAGCACTGTCGTCGGACGGCAAATCTTGTCGAGCAGCGTGAAGATCTCAATCTTCGACTCCAGTTCCTCCGGGACCGCTTCGATCACCAGGTCCGCCTGCCGCGCAGCCTCGTCCACCGAACCCGCGTATTCCAGCCGTGCGAATGCCGCGTTCGCATCGCTCGCCGAGACCTTGCCGATCTCGACGGCCTTATCCAGGTTGGCGCGGATCTCCGACTCGGCTCGCCGCAGCGCATTCGGCAGGATATCTTCCAGGATCGTGCGATACCCGCCGAGGGCCGCCGCGTGGGCAATTCCCCGCCCCATCGTGCCGGCGCCAATCACTGCAATTGTTTCGATTTCGGGCACTACTTGCCACCCCGCTCGAGATGCTGCAGGACCTCGTTGAACCCGTTCGCCGCCGACCCCATGTACTCTGAAAGCCGCTTGCGTTCTTCTTCGCTCATCGACGCAATCGAAAAGCTGATGCGGCGCAGTGTGGCGTTGATGTCATCGACGTAGTTCATGAGGCGAATGAGTTCCCCGGTTGCTGGCATTTGAAAAGGCTCCTGTTTGCGCGACGTAAGGCTTGAGCCGTATCTTCATGGATCGTACAGATAACGACACGGGCTGCAAACCAACTTTCCATTCTGAATGGTGCGACGGAATTAGTAAAGAACAGGAGGGGTAGCGACTGGAGTGCTGGTATGCCAGGGAACGGCTGCTCGCGGCCATCGCATCCCACGAGCCATGCTCCGTGATGTCATAATCAGAGCATGCTGCGCGACAAGAATCTCGTCCCGCTCTCCCGGCAGCATCAGCACGCGCTTGCTCTGTGTGTGCGAATTAGCCGGGCGCGTCTTGCGACTCCGGCCGAACTCGGAGCCTGGCAGTCGGAAATCGCGCAGCACTTCGAGCAGGAAATCCGTTATCACTTCGACGCGGAAGAAAAACACCTCTTTCCTTCCGCTCGCGCGTTCCCTGAACTCAGAGCCCTCGTTGACGAACTTCTCGCCGAGCACACCCAACTTCGCGACTATTTTTCCCGAGCCGCTGACTCCATCCTCGACGGCCAGGAATTGCGCGCCTTCGCCGAAACTCTCTCCTCCCACATCCGCAAAGAGGAGCGCCAATTGTTCGAAGGAATGCAGGAGAAAATCGGCCCTGACGCGCTTGCGAAGATCGGAGCCAAGCTCGACGAGACGCTGGCCGCCGTTTCACAGGCCTGCATCGTGCCCGCCGAGTCAATGCTCAAAGCGGAAGAGAAATCCGGCTCTTAGCTCAAGCCGTGGCAACGCCGAAACGCTGCGGCCTCTTCCCGGCCCATATACCGCTCCAGTACGCTGGCTTCCGTCTGTCGCAAATCGACCACAACCAGTCCGTCCAGCACGTCCGAAAACTTTCGGTCGACATTGAAGCCGAGCAGCTTCCCACCGACCTTCGCGTACTGCTTCAGCAGAATCGGCAACCCCTTGCCGTCAATCTCGACATCGGCGATCGGCTCCGACAGCTCCTCCAGATCGCGTAACGCGTGACAGACCGCCCGGCAATCCCAGCTGCGAATGCCTCCGGGCCGAAATGGCTTCCTCGGCGAAACGAGTTCCGCCAGCTCATCCCCGCGTCTGCGGTCTTCAAAGAACGAATACATCAGTTCGCGCGAGGCTCGATTGTAGGTGTTGCTGATGCTCACGGCTCCGAACAGCACCGCCGTTTCCGGCCGCAGAAGCACGAAGCGCGCAATCGCCTTCCAGAGCAATAGCAGCGGAGCGTACTGCCGCTGATACTCTGGACGCACAAAAGACCGTCCCAACTCGAGTGCCGGGCCCAGCTTCTCGATGAACCTCTCGTCGTAGCGGAACAAGGTTGACGTATACAAGCCCTTCACGCCGTGCTCAGCCACAATTTCTGCAGTATTTCCGGCGCGATACCCCCCAACCAGTTCGCCCTTTTCTTTGCTCCACAGCAACAGGTGCCAGTAATAGCGATCGAAGCAATCCATGTCCGAACGCTTTCCCGTCCCCTCGCCCGCCTCCCGGAACGTGATCTCCCGCTGCCTGCCGACCTCTTGCAGCAGATGTGGAATCTCGGCCGCTCGCGCAGCGTAGACAGCGAACTCGCCGTTCTCCGCCAATCGCCTTTCTTGCGGCAGCGCCTCCAGATCACAGCGCAATAATTCCTTCGGCAGCGCCGGGGCAATCGGCTCCCCGGCCTTCTGCGGCAGCACCGATCGCAGCGCCTCCGGCAACTTGATCTGCTTCTTTCCGCGCTGCGCCAGCAGATACGTCCGCCAGCGCAGATACTCGGTCGCCTGACGGTCATCTTCGAGGCCGGCGATCGAGTCTGCCGGGATCGCGCTCCCCACGCGCAAAGCCACGCTCTTCCCCGACTGCTGCAAAAACTCCTGCAGCAGAAAGGCCATGCGCAGCGTCGGATGGATCATACCGACCAACTGAAATCCCAGGCTGTTGCGGCCGCAGAAATAAACGGGCAGCGCCGCCGCGCCCGTCATTCGAATCAGCCGCGTCGCCGTATCGTTCCACTGCGGATCGGCAATCGCTGCCTTCGGCATCTGCCAGTGCGAAACTTCGCCCGCCGGGAAAATCGCCAGCATGCCTCCGTTGCGAAGCCATGCCATCGCCTGCTTGAGCGCTCGCCGGTTCCTCTCCGCGGATCCCGGCATGTGCAGCGGATCCACAAAAATGCAATGTTCCTCCAGTTCCGGCACCCCCTCGAGCAGGAAATTCGTCAGGAGCTTCACATCCGGACGCACGCGCCCCAACACCACAGCCAGCACCGCACCGTCGAGCATTCCATAGGGATGATTGGCCACCGCGACCACCGGACCCTTGCGCGGAATGCGTCCCACATCCGCGTCGTTCACCCGCAACTCGACATTCATCTCGCGCAGCAGATGTTCGAGCACGAAACCATCGGCCGAGTTCCGCACGCGCTCGTACAACTCATGGGCCTCTTCTAGCGGCAGAAATTTTTCAGCAAACCGCGGCAAACCCGCGAGCACCGGAGCATTCGCGAGCACACCTGCGTTGCGCAGATGCTCTTCGGGCGGCGACAAAATTGGCATGTTGGCATTGTTAGCGCGCCCACTTTGCACCAGGATTAAGGCAAAATGAAATGTTGGTGAATCGCCGCGACACGAAGCACGAAAGTAACTAAGCTCGCGAATAGCAGCGCTCCGGAGAGAAGGACCGGCATCCAGAAATGCTGCTTAGAAGGATTAGCGCGAGGCCTCCGTGTGCGTAACAGTCTGGTCTATGTTCGTTTTATTCTCTGTCATCCCGAGCGGAGGGAGGCGCGAGCCGAACGTAGTCGAGGGACCTTGCGTTTTTTTAGCACGCATTCAGACGCGGCGTAAGCGCGCGGTGCAACCCGCGCTTTAGGCGCCGTTAACTCGATCCGATAAGGCTATGTCTCCAGCCGGAACCGTGTCTCCGCCAGGTTATACATCCGCCGCCATAACAGACGGTTCACGGTCACCACACCCGCCGCCATCAGAATCGTCGCTGCCAGCAACTCGTCAAAGCTCCCGCTGTCCGTCGCCTTGCTGATGATGGCTCCCAACCCAGTGGTCGTATACGTCTGTCCCTTGAAGTGGAAATATTCCGCCACGATGCTCGCATTCCACGCGCCGCCGGAAGCCGTGACCATCCCCGTCACCAGGTACGGAAAGATTCCCGGCAGGATCAGCTTCTTCCACCGTTCCCAGCCAACGATTCCGAACGTCGAGCAGCATTCCTTCAAATCCGTCGGGATCGCCATCGCGCCCGCGATCACGTTGAACAGGATGTACCACTGCGTCCCCAGCAGGAGCAGCACAATCGACCCCAGCCCCAGCCCGCCGCCTACCTGGATCAAAAGCAGCAACACAACCGGAAAAAGTGCCGTCGCCGGCACCGACGCCGCAATCTGGGCCAGCGGCTGCGCGATCCGCACGAGCTTCGGATTGAAGCCGATCGCCACTCCCACAGGAATCGTCCATAGCGCGCCAATCACCAGCGCTGCAGTCACGCGCAAAAACGTCGCCACCAGCCCCTGCCCCAGTTCGCGCACTTCGGGCCGCTGCAGTCCAAACAGGATCACCGCCACTTTCGTCACAGCAAACGCAATCAATCCCAGCGCAACAATTCCAAGTGCGCGTGCCGCCCAAATCTTCCACGGGTCCGGCGGACCACTTCCCCCAGCCTCGTAATGCTTCCGCGAGAAGTACATCATCAGTCGCTCGCGCATCGGCCGCAGCGCCTTTTTCCGCAGCTTCGCCAATGCCCGCGAATGCTCGAACATCTCCAGCACCCACGATCGCGGCACATTCGTGCTCTCCACCTGCTCGACCTTAAACTTCTCCGCCCACGCGATCACCGGCCGCCACACGAACTGGTCGAGCAGCACGATCACCGCAATCATCGTGGCGACTCCCCACAGGATCGACTTCGTATCGCCCGCGCTTGCCGCGGTCTGCAGATACGATCCCAATCCCGGCAGCCGGAAGTCGCGCGCGCCCAGCACGAACATCTCGCACGCCATCAGGAAAAACCATCCGCCCGCCACCGACATCATCGAGTTCCAGACCAGACCGATCGCCGCGAACGGCAACTCCATCTCCGTGAACCGCTGCCACCAGTTGAAGCGGTAAATCTTCGCCGCCTCGCGCATCTCGCGCGGAATGCTCTTCAGCGACGCGTAAAAGCTGAACGCCATGTTCCAGACCTGGCCCGTGAAGATGAGGAGGATCGCTCCCATCTCCACACCCAACTGCCTGCCCGGAAACAGAGCCACCATCGCCAGCATCACGCCCGGAAGAAAGCTCAGCACCGGAATGGACTGCAGCACATCGAGCAACGGCACCATGAACTTCTCGGCCTTAGGGTTGTAGGCCGCGATGTATCCGTAAACGAGCGTGAAAATCAGGCTCAGGAAGTACGCCACCGAAATGCGCAGCAGCGAGTAGCCCGCATAGACGGGAAGCGTCCACGGGCTGCGGGAAATTTCTACTTCCGGCGTAAACGGCCCCAGCCATGCTCGCCCCACCACCAGCACGCCATAAAAAATGGCGAGCCCGGCTGCGAACATGATCAGGTCAGGGAGATGGGAGGTTTCAATCCGCGGCAACTGCGACCACAGCCGGTACGGCGAGAACGCGCCCAGGCCGGGCCGCTTCATTGTTTCGCCGTGGGCGCCGGCGCCTGCGCCTCCGCCATTGGCTCAGCCAGCACGAATCGCTCGGTCTCGGAGTCGTAATCGAAGATTTCGGCGTAGCGGCCCCAGTTCATCGCCGTATCGAACTGTCGCTCGACTTCATCCTGGCTGAAGTGTTCGTCCAGGATGTCATGAAAGAATTCCGCCGGGATCGTATGATCCGCCTTCGCCTTCAAAACGTTCTCAATCTGCTGCAGCACCATCACGTTCTTGATCACCGCCTCGCGGAAAATCACTTTCCGCGCCTGGATGTCCGCATCGGCAAATCGCACACCCTGCGGCGTGATGGCCACCTCGCCTTCATTCAGCGTTACCAACCCTAGGAGCACGCTCGCCTCCACGATGGGCAGCAGGTCCTCCACGTCCATCACCAGCTCTTCCGAGAGCTTGTAAAGATCTTCACGTCCGCCGCGATCGTGCAGCAACTCCAGCAGCCCGGCGATTCCTCCCACACGTGCATGCGGCAGCATCTGATATTTCTGCCGGACGCGCGCCGCCGGCGCCGGGGCCACCCGCAGCACGTGCTCCACCTCCGGCTGCGTCATCACCTTGTAGATGTAGTCGACAAGCTCTACAAACCGATCCTCTTTGCGATCGCGCCACTGCGGCAATCCCACTTCGAAATCCGAGCGGATGCGCGCCGGATTTTTCCCCAGCACGATAATTCGGTCCGCCAGCAGAACCGCCTCTTCGATGTTGTGCGTGACGATGAAAATCGCGCTCGTGGGCATCTTCTTGTTGATCCACAACTCCAGCAGCTCGTTGCGCAGGTTCTCCGCCGTCAGCACATCGAGCGCGGAAAACGGCTCGTCCATGAACAGGACCTCCGGTTCCACCACCAATGCCCGCGCGAATCCCACGCGCTGTTTCATCCCCCCGGAAAGTTCCTTCGGATACGCCGTCTCGAATCCATCCAGTCCGACCGTATCCAGCGTCTTCAGCGCCCGTTTCCGGCGTTCCACCGCGCCTACGCCACGTGCCTCGAGCGGCGCCTCCACGTTCTCCAGAACCGTCAGCCATGGAAACAATGCAAAGCTTTGAAACACGATCGCAACGTTCGGCGTCTGCGTGTTCAGAGGCTTGCCATGCCAGAACAGTTCTCCGGATGAAGGCTTCGAGAGTCCGCTCAGAATTCGGAGCAACGTCGACTTTCCGCACCCCGAAGGCCCGAGCAAGGCGATGATCTGTCCCGGCTCAATCGACAAATCGACGGGTGCTACCACCTGGATGCGCTTCCCGTCCGGCTGTGGGTAGAACTTCTCGATGGCGCGAGCCTGGATAATCGCTTCGCTCAAGAAAACAGACCCCGTCTCTCATATACATGATTCCGCACGCCGGAAGGAAGCTTCCCGACTCTTTCGTACCGGATATTAACAATTGGAAGAAATCAAACGTTAGGCAACGAAGTCTTCTGCGGGAGGGACGCTCAGCGCTTGCGGCAGACGATCCGAGACCTCCGCTAGCAGTGCCAGCTTCGCGGCGATCTCCTCGTTCAACAGTCCCGGCTTCAACCTCCAGCGCCAATTGCCACCCGGCTCGCTCGGCATATTCATTCGTGCTTCACTGCCTAGCCCAATCACATCCTGAAGCGGAATTACCGACAGCCCCGCAACCGAGGCTTGCGCCGCCCGGATGAAGGACCAGTGAATGCCGTCATCGGGACGTCCCAGGTAGGCTTCTACGCTCCGCTTTTCGTGCTCGGTCGCCCCAGTCGCCCACCAACCCACGGTCGTGTCGTTATCGTGGGTGCCCGTATACACGACAGTGCTCGGACTGTACTTCTGCGGCAGGTAAATGTGCGCGCCGGTGTCGCCAAAGCCAAACTGCAGCACCGCCATCCCCGGAATGTCGAGCCGCTGCCGCAAGGCATACACCTCGGGAGTGATGTACCCCAGATCCTCGGCAAAGAACGGCAGGCCGCCCAGTGCCTCCCGCACTTTGATGAACAGATCGTCTTTCGGGCCGTCCACCCACCGCCCGTTAATCGCGGTCGGCTCGCTGGCGGCAATCTCCCAGAACTGCTCGAATCCACGAAAATGATCGAGACGAATGTAGTCGTAATTCCGCGTCGCAGCGCGAAGCCGCTCCACCCACCACGAATATCCGCGCTCCTTCATCACGTCCCACCGATAGAGCGGATTCCCCCATCGCTGCCCGGTCGCGCTGAAGAAGTCCGGTGGAACACCAGAGACCACAATTGGACTCAGGTTTTCGCCCAGATGGAACAGTTCGGGATGGGTCCAGACATCGGCGCTATCGTAATTCACGAAGATGGCAAGGTCGCCGACCACTCGCACGCCCTTTTGAGCGCAATAATGTCGCAGCGCCTGCCACTGCTCTGCGAAGGCAAACTGCAGCACGCGACGCATCGTGAGGTCTTTGGCCAACGCCTTCCGCACTTTCTCCAAAGCAGCTGGATCACGATGCGCCAACTCCCGCGGCCATTCGTTCCAGTTCACAAGCTTGCGGTGCGCGCGCAGCGAGTCGAACAGGACGAAGTCGTCCAGCCACTCCGAATTCTGCTGGCAGAACCGCTCGTAACGCGTCCGTCCGTTCCCGCTCATGTTCCGCGCGAAGGTCGAGGCTGCTTCCGCCAGCAAGGGCATTTTGCGGCGGAACACACTCGCGTATTCCGCAGGGTCAACATCGGAAGGCAGGTCTGCGATCAGTGCGCGGTCGATCCAGCCCCGCTCCGCCAGCCGCTCGAGGCTGATCAGCAGCGGATTTCCCGCAAACGCCGAGGTAGAGGAATAGGGAGAATTGCCGAAGCCTAAAGGCCCCAGCGGCAGCACCTGCCAGAGACTTTGCTTCCCTGCTGCGAGAAAATCGACGAATTCGTACGCCGCGGGACCAAAATCCCCAATCCCTCCGCGCGCAGGCAACGACGTGGGATGCAGCAGGATGCCAGTGGCGCGCGGAAAGGACATGTGCACTAGTTACATCGATGAAGCTGGGATTCGATGGGGACCGTGGCTTTTAGAGTTGTATCCGCTCGGAATTCGCGAAGCCGGGATTAGAACCCTTCATCCGTTCCCCGGCCCTGGGTCAAAGACTTCATTTCTTGGTCGTTGATCTTGATCTTTCCGGCCTTCTCCATTTTTGCGCGAAGATTCGACAGGAAGAGCCCGAACAGGTCCTCCTGTTTCTGCCGCCGCAGCTCATCGCGGACCTGATCCTTCTGCGCGGCGAATTCCTGGTCCGTCGGTTCCTGTTTCTCGACAACCTGCAGGACCACGCCATTCGTTCCCGCCATGATCGGCCCGCTGATGTCTCCGGGCTTCAAGGTAAACGCAACCGACGCCTGCCCGGTCATGCTCCCGATATCCGGAACCTGGCCGTTGGGCAACACGAACTCACTCGTCTTCAGTGCAGCGCCCAACTCCTTGGCCGCTTTCTTCAGATCGTGCTCCGATTTCGCACGGTCCGAAAGTTCCTGGTTTTTCTGAGCCAAAAGCACGCTGGCGCGTTCGTTCTTGAATTGATCCTCCACCTTCTGCCGGATTTCTTCAAAGGTCGGCGTGGTCGGCGGCTGGATGCCCAGTAGCTGGAACACCACGGCTCCCTGCCCCAGCTGCGCCAGGTCCGGCGGCGCTTTGTCTTTCTCCGAGAACACCGCATCCATGAACTGTGGCGTCACGCCAATTCCCGGCAGCGCGTCGGTCTTGGTGACAAAACCCGTCGTGATCGGAGTCAGCCCCTTGGCAGCCGCCGCCTTTTCCAGTCCTTGGCTGCGCGCCTGCTCGAGCAGTGCATTGCCCGCGCTCTCAATCATCCGATTGACTTTGTTCTGTCGCACTAGCGGCTCAATCTCAGCCTTCACCTCGTCCAGTGTCTTCAAATGCGGCTCGTGCTTATCTTCCACGCGCATAATGTGGAAGCCGTACGAACTCTTCACCAGGTCGCTCAGCTGGCCCACCGGAAGCGAGAACGCCGCCTTTTCGAACTCCGGTACCGTGCGGCCCCGTCCGATCCAGCCCAGTTCCCCGCCTTGCTTCCCGCTTCCCGGATCCTCGGAATATTTCTTCGCCAGATCCTCGAACTTCGCCCCAGCTTTCAGCTGCTTCAGGATGTCTTCCGCCTTTTTCTGCGCTTCGGCAACGCCCTTCTCGTCGACCTTGCCATCCGGTCCGGGCGCCGGAGTCTTTATCAGGATGTGGCTGACCTTCACTTCCTCCGGAACGCGATATTGATCCTGGTGCTCGTTGTAGTACGTGCGGAGATCTTCCGGCGACACCTGCGCGTCGCTCATCAGCCGCGACTTGTCAAGCATCACGTATTCAATCTTGCGCTTTTCCGGAATCGTGTTGTTATACGACGCCCGGTTCCGCGTGTAATACGCTTTCAGCTCGTCATCGGTAGGATGCAATCCCTTCCGGATATCGTCTTGCGACAGCACCGCGTATTCGAACTTCACCTTCGTATTTCGCTTGGTGAATTCCTGCTTCACCTCCGCGGGAGACACCACGGCGCTGCCCGCCACGATCGTCACCAGCTTCTGCTGCAGGATGTCGTCTTTCACGCCCTGCTCGAACGTCGCCACCGTCAGGTTATTCTGCGTGAGAAGACTCTCGTAAGCTTCCTGGCCGATGAATTTGCCGCCCGGAAACAGCGCCGCCGAATACCGCCCGTGCTCCAGTTCATCGCGCACGTCCGCATCCGTGGCCTGCAATCCCATCCGCTCCGCCTCGGCAATCACTGCCTTCGCCGATACCAGGCTCTCGACCGCCCGGGGAATGAAAAGCGGCAACAGCTGTCCCATCATCTGCTGTGCCTGCGGCCCAAGTTGCTGCTGCGCCATGGCTCGCGCGCGCTCCTGCACCTGCAGGGTGGTGATGTCTTGTCCGGCCACCTTGGCGATTACGCCCCGTGCGGGCTGGCCCATCAGATCGGAACCGAGGCCGCCCGGAATTAGCGTGATGACCATGCCGCCGCAGATGATCAGCAGCAGCGAACTCAGGATGATCTTCTTCGTTGGCCCCGGGGTTTGCAGAAATCGAATCATTTTTGGTTATCGCTCCAGATTTTTGGGGAGGAATTGTTGATTATAAACTACCGGCGCCGCCATACCTCACCGCGGAAGGACGTACGACTCAAGAGCGGAACGGCCGCTCCCCGCCACGACGCCCGTCACCCCCTACCGGTCCCGCGAATTCGCCGAAAAACAGCTATTGAAACGAATCAATAAAACGTGTTATCAACTTTCCGACCGATTTTCCAAACAAAGCTCACGCTGCTGCTGCATGCTCTGAACGTCCTTCTTCATACCGCAAAGGGGCCCCTATCATGGTTCTGCGTAACCTCCTCCGGGCGGCTTTCGTCACGCTGGCTTCGCTCGCCCTTGCCCAGAACGCTTCCAACACTTCCCCGAAGATGGCCGACGCCAAGCTTCCACTCGCCGAAGACTGGACCCTCCAGTCCTCCAGCAAAATCGAGGCGGACGGCGAGACGATTTCTAAGCCCACTTTTGACCCCCGCAACTGGTACCACGTCACCGTCCCAACCACGGTCGTCGCCGCGCTGGTTAAAAACAAAGTCCTGCCCGACCCCTTCTTCGGGATGAATCTCCGCCAATTCCCGGGAGTCACTTATCCCATCGGCGCCAACTTCTCCAACCTCCCCATGGACCCCGACAGCCCCTATGCCGCCTCCTGGTGGTATCGCAAGACCTTCACCCTCCCCGCGTTCGACAAGGGCAAGGCCATCTGGCTGAACTTCCGCGGCATCAATTACCGCGCCAACGTTTGGGTCAACGGGAAGCAGATCGCCAAATCCGACGACGTCGCCGGCGCCTGGCGAACTTACGAATTCAACATCACCGACAATGCCAAACCGGGCGCCGAAAACGTTCTCGCTGTCCAGACCTTCGCGCCCACCGAGACCGACCTCGCCATCACCTTCGTCGATTGGAATCCCGCCCCACCCGACAAGAACATGGGCCTGTGGCGTGAGGTGTACGTCGCCACCAGTGGCCCCGTCGCCCTGCGCTATCCCGCGGTCTTCTCGCACGTCGAAACCGACGGCAATGCCAAACTCACCGTCACCGCGCAACTCAAAAACGCCACCAGCCAGCCCGTCAAAGGCACCCTGAAGGGCGCGATCGAGAACGTTGCGTTCTCCCAGGACGTCGAACTTGCCCCGAACGAATCCAAAGACGTCGCCTTCGAGCCTGAGCAGTTCTCGCAACTCAATTTCACCAAGCCACGCCTGTGGTGGCCCGCGCAGATAGGCAAGCCCGAACTCTACCCGCTCGCGATGGAATTCGACGTCAACGGCAAAGTATCGGATCGCGACGAAATTCACTTCGGCATTCGCGAGGTCACCTCCGAAGTCGACGCTAACAAGAGCCGCGTCTTCTCGATCAACGGCAAGAAGATCCTTATCCGCGGCGGCGGCTGGTCGCCCGACATGATGCTGCGCGAGAACTCCCAACGCCTTCACGACGAATTCCGCTACGTCAAGGACATGGGCCTCAACACCATCCGCCTCGAAGGCAAACTCGAAACCGAAGAGTTCTTCAGTCTCGCCGACCGTGAAGGCATCCTGATCATGGCCGGATGGTGTTGCTGCGACCACTGGGAGCACTGGGGCAAGTGGAAGCCGCAGGACTTCGACATCGCCAAAGCTTCCCTGGAAAGCCAGCTGTACCGCCTACGCAGCCATCCCAGCCTCGTGATGTGGCTCAACGGCAGCGACGGCCCACCACCGCCCGACGTCGAACAGTCTTACCTCGACGTCGAGAAGCGTCTGCGATTTCCCGACCCGACCGTCTCCTCCGCCTCAGGCGCCCCCACCACGATCACCGGCGAAAGCGGCGTGAAGATGAGCGGCCCCTACGAATACATCGCCCCCTCTTACTGGACCGAAGACGCCCTCGGCAGCGCGAACAAGTGCAAGCTTGGCCAGTGTGGCGGCGCTCACGGCTTCAACACCGAAACCAGCCCAGGCCCCGCTGTTCCCCCCATCGAAAGCATCCGCGCCATGCTTCCCAAAGATCACCAGTGGCCGATCGACGACTGGTGGAACTTCCACGCCGGTGGCGGCGAGTTCAAAGATATCCACGTCTACACCGACGCGCTCACCGCGCGCTACGGCAATGCCGACACGCTCGAGGACTATACCCTCAAAGCGCAACTCATGAACTACGAGGGCATCCGCGCCATGTTCGAGGCCTACAGCCGCAACAAGTACACCTCTACCGGCGTCATCCAATGGATGCTTAACAACGCCTGGCCCTCGATGATCTGGCATCTCTATGACTGGTACCTGCGCCCCGCGGGTGGCTACTTCGGCGCCAAGCGTGCGATGGAAGCCCTGCATCCCATCTACGGTTACGACGACCGCTCCATCTGGATCGTCAGCAGTCAGTACACCGATGCCAAGGGACTCAAGCTCACCACCAAGGTCTACAACCTCGACATGACGGAGAAGTTTTCGCAAGAGTCTTCCCTCGACGCGGCCGCCGACAGCACCCAGAAAATCCTGACTCTCCCCGCGTTGCCCGACGCGAGCCCCGTTTACTTCCTCGTCCTGCGGCTTGAAGACGCCAACGGCCAGCGCGTTGGCTCAAACTTCTACTGGCTCTCTACCAGGCAGGAATCGCTCGACTGGGAAAAATCCAACTGGTACATGACGCCCACCGCCTCCTTCGCCGACTACACCTCGCTCTCCCAGTTGCCGAAGGTCAACCTGAAGTTCACGACCCACTCCCAGCCGAAGGGCGACGACACCGTCACCCACGTCACCGTCGAAAATCCCAGCAAATCTCTCGCCTTCTTCGTTCGTCTCAAATTGAGCAAAAGCTCTGGTGGGGACGAAATCCTCCCCGTTCTCTGGCAGGACAACTACATTTCCCTCCTGCCCGGTGAGAAACGCGAACTTACTGCCACCTATCGCACAGCCGCTCTGGGCGCGGCGAAACCGCATGTCGAGGTCAGCGGATGGAATGTGCAATGACTTTTCCCGGCGACGACCTTATTCTTGATCGCGAGTCCCGCATGATGCATGTCCTGTGGGAACGACCCGTCTCCGCGCAGAAATTTCTTGCCGTCGGCATCGCGCCTCTGCTAATGTGTCGCGACTTTCAAGTTCGGTCACGTCAGTCGTCATCCTGCTCCGTCAGGAGCAGTTCTCCCCCAAGTCCCCATCATCAGGCGATGATGGGGTTTTTTGTTAGCCTCGGCAGTTAAGGATCAGGATGGCCACGAACCCACCCACCACTACCGCCAGCGCCCCGCGCCTTCGTCGCACGCTCACGCTCTGGGACCTCATTCTTTACGGCGTCATCGTGATTCAACCCGTGGCGCCCATGTCGGTCTTCGGCGTCCTCAGCGACCGTGGTCAGGGCCACGTCGTTACTGCCATTCTCATCGCCATGGTCGCGATGCTCTTCACCGCGATCAGCTACGGCCGCATGGCGCGCGCATACCCCAGCGCCGGTTCCGCGTTTACCTACGTCGCGCAGGAAGTCAACCCGGCCATGGGCTTCGTCACCGGCTGGAGCATGGTCATGGACTACATGCTCAACCCGCTCATCTGTACCGTGTGGTGCGCGGGCCAGGCACACCAGTTCGCACCCGGCGTTCCCGCCTGGATTTGGAAAATCTTCTTCGTCATCGTATTCACCGCGCTCAATATTCGTGGCATCAAGACCTCGGCACGCATCAACACCGGCATGGCCATCGCGATGGGGATGGTCGTCGTCGCCATCATCGTCGCCGCCGCGCGCTACATTTTCGGCGCTCCTCATGACGCGGCTTACTACGCGCGCCCCTTCTACGATCCCCAGACGTTCTCCTTTGCCGGCCTCTTCGGCTGCACCTCGATCGCGGTGCTCACCTACATTGGTTTTGACGGCATCTCCACGCTCTCCGAGGAAGCCGATAATCCCCGCCGCAACATCCTGCTCGCCACGGTTCTGACCTGCCTCGTCATCGGCATCCTGTCTGCGGTCGAGGTATATGTCGCGCAACTGATCTGGCCCGCATCCGAGCACTTCCCCGACGTCAACACTGCCTACTCCTTCGTGGCCCGCCGCGCGTGGAAGCCGCTCTTTCCGATCGTCGGCTTCACGCTGCTCCTCGCCAACTTCGGTTCTGGCCTCGGAGCTCAGATCGGTGCCGCCCGTCTGCTCTACGGCATGGGACGCAGCAATGCCCTGCCTCGCTCCTTCTTCGGAGCCGTCGACGAAAAGCACCGCGTCCCGCGCAACAACGTCTTCCTCGTCGGCGCGGTCGCATTGGTCGGTGCCTTTGTGCTCGAACTCATTGCCGGATACAAAACCTACTCGCTCGGCACCGCCGGCCTCTCATGGGCGACTTTCGTCAACATCATGAATGGAGGAGAAGCCTACGGACTCGGCGCCGAGATGCTCAACTTCGGCGCGCTCATCGCCTTCATGGGCGTCAACGTCGCCGCCTTCTTGCGTTACTACGTCCGCAATTCCGAAAAGAAACTCTGGAACCTGATTCCACCGGTCCTCGGCTTCCTGATCTGTCTCCTGCTCTGGCTCAACCTCAGCCGCCCGGCCAAAATCGCAGGCGCCGTCTGGATGGCTGCCGGCATCATCTTCGGCGCAATCAAAACTCGCGGCTTCAGCGGCGACCTCGTCAACTTCGAACTGCCGCCCGAGGAAGCCTAGCTGTCTTTTTTCGACGATGAACTTCGACCCATCTGCGCGGTATGTGTTGCTGCCTCAGGCCATCATTCATTGTCATCCTGAGTGGAGTGAGGCGGCAGCCGAACGCAGCGAAGGACCTGCTGTTTCTTTGAGTCCTTCGCAGTACTTCTTTGCGTCCTTTGCGGTTAGAAGCTTTTCTCTGCGCTCTCCGCGACCTTTCTCTGCGTCCTCTGCGCTTAAAAGCTTTTTTTCGGTACTCGGTACTCTGATTCTTAGGAGCTCATCATGCGACCCTTCCTGCCCGCCCTCATCCTTTTCGCAGCCACTGCTTCGTTCGCCCAGGCTCCAGTCAAATCCGTGCAGGAGCGCCTCGGCTATCCCGCGAACGCGCGCCTTCTCATCATTCACGCCGACGACTTCGGCATGAACCACTCCGTCAACCGCGCCACGTCCGAAGCGCTGCTCAACCACTGGATCACTTCCGCGAGCATCCTCGTCCCCTGCCCGTGGTTCCTTGAAGCCGCCGACTTCGCCAAAGCGCATCCCGATCTCGACCTCGGCATTCACCAGGCACTCAACAGTGAGTGGACCACCTTCCGCTGGGGTCCCGTCACTTCAAAAGATCAGGTCCCCACCCTGCTCGACGATCAGGGCTACCTCCCGCTCGACACTCCCGTCGTCGGTAAGACTGCGAATCCCGCGCAGGTCGAAACCGAATTGCGCGCCCAGGTCGATCGCGCCCAAAAGTTCGGCGTGCACATCACGCACCTCGACACTCACATGGCTGCGCTGTTCAGTTCGCCCGATCTCTACAAGGTCTATCTCAAGATGGGCCACAGCTATCACCTCCCGATCCTCGAAGAATGGGAAGGCACGCACGGCCCCCTCGGCATCAAGCCTCCGCAGGACGAGATGCTCGTGCAGAAGGTAATCTCCATCGACCCCGGGATCTCGGCCGCCGACTGGGTTGGCTGGTACGAGAAGCAGCTCGCCCCCCTTGCCCCCGGCGTTTACGAGATGATCATCCACCTCGCCTACGACGACGACGAGATGCGCGGCGCCACCTTCGATCACCAGGACTGGGGCTCCGCCTGGCGCCAGCACGACTTCGACATGGTCAAAGGCGCCGAGTTCCAGAAATTCCTCAAAGATCAGGGATTCATTCTCGTCGGCTGGAAGGACCTTGCCAAAGCTCTGCCCGCCAATTACGGCCAATAATCAGGCGTGGTGTAGCCCCGGCATCTCGGCGTGGCGCTGGCCCTCGGGCGTAGCGCCGGCGTTTCGCCGGCTGTCCTGAGGGCGTCTCGCCCTCATTAAACGCGGTGGAGGGACGGGCGTCCCCGCCCGTAATCGTCCGGACCTATTCACAACAACTTCCTTCGGGCTGTCATACAGCGTGAGCGTAGGAACAACTGATCAGCTCTTTACCAGTCGGTTTAGCGACGCCAGATACTAGCCCCGCACGTAAGTGCGGGGAAAGCGCGAGAAGTGAAACGCGAGTCCGCTTTAGCGGACGCCAGTCTGGATCTTGCCGGCAGATAACATTTTTAAGTTGTCATGGTGAGCGAAGCGAAGAACCCACTTTTGGTTTTGCAATCGATTTTGCGTCGCCTGATGTTTTATAAATTTGCCGAAGCATCGCTACGGATCAACCACCACTCACCTCCCATTCTTCGTCTCTCGATACAATGACTCATATTCCCTAAGGAGACCCGCATTCATGCAGCGTGCTTTCGGACTCACCATTCGCCAGACCCTCGAAGACATTTGCCATCCATCCTCGCTGGCCTTGATCGTCTACGACATGCAGATCGGTATCGTGCGCCAGATTGCCAACGGGCCCGAGATCACCGCGAACGTCGTTCGCGTTCTCGACGCCGCGCGCAGCACCGGCATCCGCGTCTTCTTCACCCGGCACATGTCTTTGCCGAAGGAACTGATGGGCGCGTTCCAGTTCCGTACGGCCATGGCCTGGCAGCGCGTGCAGTCGCCGGACGAAGTGAAGCCTTGGTTCACGCGAGACGCTCCCGGATTCCAACTCGCGCCCGAGATGGCTCCGCGCCCCAGCGAAGCGATCCTCGACAAGATCACCATGTCCGCGTTCGAAGGCACGCCCCTGAACATCGCGCTGCGCGATTGCGGCATCGGCGCCTTCGCGATCGTGGGCATCGCCATGGAAATCGGCATCGAACCGACGGCGCGCCACGGTGCCGACCTCGGCTACATTCCCGTCGTCGTCAAAGATGCCTGCGGTTACGGCCACCGCGACGCCGCTGAGCGCTCGTTCGCCGGCCTGGAATTTGCCGGTGACGCTTTGCTCACGACGATCGACTCGTTCTGCACGCAACTTGCAAAGAAAGCGGCATAGAAGAAGTACCGTGTGCCTCGTTGTCCTTGTGGTGATTTTTTCGGGGGGTGTTTTCTTAGCGCCCTTGGCGGCTCTTCTTTGCGTCCTTTGCGGCCTTTCTTTGCGTTCTTTGCGGTTAAAAGCTTTTTTCGTGACTCAGGACTCGGTATTCCCGCCTAACTCGCCCTCCGCACGTTCTTCAACCGCTTCGCAGCCTCATCCAGCGTCGCATCCTTCTTGCAGAACGCGAAACGTACCTGCTTCGCTCCATCCCTGGGATCCCGATAGAAACTCGACCCCGGCACCGCCGCCACTCCCACTTCGCTTACCAGGTACTTCGTGAACGTCACGTCATCGGAAAATCCGAACTCGCCGATGTCCGTCATCACGTAGTACGCGCCCCGGGGACGAAAGCATCGAAACCCCGCTTCCTCCAGCGCCGGAATCAACCGGTCCCGCCGCTTCCGGTATCCCTCCGCGAGATCCGTGTAGTAACTCGCCGGCATGCTCAACGCCTTCGCTCCCGCCTCTTGCAGCGGCGCCGGCGCCCCGACAGTCAGAAAGTCGTGCACCTTGCGGATCGCATCCGTGATCTTCGGCGGCGCAACCGTCCATCCCACGCGCCATCCCGTCACGGCGTAGGTCTTCGACATGCCGTTGATCGTGATCGTCCGCGCCTCCATGCCGGGGAGCGATGCCATCGCCACGTGTTTCGCGCCGTCGTACAGAATGTGTTCATAAATTTCATCCGTAATCGCGAGCACATCGAACTCCGTGCACAAGTCCCGGATCAACTCCAGTTCCCCGCGCGTGAAGACCTTGCCCGTCGGATTGTTCGGCGTGTTCACGATGATCGCCTTCGTGTGACGGTGAAACCCCGCGCGCAGTTCTTTTTCATCGAACGTCCATTCGCCGCTCCCATCGCTCGGCGGACGCAGCTTCACGAATCGCGGCTTCGCGCCGCTTAGAATCGAATCAGGACCGTAGTTCTCGTAATACGGTTCGAAGACAATGACTTCGTCGCCCGCATTGCAGACCGCCAGAGGCGTCGAAATCATCGCCTCTGTCGATCCGCAACACACCGTCACCTGCCTCTCTGGATCGACTTTTACGCCGTGCCACGCTTCCATCTGCCCAGCGATCGCGTTGCGCAAGCTCTTCGCGCCCCACGTGATCGCGTATTGATTCACGTCAGCCGCCACCGCGTCCTGTGCGGCTTTTTTGATCTCCGCCGGAGCCGGAAAGTCGGGGAAACCCTGCGCCAGGTTGACGGCGTTGTGCAGCATCGCCTGTCGCGTCATCTCCCGGATCACCGACTCGGTAAAGTGCGCAACTCGATCGCTCAAAAAATGTTTTTCGTGGATGACCGTTTCAGACATGCGGCCAGACTAGCACAGGGAGACCGGAGCAATGAACGCGGGGGAGATTGCTGAAACCGTAGGGTTGCGCCCGAGCGCGCTTGCCCAGAGCCGAGAGCCCAGAGCCGAAAGCCTGCCTCACTTTTTGAACACTTTCCGCTTCACATCCGGCCAGAACTCGGCGAAGGCGTCGCTAGTCATCCGACCCAGCACGCCCCACACGCAGCGCACCACGGCATCGCTCGTGTTCGCCTCGCTGTCCGCGCGCCACGTGTTCGACAAAAAGTTATTTCCCACGTTCCCCATGTACCGCGCGTACGCCGGACGCCATCTCCCCGACCGGTCCGGCGCCAGAAACGTCGTCTTCACCACGTACTTCACGCGTTGCCCGAAACCATGCTCGGGTGAGCGAAAATACCGTGGATCTTCGCCCCAGATCGATCCCAACCCCGCCTCGATCAGGTTCCCCGTCGACACACCGGTTAACCGCATCCCATTGCGCTTGCCGAAGCCGTCCCAATGCGTCCCGTATTCTGACGGCACATCGCGCAACGTGCCCCACGCCGAACTGATCGGTCCAACGATGAACAGCCGCGACGGACTCACCGTGGAACTCACAAACCAGCGCATGCGATCCGATGCCGTCGCAGGCCGGTACTCTGTCACCGGTTCGGTGTGCATGATCGCGAACGCTCGTTCGAACGGGCTCGAGTCGGGAGTATTCGCATTTTGTCCGAAGGCTGGTGAGACAAGCAGACAGAAAAGCACAACCCACTTCATGCAGACTCCGAGAATCGCGATGCGGAGCGGAGAGATGGCGCGTGCGGAAAAAAATTGATTGCTTCCGACTATATCTCCCTTCGTCGCAATCCCCAAGTCAAAGATTTTGTTCATTGAATTCCTTGAAGGCGTCCTGAGCCCGTCGATGCGATGCCTTTCTCGCTCGTGTGCAAGCGTCACTTAGCTGTAACAATCCAGCATCCGACTAGTGTGGCTGCCAAAAACCCATCCAAATAGAAACGCGGCCCCTGGTTAGGGCCGCGTCACTTAATTTCTCACTCTATACTCTCAGTATAGCATTCCGAAAACAGTAAATGAGACACATTTGCTCGGATTATTTCTCGTTTCTCTCCATCGGCTTAGGGCCAAAAACGTTCTTTCCCCCTCTTGACAGTTTTGTCGCTCGAGTTCATGTGAAGAGGAGTGCTCAAATACTCGGCTACCTCTGACCCCTGTGATGGAGAGACGGACGCCCTCGCGTCCATCGAGCGCGGACGCTCCACATTCCCTCGACGAAGCAGCGCTCTACGTCGCCGGGCACGGCATGAACGACGACCAGTCAATGCCGCGCTGAAATTCATCATCCGGCTGAAAGACATGTTTGAACGTGAACGCGAATTGCGTTGGGCCGTGCGCATCGAGATGCGCAATCCGTTTTACCGCCTCATCGACGCCCGGCAAGTGTCCCACTGGCACCCACCAGAGCGCGAGATAGGTGCTCTTGAATTTCTCGAACCACTCTTCCCGATGGCGCAGATACTCTGCGTGCGCCGTGCGATAAACGTAATGCTTCAGCGTTTCCACCGACTCCCACACCGACATGTTGATCAGGATTGAATCGTCGTCGTCATACGGACGTAGATAGGTCGCATTGCCCGCGGGCGTTTGCAGCCGCCACACGAATCCGGGACTGCGCTCGGCAAGTACATTGATCTCATCCAGCTTCGTCATGAATCCCGCCATGCGCGGATCGTCTGTCGGATACCGCACGCGGCCTATGTTGACTTGCGCGATATGGTAAGCAGGCATGTTCGTCTCCCCGCCAATGAATTGCCGCCGATACTAGCATGCGACTCGCGCGTTCTAATCCGTCGACTGCGTTAGCGACAAATTGTTTACATCACAAAACAATCCACACCCGGTATGTTCGTATTCATTTGTCTTCGGTCAGGCAATCGACTGAGGGACCGTCCCCTACGTCAAAGTACCCCATAGGTCGTGGAATACCTCCTAAGGCCAGAACCGGAGCGGGTTTGCGGCCAACCCTTGTTCCTCCGCGTCAGTCCTAGCTGTCAGACAAATGGCAAGAGTTCTTGATCAATCATTGCCGACTGGAGGTCGATGATGAAAAACATTCTTCAAGTCCTGGCAGTTCTTCTCGCCATCGGAATCGTGCCGGCGCTGGGACAGCAACAGTATCCATATCCGGACCGCGACCGCGATTCTGGTTATGCACAGCAGACGCTCTCGCCCGACGATCAGCGAGAATTCAACAAGGAGTACGCGAAGTGGCAGGAGTCGAACCAGCGAAACGACCGCGACGATATCGATAAGCACGCCCGCAAGATGGAAGACATGATGGCGCGCTATCGCATTCCTCCCGACACGCCGTTCGACACGATCGCAACGTCTGGCGGATACGACCGGCACTACGATGCCCGCCAGTATCAGGGACGATTCTCGCCAGACGACCAGAAGAAGTTCGATAAGTCCTACGAACACTGGATGAAGCATCGAAACGGGCACGATCGTGACGATGCTGCCCGGGACGAAAATCACATGCAGGAGATTATGGCGCGATACAGAATTCCGCGCGATGTCCCTTACGATCAGCTGGCATCGGGTGGCCGAGGCTACGAGCGGTAAGAAACGATTCGCATGAAACTCATACGCCAGCAGTTAGTTGCCTTCGCATGACCTAAGCACTGGCATGGAGCCTGAGCAAGTTGGGAGAAGTTCGCGACAACGTGGTCAGGCTGAGGAGAGCGGAGATGCTGAGGCGGGATTACTTCCTCAGCATCCCACCCATCCCTTCAAGGGACTTGATGATCGCGTTCGACCACTGCACAACTTCGTCTTCTCGCAACGTGCGCTCGTTGGATTGGAAGAACACGCGCAAGAGAATCGAATACTTCCCCGCCGGAACGTTCCCTCCACGGAAGATTTCTGCCGGCGTGAAACTCCGCAACTCGTTCAATCGCAATGCTTCGACGGCGCGTTCGATCTGTTCAAACGACACGCCGTCGGGGAATACGAACGAAAAATCGCGCTCGACCGCGGGATAGCGTGGCAAAGGCTCGTAACTCGGTTTGCGAAGTTCGTGCTCGTAGAGTCGATCAAGATAAAGCTCCGCAAGAAACACATCCTGACGAAGTTTCCGTGCGGCCGCGACATCGGGGTGAAGCTGGCCGAACTGCGCCACCACGTTTCCGTCCATCACGGCGCGCGCCGAACGTCCGGGATGGTAATAGTCGGATGTTTGCGCATCGTAGTGGAGCGCTGTTGACGAGAATGTTGATAGCAAATCCTCAACGTCGCCCTTGAGGTCGAAGAACGTGAGTGGGCGCATTTCCGATGGACGGTTCACGTTCAGCGGCAATGCGCGGCCGGTAGCGCCCAGGCACAAGCGCTTCGGCTCCAGGGACTTCCCGTTCTCTGCCTCGTAGACGTGTCCGGCTTCGAACAGGCGTACGTCGTCGGTTCCGCGATTCAAGTTGTAGGCGAGCATGTTGAGCATGCTGGGCGCGAGCGTCGTACGCATTACTGATGCTTCTTCGCTCAGCGGATTCGCGAGAGTAAGCGTTCCTGCGGACGAGAAACGTTTTGCGTCTTCGCTCGAAATGAAGGTCAGCGAGACTGCTTCGTCGTAGCCCAATCCGAGCAAGGAGTTGCGGAGCTTTGCGTCTTTCGCGTCGTCGGGTGGATCGATGACCGCCCCCGTGAATGCCGGCAAGGTATTAGCAAAGTTGTCATAGCCGTGGAGGCGCGCGATTTCCTCGATGACGTCGATCTCGCGTTCGACGTCGAGCCGCCACGAAGGGATCGTGACTTCAAATTCCTCGGCACCTTCTCGTTCAGCGGCAAACTCGAAGCCAAGTCCGGAGAGAATGCGAAGAATCTCTTGCGCTGTCAGTGTTTTGCCGAGAATCCGGTGAACTTCGGAGAGGTTCAAAACGATGGAAGCCTGATCGCGGCGGCCAACGACGACATCCATCACCTCGCCGTTGAGTACGCCGCCCCCTGAATTCAGGATGAGTTCAGCAACGCGATTGGTCGAGACGATGGTCGATTCGAAGTCGGCGCCGCGCTCAAAACGATGAGATGCATCGGTATGCAACCCGTGGCGCTTCGAGACCTTACGGATGGTCGCGGGGTCCCACCAGGCTGATTCAATCAGGATGTTTTTCGTTTTGTCGGTGATCATGGTGTCGAATCCTCCCATGACTCCGGCAAGGCCGACTGGCTTCTTTGCGTCGGCGACCACGAGATCTTCGGTGGTGAGTTTGCGCTCCACGCCGTCGAGTGTCTTGAGCGTTTCGCCGGGACGCGCAAAGCGCACAACGATGCGGCTGCCTTCCAGCAGATCAAGATCGTAGACGTGTGTGGGCTTGCCGCTCTCCCAGAGCACGTAGTTGGTGGCGTCGACTGCATTGTTGATCGGGCGCTGATCGAGCAGCGACAGGCGATGCGCGATCTTTTCCGGAGAGGGCCTGATCGTGACGTTGCGGATGGCGCGCGCGGTGAAGCGCGGACAGTAGCGGCTGTCCTCGATGGTGATGGTGATTCCCGAGACTCCGCTGGCCTGCGGAAGTTGTGGCGCAATGGGCTTGAGCGGAACGTTATAAAACGCCGAGGCCTCGCGGGCAACGCCGTAGTGATTCATCGCGTCGGGGCGATTGGTACCGATCTCCATTTCGAACAGGGTGTCGTCACCGGCGACGGAGATGCCTTCGACCGCGATTCCGATCGAAGTGAGATCGTTCGCAAGAGTGTTGTTGTCGACCTTAAGGTCAACGAAGTCGCGGATCCAGATGGGGATAAGTTTCATAAAAGCAGCTGACGACTTTTGCTCTCGGGCTCTAGGCTCTCGGCTCTGGGCTCTCGGCTCTGGGCTCGCGGTTCTCGACTTCCGTCTGCGGGTTGATGACTTATCCGAATTGTTGCAAGAACCGCACGTCGCCCTGGAAGAACAGCTGAATGTCGTCGACGCCGTACTTCAGGAGCGCGATGCGGTCGGCGCCCATGCCGAAGGCGAAGCCGGACACCTTCTTCGGATCGTAGCCGTTGTGCTTCACGAACTCGAAGACATTGGGATGGACCATGCCGCAGCCGAGAATCTCGATCCAGCCCGTAGTCTTGCAGGGGCGGCACGGCTCGCTGCCGCGCTTGCCACTGCCGCCGCAGATGAAGCACGTCACCATCATCTCGGCACTCGGTTCGGTGAAGGGGAAGAACGACGGCCGGAACTGCGTCTTCACGCGGGAGCCGAACAGCGCTTTCATGGCGTGATCGAGCGTGCCTTTCAAATCGCCGAACGTGATGTTGGTGTCGACGGCCAGGCCCTCGATCTGGTGAAACATCGGGGAGTGGCTCGCGTCGGGCGGATCGTTGCGATAGACCTTGCCCGGAATGACGATGCGCAGCGGAGGCTTCAGCCGCTCCATGGTGCGGATCTGGACGGGCGAGGTGTGCGTGCGCAGCAGCAAGCGCTCGCGTTGGGTCTTTTTGTCCTGATCGGCGAGGAAGAGCGTGTCCTGCATGTCGCGTGCCGGATGATTGGGCGGGAAGTTAAGGGCCTCGAAATTGTAGTAATCGGTCTCGACCTCAGGACCTTCGGAGACCGAGTAGCCGAGATTGCGAAAGACGTGCACGATTTCGTTCATCGTGCGGATAACGGGATGTTCGGCGCCGATGGGGCGGCGAACGCCGGGAAGAGTGATGTCGACGCATTCGGCGACGAGTCTGTGTTGAAGGACATCAGCTAGTACGGCCCCACCAGCATTTCGTCCAGTAGCCCCCGCATAGGCAGCATGCGTTGCAAGCGCTTCGATCGCGTCGATTACTTCCTTGACGACGGCCTCAATTTGCGTCCGACACTCGTTGACACGTTGCCCGACGTCACGTTTTGCATTTGGTGGCGAGGCCTTCAGCCATTGATCGTTGATCTGTGTCAGAATTCCGTTCTTGCGCGCGAGCCAGCGATCACGAAAGCCCTTTGCATCCATGGACACTCTTGCAGCTTGCGCCTCGTTGCGTAGCGCATCCAGGAGATTTCCCACCGCCGCGTCGAGCGCGGGAGTCGAGTAGTCCGTGAGTTTGGGAACGATATACATGCTCTCGGTTTTTGGCATGCTGGCTCTGCTATTCCTGATCGGCGACGGAATTCCGGCCGTCGCTACGGGACTTGATTCATTTCTGCTGCGATTCCCAGCGCTGAAGCGCTGGGCTAAAATCGTTTCGCCCCTGCGGGGCGGGCATTGAGGAGAAACTGTCCTGGTTGCATCGCGACCGAGCCCGTGACAAACACAGGGTCCCTCGACTACGTTCGGCTACAGCCTCACTCCGCTCGGGATGACACTGTCATTAGTAAGACACTGCCATAAGTGACGATGCACGGAGACGAAGGCTACCGACTCCGTCTCCATTTTTCATCTCATTGAGCTAAGGGCTAACGGCTAAATGCCATGTGCTGGGTTGCTACGCTGCCCCGCCGAGAACGCCCTTCGCCTGCTCGGCGAGGCTTTTAAACGCGCCCGGATCCTTGACGGCCAGGTCGGCGAGAATCTTGCGATCGAGTTCGACGCCGGCTTTTTTCAGTCCGCTGATGAAGCGCGAGTAGCTGAGGCCGTTCTCTTTCGCGGCCGCGCCGATGCGAACGATCCACAGTGAGCGATATTGACGCTTCTTCTGCTTGCGTCCGGAGTAAGCGAACTTCAAGCCGCGTTCGACGGCTTCCTTGGCGGAGCGATACAGCTTTGATTTTGTGAGGAAATAACCGCTGGCGCGGTCTAAGATTTTTTTCCGCTTGGCGCGGCGCTTGGTTCCACGTTTTACGCGAGGCATTGCTTTCTCCTTTTTGACTTTCGAAACATATGCGGCTGGAGGTAAGGAAGCGTCGGCAGGGTCCTGCGACGCTCGACCTCTTCACACGCCCAGGCGCGATGGATTGCGCCCGTTCTGTACATCGTGGTGGACGCGGGTGCCGTCCCTAACGGGACTCGTTCTCGATTCCACCTTCCACCCCGCACGTGCGGGGCTAATCTCTGTCGTCGCTACGCGACTGAATTCACTGGTCGCTGCACGACTGAATTCACTAGTCGCTCCCCGACCGAATTCACTAGTCGCTGCGCGGCTGAAATTCACGGGGTCGTGCGCGACTGGTATTGAGTGCGACGTTCGACCTCTTCACACGCCTGGGCGCGATTTGCTGCGCCCACTCGCGACCGTTCACCTCAGAGACTAAAGTCTCACGGCTCGGCACGCATTCGGCACGGATTCAAGCCGTTCCCTTCCCGATTCAATTCTATGACAACAGTTTACGACGGGCCGAGGGAACACAGCGGACACGAATGTCCGCCCCTCGGGTTATTCGTACGGGATCATCCGAAGAACTTTGGGTGTATCCGCTTTGCTTACCAGAACAGCCTTGGCCAGCTTGTCTTTGCGCTTCTGACCTTTCGAGGTCAGGATATGGCGCAGGTGCGAATGGTGACGCTTTACTTTTCCGGTTGCGGTTTTCTTGAAGCGCTTGGCGGCGCCCTTGTGAGTTTTCAGTTTCGGCATAAGAGCAGTTCTCAATTCTCGGTTGTCAGTTCTCAGTTGGCTGATAGCCATTGGCACTCAGCAATCAGCAGTCAGCCATAGGACAAAAATACACGGCGTAAAAATTCCGTGGGGCTGAATGCTAAGTGCCGAGAGCTGACGGCTGTCTTCAGGCCTGCTTGGCTTGTGGCGCGGCAGGCGGCGGAGCGGCAGGTCGAGGCTTCTCTTTCTTGCCGCCGCCTTCATCCTTCTTCGGGGCCAGGATGGCGTGCAGCGTATTGCCTTCCTGACGCGGCCGAAATTCCACGATGCTCTTGTCCTCGACGTCCTTGATCAGGCGCTCGAGGATCTGTCGCCCCAAGTTCGTGCGCGTCATTTCGCGGCCGCGGAAGAAGATGGTGGCTTTGACCTTGTCTCCTTCGCCGAGAAAGCGCAGCACGTGATTCTTTTTCGTTTCGTAATCGTGGTCGTCCACATTGATGCGGAACTTGACCTCTTTGACCACGATCACTTTCTGATGCTTTTTGGCCTCGCGGTCGCGCTTTTCCTGCTGGTACAGGAATTTCCCGTAATCCATGATGCGGCACACAGGGGGTTGCGCGGTGGGCGAAATCTCGACCAGATCCAGGTTCTTTTCGCGGGCCATCTTGAGCGCTTCGAATGGGGGGATGATGCCAATCTGGTTGCCCTCGTCATCGATCACGCGAATTTCGCGTGCGCGGATGCGCTCGTTGGTGCGAATAAAGCGTTTATCGATACAGTCCTCCGTACACTTCCGGCAGAAAGTGGAGTGAAAATTATAGCAGGAGCAGGTCTTAGGTGTCAGGTGTTAGGTCTTAGGATGGCGGGTCTTGGCGTAGTTGGCGGAGAAAACGGACTCTGGGGGTCCAAAAATAACCAATCGTTCTATGGACCCAAGACCTAAATATCTGACACGTACCGACCTGCAATCAGGGCCGTATGATGGGATCGGAGTGAAATCATGTTTACATCAAAGGTAATCGGCGTTGTAAGCAGTCCTTATACGAGCACGAGCGAGATTCCGAAGGGGCCGGGAGCGAAGCACGACGCGGAGGGCGTACTGCGGATTGCGCCTGAGTTTGCTGCGGGATTGCAGGATGTAGAGGGCTTTTCCCATTTGTTCGTGTTGTGGGAGTTCGATAAGTCGGAAGGTTTTGAGTTGGTGGGACGGCCTCCGGTGGACGACCGCCCGCACGGCGTGTTTGCGACGCGGTCGCCGCGGCGTCCGAACCCGATTGGTTTGACCGTGGTGGAGCTATTGGGGCGCGAGGGTGGCGAGTTGCGAGTGCGCGGCGTGGACATGCTGGATGGGACACCGATTCTGGATATCAAACCGTACCTGTCAAGCATCCCGGTGGAGAAGCTGCGGCGTGGGTGGCTGGCGGACTCGGAGGCGCGGAGGACAGGGGGGCGGTAGGTAGCGCCGGGGTGTTGATCGGAGATTGCGCAGAGCGCAGAGTCGGGGGATTTCGTGTTGAGGAGTCGTGTCGGGGGCGCCGCAGACCTTAGGTGGCAAGGGGTCCTTCGACTTCGTTCGCCATTCGGCTCACTTCGCTCAGGATGACAGTGGTTTTTGGAGCACCCCTGATGGATCGGGTGGTCGCGCTCATCATGGGTATAACCAAACTCCCCGGCAGAAAGTGTTCAAAACTTTCGCGCAGCGAGACTACTTTCCGTAAAAACGATACGTCGCCGTGTAGGGGACGCGGGCCTGTTCGTTCTGATGCGTGGTGTCGCAGCCTGTGGTGGGAGCGACGCCGCCCTTGGTGTCGGTGCGGGTAATGTAGTCGGCGTTCTGCAGTTTTCCGGTGCCGGCATGGCTCGCGACTTTCAGCAGCAGCCATGGGATCGAGCCAGCTTCCGGCGCGGGCTTGTTGCCAATCGCGCTGGCCTTCACTTCGCTACTGTCGGCGAGTTTCCAGGTTGGGCCGGCGTAGTGGGTGCCTGCGTCGGAGCCGTCGCCGTTGGTGAGCTTTGCTTCGGGGCCCTGAAATTTCCAGTTGAGCGCGGTTTTGTCGAGCGTGCAGGTGTAAATCTGGACGCCGTCTCCGTGAAGTTCGAGCAGAAGTTTTTCACCGGCTGGCGGATCGATGGACGTGGAGGTGGGCGGCTGTTGTGCGACGGCGCACGTTAAAGGGATGGCGAGGACCAGCAAGCGAGGGAGTGGATTGCGCACGAACCGGCTCCGCGAACGCCCGAGGGCGGAATGAAGGCTCGACCATTGTCGCATTGGCGGAGAGATTTGTGGGAAGAGCCGAGTTTGTTTGCGGAAGCGAGCCCCAGTTAAGAACGCCAGGAAGACTTTCTATAAAAGGATGCGAAAATCAGGCTGCGGCGGAAAGAGCGCGAATCTTCTCGCGGAGCAAGCGCCAGGTGAGGATTTCGGCTTCGAGGACCGAGCAATCGCTCAAATCGAGCTCCGAGGAGGCGCGGCGAATCGACTCGAGGTGCTCCCAAAGAGCCAAGGTCTTGGGGCCGAGCGCTGTGGAGAAGACACAAGCGCTCTGGCGACGCCAGGCGCAGACGTTCTGCAGGGCCTCGATTAGCTGATCAACCCAATCGCGGAGCTCGGGAGATCCGTGAACCAGGAAATTCTCAATCAGGAAGAAGGCAGCGCGCAAACGGTTGTCGTCGTTGTCCCGCAGAACCGCGAGAAAGCAGGCAAAATCGTAAACGTCGATGGGGACGTTGTGCTCATCGGCGCACAGGATCGCGGAATCGGCAGCACGGGCGTCGATTTCAGGGAAAGCGTGACGGAGCGACGACATGGCCTGCAGTTTGTTCATAGGGCAGTCCTGTCGGAAAAGTTAAGCTTACCAAAAAAAGGTAGTCCCGGCGTCGAGTGAAGATAATGGCACCAAGGTGGGGGAGAAGTTCTCGGCTCCGGGCTCTGGGCTCTCGGTCATCTGTCGTTGGTCGTCGGCCGTCGGCTGTCCGGCGAAAAGCTAACACAACCAAAAGCCGGGTGAGTTCACCCGGGTATTTTTTCCGGATCAACCACCGTTTTTCTCTCGATCAGATCCCAGAGGTTGCCGTAGAGGTCGGCGAAGACGGCGACGGTTCCGTATTCTTCTTCTTTGGGATCGCGGACGAACTGGACGTTTCGCGATTGGAGCATGCGGTAGTCGCGCCAGAAGTCGTCAGTGTGGAGGAAGAGGAAGACGCTACCGCCGGTCTGGTTGCCGATGCGACTGGCCTGCTCGGGCGAGGCGGCCTGGGCGAGCAAAAGAGCTGTGCCAGTGGAACCGGGCGGAGCGACGAGCACCCAGCGCTTGCCTCCGCCCAGATCCGTGTCTTCAATCAAGTTGAAGCCGAGTACTCGCGTGTAGAACGCGATGGCTTCGTCATAGTTGCGAACGACCAGTGCGATGTGAGCCAAGGTTTGCCGCATCGGTGGCCATTATAGGCGGCGAGTACTGGAGCGCGACCGAGTCGCGTTCCTCTTCGCCGGGCTGATCGACCTCGGCCGTTTCAGCGACCCAGGTCCAGGCACGGCGGCCGTTGGCGATGCCGGAAATCGATGCTTCTCCGTATCCGACCAGGCGGTTCATCACGGTTGTGACGGAGGCGGACAGGTCTTTATGGCGCGCGGCGAGTTCAGGGAACTTTTGCCGCAAACCTTCGCAGACCTCGGTCGATGTCATAGGCCGGTTGGCCTCGGTCAGCAAATAACGACAGGCACGCGTGAATCCGGATTGCCGGTTGGTCGCGCGATGTTCGATCAGTTCGAAGACGGCGTTCTGCAACACCGTCCCTCCGAACAATTTCGCCAGGCCGATAATCGCCTGCTTCGTGGTTCCGATACGGCGCGTGATCTCGGCGCGCTGAGCGAGCAACTGATCGAGTTCGGCCCGGGCGACGCGCAAGACTTCGAGCACGTTCGGATCGTTGACGGGCAGGTTGGTGGACTCTGCTTCATACTGAACGTTCGAGTGGCCGTTCTGGGGAGCGGTCATGGCCGGCCTCCCGCCTGGGCGCTGGTAACGGCTTCGGGAGCAAACTTGCGCGCAATTTCCTCCTCATGTCCCGCGGGTAGCAATACGAATGCTTTGTGCTCGCCCTCCCAGAGGATGCGCGTAAGGAAGTGAGTTCCGTGATAGTCAAAGAACACAAGTTTTGACTGGTCTGGGCCCGTCTCGCTATCGAGATGGTTCGCCATCACCACTTCTAACACCCGGCCTCTGTTATCAACCAGAGACAGGAACGGCCCTTGACGCAACACGGAATAGGTGCCAGCCGGATAGTGGTGGGCGCGCACGTTGAAATCGAAGGGTACCTGCATGGTGAGCTTCTTCAGCGTTTGCGCGCTCGCTGACAGACTGCTCAACACGAAGCAAACACTTACAATCAACAACACACGGGACACAAGCCTCTGCATACATCCTCCTCGGATCACCCCGATCCATGCGGATTGGACGTCTCTGCCGTCCATGAGACGTATTGTTTGTTTTCATCGAATCGATGAGGGGCGCTCATCATCGAATTCGGGTGTACATTCACCATAGGGGGAGGGGGCGAGGTGCGCTATCCGCTTCTTGCCGACAAACGAAATATGAATGTGAAGCTCGAGATTCGACACTTGCGCCTGCTGGACGCGATTGCGGAAGAAGGCAGCGTGACGGGCGCGGCCAAGATGTTGCACACGACGCAATCGGCCTTGAGCCACCAGTTGCGGGACGCGGAAGAGCGGCTGGATGCGCGATTGTTTCTGCGGCTGGGGAAAAAGATGGTGCTGACACCAGCCGGCGAGCAGTTGCTGGACGCGGCGCGCAGCGCACTGCTCGAGCTCGGCCGCGCCGAGGAGAGGGTCAATAACTCGAATGGAAACTCGGCCGGGATTATCCGGCTGGCGACCGAGTGCTACACCTGCTACCACTGGCTGCCGGCGCTGTTGAAGCGCTTTCATAACAAGTTCCCCAAGGTTTCGGTCCTGATCGATCCCGAAGCCACGCGCAGTCCGGTGGATGCGTTACTGGCCGGGAAGCTGGACGTGGCAATTTTGAGTTGTCCTCCGCGAGACCGGCATTTGAAGATGACAGCGATCTGCGATGACGAACTGGTGCTGTCGATGGCGCCCGATCACCGGCTGACGGAGAAGGAATTCGTGCGGCCGCGCGATCTGGAGGGCGAGACGATCATCATCTATCCGCCGCGGTCGGAGAGCACGCTGTTGCAGAAATATATGATTCCGGCGGGAATCGAGCCGAAGGGAGTGCTGGAGATTCCGCTTACGGAGGCGATGATCGAGATGGTCGCATCGTCGTTGGGCGTGGCGCTGCTGGCGCGCTGGGCGGCCGGCCCGCATGTGAAGACCGGGCGACTGGCCGTGCGTTCGCTGACGGCGAAGGGCGTCCGCCGCACGTGGTATGCCGCGACGCTGCGCAATCAACCAGCGTCGCAGTATCTCGAAATCTTCGTGGACATGCTCGGAGAGCCTTGCGCGATGGGGTTGTGGCCAGGACGACCAGAGTCCCGAGTTGCGAGTACCGAGTCTAGAGTTGCGAGGAAAAGCATTTAACCGCAAAGGACGCAAAGAAAAGCCGCAAAGAGCGCAAAGAGAACACTAGGATCGACTACCGAGTCGCGAGCAACGAGAAAAGACTTGACCGCAGAGAGCACAGAGAAGGACCGCGGAGCGCGCAGAGAGACCGGAGTTGCAGTGGCGAGTAGCAAGGAAAGCCTTTAACCGCAAAGGGCGCAAAGAAAATCCGCAAAGAACGCAAAGAAAACACTAGGATCGAGTACCGAGTCGCGAGCACCGAGAAAATATCTTAACCGCAGAGAGCACAGAGTAAAGACCCCGGGGAGTACAGAGAGAGACCGGAGTTGCGGGTTTTACTTACGATTTGTTATTGCCTGCGATCAATGCGGGTCGGAGTCCGAGCATGAACAAACGATCGTTCCTCAAAATGATGTCGGCGGTGATCACGGCTCGCGTGCTGTCTCCGCTGACAAGTTGGGCGTGGGAGGGCAAGCTGAGCAACTGGGCGGGTAATCTCGAGTACAGCACGGAGCGACTGCATCCGGCGAACTCGGTGGATGAGGTTCGTGCGTTTGTGCGGCAAGAGAAGAAGCTCAAGGTTCTGGGCACGCGGCATTGCTTCAACAACATCGCCGACAGCCGGGACAATTTTCTGTCGTTGAAGCCGATGGACCAGGTGCTCGCGCTCGACCCCGCGGCGCGCACGGTCACGGTCGGGGCCGGAATTACGTATGGGCAGTTGAGTCCGTATCTACACGAGAAGGGATTCGCGCTGCACAACCTGGCCTCGCTGCCGCATATTTCCGTGGCGGGCGCGTGTACGACGGCTACGCATGGTTCGGGCGAGAAGAACGGAAACCTGTCCACGGCAGTGAGCGGACTCGAGTTGGTGAACGCAGCCGGCGACGTGTTGAATCTGTCCCGCAAGGATAAGCGGTTTCAAAGCGCTGTAGTCGGGCTCGGGGCATTGGGCGTCATCACGAAGGTGACGCTCGATCTACAACCGACTTTCATGATGCGGCAATACGTCTACGAAAACCTGCCGCTGAGTCAACTTAAAGATCATTTTGATGCGATTGAAGCAAGCGCCTACAGCGTGAGCCTGTTCACGGATTGGCAGAAGCAGAGGGTGAACGAAATCTGGCTGAAGAGCCGGATGGAGCCAGCGGTTGCGTTCGACGCCAAGCCGGAATTCTTCGGCGCGAAGCTGGCGACGAAGAACCTGCATCCGATTGCGGAACTCGGCGCAGAGAACTGCACCGAGCAGATGGGCGTTCCGGGGCCGTGGTATGAGCGGCTGCCGCATTTCCGGATGGGATTCACTCCGAGTGCCGGCAAGGAACTGCAATCGGAATATTTTGTGCCGCGGCAACATGCGGTCGAAGCGATCCTGGCGATGGAGCGGATGCGCGACCAGATCACGCCGCATCTTTTGATCTCGGAAATCCGCACGATTGCCGCGGACGAACTGTGGATGAGCATGGCTTACAAGCGGGACAGCGTGGCGATTCATTTCACGTGGAAGCAGGATTGGCCCGCCGTGAGCAAGGTACTGCCGGTGATTGAAAGGGAGCTCGAGCCGTTCCAGCCGCGGCCACATTGGGGCAAGCTGTTCACGATGGCGCCGGCGGTTTTGAAGTCGCGCTATGAGCGCTTGCCGGAGTTTGTAGAAATGGCGAAAAAGCAAGATCCAGCGCGAAAGTTCCGGAATGCGTTTCTGGAGAAGAACGTGTTTTGAGAAAGGCAGGTGTTAGGTCTCAGGCCTCAGGTCTTAGGTCTTAGGCTCAGGTTTTAGGTCTTCGGCGTCGGGTCTCAGATGTCTTCATCACTCAGTGGGCGATCACACCACCCTGCTGTGAGAATTCCCTTGTAGGTTCGTGGCAGAGTCAGCGAGTAAGGGGTCCTTCGACTCGTTCTGCTAGCGCCTCACGTCGCTCAGGATGACAGTGCGTTAAGAGAAGGCGCTTTTTGCTAATCGGGGAGATGCAGGCTACTGTCAGCTGCGATTGTGAATGATGGATTCCAGGCGACTTCCCATGGAAAGCCGTCGAGGTCTGAGAAGTAGCCGGAATATCCGCCCCAAAAGGCCTCTTGCGCAGACTTGAGTATCTTCGCGCCCGCGGCCTCGGCTTCCCGCAAAACCGCGTCGACTTCGTCATGCGTTCGCGTGTTGTAGGCGAGCGTGACTCCGCCAAAGCCCTGACCTTGCGGCGCGAGATTCGCGTCTTTGGCGAGATCGGCGTGAGGATATAGTGCAAGGACCACACCGCCCGCCTGGAAAAACACGATGCCGTCGGCCTTCGTCATCGAGCGTCGCCAACCGAGGTGCTCGTAGAATTTCCGGCTACGATCGAGATCAGCAACGCCCAGCGTTACAACGCTCACACGCTGCTCCATGGGGTCCTCCGAGTGCAGGCCAGGAATATTTTGGACCACGGGGGTCAGGCGCCGATCAGTTTTCCGTCTTCGAACCCTTCGACTCGGACTTGCCGCCATTGATTGGGATCGTGCTTTCCGCGCAAAAGCAGCGGAAGGTAGTTGTCGGTGAGGGTCTCGGTGTATTGCGTCAAGCTGAGTTCAGCGGCAAAAACGTCGGGATCGCGCAGAGCCACGTTGCGTGGCAAGTTCCCATCCTTTGATGAGTCCGTACTGGGCGGGAGTTCCAATCCACGCGCCAGCGTAATGGCCTCCACCGTTTTCCCGACAAAGCCCTGCATGAAGGCGTGTTTCTTCTGGGTTCCCAGATCACGCAAGATGCGGTTGCGTTCGCGGGCGAGGCGAACAGGAACTTGCCGCGGCATGAGGGCCGCGGGCGTGCCCGGACGCGGCGAATAGGTGAAGACGTGCAGATAGGTGAACGGCAGGTCTTCGATCATGCGGCGGGTTTCTTCGAACTCGGCGTCAGTTTCGCCGGGAAATCCGACCATCACGTCGGCGCCGATCGCGGCGGTGGGCATGGCGGCGCGAATCTTCTCGATCTTCTCTTGGTAATGCCACGGACGATACTTGCGATGCATGCGGCGCAGGACTGCATCGCTTCCAGACTGCATGGGAACGTGCGCGTGCTTGGCGATCCGCGGAGAGGAAGCGACGAGCGCAATCAGTTCGTCGGTCCAGTCCATCGGCTCGACCGAGCTGATGCGGAGCTTCTCGAGTGAAGTGGAGTCGAGGACAGCACGGATGAGGGAGACGAAATCCGGTCGTCGGTCTTCGGTCTTCGGTCTTCGGCCGAGTTCCGAAGAGACCGTCATCTTCTCCGACGTCTGCGTACTCTTGAGACCGACCTCAATGTCGGCAGCCCGAGCGCCGTACGTTTGAGGGACGAGGTTTTGGCGAGAACCGAACCTCGGGAACCGAACACCGCCCTCCAGGTCCCGACCCCATCGGCCGAGATTGATGCCAGAGATGACGAGTTCGCGGTATCCAGCGGACACGAGGTGGTTGACTTCCTCGAGGATCTGCTCGAGGCGCATGGAACGGCTCTGGCCGCGCACGTAGGGAATCACGCAGAAGGAGCAACGGTTGTCGCAGCCATCCTGAACTTTCAGGTTGGGACGGGTGCGTTCGTTAGCGGCGTCGAAGACCGGCGCGGCGAGAAAGTCGGTGTGCGCAAAGATGTCGGAGACCCAAACATCAGTTCTCGGTTCTCCGTTTTCAGTTCTCGGTTCGTCGGTGCGGAGGAGTCGTTGGTCCTTAGTCCTTGGTCGTTGGGGGGGAAACAGTCGTTGGTCGTTGGTCGTCGGTCGTCGGTTTAGATCACCGGTGGAAATCAATTCCGCGAGAGGAACGAAACCAGCACCGGTCTTGGATTGGGCTCCCGCGAATTCTTCGACGAGCTTCGCCAGTTGGTGCTTGTGAGAGTTGCCGATCACCTGTGTGACGCCGGGAAGAGCCGCGAGTTCGTCAGGGGAGCGCTGGGCATAGCAACCGGTGACCACGATGCGAGCCTGCGGATTTTCACGATGGACGCGGCGAATGGCGGCGCGCGCGTCCTGATCGGCGGATGCCGTCACGGTGCAGGTATTCAGGACGACCACTTCGGCCTGATCGGGCGCAGTGGCGCGTTCCAAGCCGCGCTCTTCGAACTGGCGCTCGATGGCGGCGCCGTCGGCCTGCGTCGCGCGCCAGCCAAAATTCTGTACGTAGTAACTTGCCACCGTACTATAGTAGCAGCGCTTTCACGACAGTCGTCGGTCGTCCGCCGAGAGTCGTCGGGAGAGAAGCAAGCGAGTGGCAGTGGAACGTACCCTTCTCCTGCGTTCGCGGTCGATCTTTTCAATTCCTGGGGCGGGGCGACGACGGGGACCTGCTGCCCGATTTTTCGGGCGCACGGAGCTGGGATGACGCGTCGGGTGCTGCTGGTGGACGACGATGCGACGGTTCTTTTGACGTTGAAAGCCGTGCTCGAACTGCATCACTTCGATGTCGAGACTGCGGCGACGACTGCCGAGGCGCGGGCGAAGCTGGCGACGCACGAATACGACCTGGTAGTCACCGACGTGCGCATGGAGAACGACGAATCAGGATTCGAGGTACTGCGTGCAGCACGGGAGCAGAGGTATCAACCAGCCACTGCGATTTTGACGGCCTATCCACCACAAGAAGAGCGCCTGAAAACGGAAACCGCCGCGTCGTTTCTGGTAAAGCCGATCGGGACGCGGCAGCTAGTCGCGCAGTTGGAAACACTGCTGGCTCGGCGCGCAGAGACACGCCAACCGTAACGTGCGAAGAGACGCCGAAGCGCAAAAATTAGAATTGTGAAGAAAATCCTGAGAGCGGGGAAGGTGCCCTCGTGAGGAATTTCTCGCCTTGCCGGTTCGGCCGACCGGTTGGGGCAGCTACTGAATCGGAGCTTTCAAGCCGAAGCCGCCTGCTGTCTCCGCTGTTGAAAACATTCGCGGCAGAAAACTGGCCTTCCCTGGGTTGGCTTGAAAGGGACGGTGGTTTCTTTGCCGCACTGGGAGCAAGTGGTACGGGTTTCGGTTTTGTTGGGGATCTGGCCGGGCGCGGGTGAACCCAGCACGGAAACTCGTTTTGCCTTACAGACTTTGCAACGTTTTGGCTCGTTCTTGAATTGTTTGTCGTGGAAGAACAGCTGTTCGCCGGCTGTAAAAATGAAATCGGAGCCGCAGTCAATGCACTTGAGAACCTTGTCCTGGAATTCCATCCCTCACCCCATTCCCCGCCCACATCCCGCTCATTCAAGAAAGCCAGAGGCTCTCCGCACGCTCGAGTATGAGCAGAGTCGTTACGCACCCCCCCTCAAATTTTTCACCCTGGATTCGGCCCACCCGCGCCCTCGCGGGTTACAGCAAGCAATGCACCGGAGAGAAACTCGGGAGAGTCCGGCACATTGGACAACGAGACGAGAATAGAAATGGGCCGTCACCCGAAAAAAGGCAGCGACCCATTGGGTTGTCAGTCCTGTTCTTTGCGAGCTTTTTTACGGCTGCGTTTTTGCGCCAGAGCTTCCTTGACGCGCTTTCTTTCGCCGGGCTTCAGGTAAAAGGAGTGGCGCTTAACCTCCTTGATGATGTCTTCCTGCTGCACCTTGCGCTTGAACCTCCGCAGCGCATTTTCGAGGGATTCCCCCTCTTGAAGTCTTACTTCCGCCAAACCAACTACACCCCCAAACTCGTCCCGTTGGACCCGATAGTTATTGCAAGGTTCCGGAGGCAAGTCAAGTCAGAATCTCGAGTTTTGGGCGTAGAAACGCAACATTCATAGTGCTCCCGTTGCGACTCCTCCATTCAGATGACCTCAGAAGATGAGCTTTAAAGCGAATTGAACCTGCCTGGGGGCGTACGCACTATTTGCCGGAACAAGATTCGTCGGCTTCTGGTAGTAGGCAGGAAAGTACTTGATTCCAATTGTCTTATCGAGCTGCACGAAATCCGTCGCAGTGCTGGTGAAACCGTCATCGGTGATCACGACGCGCTTGTTGTCGCGATTCAAAGCGTTAAAGGCTTCGGCGACCAGTTCGAGTTTGTAATGCGGTCTCACATAGAGACGGCGTGTAAGTCGAAGATCAGTGGTGGCATAGTCGGGGCCAAGAAACGCGTTGCGACCGTAACCGGGAATCCGGTCATTGGAATCGTTGCCATCCTGATTGGGATCTCCAGCGACGCGAGCATTGACGGGGCGACCGCTGCCGATGGTAAGGACTCCGGAAAGTTTCCAATCGTTGAAGAACTTCGCGAGAATCGCGTGATCGCGGCCAAAGGGCTGAGGCTCGTCGATCGCGGAAAGTACGAAGCGTTGACGTTGATCGGTGACGCTGGGCCCGCGTTCGGAAGCGGGGGCGTAGGAATTCTGGACTGTAGCTGGACGGCCAGCAACGAGTGCATCCTGTCCATCGTCGATGGAGTGGGCGAAGGTGTAGGCCATGCGGAAGTAAAGGCCAGCGGTCATGCGGCGTTGTAACGACAGGGTCGCGCCGTGATAAGAGCTCGAGGCTTCGCTGTCGAATTCGTTGATCGCGCCGAGTTGGGGAATCGGGCGCGCGAGCGGGGTGATGCAGGGAGGATACGGGCAAGTCATCGAGCGAGTGACCTGCCAGGTCGAGAAGGATGGGACCGTGTAGTAAGTACCGAGGAAGTTTGTGCCGGTTTCGTCGTAGACCGGATAGGTGAGGTCGACTGGAACGGGCAGGTTCAGGTCGCGAGCGCGGATCAGATTCTGGCCGTGGACATACATGTAGGAGATTCCACCGGCGAAACGATTGGCGAGTTCCCGCTCGAGGTTGAGGCTGGCCTGATGCACGCGAGGTGTGACGAAGTTCGGAGAGAACGCGGCAACATCAGAACTCAGATAGCTGGAGACGCTGGACGGAGGCGCGCAGAAAGCGGACTTCGGCGGACAGTTCGCTAGCGGCACGGGATAGGTGGGAAAGACCTGGTGCTCGTAGTAGTTCATGTTGTCAAGGATCAGGTTCGCGGAGGAGAGGCCGTTCTCGGTCGCGAGCGTCGAGGTATAGATCTGCGGAATGCGCGTATAGAAGAGGCCGTACCCGGCGCGGATGACGAGTGGGCGCTCGTCACCAATGGAGTAGGCGAGGCCGATGCGCGGCGAAACGTTGTGATCGTCGAGCGGAACCTTGCCCGATTGCGGCCAGAGAGAATTGGAGACGAGGCCTTTCGTCGTGAAGGTCTGCAGGTCGTAGCGCGCGCCGAGGCTGAGCGCAAGGCGGTGGGTGACGCGGACCGTGTCCTGGAGGAAAGCAGCGTACTCGTTGGTGTCGGGATGAGAGACGGCCGTGCCGAAGTTCTGAATGTAATAGCGCGGGACCTGGTGGGCGTAGGCACGGAGCGGCGTAAGTTTGAGGCCATAGCGCATGGGGTCGAAGGTCCAGGGATCGACCGAGATCGTGTCGTAGTAATACTCGCCGCCAAACATTGAAGGAAAGAAGTTGTAGATCCAGGTGAAGAGCGCGTCGCCGCCAAATTTCCAGGCGTTGCGGCCCTGATCGAAGCTGAGCGTTTCGGCAAGGTGCAGGCGATGCTCGCCTGTGTCGCGGGGGAGGATGGAAGAGCGCCCGATGCCATCGAAGACGTTGGTGATGTGGGTGCGAACATCGGCAGAATTGGCATCCGACGATTGCAGATCGCGGGAGAACTGGGCGCGCAGATGGCTCATCAGGCGCGGGGAGATTCCGCTGGTGAGGGCGAGTGACGCGGATTCGGTGGTGACGTTTTCTTCACCGTTGTCGCTGAGGGTTGAATTCGTGATCGGGCTGGCAGGATCGAAGAAGACATTGTTCGCGACGTAGTAGCGCGAAGTATTCAGGCGCATCGAGAGATGCTGGCGTGCGCTGAGAGTGGCATCGACTTTCAGGAAACCGGCATTTCCGAGCAAGTCGGAATGAAAGGTACCCGCCAGGGTGTTGAGTTGGGACGCAGCAGCGAACACCTGAGTCTTGTCGCAGTTGGGTGAGGCGAACGTTTGAGTGCTGGGACAATCTTCGTAGTCTCCTGCCTGCGCTGGACCCGTGCCGGCTTGCGGGACGAGGACGGAGCCGCCGCTAAGGAAGTTCACGACGGTGGGCACGTGGAAGATGTGCTGATCGTATCCGGCGAAGAAGAAGATGCGGTTGGTCTTGATGGGGCCGCCGAAAGTTCCTCCGAATTGCTGCTGGCGATCGGACGGCTTGAATCCAAGAGTGGGCTGCTGCGCGTTGAAGAAGCTGTCGCGGACGAAATAGAAGCCGGTCCCGTGAAAGTGATTGGAACCGGACTTGGTAACGACGTTCACGACGGCACCACCGGCTCGGCCGAGTTCGGCGCCATAAGTGTTCGACGAAACGCGGAACTCCTGCACAACTTCATTTGAGAACTGATAAGGAGCGCGGTAGCGTCCGCGAGCCTGCGAAAAGAAGGCGTTGTTGTTGTCGGCGCCGTCGACCAGGAAGCTCGACTGATAGCCGCGAATGCCGCCGAAAGCAAGATCTCCGTTGGATGCGGAGGTCAGACCGCGCGGATCCTGCGTGACACCGGGCGCCAGCAGTGACAGGTCGGTAAAGCGGCGACCGTTGAGGGGAAGATCGTTGATTGCCTTCTCGTCGATGACGGTGGAGACGGAACTCGGAACCGTTTCGACCAGCAACGGAGCACCAGAGACGGTGACCGTTTCGCTGGCGCCCGCGAGTGCGAGGTGAAATTGGATCTCGGCGATACCGCCCACATCCACGTGAATCTGCGGTGTCACCTCGGGGGACATGGCCTTGATCTCGGCGCGGGCCGAGTAGTCGCCGGGGGGAAGCAGTTCGAAGGAGAAATGGCCTTCGGCGTCGGAAACCGCCGAGTAGTTTGCGCCGGTGGCCGAGTTGGCGACAGCGATGGTCGCCGACGCAACCGGGCGGGCATCCGGATCGAGCACGATGCCACGAATGGCTCCGGTGGAGGCGTCCTGGGGACGAACCAGCGGCGCGATGAGCAGGAACGTCAGAACGAGAAACAGGACGCGGGCGATCGAGCGCAGGGATCGGAGCATGAGTCCCACCTGAATTGGAATGGGGCTCGGAGGGATGGGGGAAACACTTGAGTTTTAGCATTGTGGCCGAACCGCTGAATGTGTTGTTCGACACAAGGGCATGTGCGGTTGGGGAGGGAGTGCCGGAAGGGGAAAAGAGCGAGAAAGAGCACCACACCGAGAACTCATAAATCGAGCCTAGTTCGTCCCGAATGCCGGTCGGTCGCATAAGTCAGAGTGACTTTGGGTATCTAGTGGCTGGTCCCTGAGGTGGTGTCTAAGTAAGGGATGAGCAGGCGATTGTGGTGGCTGGGCGGCATTGGGCTCGTGTTAATCCTGATTGGGATCGGCTTGCCGGCTGGCTTTCACGAATGGATGCAGACCCGGAACTGGGTGGCGCTGGACATCCCTATCTCAATGGGGTGCGGGACACATCCGGACCCCTGAATTCGAAATCAATGTGGAAGGGGACTACTGGATTTACGTCGATGTGGACCGGCAGTTCATGCCTGGCACTGTCGGTTGCCTGCTCGGCCTTGGCTGGCCGGGGTGCGGGAACCATTCCTCGCTGATACAGACCTCTTGGAGCGTCACCGACGGAGGAAAGGAAATTGCGCGCAATCGCCCAACTCCGGCTATTGGCGTGGGACCCTATTATCGTGTGGGCCGCGCAATTGGATCGTTTGCACCCGATAAATCAAAGCACTACGTTCTCGATCTAGACATTCTGCAAGACGCAAGCGCGCTGAACGGCGGAAACCCGCGGCTTAGGATCGAGGAACTGGGCGGCGCTTACGTGCGTTACTTGTCCGTGGAAGACGATCTGTCTTCGCTGGGATTTCTGATAGGAATAGCGGGAATCGTTCTGGTCGTTGTGGCGCTGGTGGGAAGAGCGCGCGAGAAAGATCGCTTCCGACTACCTTTAACCAGCATCGGCCCGCAATCGAGAGAATTCTTTTTCGATTCCAGCGAGGCTTCAAGGCTTTCGGTGACAACGGGCCTCAAGAAAAAGAGGCTGCCAGTCTCGTTCTGGTTTGTCGCAGTAATCTTTTGCGCGGGCGCCACGTCGTTCTGCTGGATGGCGACCTGGCTTCAGAGTCGAACCTGGGTTCCCGTAGATATGCTTGTCTCACTAGCACCCGGGCACACGCGAACCGGACCATTCAAGATCAACCTCAAGGCTGACTATGATGTCCGGATTGACTACAACTACGCGGCGGTAGGGCCCAGCGACTGCCATTGGGACAAAGTCAAAGGGAGGTGGTCTCTCTATCGAAACGGAATCCACAGTAAGGACTATGACGATCCATTGCCCTATTCGTGGTTGTTCGATTTCGACGCTGATGAGGGCACCTACGATCTCGAGCTTCAAATTGATTCCGATACAGGCTGTATGGATGCTGGCCACCCGCACCTGCGGATTTCCACAGTACGATATCTGGTCGAAGATGAACTGAATCCGTGGTTGTGGCTGAGCGCAACTACCGTCGCCTCCGGCGCGAGCCTGATGGTCTTGGCGTTCTTCGCACGGATTAGAAAAGAACCCAATGTGGGTTCTGAGCTCACTCAGTACTCCAGCGTTGGACAAAGTTTTCTTTGGGCGCAAACATTCCCGTTAAGGAAACCTTTCTCAGGACTGCCGTCGTTCGGATTGTTGGGAGCGATAGTATGCATCTTGGTTTGGCTGGCGATGAGTATGGCGGATGCAATGTGGTACGACAGTCACCACTCGCGCGGCTTCTACGTCCATGTTGCGCAAACATCGAGGACCGATAACAATTCGACAACCCAACCGGGGCCCCTTTTAGTCCGGATTGAAGCCAGCGCTCCGGGGAAGGAACCCCGTCTGTACCGTAACGGCGGTCCTTTACCCTGGACGGAATTGCAAACAAGCATACAAAGGGGCATTGGCAGGTCAGGTGATTGCCAGGTCCAAGTTACTGCTGACGATGACACAGCGTGGTATAACTCCCTGCGAGTGATTGACGATGCAAGAGGTCTGGGCTGCAAGGTTGTTTTGCTGACGAGCAATCCTGAGAAATCTGCGCCCAACTAACTCAATACTGGAAGTTGTTGTACTTCTGCCACCTCATTGAGACACGCCCTGGAACGGGCGTCACTCGAAGGCAGCAGCGCATTGCCCACAAACGTAGGAGCGCATCTCCTGGCGGGTGGCCATGGTGTTGACGTCGTAGTCGGGGATGCCTTGCGAGGCTTTGAGGGCGCGAATGCCTTCGATGAATGCGGGCCGCGTGACACGCAACTGCATGGTCGCGGGATCGTGGCAGTCGATGCAGGCGACTGCATGCTTCACAGTTTGGCGAATCTGCGGGTAGGTCATGTGCGTGTCGCTGACCGCGTTAAATCCCTTGATCAGGTCGCCGTTGCCGAGCTTCAAGTAAAGTCGTCACGATGGAGGCGTGGCAATTGGTGCACATCGCGGGCGGCGCGAATTTCTGCCGCTCGGTGAAGGTCTGGTCATCGAGCATGTAGGCGTGGCCGCGGCGCTCGGGGTAGTCGGCGGAGAACGAGTATCAGGCCCATATGATTTTCAAGCGTGGATCCTGCTCCAGTTTGGAACGGGCGACGACGGAGCGCGGATCGGCCTGGGTGGGCGAGTGAGGCATGGCCTCGCTGCCGCCGTACTTGGTGCGTTGCATGTCGACCGTACGCAGATAGAGGTCGTATTGCATGGGGAAGTTCTTCCCCCAGACGGCGGGATCGTCGATGGTGTCGGGATACCAGCCAGTCGTGAAGTAGAACGAGTGCCAGAATCCGTTGTTGGCCTTCACGGCATATTTGCCGAGGACGTTGTGGGGCGTGTGGCAATCGTTGCAGGTGGCGGCGGAGCGGTGGCTCGATTTCAACCAGGCGTCGTATTGGGCACGCATCACATGGCAATTGGCGCAGGCTGCGGGATTGTTGGTGAGGTACGAATAGCCTTTCGAGTAGATGAAGGTGTATCCGCCGAGGCCGATCAGAAGGCCAAGAGCGACTCCGACCAGCAAAGTATTGCGGATCGATGATTGCATGGAGTGCCTGCAGTTACGGCAAATGCTGCAGTGTGCTCTGCTCGGAGAGGAGACTATTCGCCTGAATCGGAGCTCGATGTGACTTCAATCACAGGCAGACGAGATTTTTTTCGGGCGGTGGATTTCACGTGGCAAAGACAGATCAATGAGAGGAGGGCCAGGCCGCCTTCAACGAGCCGCGTCGGCGAGAGAGAGCAACGGTGAATGGCCGGACGGACCTCTGATAGCAATCGGCGCAGCGTACCGGCCGGAGCAGGAACATCGGCAGTATGTATTTGTCGGCGAAGCTTCGCGGGCGCGAAAGATACCCACGTTCACTCAGGCATCCGAGGCATACGAACCGGCTGAAGAAGGCCAGCAAAACTTGAGGATGGTCCCAGACTGCCATGACTTGCTCCTTCCGTAATACTACGGTGAGCGTCAGAGGGCGGGGGTGACCAGAAATGTTCCCCGCACTGAGACGCATATTGGGATCAGGATTGTCCGGATCAGTTCTTATTGGATCGTCTGCTGCGTGTCATCGGCGAAAGTTGTTCATTGTCTTCAACAGAGTCTCGCAGCAAGGTGTTGCGGTGTGGCCTTGTGGTATGTTCAAGAATTCCCTCTGCTCCGGGGAAGCTTCTTGAGAGGTCGCGCGAGTGATCCGATCGTACAAAAGCAAGACGCCCGTCGTGCCCGCATCGTGTTATGTGGACCAGTCGGCACAGTTGATCGGAAACGTGGTCCTGGGCGAGCACGCCAGCGTGTGGATGAATGCGGTATTGCGCGGGGACGTGCACGAGATCCGCATCGGCTCGCACTCCAATGTGCAGGACTGTTCGGTTCTGCACGGAATGAAAGAACTGTACGGCGTCTATCTGGGCGAGTATGTGACAGTCGGGCATTCGGTGACGTTGCATGGCTGCGTAATTGAAGACCGGTGCCTGATTGGGATGGGGTCGACGATCTTGAACGGCGCGCGGATCGGCGCGGGATCGATCATCGCGGCCGGGACGCTGATTCCTGAAAAGACGATCGTCGAGCCGGAGTCATTGTGGATGGGATCGCCTGGAAAATTTCGCCGAAAGCTTGGACCAGATGATGCGGAGACGATTCTGCGTTATGCGAGGAATTATCTCGGGTACAAGGAAGAGTATTTGAGAGAGAGAATTTAGCCATTGGCATTTGGCATTTAGCAGTCAGCAATCAGCTTTCAGTCCTCTCAGGTTTTTGAAGTGATCGTTACGGACCTGTGCTGGCTGAATGCCAAGTGCTGAGTGCTAATTGCTTGGCAATGGGCGCTGAGTGCAACGCCGGACCGAAACAACAATGATCAAGGCTGTACGCGGAACACGGGATCTTTTGCCGCCGGAGACGGGGTTGTGGAACTTCGTTGAGGCGAAGGTGCGCGAGGTGATGCGGGCGTACAACTTCCAGGAGATCCGCACGCCGATTTTCGAGTCCACCGAGTTGTTTGCCCGAAGTGTTGGAGAAGAGACCGACATCGTCTCGAAGGAGATGTACACATGGGAAGACCGCGGACGCGCCGAGTCGGATAAAGGACAGTCTCTTACCTTGCGTCCGGAAAACACCGCTGGCGTCGTGCGCGCCTACATCGAGCACAAATTGGGGGATCGCGGGCTGAACAAGCTCTATTACATCGGCCCGCAGTTTCGCAGGGAACGTCCGCAGAAGGGGCGTTACCGGCAGTTCTATCAGATCGGGGCTGAGGTAATCGGGCCGTCAACCGCGGGCAGTGAGTCTCCGGCGCGGGATGCGGAGATCCTCGAGATGCTGGCAACGTTGCTCGATTGCCTCGGGATCAAAGGCTGGACACTGCAGTTAAATTCAGTGGGCTGTCCCGCAGACCGGGCACGTTTCAACGCAGCCCTGAAGGAAGCCCTGGCTCCGGTTGCGGCGCAGATGTGCGAGGACTGCCAGAGGCGCGCGGTGACGAATCCTCTGCGCGTATTCGACTGCAAGGTGCCCGAAGATCAATCGATCATCGAGAAACTGCCGCGCATCAGCCAGTTCCTCGACGAAGCCTGCCGCAAGCACTTTGAAGAGGTACAAGCGATTCTGAAAGGCGTTGGCGTCCCGTTCACATTAAACGATCGGCTCGTGCGCGGGCTCGACTACTACACGCGCACCGCTTTCGAGTTCACAACCGAAGGGACGCTGGGCGCGCAGAACGCCATCCTTGGCGGAGGGCGCTACGACGGACTGTCCGAAGCGCTGGGCGGTCCGGCAGCGCCGGGAATCGGGTTCGCCATCGGCGAGGACCGGCTCGTGATGTCATTGGCAGAATCGGCCCCCGTAGTGGCACAGAAGCCGGACGTCTACATCGCGCCGCTGGGGGCGGGGATGAACGTCGAAGCTGCAAAGCTCGCACGTCAGTTGCGCAGCGAAGATTTGATTGTGGAATTGGGTGATGAGACCTTCCGGCTGAAAAAATCGTTTGATGCGGCGGCGAAGCTGGGCGCACGATTCGTGCTGATTGTCGGCGAGAACGAAGTGAAGGCGGGCACGTTCGCGTTGAAGAATCAGGAGACGGGCGAACAGGTGTCCCTCACGCGCGAAGAGTTGATCGCGTATCTTAAGAAAATCTTAAAAAAGGCGGATAACCACTGAGGGCACTGAGCGACACAGAGAGGAAAGAGTTCTGACGCCCCGTTGACGCTGAAACTGCTAGCACTCTATTCGGTCGTTACCGTCGCCATTTGCACTTTGGTTCTTGGCGCCGGAGGCTGCACTTCGCGCAGCATGTACGCGTTGGCCAGGTATTGCTGAACCATGCGCTGCGTGTTGAAGAACGAGCCATTCAGCGCGATGGCGGAGCGCATCACTTCGGTGTAGCGCTGCGATTTGCCGTAGAACATGGGAAGGATCTGGCGCTCCAACTTGTCGTAGAGGGTGGAAACCTCCGACGCCGGATCTTCCTCAACTTCCGTGTTGCCGATCGCCCAGCCGGTGACCCCCTCGATCCAGCCTTCTGCCCACCAGCCGTCGACCACGCTGAAGCTGGGAACACCGTTAAGCGCGGCTTTCATGCCGCTGGTGCCGCTGGCTTCCTGCGGACGCATGGGTGTGTTCAGCCAGATGTCGACACCGCTGGTGATAAGCCGACCCCACTGCATGTCGTAGTTCTCGACGTAGACGGTGCGGATCACGTCGGACAGAGCGAGCGCGCCGCTGAACACATCGCGGATAATTTTCTTGCCGCCATCATCGCGCGGGTGCGCCTTGCCGGCGTAAACGATCTGGATCGGGCCGACGTCACGAGCGATGCGCTTCAGACGCTCCAGGTCGTGAAACAGCAGGTTCGCGCGTTTGTAGGTGGAAGCGCGGCGCGCAAAGCCCATGGTAAAGACTTTGGGATCGAGCGCAACGCCGGTGCGCTGCCTGATTTCGTGGAAGAGCGCTTCCTGCGACTTGGCATGCGCGGCGCGGATGTCTTCGAGTGGAATGCTGATCGCGTAGCGAAGATAGTTATTGTCGGTGCGCCAGCCGGGAATGTACGAGTCGAACAGTTCGCAGAAAGCAGGCGAGGTCCAGGTGCGGGCGTGCACGCCATTGGTAATGGCGGCGATCGCGTAGTTTGGAAACATGCCGCGGGAAACTTCGCCGTGGCGCATGGCGACTCCGTTCACGTAACCGGAGAAGCGCAGCGCGAGATAGGTCATGTTCAGAGCGGCGCCATGGAGGGCTTGCGTTTCTTCGAGCAGGCTCACGCGCTCATCCCCAAGCAACTGCTTCACGAGGGGTTTGGGAAACTGGTCGTGTCCGGCGGGTACGGGCGTGTGCGTAGTGAAGATGCACATGCGGCGAATGCCGTCGATGTCCAGTTGCTTCACGCGTCCGGCAAAGCTTTGGTCCAAGCGCCTCTCGAGCAGGCCAAGAGCCAGCAAGGCGGAGTGGCCCTCGTTCATGTGATAGGCCTGAATGCGGTCGTGGCCGAGTTTGCGAAGCAACTGAAATCCGCCGATTCCTAGAACGATTTCCTGGGCAAGGCGATAATGCTCGTCGCCACCATACAGCGAGTCGGTAAGATGGCGGTCCCATTCAGAGTTTTCGGGAAGGTTGGTGTCTAACAGGTAAACGGGAACGATGTCACCGTCGATACCCAGAACATCGAACTGCCACGCGCGGATACAGACCGGGCGCTGCTCGATCTCGATGGAAACACGGCCCGCTACTTCGGTCAGGATACGTTCGGGATCCCACTGCTGGGCTTCTTCGGTCTGATTGCCGCCCGGGTCGAGATGCTGACGAAAATATCCTTTGCGATAGACGAGGGTAACGGCGGCCAGAGGTGCGCCCAGATCGGCGGCGGAACGAAGCGTGTCGCCCGCCAATATCCCCAGGCCACCGCTGTAAGTGGGCATGTGGGGATCGAGTGCAATCTCCATGGAAAAGTACGCGATGGTCGGGGGTTTAATGCGTGATTTCATAAAAGATCGAGATAAATGATTTGCGCGATTTCCCAGAGTCTCGTCAGAATCCTCTTTGTATATCGGCGCCGCATGACGATTGGACCACAGGTCTGGGGCAGGATTTCGTGGAGGCGACTGCGGGTCGGTCTCATTATAGACGACGGTGTCCGCGAGGGCTGCGAAAAGGAGAGACCTTCGTGCGGCACTACTAGCCAAGCCTTAACCACATGGTCTCTCGACTTTATTCGGCCGCTCCTCACTTCCGCTCGAGGTGACAGGCAAGCTGATGGCGGCGACCGAAGGGACGCGGTGACCGGAGCATGAAACAAAAGACCGATTTACGAAGGGTGGGTGTGGCCCGCGCACTTTCGAAGCTGGGATTTTGCTCCCGCGCGGCCGGCGTCGAATTGGCGCGCGCTGGCCGCGTTCGCGTAAATGGCGTTGTGCGGCGCGATCCCGAGTCGCCCGTACATCTGGAGAAAGACCGGATCGATGTCGACGGCAGGTTGGTGCAGGAAAACCAGCGCGTGTACCTCGTCCTGAATAAACCACGCGGCGTAGTGACGACCGCATCGGATGAAAAAGGACGAGAGACCATTTACGCGTATCTGGAAGCAGATCTGTCATGGGTCGCTCCTGTCGGACGACTCGACAAAGCCAGCGAGGGCCTTCTGCTGTTGACCAACGATTCTGAGTGGGCCGGGAAAATCACCGCTCCCGAGACACATCTGGATAAGACCTACCACGTCCAAATTGCGAAGGTCGCTGACGAGAATCTGCTGAAGTCAATGGCGTCCGGCGTCAAGACCTCGAAAGGGATCCTACGAGTCACGCGTGCGGGCCTTTTGCGTTGCGGCGAGAAGAACAGTTGGATCGAAGTCGTACTGGACGAAGGCAAGAATCGGCAGATCCGCAGAATTCTTGAGATCCTTGGGGTCGGGGTGTTGCGGCTGGTTCGAGTTCAGATCGGACCACTCGCCCTCGGTGATCTAAAGAAGGGCGAGGTACGACATCTAACCGCTGACGAGAAACATGCAATCGATCAAGCCATCGGGCGAGATGATCCGGGTTAGGTCGGCGGAAACAATTTATCCGCGCGTGAGTGGATATCCCTTCTCCCTCCAACCACGGATGCCGCCGTCCATGGAAATGACGTTTGTGTATCCCATTTTCTGGAGATTGTCCGCCACAAGAGCAGAGCGGAAACCGCCTCCGCAGTAGAGCACCATTTCGGCGTTCAGATCGGGGACTTTGGCTTCGACATCGCGCTCGATCACGCCCTTGCCCATGTGAATCGCGCCGGGCAGATGATCCTTGGCCCACTCGCTCTCTTCACGTACATCCACCAGGATGAATTTGTCTCCGCGGTCCAGGCGCGACTTGATCTCGTCCACATTGGCCTCACGAATGCGAGCGCGCGCGTCGTCTACAATTTTCAGGAATCGGGGCGGATGATTGGGGGCCATGGTCTTTATCCTCCTAAACGCAATTTTAATGGAAACTCCGACGGCGACATCCACAGGAAACGAATCCAAAACCGGGGCTGAAGCGTCTAAGAGGTTCAGGGCGCTGTCGCAGCGAGGGGTTATGCGACGTCTTCCGTTTCGCCAGCGGATTCGTTTTTATTCAGTTCTAGTTCATTCTTTCTTTTGCGCCTCCGTGCTGACTCGTACCGTGCAGGTCGTTTCAGTAGTACCCTAACCGGAACCCTTAAGGAGTTGGGATGCCATCACCGGCCATTGTCAGCGTAGATGACGAGCCCGAGGTACTGCGGGCGGTTGAACGGGATCTTCGGCGGAAGTACGGCAAGGACTATCGCGTGCTCGGAGTTGATTCGGGCAATGCGGCCGTAGACCTGCTGCGCCAGATGAAAACGCGAGGAGACAGCGTTGCGCTGTTGTTGTGCGATCAGCGGATGCCGCAGATGTCGGGACTGGAAGTGCTGGGGCAGTCGATGCAGCTGTATCCGCAGGCAAAACGCGCGCTGCTGACGGCGTACGCGGACACCGATGCAGCGATCGCGGCCATCAATACCGCGAAAGTGCACTACTACCTGCTGAAGCCGTGGGATCCTCCCGAGGAAAAGCTGTATCCGGTGCTGGACGATTTGTTGGACGACTGGCAGGCGGAATATAAAGCGCCATACTCCGGGTTGAGAGTTCTAGGAACGCGCTGGTCCCCAACAAGCCACCAGTTGAAAGACTTCCTGGGGCGCAACCAGGTGCCTTACCAGTGGACCGACGTGGAGGCCGCGGCCCCTGACAAGGAAGTGCAGGAACTGATCCCGGGTGTGGATCTGAAAACCGCGACCCTGCCTCTGGTCGTGCTCCCTGGCGGAGAGGTGCTGACGAATCCTCCGGTGGAGGAACTGGCTTCGCGCATCGGGCTGCGCATGCGCGCGGAGACGAACTTCTACGACTTTGTGATCGTTGGCGGCGGACCCGCGGGACTGGCGGCTGCGGTGTACGGGGCTTCGGAAGGATTGAAGACGCTGCTGGTGGAACGTTCGGCGCCGGGCGGACAAGCCGGAATGAGTTCGCGGATCGAAAACTATCTTGGATTCCCTTCCGGACTGACAGGCGCGGACCTTGCTCGGCGCGCGCTCACGCAGGCGCGCCGCTTCGGAACTGAAATTCTCTCTCCACAGGAAGCGGTCGGCTTGCGCGTGGACGGGCCGTATCGCTTCGTCAAGCTACGGGATGGAAGCGAAATCAGCTGTCACGCGTTGCTGGTAGCGAGCGGCCTTTCATGGAGGAGACTGGACATTCCCGGCGTCGAGAACCTGCAAGAGGCCGGCGTTTATTACGGAGCGGCAATGACGGAGGCCCAGCTCTGCGCGGGCGAGGATGTGTACGTGGTGGGCGGCGCGAACTCAGCAGGTCAGGCCGCGGTGTATTTTTCGCAGTTCGCGAAGAGCGTCACGATCCTCGTCCGGGCGGACTCGCTGCAGAAGGGCATGTCGCAATATCTCATCGACCAGATCGCGCAAATCGAGAACATCCGAATCGAAACTCATTCGGAAGTGGTGGAAGTCCACGGCAACGGACATCTGCAGGCAATCACGATCGCGAATCGCGAAAGTGGTGAGACGAAGCAAGCGGAGACTCCGGCTCTGTTCATCTTTATTGGGGCGGTTCCGTGCACAGCATGGCTGCGGGGCAAGCTTCCCATGGACGAACGCGGCTACCTGCTGACTGGTTCGTGGCTTCCTAAGGAAGGTGATCATGTCAAGGGATGGAAAGAAGAGCGCGATCCGTACATCTTTGAGAGCGTGATTCCGGGCGTGTTCGCAGCGGGGGACACGAGATTTTCCTCGATCAAGCGAGTTGCTTCGGCCGTGGGTGAGGGGTCCATCACGGTGCAGATGGTGCACCAGTACTTGGCGAAAGTGCGCTAGGCTGCGAGTTGCAGTTGTAATGTGCAAGTAACAGACGGGTCTTGGGGGCAAGATCGGTGAGTCCACACGTTCAGGAAATTCTTCGTCACGGATACCTGTGGTTGTTTCTGGCAGCGTTGGTGGAGCGCATTGGTCTGCCTTTGCTGGTGACTCCGCTGGTGATTGCGGCCGGCGCCGTGGCCGGACTTGGCGATCTGAGCCTGGCGGCGATCATCGGGATCACCGTCGTGGCGTCAGAACTTGGCGACTGGCTCTGGTACGAGTTGGGGCGGAGCCGCGGGGCGTCGGTTCTGAGAATCCTTTGCAAGATCTCCCTCGAACCGGATTCGTGTGTGCGCAAAGCCGAAGACGCTTTCGGACGGCACACGATAGGCGCGCTGATCTCCTCGAAGTTCGTGTTCGGAGTGGGGCGGCTTTCCGCGCCGGTGGCGGGCCTTTCCGGAATGTCGCGGCGGCGCTTCCTGGTGCTGAATGGCCTGGGGTCTTTGATCTGGGCGGCCTGTTTCGCCCTGGTCGGATACATTCCGGCGCGCAAACTTCCGATCGATCTCCTGATCGAGGAAACCCTGGGCTGGCTGTTGCTGCTGGTGTTTGTCGCGGTCATTGTCCACGTAGTCTGGAAGTACGTACAGCGCGAGCGTTTTATCCGTTCTCTGCGCGTTTCGCGGATCACAGTCGTGGAGGTTAAGGCCGCGCTCGATCGCGGCGAACGACCCTTCATTGTCGACCTGCGTCACATGCTGGAGTTTGTCGTGGACCCGCGCACGGTACCGACGGCGGTGCGCATCTCGCCCGACGAACTGCCCGAGCGGAATGCGGAGATCCCGCGCGACCGGGACATTATTCTCTATTGCACCTGCCCGAGCGAGGCGACCAGCGCCAAGGTGGCGATGGACCTGAAGAAGATCGGAATCTTGAAGGTGCGGCCACTGCAGGGCGGCCTCAAGGCCTGGCAGGATGAGGGCTATCCCTTGGACGACTTCTTCCCGAAAGAGATCGCCAAAGCCGCTTCCTAGCGTGATACACTTCCGCGCCGTGCAGTCGTTTTCGCCACCGCCGACACCTCCTTCCTGCTCCGATTGCGCCAGCAAGACCCAGCCTGGGGGCGGCGGCCAGCCCACTGATTCGGCATCGCGCCTGTGGCGTTCGAGCACCGGAAACATGCGCGTCGACACGCCCCAGATGAGCGTCATCAGCCTTCCTGCTAACCAGCACACGATCCTGCTCGATCACTTGAAGAAGGAAGCAACGGTGATTCCCATGATGCCGGCCATGGGATCGCAAGGCTCAGCGGGGGGTGGCGCGGCACAAGGCGTGGCTCCTCAGGCTCCGCCCCTGAAGGTGGAGGATCTTGGCAAAAGCATGATCGAGGGGCATGAAGTGGAGGGAAAGCGGTACACGCTTCCGCCGCCCCCGGCGTTCCAGAAACCAAAGATGCCAGAACTGCCCCAGATGCCGAAGTTGCCGAACATGCCGCAGACGCCCAAAATGCCAGACGCCAAGCCGCCGCAGGCGAAAATGCCCGAGGCGGCGAAGCCACCGCAGCCGCCTAAACCGCCGGAAATCCCGAAGCCGCCGCAGCCGACCGTGACCGAGATATGGACCAGCGTGAAGCTGAAAACGCCCGTCCTTACCAAGATCACGAGTTCTGCCGGCGAGCGGACCACGTACTGCAAGCCGACCTCCGAGCAGGAGCCCCATCCTTCCATTTTCCAGATTCCGCCCGGCTACAAGCTGAAGAGTTCGTCATAGGCCGGAAGAGCCGGCCTTTTGAGGCCGTGACCGCCCAGACGACCGATGACCGTTGGTGTGCAAATGCCTGAAAACTCATGTGATCCACGTCACAGGCGGGAGTGACCGCCCGATGCTATGCTGCGCGCATTGGTGACCGATATGAGCACGCCATACGGCATTCAAATTACGGAAAATTGCTTGATCTGCAAGTTGCGGCATTCGGGTTTTTTTTGCGAGCTGCCGAAAGGGCCTCTGGAAGAACTCGAAAAAGTGAAGTATGCGAGCGCGTATCCGCAGGGTGCGATGTTGTTCGTTGAGGGCCAGGCGCCGCGCGGCGTGTATATCATTTGCAGCGGACGCGTGAAGTTATCGACCACGTCGCGCGAGGGAAAAACGCTGATCCTTCGCATTGCCCAAGCGGGCGAAGTACTGGGATTGCACGCGACGGTCTCGGGCAGACCCTATGAACTGACCGGCGAAACGCTGCAACCATGCCAGCTCGATTTCGTGCGCCGGGACGACTTCCTTCGATTCTTGCAGCATCACGGAGATGCCTGCCTGAACGCGGCGCAGCACCTCAGCCAGAACTGCCAGAACGCCTACGAGATGATTCGGTCACTAGGATTGTCGCACTCAGTCGGCGAGAAACTCGCACGGCTGCTGCTGGAATGGGCCTCCGACGGCGAAGCCACGAAAGACGGTATCCGTATCAAGGTTTCCCTGACGCACGAGGAGATCGCGCAACTTATAGGGACGTCGCGCGAGACTGTCACGCGCGTGCTGAGCGAATTCCGCGAAAAGAAGTTCGCACAGTTGCGCGGATCGACGCTGATGATCATGAACCGGGCGGGGTTGGAGAAGCTGGTCGGGACGTAGAGCCCAGCGTTGACGGCGAAGTCCCCGAATCGAATCTCATTCGAGGCATCGTCATCGAAAAGGACTTCCCCCTCGTAGCGCTGGCTTCCCTCCCCATCCCTCCCCTTCCCTTTCCTCATCGACACTTCTCCGCTTGTCCAGCCTGGCTGTGACCGCGTGCTAGACTGCAGGCAAATTCAGCAAATGTATCCGTGCAATCAACCCTCCTTGCGTCGGTCGGCGGGCGCTGAGTGTTGAGCGATGAGCGCTGAATGCTGAGTGCTAAGCTTGAGTGCTGCTCTCATGAGTGAATTGAACTTTCTCTCCGCCGCCGAAATGGCAGAGCAGATTCGCGTGCGGAAGATCTCGCCGGTTGAATTGACGAAGGCCCACCAGGCACGCATCATAAAGCTGAGTCCTCTGCTGAATGCGTTCGTGCAGACCGATGACGAACGTGCACTTCGCGACTCGCTGGCTCGTGAGGCGGAGGCCATGCGCGGGGAAATCCGCGGGCCGCTGCATGGCGTTCCTCTATCAATCAAAAGCTCTCTCGACGTCGAAGGCCTCCGATGCGAGGCAGGCACACGACTACGACAAGGGTATGTAGCCTCGAACGACGCGGTGTTGGTCTCGCGATTGAGGCAGGCGGGCGCGATTGTGCTGGGCATCACAAACACGCCTGAGTTGCTCATGGCGTGGGAGACAGACAACAATCTTTACGGGAAAACAGACAATCCCTGGGATCTGTCGCGGACGGCAGGTGGATCGAGCGGCGGCGAAGCCGCAGCGATCGCTTCCGGATGCTCGGCGGGAGGCGTGGGCAGCGACGGCGGCGGATCGATTCGCGTGCCCGCACACTTCTGCGGAATTTGTGGATTGAAGCCCACTCCCGGTCGCGTGCCTTCGACGGGACACTTCCCTGTTTCGGCCGGGCCTTTCGCGCTGATCGGCGTTGTGGGTCCGATGGCGAGAACGATTGACGATCTCAAAATTCTGTTTGAGGTGATGGCTGGACCCGATCCCGGCGATCCAATGTCGGCTCCGGTACCACTTCGTAGGATCTCGCGCGAAGATTTGAGGCAGATACGCGTAGGCTATTTCGAAGATGACGGGCGAACCCCAGTCACCCCGGAGACGCGCGCGGCGGTTAGCGAGGCGGCAGATGGTTTGCGGCGGGCCGGTTTCGAGGTCGAACCTTTTCGTCCGTCGAACCTGGAAGAGATCCGGCAGTTGTGGTGGATGTTCTTTGGAACGGCCGGGGGCATGATTCTTAATTCGGTAACCAGGGGGCGAGAAGCAGAAATTTCGCCGACGTTAAGAGAGTTTCTGGGATGGGTCGCCGCAGAGCCCGAGCACACCGGACAAACACTGCTCGACACGTGGCTGCGGCGCGACGAATTGCGAGTCCAATTCCTGCAACAAACGCAGCGGTTTCCCATCCTGCTCTGTCCCGTGGCGGCGATTCCTGCATTCAAGCATGGAGAGCGGAGTTGGGTCATTGAAGGCAAGACGGTGCAGTATCTGGACGCGTGGAGTTACACGGAGTGGTTCAATCTGTTGGGAAACCCCGCAGTGGCCGTGCCGATTGCACAATCACCACAGGGCTTGCCGATCGGAGTGCAGATCGTGGGCCGTCCGTGGGAAGAGGAGTTGGTTCTCGCGGTCGCCGCAGAACTGGAGCGAGAGTGCGGAGGATTTCGGCGGCCAAAAGAACTTGAGATCCCGGTTTCTGAGTAGGTCCACTCTCCGCGACCCATAGCGTGCAGTTCCGCCAACTCGCGCTAATATTTTTATACTATTACCGGTCTGCCTCTCGAGAATTAAACTTCCTCGCATCATCGGTTTAGGCTTGCTCGTGACGTGGGGCGGACGAGCCATTCCCGGGTGAGTTTCGTGCAATGCCATCTTCTTCAAACTCCTTGAGCCGAAAATTGCTGTTCGCGCTGGTGCTGTTCCTGACAGTGTCGGCTGTGTATCTGTACGGTTTCCCACAAACTAACGTCGAATATGCCGCCGTCGTACTGCTTCACGCCGTCGGCGGCCTCCTGGCGACGGTGTGGGTCCTTACGTCCCTGCGGCGCCTTCTACGCGACGGAAGTTGGCTGTTCGTCGCAGGTTGGCTTCTGTTCCTGGCCGGAGGCGCAATCGGCATCTGGCTGATTCACACCGGGACGCTACGTGCGGAATGGAACTGGATGTACGCGCACATGGTCGTGTCCGCCCTTGCGCTGGTATTTCTGATTGCCGAGCGCATCGGGCAGCGCGGCTGGCTGGGTGGTGGAAGCACGGCGTCGGTTGCCCGGCTCGCGATCTGTCTCGTCGCGCTGGCCGGCCTCGGTGCGGGATTGCGCTACACGCGGGAGGCACGCTGGTCGAATCACGCGCGCATTGAAAACCCGACCATGCCACCGCCGACCATGGACCAGGAAGGCGATGGGGCGAAGGGACTGTTCTTCCCAAGTTCCGCGCAGGTCTACGGCAACAAGAAGATCCCGAGCGAGTTCTTCATGCAGTCGGACTCGTGCAAGCGTTGCCACGAAGACATCTACAAACAGTGGTACAGCTCGGCCCACCATTTTTCTTCTTTCAACAACCAGTGGTACCGCAAATCGATCGAGTACATGCAGGACACCATCGGCACCAAACCTTCGAAATGGTGCGGCGGATGTCACGATCCTGCGGTCCTCTACGCAGGGCTGATGGACACGCCGATCAAGCAGATTGTGCACACGCCACCGGCTCAGGCTGGACTCGGCTGCATGATGTGCCACTCGATCGCGGCGGTGAAGTCGACCATGGGCCAAGGAGACTTTTACCTCGAGTATCCCGAGTTGCATGAGTTGGCGGCGAGCAAGAATCCCGTCGTGCTCTACATGCACGACTTTCTCGTAAAGCTGAATCCGGAGCCGCACCGCCGGGCGTTTCTCAAGCCGTTTATGAAAACCCAGACGGCGGAGTTCTGCTCCTCGTGCCACAAGGTGCACTTGGATGTGCCGGTCAACAGCTACCGATGGTTCCGCGGCTTCAACGAGTACGACAATTGGCAGGCGAGCGGCGTTTCCGGCCAAGGAGCACGGTCTTTCTATTACCCGAAACAATCGCAGCAGTGCGCCGATTGCCACATGCCCCTCGAGCGCTCGAACGACATGGGCAACATTGCCGGGAACGTACACTCGCACCGCTTTCCTGCGGCGAATACGGCGCTTCCCACAGCAAATGAAGATGCTGAACAACTGAATGCGACCGAGAGCTTCCTGAAAGCCGGAATCCTGAGCGTAGATATTTTCGCCGTTTCGCCGGCACAAGCGGTGAGCAAGACAGCGGCAGCAGGCGAGAACGAGTTATCGACGACATTTGCAGTCGGTGAGGAAGCCGAAACCAAGATCGCCCCCGGCGCTACGGGCGAGGCGGCGCCCGTCACCGCACCCTTGAATCTCGTCCAGCCCCCGTTACGTCGCGGAGATACGGTGCGAGTCGATGTAGTTGTCCGCACAAAGAAGATCGGACACTTTTTCCCCGGAGGCACCGTAGACGCCTACGACACCTGGCTCGAGTTCAAAGGAACAGATGACAAAGGGCAGACAATCTTCTGGAGCGGAATGGTCGAAGACGGAGGCAAGGGGCCCGTGGAAAAAGGAGCACACTTTTACCGGTCGCTCCAGGTAGATGCGCATGGAAATCCGATTAACAAACGTAACGCGTGGGCTACGCGTGCTGTTGTGTATGTGCGTCTGATTCCGCCGGGCGCGGCCGACACGGTCCACTATCGCCTGCACATTCCAGAGAATGCCGGGAACAAAATCACGCTGCATGCGCGGCTCTGTTACCGCAAGTTCGCATGGTGGGAAACGCAGTTCTCATTCGCCGGACAACCTGACGCATCGCACCCAGACCTCGTTACCTCCAACTACGATGACCGCAAGTTCACAATGGACGAGCCGATCGACGGGGTGTCGGCCAAAGAGCAGAAGATCCCGGACGTTCCCATTGTGGCGATTGCGGAGAACGAAGTGACTCTGCCAGTCGCAGCGCGCGGCACAGCGGCTCCGGCCCCGAAGGTCGAATTGAAGCCGGAGGACTGGCAGCGCTGGAACGACTACGGCATCGGACTCTTCCTGCAGGGCGATCTGAAGGGAGCGGCAGCGGCGTTCGAAAAGGTCACCGAGATCGATCCAAAGAATCCCGATGGCTGGACGAACATCGGACGGGCTGCAGTGCAGGAAGGCGACATGGATCGCGCACGCACCGTGCTGGAGAAGGCGTTGGCCCTTAGCCCGAATCTGGCGCGGGCACATTACTTCTATGCGCGAGTGCTGCGAGCCGATGGGAAATATGAAGAGTCGGCGGACCATCTGCGCAAGGTATTGGCGCAGTATCCGCGCGACCGCGTCGCGCTGAATGACCTCGGACGCGTGTTCTTTCTGGAGCGCAAGTATCCGGAAGCGGTGAAGATGCTGGAGTCGGTGCTCGAAATTGATCCTGAGGACCTGCAGGCGCACTACAACCTGATGCTCTGCTACAACGGGCTGGGAAATGACAAGCTTGCGAAAGAGCATCAGGAGCGCTACCTGCGCTTCAAGGCCGACGAAGCTTCACAGGTGATTACAGGTCCCTACCGGCAGCTTCATCCAGAAGACAATAACGAACGGCAGAGCATTCACGAGCATGTGTCAGCCCCACTCACGGCGCAAGCAACCAAGACGGCATATCGTCGGCGGGCGCCGCATACAGTGACGGTGGCTGGCGCTTCTGAATGACAAATCCCCGGTTTCAGATGAAAACGATTCAGTATGTGTTGATTCTCGTGTTTGCCTGCGTTGTATTTAAACCGGCTCAGGCCCAGAACATCACCTTCCGCGACATCACGGCACAGGCGGGAATTCATTTCGTCCACAACAACGCAGCTTTCGGGAAGAAATATCTGCCCGAGACGATGGGACCTGGGTGTGCGTTCATCGATTACGACGGCGATGGCTATCCAGACATCCTGCTCGTGAATGGTGAAGACTGGCCCGGCCACGCGAAGGCGCCATCCACGCTGAAGCTCTACCACAACAATCAGAACGGAACGTTCACCGACGTTACCGCCAAGGCAGGGCTAGCGATCGCGATCTTCGGTATGGGCGTAGCTGTCGGCGACTACGACAACGATGGGCACGACGACATCTTCGTGACCGCGCTCGGACAAAGTCACCTCTTCCACAACAACGGCAACGGAACCTTCACAGACGTAACGAGAGCTGCGGGAATGTGGGGGCCGAACGAATTTTCCACAAGCGCAGCCTGGGTGGATTACGACCGCGACGGCAAACTCGATCTCGTCGTCGCCAACTACGTGCAGTGGTCGCAGCCGAACGATATCTATTGCACGCTCGATGGTACACACAAGTCGTACTGCACCCCCGAGTCGTACAAAGGAACGTCAGTGCGACTCTGGCATAACCTGGGCGGCGGCAAGTTCGAAGATGCCACGCAAAAAGCCGGGATGAGCGACCCGACCTCGAAGAGCCTCGGCCTCGCGATTCTCGATTACAACAATGATGGTTGGCCTGACATCGTGGTAGCAAATGACACGCAACCTAACAAGCTCTACCTGAACAAGCAGAACGGGACTTTCGAAGAGAAGGCCGTCGCGGCCGGAATCGCATTCAGTGAAGATGGCGTAGCGCGCGCTGGCATGGGCGTTGATGCAGCCGATTACGATCGATCGGGACACGCCAGCCTGATGATTACCAATTTTGCCAACCAGATGTTGTCGCTCTATCACAACGAGGGGAACGGCCTGTTCGTGGACGAAGCGCCACGCTCGGAGGTCGGGCGCAATACGCTGGTCACTCTCGGATTCGGCTGCTTCTTCTTCGACTACGACAACGATGGCTGGCCGGACATTCTGGTAGCGGATGGGCACATCGAGAACGAAATCGAGCGCGTGCAGAAACGCGTGGCCTATGCCGAACCTCCGCATCTGTTCCGGAATCTGGGCGGCGGCAAATTCCAGGAAGTCACGGCGCAGGTGGGCAGCTCATTCGCGAGTCCGAAAGTCGCGCGTGGCGCGGCGTATGCGGACATCGATAACGATGGAGCCCTTGACGTGCTGATGACCACCAATGGGGGACGCGCATGGCTGTTTCACAACGAGGGAGGAACAAATCATAGTTTGCGCGTCAAACTCGTTGGGACGAAATCCAATCGCGACGGGATCGGTGCAGTTGTGCGAGTTGCTTCCGGCGGCGCGAAGCAATGGCACATGCTGCGCAGCGGGTCGAGTTATCTTTCGCAGAGCGAATTGGTTCTCACGTTCGGACTTGGAGACGCGACGAAGGCCGATACGGTTGAGGTCCAGTGGCCGAGTGGGCAGGTGGAAAAATTGTCAGGCCTGGCTGCGGATCAGACCGTCACCATCGAAGAAGGCAAGGGAGTGGTGGCGACGCGCGCATACGGGAAGCGTTCGGCGCCGCGGACAGCTCCCGTGAAGGTCGCGAAAAATTAGCTCGATTCTTGGAATAGCGATCCTAATGATCACGCGCAGATCAGATTCCTTCCGTCTCATGCGCGTGCGCGTCGGATGATGAGTTCTCTGCTGGAACTCCCTCCTGCAGACGAAGCCGGAGATCCTCCAATCGTGGTAACTTCGAAACATACATCTCCATAAAAATCGACGGAGACTGTTAGCCGGATGGTGCCGATTCGGGTCATGAGATCGATTCGCGTCTTGATGTTGCTGCTTGTAATGCTGGCGATCGCCGGATGGTTCGCCGCCGCGCCCTATCGCGCCGCCGATAACACCACGGCTGCAAAGGTCGGCGAAGCCTCTCGCCTGAACAACATCGGTGTCGCCTACATGAACCAGCAACTATTCGAGAAGGCGCTGAAATCGTTTGAAGCGGCCGGTGCGCAAGACCCGGCGATGGAAGTCGCCAAGATCAATCGCGGCGTGGCGCTTCTCAATTTGCAGAGAGTGGATGAAGCCAAGGCGATCCTCGAAGACGTCGTAAAGCAGGACCCCAAAGACGCGCATGCCTGGTACAACCTCGGCCTCTTCTACAAGAACACCAACGACACCGATGCGGCCGTGGCGGCATTCAAACACGTGGTCGAGATCGATCCGAATGACGCGGACTCGTGGTATTTCCTTGGCACAGCCTACGCGCAAGCAAAACAGTTCCCGCCGGCGATTGAGGCCTTCGAGCACGCGCTGAAGGTGAATCCGCTGCACGCGTCAGCGGAGTTCGGAATTTCGCGCGCCTATCAGCAGTCAGGCAATCCAGATCACGCCCATGAGCACCTGAAGAAATTTCAGTACATCAAGGACAATAAGCTGGGCTCCCCGATGAGCCTTGCTTACGGTGAGCAAGGCAAGTATTCGCGAGCGGAGGAGTCGGCGGTCGTGACGTCTCCTGTTCCGCCAGCGATTCCGGTGAAGTTTGTCGATGTGACGGCGGAGGCGGGAATCAAGGGGAAGTGGGGGAAAACTGAGAGTGCGGGTCATGGGCTTGGTCCTGGAGTATGTTTCCTCGATTATGACGGAGATGGTCTCGTTGACTTGTTTCTTCCCGACGGTGGTAGCGGAATGGTCCTCTATCACAACCTTGGGGGAGGGAAGTTCGAGGATGCAACGAAAAAGGCAGGGCTAGATCCGAAGATACGAGCGGTGAGCTGCACGGCGGGTGACTATGACAACGACGGCTCGACCGATCTTGCGGTCGCGCTTACCACGCCCAGTGTGTTGCTCTTCCACAACGAAAAAAACGGGACCTTCAAGGATTTGGCCACGCCGGAGATGCAGGCCGCGCTTCCGCGGGCCTTGGGTCCGCCCGTCGAGCCAAGTCTCGCATTCATCGACTATGACCACGATGGCGACCTCGATCTTTACATCACGATGGATACATCGCCTCGTGCATGGACTGAAGAGCCTCCTCTCAACAAGAACCTGCGCCCCGCCTCCGTCATGCTGCGCAACAACGGCGATCGAACTTTTACGGATGTGACCAGTACCGTCGGACTGTCGGGTTCTCAGGAAAGCACGTTCGCGATCGGCACGGATTACAACAACGACCGAGCGATCGATATCGTGCTCGCCGGCGATAAAACCGGACCGATCGTTTTCGAGAATCCGCGAGAGGGGCCATTCCCACAGCGGCACTTTTGGACAGACAAAGATCTGCCCCAAACAGTGGGTGTCGCTGTTCTCGACTACAACCACGACGGCTGGATGGATCTCGCTTTCACACACCGGGGCGCTCCGGGCATCACGCTCTGGCGTAACAATCAGGGCAAGACCTTCGAGCAAGTCCCCCTTCCTAAGGTCGACTGGGTTCGCGCCTACGGCGTCGCTGCCTTCGACTACGACAACGACGGCTGGGTGGATCTCGTCGCCGTCGGCGAGACGAAGGATGGCAAGGGCGAAATCCGCCTCTTCCGCAATCTCGGGCCCGACGGATTCAAGGACGTCACCACCGACGTCGGCCTCGACAAGATTCAGCTGAAAGATCCGCGCGCCATCATCACCGGCGACTATGACAACGATGGCGCGGTCGACCTGCTAATCACACAGAATCACGGCCCCGCGGTTCTTCTGCGCAATGAAGGCGGCAACAAGAACAACTGGCTGCGCCTCGACCTGAAGGGGTTGAACGACAACAAGTCGGCCATTGGCACGAAAGTCGAAGTCTTCGCTGGCGCGAACCGGCAAAAGTTCGAAATCTACGGATCATCTGGATATCTCGGCCAGAACTCACTCTATTTGACGGTCGGCCTCGGTGCGGCAAAGCAGGCGGACGTCGTCCGGATGCTTTGGCCAACGGGTGTCCTCCAGGACGAAGTCGAAGTCGCTGGCAATCGCGAGGTGCCCTATCTCGAACTCGATCGCCGCGGCAGTTCGTGCCCGACGCTGTTTGTCTGGGACGGCCGTCACTACGAACTGGTCGGTGACATGATCGGCGCAGGCGTCGTCGGGCACTGGGTCGGACCGAACGAACGCAACGTGCCGCGCCCGGCGGAATACATCAAGGTCGATCGGAACACGATCCATCTGAAAGACGGTAAGCTGAGCTTCCGCCTGATGGAGCCGATGGAAGAAGCCGTCTATCTCGATGAGGTAAAGCTGCTGGCCGTCGATCATCCCAGCGGATTCGACGTCTTCCCGAACGAATACTTCGCTAGCAATCCGCCCTTCCCGGCGTTTCGCGTCATTGAGAGTTCGGCCGCAAAACTGCCCGCTGCCGCGCGCGACGAGCACGGTCACGATCTGATGCCGAAGCTGCGCGCGCATGAATACTTCGGCGACTTCGAACTGCTGCCCTTCCACGGCTTCACCAAGACGCACTCACTCGAACTCGATCTCGGCGAACCATATCAGGGTGGGCCCCTTGTTCTGCTCATGCACGGCGAGACCGAATACTTCACTGCGACCAGCGTCTATGCCGCGCACCAGGCAAAGGTCGAGGCAATCGCACCCTACGTTGAAGCGCTCGGCCCAGATGGGAAATGGAGGCGCGTGCTCGACGACATGGGTTTCCCCGCCGGCGGCCCGCGCACGATGACGCCCGACCTGACGGGCAAACTGCCGATCGGCACGCGCAAGATCCGCATCACCACGAATCTTCAGGTCTATTGGGACAACATCCTGATCGACCGCACCAAGCAGAATGGGCCCGTGCGCCTGACGCCGGCTTCGCTCGTCAGCGCGAATCTTAATTTCTATGGTCATCCGCGGCAGATCGAGGGAGAGCCGCGCGGCAACGTGAAGTATGTCTACGAAGACGTTAGCCCGACGGGTCCGTTTGCCCGCCAGGCTGGCGACTACACGCGCTATGGCGACGTGCTACCGCTCCTCACTTCGTTCGACGACAGGTTCGTCGTCTTCGGGACGGGTGACGAGATCGCGCTGGAATTTGATCCTTCAAAACTGCCCGCGTTGCCAGCGGGCTGGACGCGAGATTACTTCTTCCTCGTGAATGGGTACGAAAAAGATATGGACTTCTACGCCGCTGACGGGTTCACGGTTGATCCGCTGCCCTTCAAGGCGATGCCGGGTTATCCCTATCGTGGAACCTATCCGCTGGACCGTGCGCACGTGGATTACCTGCTCGAGTACAACACGCGACATGTTTCGGGCAACGAGGAACGTGGGTACGCGTATCAGTATCCGAAGACGGGGACCGCTAACAACTCGGAGTTCACTCATCCGGACTGACGTTCCGAAGAAGGCACCGGGCGCGGCCGACGAAAACTCGTCCGCAAGCGACCCGATGTTCGCGCTGTTTCCAACGCGTTTTGGGGTATACTGCGCTAAAGGTTCTGAGCTTCCAACTCTGATCAGGAATATTCATCATGGCATTCAAAGCAGTTGAAGAGGTATCTGCCGAGGTTCCGGCTGACGATTTCCAGGCGCTGGAAGACAAAGTCTATCGCACTATTGAAATGTACAAGGCTTCTCGGGAGGCGCGTGTAGCGGCGGAACGCGAGGCGGAACGCTTGCGCACGCAACTGAAAGAGGCCGAGGAAGAGGTCGCCACTCTGCGTCGCGAGGCGGTGCAACTGCGCAAGGACCGAGAAGAAGTGCGTTCTCGGGTGGAGAAGATGTTGCGCCAGATCGATGCGGTCGGCGAGGAGCAGGCCGCCAGCTAACGTGTCCAGCGAGGCACCGAACAGGGAGAATCATCATGGCAACGGCGACGCGGCAAAACCCGGTGAAGGATGTGAATAACACGAGCGTGCGAGTGGAGATTTTTGATCAGGCGTACAACTTGCGAGGCTCGGACCCGGAATACATTTTGAGGCTCGCCGAGTATGTCGATGCCAAAATGCGCGCGGTGGCGGAACAAACCAACACCATCGATACGGTGAGACTCGCAGTCCTGGCCGCGTTGAACATCGCCGACGAGTATCACCTGTTGCGAAAGCGCAATGACGGCGGATCTCCGGCGTATCAGCAACGCGCAAACACCCTGGCGAGCGCACTCGACCAGGTGCTTGAAGACGGCCGCGCCGGCTGATCGCGGCGATCCTGACAACACTAACGTAACAATTCAAAATGAAGGATGTGCAGAGCCGCGATCGCGGCTCTTTTGTTTTCATCTCATGCGGCGAAATGCAGGCCGGATGCGGAAATTCGCGAGATCAGAAAAATTATTTTTTTGCGTGGACTGGGGATTCCTTGGCAGCGGGCCCAACGCTCTGGCAAGTGAAATGCCAACTTTTTACCGGGCGGGGCTTGCGAAACTTCGCCGGTTTGCCTAGCATCCAACGTGAAAGCCGGCCTGCAGCGTTGGTGATGGTGGTCACCGATTTTTGAACCAACACCGAATGAACGGGGGCCCGACTCGAAATTCGATCCGGTGTGCGACGCTCCGTCATGCGGAGATGCCTAAAGGGTCGCGGCGGGTTCCCAACGTCTAACGACGGGTTCATTCTCGGCCCACCACACGGCTCAGCGGGTCGGTTTTTCCTTTGTCTCCGCCTCCGCCATCTATCTGACGATCCCGCCGCCTGCATTGAATAGGGCTCCGAAGTGCCAAATTCCGAATCACCCGTCCCTGCCCTTGCCACAACAACCATCCTCCGCGTAAAGAGAAGTCGCGGTATATTGCGTCACTACAACCGACAGAGACTCGGGTACGTCTGAACCTCAGATTTGCTGGGGCGGACGAGACCACGCGAGATGGGGCGGCGTGCAGTTCCACTGAAAAGGAGGGAGTCAATGGAGAGACCTAAGGAACGTCAGCAAACAATGGCCGACATCGTTCAGCAGGATGGAGCAAATCTCAGTCGGCGCAACTTTCTCGGAAGAGGTTCGGCAGCCCTGGCGGCAGCAGCCACTCTTCCCGTCCTGTCTTCAGCGCAGCAAACCCGTGACCTCAGTGGCGACAAGCATCAAGGCGTCAACGAAACGCGGCCCGGCACGATCAACAAGACCTTGGATTCATCCGAGCCCGATTCCGTTTTCCCGCCTACAACCGATGCAGGCGGGCAACCGCCATTCAAATATCCATTTAGTTATGCGCACAAACGCATCGAGGATGGGGGATGGACCCGGCAAGTTACGGCACGAGATCTCGCCATTTCGAAGAAAGTGGCTGGAGTCGAAATGCGACTGATCAAAGGCGGTATTCGCGAGCTTCACTGGCATGTTGGCTCGGAATGGGCCTTCATGACATACGGATCTGCGCGCATCACCGCTGTCGATCAGAATGGGCGAGCTTTCGTGGAAGATGTGAACGAAGGAGACCTGTGGTTGTTTCCCGGCGGAATTCCTCACTCCATCCAGGGCCTTGAGCCGGATGGTTGCCAATTCATTCTTGTCTTTGACGACGGCAACTTTAATGAGTTCGAAACCTTCCTCCTGACCGACTGGCTGCACCACACGCCCAAGGAAGTTCTGGCTAAGAACTTCAACGTCCCCGAGTCGACGTTCAAGAACGTGCCCCCACGAGAGCTGTTCATCTTTCCACGCGATCTTCCGCGACCGCTCGAGGAAGAGAAGAAGGAAGTCTACGCAGGTTCGGGACCGGTTCCGAACAGCTTCGCATTCTTCACGGGCAAGATGAAGCCGAGCAAAGAGACCGTGGGCGGAAGCGTGCAGATTGTCGACCGGAAAAATTTTCCGGCAACCAATATCGCAGCCGCGATTGTCACGGTGAAACCCGGCGGCTTACGCGAGCTGCACTGGCATCCGAACGAGGACGAATGGCAGTACTACGTGAAGGGCGACGCTCGCATGACGGTGTTCGCAGCTGGAGGGCACGCCCGCACCATGGACTTCCATCCCAGCGACGTCGGCTACATCCAAAGATCGATGCCGCATTACATCGAAAATATCGGCGATAGCGATCTGCTCTTTCTGGAAGTGTTTCCGACCCCGGAATATCAGGACATCTCTCTGGCGGAGTGGCTCGCACATACTCCTTCGCGGTTGGTAGATGAGCACATCGCGACCGGGGAAGACTTCCTGCGCAAGATCGCGAAAACGGAGGCCGTCATCACTCCGGAGTAGTCGCGTTCTTAGATCGCCGGCTTATGGCGCGAAAGGAGGTTCACACCCGACCCAGTCCTTCTTGGGTAAAAAGGTGGGCGGACCTCCTGCTCTTGCGCGGGCAGGTTCGCACGACGATCGGTAAGTCGCAACAAATTCCCGAGCGAGGCCGCCCTGCTACACTAGTCGCTGCGGGTCGATTCCGCATCTAAGCAACTGTGTATCCCCAACTTTTTCATTACGGCCGGTTTTTTCTGCCGACGTATGGCCTGCTTGTCGCCACCGGCGTTCTGCTGGGACTTTGGATCAGCGTGCGCAACTCGGCGAAACAGGGCATTGATCCTGACAAGGCATGGAACTTCGGCATTCTGGTCGTCCTGTGCGGCATCGTGGGCGCGAAGGTCTTGTATGTGATCTACGACTGGAACACCTACCAGCACTGGACCGAAATTTTCAGCTTAAGCACGTTGCAGGCGGGAGGCGTTTTCTCGGGAGGATTGATCGGTGCTCTGATCGCGGCGGTCTGGTACATCCGTCGGCGACACATGCCGCCGCTCGCCACCTGTGACGCGTTTGCCCCCGGTCTGGCGCTTGGACACGCGATCGGCCGGTTAGGCTGCTTCGCCGCAGGGTGTTGTTACGGCAAGCCGACGCACGCGTGGTGGGGCGTAACGTTTACAAATCCCGTGGCGCAACAACTAGTTGGGACGCCTCTCAACGAAGCACTGGAGCCGACGCAGCTTTTTGAGTTCGCGGTCGAACTCGCAAACTTCTTCCTGCTGATGTGGATGCTGAAGCGAAAGAAATTCGACGGCCAGGTTTTCGGAGCTTACCTGATCCTCTACGGCGTGGCGCGTTTTCTGATCGAGTTCTTACGCGGAGATCCGGGACGGGGTGAAGTTTTTGGTGGCGCGCTTAGCGGCACTCAGGTCATCGCTCTCGGGTTGGTGATTTTGGGCGGCGTGATTTGGTGGCTGAAGAGCAGCTCGCGGAAGACGGTGGCCGTACGAGCTTGATCGATCTGGGCCGATAAGCCGGCTAGCGTAGTTCCGCCGAATACGTTTCCCGCACACGCTTTGAGTGCTCCAGGTAACTGAACCATAAGGCGAAGAACCCAATTGGCCGGACCACGAACCCGAATCCGATCGCGGCCAGATTCAACGTTGAGCTCGGACGCACTACCGTGATCCAGAGAACAAAATACGCAATGCTGAGCAGCAAATAGGCCCACAGGAACCGCCGAGCCGTAGCGACAGCGCCCGCCTTAATGAGCCAGAGTCTCACCCCCACTACGACGCTGAAAATCGTCAGTCCAGCGATTAGCAGTGCCTGGACTGCGAGTAGCCAAGCCACTCTTGCAACGTTCGTCGCGAAAAATGCCGGCCCGATGACGGTCGCGAGCTCGTAAACGCTCGACAACGGATTGACGACAGTCAGGATGAGGCAGAACAAAAGAAGCCAGCCCGCAATCGCGGGCGGATTCGTGGGGCCAACTACGGGTTGCGGTTGCTGGTCGGGCATCGAGCCGTCCTAACGTGTCCGCAGAGCGGGAGCCAACATTCTATCGAATCCGCGTTACGCTAGACTTCCAATCGATGAATCAGGCCTTCCCAGTGCTTTACCCCGTCACCATCGACGATGCTGGCATGCGCCTCGATCAGTTCCTGGTGGGCAAGATCGGCGACGTCAGCCGCGCGCGTGTGCAGCAGATGATTGAGCAGGGTCTCGTGTTAGTGGACGGTGCCGAAACCAAGGCCTCGTTGCGGTTGCGGGGCGGCGAAGAAGTACGGGTCGATGGTTCGGCGAAGGTCGAGCCACTTCGCGCCATGCCGGAGGAAATTCCGCTCGACATCGTCTTCGAAGACGCCGATCTCGCGATCGTGAACAAGCCGGCGGGCATGATGGTGCACGCGGGAGCAGGGGCGACGGACGATGCCCGCAATCGCGGCACGCTGGTCAATGCCCTGCTCTACCGGTTCAACCAGCTGTCAGGCGTGGGCGGAGAACTGCGCCCCGGCATCGTGCATCGCCTGGACAAAGAGACCAGCGGGCTGCTCGTAGTCGCCAAAAACGACGAGGCTCATCGCAAGCTGGCCGCGCAATTCGCCCGGCGCGAGGCGAACAAGACATACGTCGCGCTCGTACACGGGTCGGTTAAGGCAGACCACGGAACAATCCGCTCGAGCATCAGCCGCGACAGTATTCGGCGCGTGCGGATGACAACACGCGGCAGCGGCGGCCGCGAGGCTGTCACACATTACGTGGTCAAAAAGCGCCTGAACTCGCCCTTCGGAAAACTCACGCTTCTCGACCTTAAAATTGACACTGGACGCACCCACCAGATTCGCGTGCATTTGTCATCGATCGGCCATCCCGTCGTCGGGGACGCCTTGTACGGCGCGCCTCGAGAGCTGAAGTCATTGCGCGGCCCGATTTCCCTACACCGGAATTTTCTGCACGCCGCCGCGCTCGAGTTGCGGCACCCTCGGACGGGAGAAGCATTGTCGTTCGCCAAGGGATTGCCCGAGGAGTTGGAAGAGTTCCTGCGAAAACTCGACGCCGGTTAGGCTGCATGGGCCTGCCTCGGGCCCGGGTCAACGCAGGTTGGCGGCCAAGCATCCTACCCGTACAAGGGGCCTGCCGGTTGCGGCGTCCGCGGATATAATGAGGGTTACATGAAGCTCCGCAGTATTCTCTTCGCCCTGGCAACGAGCGGCTTTGCGCTCGCGCTGGCAGCCCAAAACCCGGGTGGCTCACCCGCATCACCGCCAGCTCCCAACCAACCCCAACCGCCAGTGCTGACGCCACCAGCCCCAGGCCAGACCGCGATGCAAGCAACCTCCGGATCCAACGGAGGCGCTCCGGTCGCGAATTCGCAGCAATCGTCCACTCAGGAAGACGACGCCGTCACCACCATCCACAAGACGGTCAATGAGGTCAACGTCGTCTTCACCGTGACCGACAAGCATGGCCGCTACGTGAAGGACCTCAAGAGAAACGACTTTAACTTTGTTGACGATTCCAAGCCGGCCGCGGAGATCCGCGACTTCAGAAGCCAAACTGACCTGCCTTTACAAGTTGGACTTCTGGTCGACGCCAGCAATTCCGTGCGTGACCGCTTCAAGTTCGAGCAGGAGTCGGCAATCGAATTCCTGAACCAGACGGTGCGTCCGAAATACGATTCGGCGTTCGTCGTGGGATTCGACGTGACCCCCGAGGTCACGCAGGACTTCACCGACAACACGGAAATGCTTTCCCGTGGTGTCCGGGCGTTGCGACCGGGCGGTGGCACTGCCATGTACGACGCGCTCTATTACGCCTGCCGCGATAAGTTGCTCAAGGCACCACGTTCGGGCGCGGTTCGACGCGCCATCGTCTTGCTCAGTGACGGCGAGGACAATCAAAGCCATGTCACCCGCGAAGAAGCCATCGACATGGCGCAGCGCGCCGACGCAATCGTCTACACCATCAGCACGAACATTTCGGGCACGAAGGGGAAAGGCGATAAGGTGCTCGAGCGCATCGCCGACGCGACCGGCGGCCGAGCGTTCTTCCCATTCCAGCTGCGCGATGTGAGCAACGCCTTCGCCGAGATCCAGGACGAGCTTCGCAGCCAGTACGCCGTGTCGTACAAGCCGGCCGACTTTAAGGCTGACGGCCGCTATCGCACGATCGAGATCGTGGCGCTGGACAAGAAAAATCTTCATGTCCGGTCACGCCGGGGGTACTTCGCTCCCGTACAATAGCCGGCCATGGCTGGATACTCTGGCACTCCTCTACCCAAGAAGCTGGGAATCAAGGAAAACTTCCGAGTTACGTTCGTGGATTTGCCCGCGGACGTGCGCTTAGAGTTGCGCGAAGCCCTGCGCGTGTGTGAGATGGCTTCAGACGCACGTAGCCCTCTGGATTTCGCCATGCTGTTCGTAAAGACACAAGCGGAGTTGAAGAAGCGGTTCCCGCGCACCGCAAAGCAACTCGCGCCAGCTGGAATGCTGTGGGTCTCCTGGCCGAAGAAGGCGTCGGGCGTTGCGACGGATCTCGACGAGAACGTCGTGCGAGGAATCGGATTGGATGCCGGCCTAGTCGACGTGAAGGTTTGCGCCGTGAGCGAGGTATGGTCGGGCCTGAAGTTCGTGATCCGCGTGAAGGACCGTAAGACATAGGTTCGAATTCCGATCAAGCGTGTCGTGCGAAACCCAAAGCAGAAAAACCAATCCTTCCCAACGGAAAATGAGCGCGTGCCCTTTCGCCATTTCATGCTACGTTTGCATCGGTCATGTAGCAGTCTTGCGAGGGCTACGGGCTTCCGCGCGACGAGAATGAATACTTCGTCGGAAGAGCGGCTGAGAGGTGTGTTCCCGATGAAGTACTGCCCCAACTATAAGTGCGTCGCCTACGGGCGAGTCGTCTATTCGCAATCAACCCGATGCGCATTCTGCCGTTGGGACCTCAAGCCACCCCGCATGAAGAGCGAAGCGGCGGCGGATTACCCACGTGACGCAGAGCGCGGGCTAGCTGGCCACGATCACGCGCAGCACGTGCGCGATCTTTCGAAATTGCCGCAAGCATCCTGAACGGTCGATCATTGCATTCCGGGGACGCGTCCACAGTCTCGCTGGCTAGTAGTAACAACTCCACCTGACACCGCCGTAACTTGTTGGCCTTGCGCCCGCTGGCCTACGATTTGCGGCATGTCCGACCCGTGGCGCCCGCAATTCTCCGAGCAATCCAAGCGTGGCCTGCCCCAACCGACCGACGAGGACGTGGTCCGCGCGCTGATAGAAATCAAGAATGCCAGTAGCGCGCCCATGCCGAGCGCAGACTCTCCGATTCATGTAGTGGCCGAAGAACCTTCCCGGAAGTGGCTCGTCGTTACGGCGGCGATGGTGATGGTCGCGGCCGTCGGTTATGTCGGCAAGCAGGAAGTCCTCCGGCTGGCTCAACTGCAGAATGGAAGAGTCGTCCGTGGCACAGCAATGCCAACCGACGGCCCCGCGCAAATGGTCGCGGAACAATTGCTCGCAAAAGCTGCGACCGGAGACACGCAGGCTACTGACGAAATTTTCGCTCACGCTTCGGAATGGACGGGCAAAACCCAACGCACGCCGCGATCCGAGCAACTCGTGACCGCACTCCTCAATCACTCAGACTTACACGTGCGTCAGGCCGGAGTACGGGCAGAAATGGCTTTGGACGGGGTATCCGCAGATGCGAATGGCCTGCAGCAGGTAAAGCTGTCGATCGGGAACCCGCAACTTCGTGGGTGGTCCTTGTGGATGTTGGGAGCGCTGGCGAATCAAGGCGTCGATCCTGACCACGCGTCAAAGATCATCGAGTCTTACCTGACGGATCCCGATGTTCAGGTGCGGGCCGCGGCGGTCGACGGCATGGCACTGGTAGCGACCTGGGAGACAATTCCGATGATGCTCGACCGCTTCCGGAACGATCCCTCCCCCGTCGTTCAGGAGCGCGCTGCCTGCGACCTGGCCGAGTCGGGGATGTACACGCACGCCCAGAGAATGAGTGCGGCTGCCAGCTTTGTGGGCTGGGTGGACGACTCGCTGCTGACTACGCAGCAACGCGCCTGGGCCGTGCAGGCGCTGGGAGACATCTCTGGTCAGCACTATGGAAACGACGCTGCCGCCTGGCGGCGTTGGTACGAAGGGGTGAAGGAGTAAAAGCAGGTCTCAGGTCTTAGGTCGTCGGGCTTAGGTCTTGCTGTTCACAGCCCCCATGCGCCCTCTGTGGTGGGCGCACTTACCTGCTTCCCTCAGAGCCATTGACGACCGTGCTCTGCGCTCTCCGCGGTCAACCCTTCGACGCTTCGGGCGCGGCGCCTGGAGTTCCTCGCGGTTCCAGGCTCTCCAGCACAGTCTGAAAAAATCGCTCGCGCTGCTCCGGAGTCATATGACGCAGCCGACGCCCCATGGGACCGCCACGGAAATGCCGCCGAGGCCCACCCAACCACCCGAACCCTCCGAACAGGAGCCAGGTCAAGCCAATCAGACCAACCGCCTGCCAGTAGGTAATCGCGTGCAGTCCGAAGATCTCCGGCATCAGCCAATTCCAGAGGTAGTGCACGGCCTGCGAAAAGCCTGCGAAGAAAATGATCGCCACAATCATCAATTTGACCACCTGCTGTATCCATCTCTTGTGCATATTCGTCATCCTTTCAGGAATTCGTCGTAAATTGCCCGAAGCCGCTCGCGCAGAGAAAGCACCGCGTAACGTTTGCGCGACAACAGTGTGTTGACCTTTACTCCGCTCTCTTTCGAGAGTTCTGCGAAACTTCGGCCCTCGAGCTCACTCGCAACAAACACCTCGCGCTGCTCGCGAGGCAACTCGGCCAGCGCAGCATCCAGTTCATCGATCAAAGCCTCTCGGCCCAGGGCTGCCTCCGGTCCCGCATCCGCAGAAGGCAGCAGATCCTGAAACTCAACCTCGCTTCCCTCCTCGTCGTCGACGGGAGTGTTCGCCGAAATCTCAGGACGCCTCTTGCGATACAGATCGATGATGCGGTTGCGCGCCACCCGGAAGAGCCACGGGCCGATGTGCTCGATCGGCCGCATCAACTGGAACGACTCCACCAGTTCCGAGAACACGTCCTGGAGAACGTCTTCCACGTCGTCCGGATTCGCGACCCGCCTGCGAATGAAATTGCGCAGGCGCGAACCCTCGCGGCGAGCGGTCTCCGAGATCTGGTTGTCCAGGTCGATGGGCATCCGTTGTACGCTCGACAACGCTCTCATCCCCACTGTAGACGGATGGGGCGGGGAAATATTGTGTCACTCGGGAACGGTCTTGGCCCTCGCCGTTTGGGTAGTGAGACTGTTGGTAGCGAAAGGCTTACGAGGTAAGGGCTTCGTTCATCCGAGAAAGGGACTGCTTCTGGCGGCCCTGGGCATCGAAGTTTTCCCGCGAAAGCCACCGCTCGAAGCTGGCCTTTCGCGCGGGCCATTCCGAATCGAGCATGGAGAACCACGCCGTATCGCGGTTGCGTCCCTTGATGATCATGTGCTGGCGGAAAATGCCTTCGAAGGTGAAGCCCAGTCGCAGCGCAGCCCGGCGTGAGGGTTCGTTCAGAGCATTGCATTTCCATTCATAGCGGCGGTAGCCAAGATCCTCGAAGACATGTCGCGCCATTAGGTACATCGCTTCCGTCGCACCGGGCGTACGTTGGAGAGCGGGGGTGAAGAGAATGCTTCCGACTTCAATGCAGCGGTGTGCCGGCTCAATACGAAGGTAAGAAGAGTAGCCGACAGGTTTACGCGTCGCGTTGTCGAGGATCGTGAAGAAGAGTGGATCGCGTGAACCGGCCATTTGTTTGAGGCGTGCCTCGAAAGTGGCCTGATCTGGATAAGGCCCATCGAATAGGTATCGCCAGAGATCTTCGCGTTCGGGACCATGACTCGCCTCATAGAGTGCAACCGCATGAGCCGCAGGATCCAGCGGTACAAGCGTGACGAAACGTCCTTGCAAGGTTGTGGGTTGCGGCGCACGCGCAGCCGCCGGATCGACGCGCGGACCGAGTTGGGGTTCGGAGGAAGGCATGGAAGAAGAAGCGGTTCTCAGTTCTCAGTTGTCGGCTGCGGGTCGCGGCTCGTCATTATCTTGCAGCCAGAAGCACTGCAACCCCATACCGGGGCAGTGTCAATGAGTTCTTCGCGAGCCAGCAAGGACGTCCGTCATCGTTGACGGAAGGGTGACTGTCTGTTCGGACTTCGAGAGATTCACCAGAATGTAATCGGCGCCCTTCGGGCCATAACGTGGATTGACCTCCACTCCGTCCGGAACCGCACCCAGCGGAGGCCTTACTCCGCTAACGTCCGTCATCCATTTCGCGGCGGCAGCCATGCCCGAGTCGTCGAGCCACGCACCAATATAGGTGATCCGGCCCTTGCCCGCTTTTGCGTGTGATCGCAGCAGGCTGGCCGTCGAGCGAACTACTGCTCGGTCCATAGGCGGCCCCGCAGGGTGCGCCACCGAGAACGTGGCAAGAAAAACCACAGAAACAAACAGCCTCACTCTCAACCATGAAGTCTCGTGATTTCCTCCCAATCTGATGACCTCCCGCAGTGAGAGATTGTGGGACTGCACATCATAGCTGAGATTGTGATGATGTTGCGGGGGATGAGTTTGTTAGCCGATACCAGGTCGGGTTTCCATCGAGTATGAATTGTCAAAACTCAGAAACGGATGGGGGACACACCGCCACAACTCATCGTGACGAGGAGTCTTTCAATCGGAGGAATCGGCGGAAGCGATGCTCCCGTTCAATCGCTGTGCGCGATCGCGTAGTAGCCGCTGCGGGACTGGATTTTGTAGCCTTGCTTGGAGCGAATCTCGACCTTCCGGAAGGTGCCGTCGAGTTTGGAGTTGGTAGGGGTATAACCGATGTTGTATTGGCTGCGAAGTTCCTTGGCGATCTGATCGAAGGCTTCCTTCAGCTTGTCGAACTTGTTGCCAACTTCGATCACACGGCCTCCCGTCTCGCCGGCGAGCTTCTTCATCTCCGAATCACCGGAATATCCGCCGAACCCGTAGAAACCCCGGTCGGCAATGAGCAGGACGTAGCAGATCGAATCTGATTTCTGCGCGGCTTCAATGGCATCTTTAATGCGAAGCTGGCTGCCCTGGTCTTCGCCATCGGTGAGCAGGATCATCGCCTTTCGGCCAACTTCATGGGAAAGCTCATCGTGTGCTGCGAGGTATACCGCGTCATACAGCAACGTGCCCCGGGGATTGCTGGTGGGAATGGGACCGCCGCCCAGGCCGGGGAGCGATCCGCCTCCGCCGCCAGTGTTGATCTTCGCCTTGTTGAGTGCGGCCTTGAGCCGGCGCACATCGTTGGTGAAGTCCTGCAGCAGGTCGACGTTGACATCGAAGTCAATAACGAACGCTTCATCTTTCTCTCGAAGGATGTCGTTGAGAAAAGCGCCACCGACTTCCTTTTCCATTTCGAGCACCCGCATCTGGCTGCCGCTGGAGTCGATCAGGATGCCCAGCGTGAGTGGCAGATTGCTCTCGGCGGTGAAATATTTGATAGTCTGCGGTTTGCCGTCTTCAAAAAGCTCGAAGTCATCCTTGGTCAGACTCGGAATAAGACCTCCCTTTTTGTCTTTTACGTTGTAGAACAACTGCACCACGTTGACGCGGACTTTCAGGGTCTCCATGGACTGATCCTGATCCTGGGACGAGTCCTGCGGTGCATTCGACGCGGGCGGGTTCGAGGTGGGCTTTTGCTGACCGGCCAGGGGTAGACTGGCCACTAGGCCGAGGATGAACAGCAACGGAAGCACACGGGCTTTGGGCATTCGGCAATTCTCGTGGGACTTTTGTTAGTCTATTCCTGTAGGGTTAGATGCTACCAATTTACTGGGTTGGAGCATCCCAAAGGTGTTACGGTTGCCCGCCGCTGGAGAATAAGGCCTTGGGTCAGAAAGATTTCAACGGTTTCGGGAAAATCGCAGCAACAAGCCTCGCCGTTTGTCTGGCTGGCGCTCTTGCGCTTGCGCAGGATCAGAGTCAAACGCCGCCCCCGCAACAGGATATTCCCGACGCCCCGTCCGCGACTCGTCCCGTACAACCGTTCCCCTCGAACCTGCCGCCGGCGCCGAAGACCGGTGCACCCCAGCCCGCGCCGCCCCCGAACCAGGCTCCGCCGACCGATTCCGGCTCGAGCAGCAGCGGCGGAAATCCTCCGCCGATGCCCCCGGTAAAGACCGTGCCTCCGGGGAGCATCCCGGCCGATCAGGGCAATGACATCAACTCGCGCGAGGACCTGTATAAGATCGTGACCCGAGTCAACTACGTGATCGTCCCGGTCACGGTGAAGGATACCTCCGGTCACCTGGTCGACGGCTTGCGGCCGAAAGACTTCACGGTTCTCGAGGATGGCAAGAAGCAGGAGCTTAAACTGTTCGTGGTCGATCCCCTACCACTGTCGGCGGCGATCATCCTCGATACCGGCATGCCCGACGTCGCCCTGCAAAAAGTCGCCCAGACCTACACGGCGCTGACCGGGTCCTTCAGCCCCTACGACGAAGTCTCTCTCTATACCTACAGCAGCACTGTCAGTCAGGTGAGTGATTTCTCGGCGGTTGGTGACAAGCTGAACACCGTCCTGAATCGCATGAAGCTGGAGCGCGGCGGCAACAATGGCGCGCCTGTCATGAACGGTCCGCTCGGCCCGCAAGGCCCCACGGTCAACGGAATCCCCGTTGAACGCCCCGGAGCGCAGCCCAACATCGCCCCTCCCAAAGACGTTCGCGTGATGAACGACGCCGTCGTCCGCGCTGCCCTCGATCTCAGCAAGCGAGATCCGGGCCGGCGCAAGATCATCTTCATCATCAGCGACGGCCGCGAGTACGGCAGCAAAGTGTCGTACGGCGACGCCCTCAAAGTGCTGCTCTCGCGCAACGTGACCGTCTACGGCGTCGGCGTAGAGGCGGCATCGATCCCGATCTACAACAAGCTGGAAAAACTTCGTCTGCCGCATTACGGCTATGGCGACATTCTGCCCAAGTACGCGAAGGCCACCGGTGGCGAGGTCTTTTCCGAGTTCAACCGCGACAACATCGAAATCGCGTACATGCGCGCGACCGGCGACGCCCGCAATCAGTACACGCTGGGCTACCAGACGCGGGCCACGCCCAGCAGTACCTACCGGGATATCGAGGTACGCGTGGATCGGCCCGGTCTGAAAATCACTACCAAAACTGGATACTATCCGCTGCCGGCTGCGCGATAGCATCCGACCAAAGATCTCCTTATCAGTAACCTGCGTAACCTGCCGGTAACAATGGCCGTATGGTATAAAGGCCACGAGTACCCCTAGGGAAATTTTTCACGCGTTGGCACTCCAGCGGGACGGACTGCCTTGACGGTATGTTCATTTAGAGGAAATTCTTGAGTTTCATCAACTTTGCAGCCCGCGAGATCAACTGCAAGATCGTGTATTACGGCGCCGGATTAGGCGGCAAGACCACGAACCTGCAGCACATCTACCAGAAAACCGCGGAACAGCAGAAGGGCAAGATGATCTCGCTCGCCACCGAAACCGAGCGAACCCTGTTCTTCGACTTCTTGCCTCTCGACCTCGGCTCCGTTCGAGGGTTCAAAACCCGCATCCACCTATACACCGTTCCCGGGCAGGTCTTCTACGACGCCAGTCGCAAGCTGATCCTGCGCGGCGTCGACGGCATTGTCTTTGTAGCCGACTCCCAGGAAGAGCGTATGGACGCCAACGTCGAAGCGCTCGACAACCTGATGGACAACCTCAAAGAACACGGCTACGACTTCTTCAAGATCCCCTACGTCCTCCAACTCAACAAGCGCGACCTGCCCAACGTCCTTCCCGTGGCAACCCTCGCCAAAGAGCTTCGGCGGAAGAACGAACCCGTCATTGAAGCCGTGGCCTTCCAGGGAGCCGGCGTCTTCGAGACTCTCAAAGAAATTGCTCGCCAGGTGCTGACCGAATTGAAGCAGGGTGGATAGGAAAATCAGGTTTTAGGTCTTAGGTTTCAGGTTTTCCGGACTTGGTGCCGGGCGACTCTCCGCTAAACAGACTTCCCTTCAAGATCCTCTAAAGCCTCGAGATCCTTGAACATCAAGCACTGCCGCTGCAACTGCGCCGCCGTTTGTCAGCGTTCGTTCATCGCCCGCTACGGCATTTCCAAACGAGCCCCCCCGACCTTCGCTTTCGTATCCGGGCGCGTCGTCCGAGCGCCATCAACGCCATCAAATCGGCATAGGGGGGAGAGTCACCTCTCCTCCCCTGCCACACCACCGTACAGGCGGGTCCCGCATACGGCGGTTCGATAAGTTCGTCCCACGGATAACGACGTGGGCTGGGCGTTCGCAGTTTGGG
>Ga0210396_10000090_pt1 | contig 163119 bp, 137 predicted proteins | sample IncBWH17OmetaG_FD_155466 | JGI IMG/M metagenome (GOLD analysis project Ga0210396, IMG submission 155466) | Forest soil microbial communities from Barre Woods Harvard Forest LTER site, Petersham, Massachusetts, United States - Inc-BW-H-17-O ...
GAACATAGGTGATCTATCTTATCTTTTACAGCTAAAAAAGCCGGGTTGAACCTTTCTACATGGCCCACCTGGGTTTTAATATTAGCCTCATTAGCCAGTGCAACAAGTGTTTTCGCCTCAGCAAGTGTACTTGCTATAGGTTTTTCTACAAATACATGCTTGGTTTGTTTAATACCAGCCACCGCACAATCGAAATGTGAAATGGTGGGCACCACCACATCTACCACATCTACAGCTTTAATAAGCTCTTCCATAGAAGGGAAGGCCGGTATACCGAATTCAGCAGAAACCGCTTTGGAAGCTTCGGGATCAATATCATAAAACCCCACCAGCGTGTAGGCAGGTATTTCTTTTATCTGTCTCAAATGTATCTTCCCCAAATGGCCTACACCTATTACCCCTATTTTCAGCATTAATATTGAATTAGTGCAGCAAAATTAAACAGTTTAAAGGTGCCTTAGCCCCTAAAATGATTTAATAATTAGCCCTGAAATGTTAATTACTGCTTTTAAAATCATCCCTCAGTCCTTCTTTTATTCTCTTATTTTGCCCCATGGAAGATTCGTTTAAGCACCAGGCATTAAGAAAGGCCTTGATCAATGAAATAAAGCAAAAAGGCATAAAGAACATTGCTGTGTTACAGGCAATAGATAAAGTACCCCGCCACCTGTTTATGGATAGCTCTTTCCTTAAGTTTGCTTACCAGGATAATGCCTTCCAGATAGGTGAAGGACAAACCATATCGCAACCCTTTACAGTTGCATACCAAAGTGAATTACTGGATGTGCGCAAAGGAGATACCGTGCTGGAAATTGGCACAGGTTCGGGTTACCAGTCGGCTGTATTAAGTGCCCTGGGTGCTAAAGTATATTCAATTGAAAGACATAAAAAGCTGAGTGAAAAGGCAAAAGTGATGCTTGAAAAGCTGGGTTGCAATGTTAAATGCTTTTATGGCGATGGTTATAAAGGCTTACCCGCTTTTGCCCCTTTCGACAGGATAATAGTAACCGCCGCTGCTCCATACATACCTGATGACCTGTTAAAACAACTTAAACCCAATGGCATTTTGGTGATACCCGAAGGCGAAGGTAAAACACAGGTAATGAAAAGAATACGCAAAATTGCTGACAATAAATTCACTACCGAGGAATTCGGAAATTTCTCATTTGTACCCATGCTTAAGTCTACCGATTGGGACCAGAAAAACCATTGAAATGCATTACTTATCAACACAATTCCGTTGATAATAACAACCCTGTATATAGCACCACCCATGGGTGCTTTGTACGTATCTTTGCCCGCAATTAACCAAAACACAACTTCACATGAAAAAGATCATCTTAACAGCAGCACTTGCAATAACAACCTTAGGCTTGTTTGCACAGGGCTCTGATCAATTAACATCAAAGAAGGGAGAAATGTACCTTCCTGAGTCTGGAGACTGGGCAATTAGCTTTAGCGCTACACCTTTCCTTCAGTATTTCGGAAACTTCCTCTCCGGAGCAACTGCTACCAATGCAGCTCCAACCGTAAACTTCCTGAATGGTAACCAAACCATTATTGGTAAGTACTATGTAGATAACCAAACTGCATACAGGGGTTTATTACGTATTGGTATCAATTCATTCGGACAAGACAACATTGTTGCAGCAAATGGCTCAACCCTTGCTTCACCAACCTATGTAACCGACCATGCTGCTTATGCTCAGCATTTTGTTGGTTTAGGCGCTGGTTATGAAAAGAGAAGAGGCAAAACCCGCTTACAAGGTTATTATGGCGCTGAGTTCATGTTCTACCTTTCAGGAAACAGCAACACCTATACCTATGGTAATACTTATGATTCTAAGGACCAGAACGCTACCTCAACTGTTTGGGGTGCTGGTACTACCGGTTATAACATTACTCCTACTGGTGTAAGCAATTCAGGCAGCCGTACACTTACAGTTGCTCCGGGTGGTACTTTTGGTATCAGCTTACAAGGCTTTATCGGCTTTGAGTATTTCATTATGCCAAAGATCTCAATTGGTGGTGAATACACATGGGGTATCAATTTCGCTTCTACCGCACAAGGAAGCATGAGCACAGAAACCGCTAATGGTACAACTTCTACAACTACAACTACCAATACTGGTGGTTCTAGCATGTTCAGCCTCGATTCAGGTCTTAATACTGTATGGGGTGGTTTAAATGGTAACCTTTACCTTAACTTCCACTTTTAGTAGTGTAAGTAATAATTAATAAAAAAGCCCCTGACGATACCGTCAGGGGCTTTTTTATTTTATATGCCTTCCGAGGTTTCTCTGCAGCTCCCGCTTTTTAATGGTCTCTCGTTTGTCGTATTGCTTTTTACCCTTGGCAAGTGAGATCTGAATCTTGGCCCAGCCGCCTTCATTAATAAAAAGCTTTAAGGGCACAATAGCCATTCCGTCAGAAAATGCATTGGCTATCTTTCTCAACTCTTTTTTATGTAACAACAGCTTCCTGTCGCGCAAAGGAGCATGGTTATAGAAAGAAGCCTTGCCATATTCAGTAATGTGCAAGCCTTTTATAAAAAGTTCACCATTAGCAAAAAAACAAAAAGCATCTCCAATAGCAGCTTTGCCTTCTCGTATCGATTTTATTTCGGTGCCCTTTAACTGTATCCCTGCCACATAGGTATCGAGCAGGGTATATTCAAACGAGGCCTTACGGTTTTTAATATTTATCTCTTTCTCCACAAACTAATTATCGTTTATCTTATCAAATACATTTTACCCCAGCCCTTTGTAAAGAACGAATCGGAGCTGGTAGCCATATGGTCAATAGCCTGGTTATTAATGGATGTTATAACCCTGTAAAGATACACTCCGTTAGCCAATTTGCTTCCAAACTGGTCAGTTCCATCCCAGGCATATTCGGTAATATTCCGGCCAATATGCAAAGGCCCTAATTCCGATTCAGTTATTTCTCTTACCACTTTGCCCGTTATAGTTATAATTTGAATTTTGAAATAGGTAGGTATCTGGTCTCCGGTTATTGTAAATACAAAACGGGTAGATGTAGAAAACGGATTAGGATAATTAAGCACATTGGTTATTGATGACTCATTTATAACCTCAAAATCTATTTTATACGGAGTGGCAGATGCCAGGTTGTTAGAACGGTCAGCTGCCTGAACACTTAGCTCATAGGTTCCGTCGGTAAAAATGGGCGTGTATAGTATACGGCATTTATTATTAGGCATTACTGCGGGTGTAAACTGTATTTGAGGCGAACTGAAATACAAACGCTGAGGTGTAGGGTTATTTACATTGCGTATATATAATGCTATGTGGCCGGTATCATTCTTATCGAGCGGCAGGTACTTATCATTCGATGTAACCTGTACCAGGATATTAGGGTGTGGCGATACAATATCGTTATTAAGTATATGCACCCCATCAAACGTTACATCAAGCAGAGGGTTATTTTTATCCGTGAGTGTAGTAAATGATTTTTTCGCGTAGTTGTTAAAATAATATTCTTCGGGCCGGGTTTGAGGAAGGTAAGGAGGATTGGCTTCTATCCATATACTACTGTTGCCTGTATAACCATTGGCGGCTTTAACTGATATCATGGTGGTATCGCCCGGGTTAAGTTTTTTGGTACGTTTCGATTGCAAAATATAGTGAGGTACGTTACTGGCATCTACCACCCACGAATTTACTATCATGCTATCCATATTATAATCACCTACGTTTTGCACTACGGTTTTAAACCTGATGGTATCTCCTGTATATAAGCTATCGGCATAGAAAGAACTGTAAATGGAAGGATTAACCGCTATTTCGGGTACGGGAGTATAAAACACCTGCCACTTATTCATTTGCGAAGGAGTGCGGGTCACCGCATCTTTAGTATATAGCGACATTTGAAGGTAAGGATACTTTTTAGCATTTAATGATGATATAAAAACATTGGCCGCTACAGGCGTAACGCCATTCAATAGCGATGAAATATTCCCGTTATTGTCAATGGCACTAACATTCAGCCTTACACTATCCTGGGCATTTTTTAACCAGGGGTGCTGCCTCCACGAAATAGAATCCCATTTTTGGGCGGGACCAATTAAGGGGGTAACCATGGTACCAAAATATTCATGATTCCTCAAGTCGGTTCTAAGTAACAGCCGGTCTCTTTTATTTTTTCCAATTAAAGTTTTTGCTGTTGATGGACTTCCTTTTTTTGCAAAGAATATAAATGGTACCGTATCACTAATATTAGAAGCATTTATGGCAGGTGAACAGCCAAGGTTTTTAGTAAGGTAAGTTTTTAAATTGGCCGGCACTCCTGTAGCAAGCTCTCCTTCCACCCAACTCCATATTAATATATAATCTCCGTTCGGCACGGAATCTTTAATAGCAGTTAACATGGATGGCATTGCATTCGGGTCGTTGAACCAGTAAATAAACATTCCGAACGGGTAATTACAGCCTGACCCCGCGCCATTATCATTACCAAGCTTATGGTATAAGGTAGACCATTGGTTAAGTGATGTAGAATCGATCACTGCCATATACAGGCCCGGGAAAAACTGGCAACCACCGTAAGAGCCTATATTATAATCAAAGTAATAACCTGTTTCAAAAGCAAGTAAACTACTGTCGTTCGGGTTTCCGTATGTTTGGCACGTAAGCGTTTTACCGGTAGAATCAAATATCCAGTTACGTTTTTTCATTTGTTGCTCCATGAACGAATACTGGTTATTATCGAATTGGTAATAGTGCGACTGCCCCCAACCTGACTTACCTTTTATATATTGAAATGAACTGACCTGCCAGCCATAATCTTTTGTATCACTTGTATCGCGCCTTGTACGCCAGTAGTAAACAGTGCTGTCTTTAAATTTTAGCGGTGATGGCGGACCTAATGTATTCGGGAACGTAGGCAGGCCATTAGGAGTATTTACCCAGGTCTTCCACGATGCCCTAACCACACCGCCCTTGGCATTTACATATTGCGAACGCAAAAAAGGGCTGTTAAAATAAATGGTAGTATCTATCTGGTATATATAGTTGTGTGCTGATACGAAAGGATTGCTGGTGGAAGCTTTAAGTGTTGCAGTATCTTTTGGTATTATGGCAAAATTGTAAGGGTAGATGGGTATAATATCACCTGATGATATAGATAAAGGAACCTTAGATAAGTTATTGTTAGTTTTTGTGATTTCTTTTATAGCATTTAAAGGATCTACTTTCACAGAGAAGTAGTTCATGCCTATTCCATTTACTTTATCTACAGGCAATGTAATAGTGAAGGAGCTATTATTGTATATGTTTTTTATGGTCTTTAAATATGTTTTAACAGAATCATTCGGATATGTTCTGTCAACTTCAACAGCCACACTTTGATTAACCGCTTTTGCGTTATTATATACAGCCACTTTTACTTTAAACGAATCTAATTGTGCAGTAACATTAGTAGGAATAAAAGAAATACTGGAATCATTAACGGCATAATCGGGCAGTGAATCGTTTGCATTAATAATAATTGCAGGGTCACCATGCAAGGTCATTTCAAGACACATGTAATCAGCCATATTGTAACCTCCTGCTCCCGCAACACTACCCGACACATTTTGCATGCAGTTGGCCATTGGCTGCCTATACATGGTACTTGAAAAATCGGTGTACAGCATATTAGCATAGTTGCTTAAAATACCCGATTCAGCAACATCATCCATAGCTATAAAACCAATAGATCCCTTAGGGTCAAGTACAAACTGCTCGCTAACACTGGTTACACCTGCACCTGCCGGCTGAAATATATCGCCCGAAAAACATGCCAGGGCAATTATCATCGGGTACTTGCCCACATTATTATAACTCGACGGGGCATCGAGGTTTATATCAAAGTTATTACCTGAAGCATGCCCGAAAAAGGTCATTAAAGAAACACCGGCATTAATAATATTGGTTACAGAATCAGAAAGTGTAACCTGTATGGGAGAAGTGGTGGTTTTTTGGAATGTGTATACATATGCACCCAAAGAGGTATCGGCAGCAATAGCTGAGTCGGCCTGCAGGTATTGCAATATCTGTTGTTGTTCCTGCTGGCTGCCGCCACCGGCAAAATGCACAACATTTTTCATCCACAAAGCCGGGGCATTGCTTTCGTATGTCTTTACTTTATTCAGATAATTAATAACGTCGGTATTATTAATTGCCGCCAGCCTGCCGGTAGGTATTGCAGGTTGCAATGGCTGTGAAACATTGGCAGTATTTAACCCGGCCGTAAGAAGAGCATCGGAAGAAGGATAGCCGAATGAAGGAATCAGCGTGGCATTATACAAGCCCGTATCCTGCCTGAAAAGGTTTGAGTGAATTCCTTTGCCAATTAAAAATAATGCCGCAGGAGGAAATTTAGGAGACGATTGACTGATTATGTACTTGCAGAAATTCCTTATTGCCAGTGGATCTTTTTCAATACCATAGCAGAACTGGTCATACAATTCTTCGACACTTGCCAATACCTGGTTGGGGTATTTCTTCGACCTGTAAGCCGAATATGCCAGGGCCTCTGACATTAACGACGGATGAGTAATAATTACATATGCCGGTGATGTAGCTGAAACATTAAATGATGTAAAAGTTCCGTTATTACCGGCAGGTATAAGCTTAGTAACCTTATTAATATTGGTTTCGGCAGTTATATAACACTGCATAGTATTACCGTTATATGGCAACAGTATTTTAAATCCGCCGCCCTGCCTGGTAACCGTATACCTGTTATTACTGAGCAGGTCATACAGGCGCACACTATCGGCAAGCCCATTATTTTTAAGGTTGGTCAGATCAAAATAAGTTTTAATACCTGATTTATTTGCAGGTATATACATCATAAAGCTTGCGGCACCGCCAAGGTTAGTGGTATGGGCATATTGGCAATATACATATGAAACTGCAGTAATGTTCGAAGGCACCCCATTGATCTGGTAACTACTAAAAGTCATAGTAGGGCTATTATTACCTGCTGCAAGCTTTGAAGATGGAACGGTAAATGTTTTCGTTATTAAGGCAAATGAAGAGTTAGGCGTGGCACCACCAAACGTTGTATCGGCAATAGCACCAAAGCCGCCCCACGATGAAAATATTTTAATGTGATGGTCAATGGTACCGTATGTTGATTCGCCCAGAAAGACTGTTTTGACAAATACCGGAGTTAATGCCGATTGATAAACATACGATATGGGCAATGTATATTGTACATTGTTATTCATATCCAGTTCACTCATAAACCATCCTTCTGCCTGGGTAAAACGCGGATCGTTTACCGTTTCACCATCTCCGGCGTCATACCTTGTGCCGGCATAGTATTCAGCTGAACCATAAAGTATGGCTTCTGTAGTAAAATAAGGAGTAGGAGTATATGAATGAAATGAGGTGTCAACAGGTTGATTGTTCATCCTCGGATTAGTAAGTGAACTATTCCAGGTGAGGAAATAAGTAGAAGTATCGTTGAACATGCTGTAATACGGATTTGGCACAGCAGTTATATAACTATTAGGCGTTGGTGTTACTGTAGTATAAAGCATTGAATCGGAGGCCTCGTCATTAATAAGCGCACCAGAATTATGCACTCCGTAAAATTCAATATAGTCGCCTTTGCTCCCCCTTATTACGCTATCACCATGTATGTATATGTATTGTGGTTTGCCATGAAAAATTAATTGAAATCTGCGTGCATCAATATTTGAAGGAACACCCGCATTGGCTAGTGTAGCAGAATCGATGCGGTAAATACCATCTTTGGCAACTTTTATTTTGTAATAACTCTGCGAATAATTTATCCAACTATTGGGCTGGCCGCAAAGCAGCAATGGAAATATAAAACATACCAAAAAAAGGTATTGTTTCCTCATTGCGTTCTCTTATTGATATCAAATTTTATAGAGAATATATTTGAATATAAAGCCACGGAAGCATTGCCTATATTAGTAAGAGCATAATCAAGTGAGAACGATTTTATTTTTATGCCCACACCAAAATCGGGTTGAACAGTGGTAAGGCTCGCGCCAGCCACGTCGGTACTGGTTTGTATATTACCTACACCGCCACGTAAAAATATTATGCCCTTATACCCTATTTCAAAACCCGCATGCGGATCAACACTTACCGGGTTACTGCTTATCAAGGTATTTCTTTTACCATCGAAGGTTATATCAGTTCCCAGTTCAGCCAGTAGGGAAACCTTTTCATGAAAAAACTTGAATTTCCTTCCGGCACCTAACAATAAACGCGGTAAAGTAACTTCAAGATTATCAGTTGGTATAGCATTACCTGTTTCCTGGAAAACCTGTTGCATATCGGGGCTAAGATTATAACTCCATGCATTAAAGGTAGATGTAACATCGCGGGCTACCGCTCCAAAAAGCCATTCTTTGTATTGATATTTAGCCCCAACATCAAAACCAAAGCCCCACGCGCCTGCAAAATCACCCACTATACGCCTAACTATCTTTACGTTAGCACCAAGGTCTAAGCCCGGTATACCTATTTTACGGGCATATGAGAACAAAAAACCATAATCGGCAGCTGAAAAAGAAGTAATGTTATTGTAATCTACATTACCATTTGCATCAATAAGCTGGGTAGTATTAGGAATATCGTCAACCCCAAAACGTATAGCTGTAAAACCAAAAACACTATTACTATCAATGCGGTATGAAAGCGCTCCATAATCGTACTTTGCAATACCTGCAAAATACTCGGCATGCATTAAAGAAAACTCCATATTGCTTGTAATACCCAGTAAACCAGCCGGATTCCAGTAGCCGGCAGTAACATCATCAACCGATGCCACCACAGAATTACTCATAGCCAAAGCCCTTGCGCTAACTCCTATCTGCAAAAACTCATCACTATACTTGGGAGCCTGGGCCTTAACAAAATTAAAAGCGCTTAATAGCGCCACGGTAAACAGCAAGTTTCTCTTCTTCATATTATTAAACAAATATAATCAATTATTATCAATAAAATAACCCTAAAAACGGGCATTTATTGTGCAAATAGGGGATATTATCAAATAGTTAACTAAAGCCATAAATATTACTGTTTTCAGCAAATTCGTAAATTCGCTGCTCAACCATTCTTCAAATCATCAAACCATGAAACAAAACAACTTATTCAGCCGGGCTTTTTCCTCTAATTTTTTGTGCGGAATTCTTCTATTCAGCACCGTATTATCTACTGCACAAAATACCAGGTCGGGCGAACAGGTTGAAGATGCTGTAGTTTCCATAAGTAAACAAATTGCACAAAAATTAAGAACACAAGAAGGAATAAATAAGGAGGATGTAGTGGCTTTTTCAGCATATAATTCTGAATTAATTGGTTCGGATAGAGGGAATTTATTTAAAAATGTAGAAGATGGTGGCATAAACAATGCCAATACGAGTACCTACATAAATTCAATGGTATCTAAATATGCCGCATTATATGAACAGTTTAAGAAATTAAGCCCTGAGGATCGCACAGTACATAGTATAGATGCTGTTAGCCCTCCGTGGCCTGGTGCATGCAACTCAAGTTGCACCAATATTGATTTCGAAAACGGTACTTTATCAGGCTGGATGGCTTGTTACTCGAATGTCACTACTGCAACTACTTCTGGCCCATTTACTATTGCCACACCCACATGTTCTGGTATATTGGGTAATGTTACCAGTGCAGCAATATATCCAAGCACTAACCTGCCACAGGTTCAAATAACATCTGCTTCAAGTGGCAATGACCCTGTTTGTGGTGCATTCATCCCACAATTATGTCCTTTCGGTGGAAATTATTCAGTAGAAATTGGTGATTACAACAACCCGAATTATGGAGTGGGAATATTAGAACAATCTTTTAACGTTACCCCAACCAACTGTGGCCTTACTTATAATTATGCCGTGGTTCTGGAGAATCCTCCCGGTCACGGCCATTATGGCCAGCCTTATTTCCAGGTATCTATTTATGACCAAAACGGAAATGCAATTCCATCTTGTGGAAGCAATATGGTAACTGGAGATTCGGCTTATTCACAGGGAAATTTTAAGGGATTCTATTATGCTGCTGATGGTGATACTTGTTATTGCAGGCCGTGGACAGGCGTATTTGTTTCTTTAAAAAGATATATTGGCCAATGTGTTACTATAAAAGTTTTGGCAGCTGATTGTTATGCAGGCGGGCACTTTGGCTATGCCTACTTCGATGCACATTGTGCACCTCTTACCATTACCTCCAGTTCTCCTACTGTTTGTGGCGGACCGATAACCCTTACCGGTCCAACTGGCGCAGCTTCTTATAAATGGATAGCTCCGGGCGGAGCCTGTATGACACCTGCCGCGGGTAATACTCAATCTATTAATATAACCTGCTCGGGCAAATATTCTGTTATTGTAAAATCATTGATGGGTGGTACATGTGCCGATACACTTGATACAATTATTGCAAGCAGTGTAGGTAACCCACCTGTTCCTAACTTTAAATCTGATACTGTTTGTTTGGGCATGCCTACTCAATTTACTAACCTTACCACAGGTGCCGGAAATACCTATAAATGGATCTTTGGAGATCCGGGTTCAGGTGTAAACGATAGCTCAACCAGTACCAATCCTACACATACCTATTTATTTGCAGGTAATTATACAGCAACTCTTTCGGCAGTAAACGGTTCGTGCGGGCACGATACAGCTATTAAGGTTGTTATTACACCTATACCTGCATTAACAATAACCTCTTCCCCTAAAAACGATACGGTTTGTACCGGTGGTATTATTACACTTACAGGTAGTGGTGCAACATCTTACGCATGGTCGGGTGGCATTAGCAACGGTGTTGCTTTTTCACCTTCATCATCGGGTAAATATGTTGTAACCGGTACAACTTATGGTTGTTCGGCTAAAGACAGTGTAAATATTGTTACAAGCACCAAAGCTTTACCAACTATTACTGTTGCATCATCGCCAACCAATGATTCTGTTTGTAACGGTAGCCCTGTTACACTTACAGCAAGCGGCGGTAAAACATATAGCTGGTCAGGTGGTATTACCAATGCAGTAGCATTTACTCCGGCCACATCGAGTGCATATATTGTTACCGGCACCGATGCAAATGGATGCAGTAACCGCGATACCGTTAAAGTAGCTGTTATAAAACCTACACTTGGTGTTGTTTCAGCACCTGTTAATGCAACGGTATGTAAAGGATCTTCGGTAACACTTACAGCCAGTGGTGCAGTTTCGTATACATGGTCGGGTGGTATTACCAATGCAGTAGCATTTACTCCTGCTGCATCAGGTTCATATATTGTAACCGGAACTGATAAAAAAGGATGTAAGAATACCGACACAGCAAAAGTTACGGTTAACCCTACTCCAACTATTATTATTACTTCATCTCCTAAAAATGATACAGTTTGTACAGGTGGTAACATTACACTTTCGGGTAACGGAGGCGTATCTTATACATGGTCAAATGGAATTACCAATGCTGTTGCGTTCTCACCATCTTCTTCGGGCAAATATGTGGTAACAGGCACGGATGCTAATGGATGCATGAACAAAGACAGTGTTAATATAGTTGCGGGCACAGGTGCTTTACCAACCATTACTGCAACATCATTACCTGCGAGTGATACAATTTGTAAGGGATCAACAATAACCCTTTCGGGTAATGGTGGTGCCTATTACAATTGGTCAGGAGGTATAAATAATGGTGTTGCTTTCAGCCCGTCTTCATCGGGTAAATATGTTGTAACAGGCACCAATAACACCGGTTGTAGTAATACTGATACAGTTAAAGTAGTAGTGAAAACATTACCTGCAATAACCATTACCGGTCAAATCAATATACTATCTGGCACACCAGATACACTTGTAGCAGGTGGTGGTGGAACTTATGTATGGAACACAGGAGGTACTAAGGACTCACTGATTGTTGCGCCAACTACTAAAACTGTGTATACAGTAACTGTTACAGGTTCTAACGGATGCAGTGATACTGCAAGCTTTACTGTAAATATACTTGTAACAACATCAGTAAACAACATCAAAAATGTTAATGGAGTTAATTTATACCCTAATCCTGCAACCGAAATATTGAATATTGAATTCAATACCAATGCAAGGGTTATGCCGGTTGTAATTAAAATAAATGACATTGCCGGCAAACAAATAGTTGAAGTGAAAAAGAATTTATCAGGCAACACAACATTGCCAATAAACATCTCTTCACTGGCTGCCGGTATGTACTTTGTAAGAATTGAAACCGGCACCGATGTGCAGGTGGTTAAATTCATTAAGAAGTAAACTCAAGTTTCTCCAAATAAAAAGCCCTGACGGTACCGTCAGGGCTTTTTTATTTATATCATACTCCCTTAGTGTAGTTTCGATTGAATAATGCTCATAAACTCCTTGCGGGTCTTTTCACTTTCCAGGAATTCGCCTGTAAAGGCTGATGTGGTGGTAACTGAATTTTGTTTTTGCACACCGCGCATCTGCATGCATAAATGCTGTGCTTCTATAAGAACAGCAACGCCTGTTGGTTGAAGTGTATCCTGTATACAATCACGTATCTGGTCGGTTAATCTTTCTTGTACCTGCAACCTACGGGCAAAGGCATCAACCACACGTGGTATTTTGCTAAGCCCTACTACTCTACCATTTGGTATATAAGCAATATGAGCCTTTCCAAAGAATGGCAAAATATGGTGTTCGCAGAGGGAATAGATCTCAATATCTTTTACAACCACCATCTGGCTGTATTTCTCTTTAAACATAGCCGACCGTAACATTTCAGCAGGATCGAGATTATAACCGTGCAATAAAAACTGCATAGCTTTAGCAACACGCTCAGGCGTTTTTACCAAACCTTCACGCTTCGGGTCCTCGCCAAGGTCTTTAATAATATTGCGATAATAATCGGCAAGGTTATCGGTTGAAGCCTGGTTATAGCTTTCAACCCTTGAATACCCATTATTCCTCTTCTTTGCTGTTTTTTTTGCAGCCATGTTCGTTTTATTTTTCGCCGAAATATTCCACTGCATTATTTTCAGTCTCTTGCAGTTTAATGCAGTGCAAGCGACATCCCAATTTAGCAATAGGCTTTTCTAATTGCTCCCAAAAGGCAACAACTATATTCTCGGTACTTGGTATTAAACCTTTCATAAAAGGCACATCGAGGTTGAAGTTCTTATGGTCAACCTTATCAACTACCAGTTTCTTTATAAGTTCACTCAGCATCCTCAGGTCGACCACAAAACCTGTATCTTTTCTTATTTTACCTTTTACAGTAACAAATAATTCGTAGTTGTGGCCATGCCAGTTTGGGTTGGCACAAACACCAAATACTTCTAAGTTCTTTTTATCGCTCCACTTCGGATTGTATACTTTGTGTGCGGCATTAAAATGCTCGCGGCGGGTTATGTACGTCATAAATACAATTTCAAATATCTAATACTGAATATTGAATGTCAAAGTAAAACGACAAAGGTAATACTTAATACCGATTCTAATATTCTGTATCTCTTAAGCTTGAACTGCTACTTTTTGAGTTTGTTTATTTCAGTTATAAGCTCTTTTCTTTCGTTACTGTCCATATCATTAAATAGACTAATGGTTAAGCCATTATAATCAAACACAATTTGGCCAACAGTTTGCCAGAGCAGAACGTTGCCAGTTAATGACATATTCCGTTGTATTTGATCATATAACGATAAGTTGGTCAAATAAATAGCCTCCCTTACGTTTGTTACCTTTTCAAATGAATAAGTTTTAGAGCCTGTTAAAAATGTTCCCTTTTTTGTCAGGATTAATGTCCCATTTTCAATAATTAATTCTTGCCTACCATTGATTAGCCATAAAAATTGCCTGAGGCCTAAAAGGCCAACCATAAAAAGAATTACAGAACTCACCACAACTTCGGTAGTTATTGGGCTTTTGTTTACTAGCGCCTCAATAAATGAAAATAAAAGCCCACAAGAAAAGAAAGTAAACAACAGAGCAATGAATGTGTTTTTTGATGTGTTCATTGCGAATAACTTATCTTTAGAAGAAACACATTCAAACTTTTTCCTGGGAAACTCTAAAATAAAAAGCCTAGTGCATTGTTCAAAAATCTTCAGCATTCATCCAAGTGGTTTTCTGCTCCCTATATCTATTTGTGCTGTTAAATTTCGATATTCCTTGTCCGATGTTCGATATTATGTATTTAATTCTGCTTCGGAGTTGATTCCTCCGCAAAAGCTAATTCAAGCTTAAGCGGGTTCTTTACAAACTCTTCTAACAAAGCATAATCAAGCACTTCCTTCATCTTGTTCACATATATAAACTTGAGGTCCTTCAGGTACTTTGCATTTATATCATCAATATCCCTCTTATTTGCAGCCGGAAGAATAATTTCCTTTATACCCGCACGTTTTGCAGCAAGTATCTTTTCTTTTATTCCGCCAACAGGCAACACATTACCACGCAGAGTTATTTCACCCGTCATAGCCAAATGCTTACGCACTTTGTGCTGCGTGAATGCTGATGTAAGTGCTGTTAACATTGACACGCCTGCAGATGGGCCATCTTTAGGTGTAGCACCTTCTGGCACGTGAATATGTATGTTCCATTTTTCAAATGCTTTGTGCGATATGTGTAATTCATCAGCATGCGATTTCAAATACTCAAGTGCAAGTGTAGCTGATTCTTTCATCACATCGCCCAGGTTACCGGTAAGTGTTAAGCCGCCTTTACCTCTGCTAAGGCTCACTTCAATAAACAATATATCGCCACCGGTTGGCGTCCAAGCAAGGCCTGTTACCACACCGGCAACATCATTGCCCTGGTATTTTTCTTTAGGGTGTGCAGGAGAAAGTATCTTATCCAGTTCTGATTTCTTGATCTCCATGTCGTACTTTTCTTCCATAGCTATTGACTTGCCGACATGGCGAACGATCTGCGCGATCTTCTTTTCGAGGTTACGCACACCCGATTCGCGGGTATAGTCTTCTATGACAGCCTCCAACACTCCATCCGAAATTTTTATCTGTCCCTTCTTCACACCATGTTCCTCTAACTGCTTAGGTATAAGGTGACGCTTCGCTATTTCAATCTTCTCTTCAACCGTATAGCCGTTAATTTCTATTATCTCCATCCTGTCTAATAATGCAGGGTGTATAGCACCCAGGTTATTGGCAGTAGCAATGAACAATACTTTGGAAAGGTCATATTCCACTTCAATAAAGTTATCGTGGAACTCTTTGTTTTGTTCAGGGTCGAGCACCTCTAATAAAGCTGATGCTGGATCGCCGTGAAAATCCTTACCTATCTTATCTATTTCATCTAACACAAAAACCGGGTTCGATGATTTTACCTTTTTCAGGTTTTGTATAACACGGCCGGGCATAGCGCCAATATAGGTTTTACGGTGTCCGCGTATTTCAGCTTCATCGTGCAAACCACCTAAAGACATACGCACATATTTTCTGCCCAATGATGTTGCAATTGATTTACCCAATGATGTTTTACCAACACCCGGAGGGCCCGATAAACATAATATAGGCGCCTTCATATCGCCTTTTAATTTAAGCACAGCCAGGTATTCGAGTATACGCTCTTTTACTTTTTCCAGGCCGTAATGATCGCGGTTAAGTATCCTTTGTGCTCTCTTTAAATCGAAATTATCTTTGGTGTATTCATTCCAAGGCAGTTCAAGCAATAGTTCCAAATAGTTACTCTGTACCGAATACTCAGCAGAGTTTGGATTCATACGCTCCAGTTTCTGAATATCTTTTTCAAAAGAATCGGCAACGGTTTTATCCCACTTCTTGGTCTTGGCCTTTTTGCGGTATTCTTTTAATTGCTGTTCGAATGTATCGCCACCAAGCTCTTCCTGTATGGTTTTTAACTGCTGATGTAAAAAATATTCGCGTTGTTGTTTATCAATATCTTCTTTAACCTTCGATTGTATCTGGTTCTTCAATTGCAGCATCTGCAATTCTTTGTTCAACTGCGAAAGCAAAATAACCACGCGTTTCTTCAGGTCGGCTTCTTCCAAAATCTTCTGCTTTTCGGCCACGGTGGCGTTCATGTTCGAAGAAATAAAATTGATCAGGAAGTTGCTGCTTTCAATATTGCGTATGGCAAAATTGGTTTCAGAAGGTATGTGCGGACTTTGCTTGATTATCTGCAATGCCAGGTCCTTTAATGATGATACCATCGCTTCAAATTCCTTATCAGCTTCAGTAGGTTGAATATCATCTATGCCTTTCACCTTAGCTTTCAGGTAAGGGTCTTGCTGGATCAGTTCTGTGATCTCGAAACGCTTTTTACCCTGTATAATGGCAGTGGTGCTGCCATCAGGCATTTTAAGGGTTTTGAGTATATAGGCAATGGTACCGGTCCAGTTAATATCGTTAACGCCCGGGTCATCTATCGAATCATTCTTTTGAGCTACTACGCCAATTGTTTTATTGCCTGCATAGGCATCTTTTATCAGGCGAATGGATTTATCTCTCCCTACTGTAATGGGTATAACCACACCGGGGAAAAGCACAGTATTGCGAAGCGGTAAAATAGGTATCTCCTCAGGAATCTTTTCTGCGTTTATCCTCTTCTCTTCCTCATTGGTTAAAAGCGGAATAAATTCAGAATCATCATTCATATTCTCTAATCTAAATATCTCTAAAGCTTCTTTTTCCGAAAAGTCTTTCATGTTCTAATCTGTTTATGACATTAATAACACTTATGTGATATCAATTAGTATGCCAAACTAGCAATTTGTCAGTAATACTGCCAATAAAGAGCACAAAACCTATGCTTATCTGCCCTTTACTTCCGTTTTTCTATCTTTACTCCCCATGAAGAATCTTTGTATTATAACGTTACTTATCTGCATCTTTTGCCTTCAGGGGTTTGGACAAAGTCATGGTATTGACTCGCTTAAAAACGCCATAAGAACTCAGCAAAACGATACCAATAAGGCAAATAATCTCAACATATTAAGTAATAAATTAGAGGTAATTAGTAGTTACGACAGTTCATTGACCTTTTCAGTAAGTGCTCAGAAATTATCAGAAAAACTGGGTTTTAAAAAAGGCATTGCTGATGCCTATGTAAACCTTGGCGATGTATATTATGACAGAGGCGATTATGCCAAAGCATTAGAATATGATAACAAGGCATTGGCCATGTTTGATGACATAAACAACATTAAAGGCATCGCAACAGCCCTCTGGAAAATTGGTTCTATTTATGATGTATTGGGTGATTATGCCAAAGCATTAGAGTTTGAAAATAGATCACTACCTATTTTCAGTAGAATAAACGACAAACAAGGCGTAGCAAGCACCTTATTAAACATTGGCAACATTTATGGCAATTTAGATAATAACACCAAAGCCGAAGAGTATTATCTCAAGGCGCTTACTATTAACCGCGAAATTGGAAGTAATGAAGGAATTGCAACCAACTTGTGCAGTATAGGAATTACCTACATGCAGCTTGGAGATTTTGCAAAAGCATTGGAATATAGTTTGAATGCACTGGCTATTGATAGCTCTACCAACAACAAATCGGGCACTGCTTATGTACTGGGAAACATTGGAATTATTTACGAAAGCCAGGGTAAATACGCTGAGGCATTATCATACGATTTAAGAGAGTTAAAACTGGAACAGGAAATTGGTGAGTATGATAACATTGCGGTGTCCGAAATTAATATAGGCTATATATATTTCCTCCTGAAAAATTACAAGCAGGCTGGTGTTTACCTTAATTCTTCACTTGATTATTCAAAAAAGAATGGAGATAAGCTAGCCCTGAAGGGCGATTATTTTGCTTTAGCTGCATTAGATAGTGCCCAGGGTAATTTTAAAACAGCTCTTGAAGATTATAAAAGGTTCCTGATCTATCGCGATAGCTTAATAAACCAGGCGAGCACAGAAAAAATCACCCTGATGGAAGCCCGCTATACTTTCGAAATGAAAGAAGACTCTATCAGATCGGAACATGAGAAAGAGAACCTGGTAAGGACAGCAGAAATAAACAAGAGAAGGATCATTAACAATGGTTCAATTATAATATTATTACTCACTTTAGTTTTGGTACTGGTAATAATGAACAGGCAGAAAATAAAACGCGAGAAAGAAAAAGATCAGCTTAAAGCAGAGAAAGAAGCCATTGAAAATGAACTGAAAAATGCCCAAATAGTGCTCGACGATTACGTAAAGAATATGGTCGAAAAGAATGAATTACTGGAGCAATTTAAAGTAGATGTTGAAAATCTTAAGAATCTTAAGTCGAAGGAGATAGACGAAGAACGGGTTGAACACCTGGAGCACTTAAATAAGGTAACTATATTAACTGAAGAAGATTGGAACAGATTTAAAATGCTCTTTGAACAGGTGTACAAAGGCTTCTTCATCCGCCTGAAGGAAAAAATACCTAATCTTACACAAGCAGAAACCCGGTTGATATGTTTAACCAAGTTACAATTAGATACGAAGCAGATGTCAGGAATTTTGGGGGTATCTAATTCTACTATTAAACAATCGCGTTACCGGTTGCGAAAAAAACTCGGATTATCGGAAGAAGGTAGCATAGAGGAGATTGTAAAGTCTATTTAACACTAGGATTTTTATGGTTTCTTTTCCCTTATTACTTTATTTATCTTAACAGGATAGTGGTAAAAAAGTGCCTGAAGCAAAAGAGGTATAAAAAGAACGAAAGTGTTAGGTCGGTATATAAAATAAAGTTGAGTCGCTTTTTATCACTGTTCCTTGAAACTAAAATACCCGTTACTATTCTTACCAGAATGGTAATCAATAAAAAAGATAATACCAACAATGAACTGCTATTCCATTTTAATGCCTTGTCGAAGTGAAACATAAGCGCCTGATGAATGCCTCTTGTTAAGCCGCAACCAATACATAAATGCCCTGTTGCCAGTTCTACCGCACATTTAACAGCATAATTACCTAATAAGGGCAAAACAACGCAATATAAAATGATTGCCGCTAAAATAGCGGCAATCATTTTATTAAAAAGCAGATAGCTCTTTTGCATTATTTTTTATTTAACGAATCCTTAAGGTCGTTCCCGAATTTCTGAAGAGATGTTCCTATTTCCTGCAATTGGGTATAGCGCCAGTAACCGAGACCTGCCGAAGCAAGAGAAATAACCAGGCCTATAATAGCCATAGTTTTTGATGCCTTTGCACTATTGGCCATTACCAATGCAATGGCGCTTAAAATAGCAGCCAGTATACCCGAATACATTGCATAGGCGCCAAGGCAGGGAATAAAAGAAAATAAAATGCTGAGTCCGCCTAATACTACTGAAAGTATGCCCATTACTTTCCAGCCACCCGATGAAGATTTTGTTGTTGTGTTTTCCATGTTTTTTGTTTTTGTTTTTAAAATTTGATTGTTATTAATTTTCGGCGGCAAAACTATTTGCACTACCAACCCTTACCTAATAATTAGGGTAGACAACGTGGTAGACAATCAAAATTTGCATTGAAAATCAGGCACATGTAGCAATATCATCTATAATGTCTTCTTCCGACAGATCTTTTCTCTTATGTATAAAGGAAACGGTATGGCCAAGGTTACTAACCCGTTTAAAGCAGGGTTTGCCTGTTGTATACCTTATTGTATACCGCGAAAATTAGTGAGGCAGTATCAGCTGCTCTAGTTTTGCTTCCTCAATTATTAAAAAGAATAAACAAACAAAAATTTAAGCAAAATGAAAGTAAAACGGTCAGGAATAAGTAACAAAAACAGTATGGTTAAACTACTAAGCATAGTCTTTATAGGAGTCGCTATTTGTTCTAATGCACAAGTGGTTACCACTTTAGCCGGTTCTACAACATCAGGTTCTGCCGATGGAACAGGCACTGCGGCAAGCTTCTATTGGCCAACCGGGGTAGTTACAGATGGCAGCGGTAATTTATTTGTAGCTGACATGTTAAATTATGAAATAAGGAAGGTTGTCATTTCCACAGGAGCCGTTACCACTTTAGCCGGCTCCACTATAGCTGGTTCTGCCGATGGAATAGGCGCTACCGCATACTTCAACTCGCCATACGGACTAGCTACAGATGGTACCGGCAACCTATATGTTGCTGATCAGCATAATAACGAAATACGAAAGATAGTTATTTCAACAGGGGCTGTTAGCACTTTAGCCGGCTCCACTATAGCCGGTTCTGCCGATGGAACAGGCACTGCGGCAAGCTTCAACTGGCCATCGGGAGTAGTTACAGATGGCAAGGGTAACCTATATGTTGCTGACCAGCGCAATAACGAAATACGAAAGATCGTTCTTTCTTCAGGTGTTGTAACCACCTTAGCCGGCTCTGTTACTGCCGGTTCTGCAAATGGCACAGGTACAGCAGCAAGTTTTTCTTATCCAACAGGAATAGTAGCAGATGGCAATGATAATCTATATGTTGCTGATCAGCATAACAACGAAATACGAAAGATCGTTCTTTCCACAGGTGTTGTAACCACCCTAGCCGGATCTACTGCGGCTGGTTCCGCAAATGGAACAGGTACGGCAGCAGGTTTTGCTTATCCAACGGGAGTAACCATAGATAGTAATGGTAATATTTACGTTGCTGATCAGTCCAATACTGAAATACGAAAGATCGTTATTTCCACAGGTGTTGTAACCACTCTGGCTGGTTCCACTACATCTGGTTCTGCAAATGGAACAGGTACTGCCGCGAGTTTCTATTATCCAACAGGGGTAGCTATGGATGGCAGTGGTAACCTATATGTTGCAGATGCCGGTAACGACGAAATACGTCAAATTGTTATTAGTCCAACAGAAGTAAATGAGATTGAGTCAAAAGGCTTAATCTCAATTTATCCTAATCCGGTCAATCAAATACTTAATGTAAAGTTTTCCGAACCAATCTCTGATGCAACATTAAGAATAAGTGATATTACCGGCAGAGAAATTTCAACTGTAAAAGCAGTACAGGCAATAAGTTCTTTGCAAATTGATATATCTTCTCTTTCTGCCGGAATATATTTTGTAAGCGCTACTGGTGCTAAAGGAGATATAATGACCGAAAAATTCATAAAAAAATAACGCAATCATTTTATAATTCATAAAAAATAAATCATGAAACGTTCTTATTATATAACCCTTATTGCATTACTTTTAGTATCCTCTTCATTTGCCCAAAAATCAAAGAAGGGTAGTTCAATTACAATGGTTAACGATAGTATATACCATACAGGAGTCTCAACATACTATTATACAAAAATAGAGGTTGAAAAACTACCTTATAAAGGAGGAATAGAACATTACAATATATTTTACCCGGGCAGTAAAGACACTTTAATGGTTATAATTCGGGTGTATGGCCCTTATTCTGAACAATGCGGGTTACTTTTCCCCGGTATAAAGTACAGATTCAATTCCCCGAACTGGACTCTGGATAAAACACTGAAAATAATGATTGAAAGTGGAGCAATTGTTAATGGGGTTATTAATGTGGATGAGTTAAAGACCACATGCGATAAGAATAATGTAAAGCTTATGACCTACCAGGAATATGATAGTTGGATTAAGCAGGCAACAGAAGCGCAGGCTGCAGAAGACAATGAAACAAAACAAAAAGAAGCCAGCATTACAATAAGAAACAATAGCTCATACACAGCAAACTTAAAAATAACCTACCCTGATGGAACTTCGGCCATCTCTATCCCTGCTAATGGAGTCACCACATTTCAGCAAGGTGATAAAAAGGGGCAAATGTGTGTAGAAGGCAGGCCTGTTTGCATTGATCTGCCGGTAGATTATTTTCATACTGACAAAGGAACAATTTACGTTAAAGCTGATCAGGGTGATTTAAGTAGTAACGATTGGTAAATATTGAATTATGGGTTTGAAAGTCAAATTTTTAAAAAAGCAAGAACATCTATTTAAGAGAGGAGTAATATTCTGCGATCCCTGTTATCTTAAATTTCCATCTGATTCTGAGGATTCCTGGGATGATTTTTGTACCGTATATTTTAAAAACGGACAGGGATTATATGAAATAAATGGGGCTAAACTGTTAGTTATGAATACTGCTAATGGAGACGGATGCTATGATGTTGAAACAAGCCTACGCATAACCGGAGGCAGTACTTGTGGAGTGGATGCAGGTATGTTATGCGTTTTTTCGTTGAAAGACCTTTCAAAAATATCTACGCTTAAAGAACAAGCATTTACCGATCAGGATTGCCTTGGACAGATAGTGAAAGACTTTTCAGGTAAGGTTAAAATAAATGAGAATGATTTTATAGGTGATCATGAATTGCGTTTAATCACATCCTAGTTCAAACAGGCATCAACTAAACATAACATGGTATTGAAAAGGTCGGTATCTATTTTAGCAACCCTGGTTTTAATAATTACAGGAACAATTAAGGGCTACAGCCAAGCTAAAGATACAAAGTCCGCATTAACAAAAGATTCTATAACCAGTTCTAAAGAAGAAAAAATAACGCTTACTAATTTTGAGTCGGTACTAACAAAGAGTCGGCGGCATGGGAGAGATCCGGCCATGCTTACTTTTAAATATGGCAGTAATGGAAAAGAGGAAGAGATAGGAAGCACAGGGCAGAAATTGATGCCATATATACGTAATTGCCCTGTGGCCGTTGCCGAACTTGATTCATTTAAAATGGAAATCCGCAAAGAACGCAGGTTAACAAGAATAACCATAGCATTAATGGCAGGTACACTGGGCTTAACGTTTGTTTATGCAGCTTATGTTCGAACACCACCGTGGGTGCCACTGATTAGTGAAGTGGTATTAGGCTGTGCCAGTTTAATCCCATTAGCGGTATATCACTCACCAATAAATGGATTTGATCAAATAAAAAGAAGTGTGGAAGCTTATAATAAATGGGTTGACCCTTAGTGATTTTATTAGCTCAAGCTAACCAAGGTAATGGTATATATAAATAAAAGAGCAAAACCATGAAAACGCTTATAGTCCTTATTATGTCTTTATTATTCACACACATTGTTTTTGGACAACAGGAACTGCCCGATAGTGGCTTTACCAACAAAGCCGAAGCCAAAAATTTAACTGTTAATGGATTGAAGGAAGGTAAATGGGTTGAATATTTTGTTAATAGCGGTAATGCCAATTACCCATTTTACCAGCTCACCTATTACCATTTAGGTAAACCTTATGGAATTGTAAGAAACTATTACTCTGATGGAATTATCTATTACGAAGTTCCTTACAAAGATGGAAAGAGAAATGGATTGGGAAAAGAATATGATTATAAGGGAGCTGTAGTAAGGGAGGCGCCTTATAAAGATGATAAAGAAAATGGTGTAGAAAGGTATTATCAAAACGGAATTCTGAGAAGGGAAATAATTTATTCGAATGACAGTGCGAAGAGCACTACAATGTATAATCAATACCTGGACGATAGGGATGAACGCAGGTATCCAAGATAGTTATAAGGTTACCTTACTTGCAGATTTGTTGCAGCTTATTGAATAATTAACTTACCTGAACCTTGCAAAGTACCTTCGTTTGTAATAATTCTGTACAAATAAAGTCCAACTGCTTGGTTAACCAGGTTTATTTGTGTTTCGTTGCCTGTTAATATGCTTTTGTATACTATTTCCCCAAGCATATTATATATCTCTATTGACGAATTATTACTTAAAATTAACGATTTGATGGTAAATAACCCATCATTCGGATTCGGATAAAGATCGATTGATCCATCCTTTACAGCCAGTTCATTTACTGCAAGGGTTGCCGGCAAACGAAAGCTAAAGATATCTCCATCATTAGCCGAAACATTTGCTCCACCATTAGTTGCCATACCATATAATACATTACCCGAAAGGATTAAATTGCCTGTAGGGAATGCGCCATTTGTGTCATTAAAATCAAAAATATCAGCATATCCGGTACCATTTGTATACATAGCGAAAATATTGCCCCATTGATATGCCCCACCATAGGCTGCCATACCAAACATAAAATTACCTGAAACAGTTACCGAACCATACGGGCTTTCTCCTGCAGTTCCATTGAAGTCATGCAAGTCGGTATATACTAAACCATTAGTATCAATAGAAAAAATAGCACCATAGTTATTTGCGCCACCGCCAGATGTCATACCATAAAGCATTTTCCCTGAAAGTGTTACCGAGCCCTGGGGTGATGACCCTGTTGCAGTAATAAAGCTGTGTAACACTTTAAAATTAGTACCATCGGTATGCATTGAAAAAATAACACCTGCACTATCCGGTGTACCACCCCGCTCGGTCATTCCATATACTACATTTCCTGAAAGCGCCAGGGTACCCATAGGGCGACTTCCATCGGTACCATTAAAATCATACAAATCAGTATAAGTATCAGTACTTGTATTAAAAGAAAAAATAACACCTGCATTATGCGCCCCTCCAGCTTGCGCCATACCATATAAAATATTGCCCGAAGGAGTTAAATCGCCCAGTGGCCCTTCGCCATTCGTGACATTAAAATCCAATAAGTCTGTGTAAATGCCGGTACCCTGATTATAAGAGAAAATGACTCCATGACTATGTGCTCCAGCATCTTCGGCCATGCCATACCAAATACCACCCGATTGAATCAAGCCTCCCCATGGATGTGCACCTGCAGGGTAGCTTGTATAGCCAAAATCAAACAGGGTCTTTTCTCCGCTGCCATTTGTATCTATTGAAAAAGCACCTCCATAATTTGAAGGACCTCCAAAAAATGTCATACCGTATAATGTACCTCCCGAAAGTGTTAAGGAACCATAGGGATACGAGCCATCTACCCCACTGAAATTGAATAAAACTTTATACTGTGCCTGTATGCCGATTGATAATAGTACTGACGTTGCAATTAACAGGAGTAATTTTTTCATGATTTGTGGTTTTATTATGGTGATGTTTTTTAAACCACTAATATAACTGTATATCATATTCAAACCTAAAATTGAACAGTACATCTTGTATATTTGGCTTCAAATTCATAAATATGAAGATAGCCCTTATAGGATATGGTAAAATGGGTAAGGAAATTGAGAAAATAGCTCTTTCCCAGGGCCATGAGGTTGTATTGAAGATAGATGAATCTTCCCTCGCCGAATTTACTGTTCAGAATCTCAAAAAAGCTGATGTTGCCATTGAATTTACCACCCCCGAAACGGCAGTAAATAACATTTACAAATGTTTTGAAGCAGGCGTACCGGTAGTATGTGGAACGACGGGCTGGCTCAAGCATTTCGATGAGATTACAAAGGCATGTAAGGATATGAAACAGGCTTTCTTTTACGCATCTAATTATAGCATTGGGGTTAACCTGTTCTTCAGGCTGAATGAGTACCTGGCTCAGATGATGAAAGCATATAGCAATTACACTCCTTCTATAGAAGAGATACACCACATCCATAAAAAAGATGCCCCGAGTGGTACAGGAATAACCCTGGCAGAAGGGCTCATTAAAAACCACAAAGGGCCAAAAAAATGGGCCTCGAAAGAAAATGCGGTGTCAGGTGACTTGCCCATCCTCTCGAGACGCATAGGCGAAGTACCCGGAACACATATTATACGCTATACATCGGCCTGCGACGAGATTATGATAAGCCATGAAGCATATAACCGCCAAGGCTTTGCTGAAGGGGCTGTTATAGCTGCTGCCTGGCTGGTTGGCAAGCAGGGTGTATTTGGCATGAACGACTTACTTGGGATAGAACGCTGATAACACAGATCGTTTATGATGAAGACAGGTAAAATCATATTTAATCTTAGCAATCAGTGTCATCTGCGTTCCATCCTTCTACTGAAAAATAACATAATTTAACAGCCGCTATTTTATCTATACCATCTATCTTTGACACTTACCTATTAAGCTATGCTCCATATTCAGCCCGTTATTTATGTAATTATCCTTGCAACTTTTGCCGGGCTTTATAAAATATTTGAAAAAGCCGGTGAAAAAGGCTGGAAGGCTATCGTCCCTATATACAATTACTACGTCTGGCTGAAGATTTTAAAGCGTCCTTGGTGGTGGATATTCATCTTCCTCATTCCCGGCGTTGGTTTTATGATGACCATGGTGGTAAGCGGAATAACGTCGGAATGTTTTGGAAAGAAGAATTCGACTCGTATGATACTTTCAGGTTTTTTCTTCTTTGTCTTCTTGCCACTTATGGGTTTCGGAAAAGATCCTTTCAAACTTCCTGTTGAAGACAAAAAAGAAAAGCCTTCGATACTTTTAGAATGGACCGAAGCTATATCATTTGCTATTATTGCGGCAACCATTATACGTACCTTCTTCTTCGAAGCCTATACCATCCCTACGCCATCTATGGAAAAATCGATGATGGTGGGCGATTATCTTTTTGTGAGCAAAATAAATTACGGAGCCCGCATACCCATGACTCCAATCTCTTTCCCGTTTGTACAAAGCACATTGCCACTCACCAAAAGCACAAACTCATACCTCGATTGGATAGAATATCCTGCCATACGCTTACCGGGCTTTTCGCATGTTAAGCGCCACGATATTGTGGTATTTAACTGGCCCGAAGGAGATACTACCACAGCCAATATTGATAACCCAAGTTATTATGCACTTTGCAGGGAGTTTGGCAGAGACAATGTGATAAATAACCAGCAACTGGGTACCCGTGGTACTCCGGGTAAAGTAATTGCACGCCCAGTCGACAAAGAAGAGAACTACATTAAGCGTTGCATTGGTATGCCCGGCGATACTTTATCTATAAAAGAATCGAGGGTTTACATCAACGGTAAGTTAGATTCTCTGCCTGATGAGTGCGAGTTTAAATATATGATAACCGGCGATGGTGTGCCTGATGTTTACAATGTAAAACCAATTGACCCGACAGATAATACCAAAGGCTACCAGTTCGATATTTCGTACAAAGGGCAGACTGTAATTGATAAAGCATTACTGAATAGGCTTGATATTACCGAACCAATTGAGCCCATTAATGCCGATGGTAACTATGCTTACGGAGATGCTGACCCAAGAACATTCCGTGGGTTTGTACTTACGCTTACACGCAAAAATGCTGATATACTCAAAGGTATCGACGGTATAAAATCAGTATCGCTTTATATACAAGACAGCACCAAGTATTATGATGCTGATGTGTTTCCTTCATCACCTTTCTACAAATGGTATGTCGATCAGTTTGGCCCGCTTTGGGTACCTAAGGAAGGCAGCACTATTAAGCTTGACGCAAGAAACATTGCACAATACCGTAGGGTAATTACTGCATATGAGCATAACACACTCGACATAAGGAATGGTAAAATATTTATTAATGATAAGGAGACCGACAGCTATACCTTTAAAATGAACTATTACTTTATGATGGGTGATAACCGTCACAATTCCGAAGATTCCCGCTTCTGGGGATTTGTGCCCGAAGATCACGTTGTAGGTAAGGCTTCATTTATCTGGATGTCTTTAAAATCAAACGTAGCGTTTAAAGATAAATTCCGCTGGAAACGTTTCTTCACCTTTATTAATTCAGAAGGTATTTCCCGTTCTTACTTATTGCCATTTATATTGGTAATAGTAATTGCAATGGGTTATTCTTACGTTAAGAACAGGAAGAAAGAAACCAAATCGTAAGACTTTCCTTCAGGCAAACTTAAAACAGGCCACAAAAACACTAAAGCACAAAATTCCACGAATTATTTTGTGTGTATTTTTTAGTGTTTTTGCGATTTAGTGGCAGAATTAACTTTCTGAACTATGGTAGACTATAGACGTACACATTTTTACCTGCACCGGTTACCAGGTATAATTGCCCATCGTTATTCATATCGGCAATGCTGAATGTAGTGTTACCATAAAGCGGAAATCCGTTACACAGTTCACCTTTCATATCCCACAGATACACTTTGTTCTTTTCCGCATCTACTGCACCAATCCGCGCTTTGCCATCGCTGTATGTAAATGAAAGCAGGTTATGTTTCAATGAATCTCTCTCGCTAAAATGAAAGAGCTTTGCCTTATCAGTACCATATGCATACATGTCATACTGTGTAAGGAATATCATATCGGTCTTTCCATTACCCTCCAGGTCAACAGGGGCAAAGTCGGGGTTATTGGTATTTTTTGGCAGGTACTGAATCTTTGTCAAATAATCTGTAAGGCTCAACTGGTAAACCATTCCTGTAGAGTCTGATGCAAACAGGTAGGTCTCTGATGCGTCTTTGCCCATCGTAATATTAAAATGCCTGATATGCTCCGGTAGCCTGTTCTTATAATCTGTTCTGTTCTTTCCTTTCCTGTCGAATGCATACACCTTGCCTTTATCATCCACAGCAATAATGTAATCCTTATCCTCGACCTTCACGTATTGTAATGGACATTTCACTTCAGCACTTGTTTCAGGCGCTTTCCAATCGCCTAATGCTTTGCCACCAATATTGTATGCGCGTATCTTATTATCGCCACACGGAATTACAATCCTGTAGTTTCTGTTCTGCTCGTAATCAAACAAAGCAACTGCCGCTGTAGCTTTCGATGGAATATGCACCGGGTAGCTATACAAGTTCTTGCCATTCCTGTCAACAATATAAATATCTTCCTTGGTATTGAACAGGTATTGCGATTTACCATTCTTCATGGCATCAACCCCATACACCTGCCCCATTACTTTCTGCGACATTTCTTTTCTCCACTGTATATGTCCATTGTTGCTTATCAGGTAAACAGTATTGGCTTTATCTTGCGTAAATACAAACTGGCTCTTTGTTTTATAATCAGTCACCCACATTGGCGCCAATGCAAGAGATGTATCTAATGCTGCCTGCCATAAAGCACCTGCTTGTTTTTTGTACTGAGGGTTGCGTTTAAAATAAATATTGGTATAATACATGCCTTGCATATAGTTAAACTGTATGCCAACAGCCTGGAACTTACGCAGGATATCGGTATGTTTCTTTATAGCATCAGCATAAGGCTTGTCCAGGTATTGCTCATACAAGACTGGCGAGAGTGCCACATTATTATAAATATAAATAGCAGATTCATTTTCAATATGCTCTTTAACGAATGATTGATAGTACTCATCTTTTGCAAGCGTATTGCCTCCTTCATATTTATTGATGAATAGCTCTAATGCTTCTGGAGTATTAGCAAATACTATATAATTATTAATATCGGTGTAATAGGTTTTCTCTATTGCTTTAAATGTTCCACCCAACAGACCTGGCAATAGATTATCAAGTCCTATATAATGTATATCGTGGTCCATGTACTGGTAAGTCTCAAAATGTTTTGCTTCCTCACCTTTAATAGTATCAGACATTTCACCCAGGTCCTGTAATGCAACCTTCATATCGTTGGCACCAATTATGGCATAGGTATCATTCATTAGTGTACTATCTGACGGTTCTGTTATCACCAAAGCAATTTCATTATCGAGCCATGCATAGAATTTCTTCTCCACATTAACTCCATATTGTTTTTCAACCTGGCTAACCCATTCATTATGCCTTGCGCTTCTCCTGTGTAACCCCATATATTCACGATAGTCTTTCAGAAAAGCTTTACTGTCAGATATCTCAAAGCAATTCATGAATGAAGTATTGGCAGGGATAATAGTAGGTATCCTTGTTGCCTGTGGCGACTGATGATTGAACAGGCTTAGAAATTCCGCTCCGGTACTATCGGCTTCGGTAAAACCATTCATAATTACTTCATCGGGTGCAACCGAAACATCTAATGCTGACCATTGTGCAAAATCAGGCAAAGTAGATAGATAGGAATGAAACTCTTTATTGGCAAACGGTTCTGCCACATTATAAAAAGCCTGGTAATTGATAAAGAGTTGTGCCATAGGTTGGCCGCTTGATGCATTCAGCACCTTTACAAAATGGCTGTTACTCAATAACGATATACCCGACTCCATCTGCCTGAGTGATTCCTGCACCAATTCAGATTTCAGTGAGCCGACGAAAATACCTTTATTCACAGCATAGTAGAAATCGCTTTTACCGGGTTGTTTAAAACAATATTCAATTATACCATCATACTGGCTTTGAGTGATAGAACCTTTTTGTCCCAGTTTTTCCATGTAGGCATGCAAGCCCTCTTCATCGGTTGCATTAGGTATAGAGCAAACGAAAAGGTAATCGAAATGTTCCATGCCATTTTTATGCGCTGATATAAACACAGGCTGGCTCTCGGCAATAGCATGCACCTTCGGGTCGTCAGCCACCAATGAATCGAGAAACTGAATAGTATGATTCAATTCACTTACCGATTCTGTTTCCAAAAGGTCTTTCCAAATGAGATTGGTTTGTGAAATACCTTTCCACAAAGGATAGTTTTTCCGGCTCTCGAAAATAAATGAGGCATCTATAGGAATTGCAGTAATAGCAGTATTGACTGAGACCTCTGCCTTACGTAGGTGCATGTACTCATACAACACCCCTGCAAGGAGAAAAACAACAGTAATTAAAACAGATAATCTTTTCTTCATACAATTAATGCTGGTGGAAAAGATCCCATTGTAATAATTGAAAACTATGTCGGTGGTGTTCAGAAGCCCCGTGCTTTTCAATGGCCTCTCTATGCGCCTCGGTACCGTAGCCTTTATTCTTTATCCAGTTATAACGAGGATCCTGCTCATGCAACTGTTTCATATAGTCGTCTCTGTATGTTTTGGCAAGCACCGATGCCGCTGCAATGGATGCAAATTTTGCATCGCCTTTTATAATACACTTGTGTGGTATATCTCGATATATCTTGAACCTATTACCGTCTATCAATAACATCTCAGGCTTTTGTTTGAGTTTATCAACTGCCTTATGCATGGCCAGGAACGAAGCATTCAGAATATTTATCTCATCAATTTCTTTACTGTTCACTTCTCCGACAGCAAAAGCAATGGCTTCTTTTTCTATTACTTCACGTAAAGTATAACGGTTGGCCTCAGTCACTTTTTTAGAATCGTTGAGCAATGGATGATAGAAATCTTTGGGCAGAATAACGGCAGCAGCAAACACAGAGCCAGCAAGGCATCCGCGCCCTGCTTCATCGCAGCCTGCTTCTATCAACTTCTCATCCAAATACGCTTTCAACGACATTGCTCCAGTGTTTTTTCAATTGCACTCCAGGTCAGGTTAGCTGTCCTGTCCCATGTAAATACATTTTTTCGCAAGCGTGCTTTTTCCACCAGGTCCTTTCTCACCACTGCATCCTTCAAAACTTTCAGCATTCCCTCCGCAATAGAGTCTACCGAGAAAGGATCTATCAGTAGAGCTGCATCACCCGCTACTTCAGGCATAGATGTAACGTTTGAGGTTATAACAGGCACCTCGCATTGCATAGCTTCTATAATGGGGATTCCAAAGCCCTCGAAGTATGATATGTATGCCATTGCAAATGCTGCGCCTACTACTTTGCATAATTCATTCACTTCAAGCCTGCCGGTAAATATCACATCCTGCTCGTGCTTCATTTGCTCATACACACTCATCATATCGCTGTTCTTGAAGTATGCAGGGCCAACCAGTATCAGCTTTATATCTGAACCGCTGCTCTCTTTCATCTTATCAAATGCCTCCAATAATCTCTTTACATTCTTACGCGGATGCAGGGCGCTTACATAGATAAAGTAGTCTTTGCCGTTGCTGTATTTCTGCTTCACCGCTATTTTCTCTTCTTCACTCAATACTTTGTAAGCCTCGTCAGCGCCATTATATACCACATCTATCTTAGCCGGATTTATCTTGTAATGCTTTATAATATCTTGTTTCGAAAATTCGGAAACGGTAAGTATCTGGCTCGCCTTGGCCATAAACTTCGGGAAGTAATGCTTGTAATACCAGGCAGCCATACGCGGCAGATCTTCGGGATAGTATTCGTAGTTTATATCGTGCATTACCGAAATAGACGGAGTATCAGCGCGCAGACTCAAAAAACCATCGGGTGAATAGAAGAGATCAGGCTTGGCGTGACGCAATACCCTACCCACTGAATATTCAAACCACAAATAAAAAAGAATGGGATGCCTTGCCTGTGGCATTAATGATATGGGTGTGATGTTACTGGAGAAAATAAATTCTTCGTCGTAGGGCCTGTCAAATAAAAACAAAAACTGGTGTTCGGGGTGAGCAACGGTAATGCGTTTTAACACATTATAGGCATGGACCGCAATGCCCTCCATTTTACCTTTAAGCAATAACCTTGTATTTACAGCTATTTTCACCTCTCTAGTTATTTCCTTTTATTATCGGCTCTATAGCTTTCAGTAACGAGTAATTCGACTCAATCAATATTCCCTTTACACCTGCTTTCTTACCTGACAACACATCGCGTTCTTTATCTCCAATAAAAAAAGATTTATTAGGGTCAATATTAAACCGGGCCAGTGCCTTCTCTACCAAAAGTGAATCAGGCTTACGGCAGATGCAGCTGCCAAATTCGGGGTGATGCGGGCAGTAATATATTTCCTTTATTTTAATTCCGTTCTCTTCCAAATAATCGGTAAGTATGGCATGTACCATTTCCACATCAGCAATCGAGAATATACCTTTTGCAATACCGCTTTGGTTAGAAATTACAATCAGCATATAGCCTCTCTCTTGCAAAAGCTTGAGTGCAGCTACCACATCGGGCAATACAACAAAATCTTCAGGGCGGTAAGTGTAATCTTCCCTTTCGCGGTTTAGCACTCCATCACGGTCGAGCAATACAGCCTTGTTCATAATGAATGACCCGTTATTTGATTAATAAAAGCCATAGCGAATGCGGGATGCAGAATAAGGGTAAAAACCACGCCGAATAAGCCACCCCATAAGTGGGCATCGTGACCAATGTTATCGTGCCCATGCTTCGACATGTACCATGAATAGATAAGATAAAGCCCGCCAAACATCCAGGCAGTAAAATTAAAAGGCAGGAACATTAACTGCAACGGAGCCATCGGATCAATAAGTATAAATGAAAATACTATTGCTGAAACTGCCCCCGATGCACCGACCGCAGCGTAGGCGTATGTGTTTTTATGTTTTTCGAATGCCGGAACTGCTGAAACAATAATAGCTCCAACGTATAACAAAACATAATAGAATATCGCCTTCTCATGAAAGAACTCGGGAAATATCTGGCTTTCTAAAATAGTGCCAAAAATATAGAAGGACCACATGTTGAAGAATAAGTGGGGCACATTGGCATGCAAAAAGGCAGATGTGAACACGCGATACCATTCGCCACGATTATGGTGAATATTATAGGGCCTGTACAGGTATTTTTCAAAGAAATTCCGGTCAGAGAATCCCATGAAAGACACAATACAGTTAATGGCTATAATAGTATACGTTACCTTCTCATCCATAGAAACTCAAAATTACTTGTTTTGATATTCAATTATCATGCTATTTTTGAGAACATATTAACGATTTATGAGCAAAGAAATAATAGGAAAATCGACCCTTGTTGACCTGCCAAGACTGGGCTTTTTAGGCATTTCGGCTAAAATAGATACGGGTGCCTATTATTGTTCGCTCCATTGCCACCATATTGAAGTCCGCAATATTGACGGGATAGACAAGCTTTGTTTTATGCTGTTGGACCCCAGCCATCCTGAGTATAAAGACAAGGAAATAAAGTTTAAGCACTACACCAAGAAAACCATTCGCAACTCATTTGGAGATACCGAAGAGCGTTATAGTATACGTACTGCCTTGCGTATACATGGCAGAAGAATTAAGACCTGGGTTACACTCACCGATCGTGGCAGCATGACCTACCCCATGCTTATTGGCAGAAGGTTATTGAAAAATAAATTTTTAGTTGATGTGGCCTGGAACGAAATAAAACACCCTAAGGTTTCTTAGTGCTCTGTTGCTTCGAATAATCGGTTGTTTTTGTAAGCTTACCTTTCTCATCCCAATAGTTCCATACGCCTGCCAATTTACCGTTGTGGTTCTCACCTTCGTACATCTTCTGGCCATTTTCATAATAAACGGTCACTTTGCCATCGGTCTGGCCTTCAGTAAAGTATTCGTCGCTGTTTAATTTGCCATTCTGGTAAAAACTTTGCCACTCTCCTGTGCGTTTGCCATCTTTATAATTGCCTTGCATTTTTACTACTCCATTAGGCCAACGAACAATGTTCATGCCATCTTTCATTTGAGGATTAGCTGCAGCGGCAGGATGTACCGCGCTATCAAAAGGGATTGCCTTCAGTGTGTCTTTTCTTTCTGTTGCGGGGTTATTATCAGCAGGCTTATTAGTTTGCTTACATGCAACAAGTATAAAAGCGCATAAAATAATCAGCAAAGTAGATTTTATTATTCTTTTCATATCAGTTCTTTCTTTCAGTAACAAATTCAATAAGGTTCATAAAAGCGGTCTTGTATTCTGAATCGGGCAATTCATTCAACATCACTTTTGCTCTTTCACGATAGTCAAGCATGGTCTTTTTGGCATATTCAAGCCCACCCTTTTCTTTCACGAAATTAAATATCTCCTCTATTACTTCAGGCTCCTGACTATGGTTCTTTATCTGGTTTATTACCCTCTTTTTCTCTAAATAAGTTGACTTCTGCAAGGCAAAGATCAAAGGCAGACTCATCTTCTTTTCCTTAATATCAGTACCTATTGGCTTACCAATGTCTTGTCCGCTACCGTAATCAAGCAAGTCATCTTTTAACTGAAAGGCCATACCAATTTGCTCGCCCATATCCCACATCTTTTTCACTACATCATCGCTCATGCCTACCGATAATGCTCCGCTGGCGCAACATGCAGCAACCAATGAAGCAGTTTTGCAAGCTATAATTTCATAGTACTCTTCTTCGGTAATATTCAATTTTCGGGTCTTCTCAATTTGCAGAAGTTCACCTTCGCTCATCTTTTGTACAGCGCGAGAAACCTGCTCGAGCAATTGGAATTCTTTATTACCCACAGCCAATAATAAACCACGTGACAGAAGATAATCACCTACCAAAACAGCCACTTTATTTTTCCATAGCGCATTAATAGAGAAGAACCCTCTACGGCGATAAGTCTCATCAACCACATCATCATGCACTAAGGTAGCGGTATGTAAGAGCTCTATAAGCGATGCAGCACGGTAAGTTGAATCGCCCATTTTGCCATGTAGACCCGCAGATAAAAAGACCAGCATAGGGCGCAATTGCTTGCCACGGCGTTTGATAAGGTAATAGGTAATCTTATCGAGCAATGGCACATTGCTCTTCATAGAGTCTTTGAAACGAATCTCAAACTCATCAAGCTGTTTGCCAATTACCGGCCTTATATCGTCAAGCGTTACCATTAAACTTCTATTCCAATTATCAAAATATCATCTACCTGTTCCAGGTTACCCTTCCATTCATTCATTGTGTTGCCCAATACCTCGCATTGATCTTTCATACTCTTATCCTGGCAGGCTAAAACCACATCCTGCAAATGCTGGTATTTGAACTTTTTACCTTTTATGCCACCAAACTGGTCCGCATATCCGTCTGTAAATATATAAATCCTATCGCCTTTCTTAATATCCTCAGTCCGGAGTGTGAATTTAGTCTGTTCATTGACATACTTGCCAACGGGTATTTTATCAGCGTCACAATCCTTCAATTCGCACTTACCATCACGTTTGGTTACTATCCACAGAGGATTATTGGCAGCGGCATATTCCAGTTTCATTTTCTCACGATCGAGGCGGCAAAGGGTCATATCCATGCCATCTTTTACTTCTTCTTTTTTTCCTCCCGGGTTGAGCGAATGTATGATCTCCTCCCTCAATTCATTCAACACAGCATCCGGCGCTTTTATACCTTTTTCTCCTACAATTTTGTTCAACGATGATATGCCTAACATGCTCATAAATGCACCGGGAACTCCATGTCCTGTACAGTCGGCCGCTGTAAATATTACTTCATTGCCAAATTCAATGCACCAGTAAAAATCACCGCTTACAATATCTTTCGGTCGGTAATAAATGAACGAACCGGCGAATAGTTGACCCCATTCCTCGGCGGTAGGCAGCATGGCATGCTGTATGCGGCGGGCATAGTTAATACTATCGGTAATATCTTTATTCTTTTGGTCCACCACCGATTTCTGAAACTCCACTTCTATCTTCTGTTCCGTTATTATCTGCTTCGACTTACGAATACGCAACAAGTTCCTCAATAACAAACCTGTAAGGAAAAGCACTACGATAAATGCCGCCAGAAAAATATTACGTATACCTCTTTCACGACGTTGCTTCTCTTCTGCAATTGCCTGCTGTTTTTCGTTCTCTAATTTTTCTACTTGTTGCTTTTGCTCATATTCATGATCGAGTTCGGCACGTATCAATTTTTTAGCTTCTTCTTTATTTTCAAGCGTATCCCGTGCATCAATGTATATCTTATAAAAATCTAATGCTTTGTCAGCCTGGTGCATTTTGCCATACAATTCACTTAATATTTTCGCCTCATCTCTTACTTGTCTTTCTAACGGAATTTCTTTTGCCAAATCGAATGCTTTTACACCATAGCCTAAAGCCTTTGCATAATCACCGGTGTTTTCGCAAAGCTGCCCCAATCCAGAATAGGTATATTCTTCCCCTTCTTTGTCCCCCATTTCCTGTTGCAACTGTAAGGCCTTATTGTAATATTCTGCGGCCTTATCAAATTGCTTGGTGTGATTATAGAACTCAGCCACATTGGTGTAACATACAGCGGTATTGGCACGATCACCCAATGTTTCCACTTCTTTCATGGCCTGCAGTTCATATCCTTCAGCCTTTTTATAATCACCCGAATTCATGTACACATTACCCATATTACCCAGTAACTGGGCCATATATTCTTTCTTGTTCAGCGAACTGAATATGGCGAGCGACTCGCGGTAATACTTCATGGCATTGGCTGAATCGTTCTTATCATTATAAACGTTACCGAGGTTCACATCTATAACGCCATTTATCTCATCCTGCTTTAAATATTTCGCATTTATCTCCAGTGCCTGGAAATAGGCTTTTGCAGCTGAAGCACTAATGCCTTGTTTAGCATAAATGTTACCCAACAGGTTACACGAACCAATTGCGCTCCGGTATTGTTTTAAAGCTAAAGCCATATCAATTGCATTCTGGTAATAGGTTAAGGCAAGGTCAAAGTCGCCGTTTACCTCGCATACATTACCAAGCGCATTGTTCAATGAATATATATTGGTTGAATCTTTCAGCTTCTGAGCCATGTTCAGTCCCTTGGTGTATATTTCGTTTGCCTCTTTAAACTGCACCATGTCCTTATAAATACCACCTTCTATCTTATACGCCCTTACCAGCGTCTTTGAAGGATCACCTTTTTCAAAATAGGCAATAGCTTGTTTTATATAATACATGGCAGTATCATTCTGCCCCGATCTCCAAAAAACAACAGATGCATTCAACCTGCTCTCGGCTATTTTATTGTCAGATCCTGTTACACGCGCAAGTTGCAATGCCTCCTTTACATTACGGAAAGCATCGGGGAAACTATCAATAGCGCTGTATTCATCAGCTATATTATTAAATATGGTTACCCTTTCGGTATCTGACTTAGCCTTACGGAACTGGGATTTAAGCGTATCTATTTTAGCCTGAGAATGTGCAAGGAATGTAAAAGAAACACCCAGGCAGAGAAGCAGGGTGAAGAAATTCTTTTTTATCAGGGGTTTACTATGAATCATACCTTATACAAATATAACCCTATTCTATTCGTGGGTGTAAATGCGCTTTACTCTGCCCGATAGGCCCGTTAATACTTCATAAGGAATCGTATTCATGGCTTTTGCCATTTGCCTGAGTGCCGCAATATTGTCGAATATAATTACCTCATCGCCTTCATGGGCATCAATACCGCTAATGTCTATCATGCACATATCCATGCACACATCACCAACCACAGGTGCGGGTTTACCGTTCACCCACATTTGTCCTTTGCCATTGCCAAGTTCTCGTCCAAAGCCATCAGCATAACCAATAGCAACCGTTGCAATAACTGAATCTTTCTCTAACAAACCGCGGCAGTTATACCCTACCGTTTCGCCTTTCTTCAAATGATTTATTTGTGAAATGGTTGTCTTAAGCGTACTTACATTTTCTAATTTCTTCTGCTCCTCATCACCCACTCCGACACCATACAAACCAATGCCTAGCCTCACCATATCAAACTGCGCTTCGGGGTAACGAATAATTCCAGCAGAGTTAAGAATGTGTGCCAGTACCGGGTAAGAAAGAGTAGCGGTTATTTTCTTGCTCATTTCTTTAAACCTATCAATCTGTAACAGGGTAAAATCTTTATGTGCATCGGCATCGCTAGCTGAGAGATGCGAAAAAACAGATTGCACTTTTATTTGCGGAGTGCCTGCTAATTCTCTAACCAGTTTCAACATATCCTCAGGTTGGAAACCGAGGCGGTGCATGCCTGTATCGAGCTTTATATGGACTGGCAATGACTCGTTCGATCCGCTTCTCTTCACCGCATCGGCAACCATATTTAACACGCGGAAGCTATATACTTCGGGCTCTAACTGGTAACGTATCATGGTATCAAAACTTCCCGGCTCAGGATTCATAACCATTACAGGTAATGAAATTCCGGCAGTGCGGAGTTCAACACCCTCATCAGCATATGCAACAGCCAGGTAATCGGCTTTGTGATATTGCAACAGGTTTGCAATTTCAAAACTTCCGCTGCCATAAGAGAATGCCTTTACCATGGCCATAATGCGCGTGCCAGGCTTTAACTGCGAACGGAAATAATTAAGATTATGAACGAGTGAATTAAGATTTATCTGCAATACCGTTTCATGCGCTTTCTGCTGTAATGATCTACTTATTTTTTCAAAACCAAAACTGCGGGCACCTTTAACTAATATAGTTTCATCACGGAAAGTAAACTCATGCAGGTGTGAAAGAAAATCATTGGTGTCACTGAAAAAGTGCTTCTCTAATTCAAATGCACCCGCATATTTAGAAATGGTTTCACCAATACCTATAAGGCGGGAAGGCTTACGTGCATTTATTATTCCGGCTACTTTCCTGTAAACTTCCTGCTCATCTCCGCCTTGTATAATATCAGACAGGATGAGGGTTTTGCTTTCATGCTGCCTTTGCTGGTTCAGAAAATCGAGTGCAACAGAAAGCGAATTGATATCGGAATTATAAACGTCATTTATAATGCTGCAATTATTTATTCCTTCAATCATTTCCATGCGCATGGCCACAGGCTGCAAATGGTTCATGCGCTTGGCTATCACACTGTTCTCATAGCCTGCCAACAACATATAGACCCAACAGTTTATGGCATTCTCAATCGACGCTTCGTCGGTAAATGGAATACTAATGGCAATGTGCTGGCCTTTATAAGTGGCATTAAGCTGGGTGCCATTACGTATTACAATTTCATCTATCTTAAATTCAGTATCTACCTTCCTGGACCAGCGGAACATACTGACCTTAGCCAATGATTTATCCTGTTTTATCTCTTCATCAATCTCTTTATAATCGCAGCAATAAATAAGGGTATCAACATTCTTGAACAACTTTAACTTCTCACGAATCTTCTGACGGCTATCAGAAAAGTTCTGGCTATGTGCCTCACCAATATTGGTAAACATACCTATAGTAGGCTGAATTATATTTTGCAGGTTTTCCATTTCTCCCGGTTGCGAAATACCTGCTTCAAAAATCCCCAATTGATGTGTTTCATCTATTTGCCACACCGAAAGCGGTACACCCACTTGTGAATTATAACTCCGAGGACTACGAACGATCATTTTATCGGTCGTTAATAATTGGTAGAGCCATTCTTTTACAATTGTCTTACCATTACTACCCGTAATTGCCAGCACAGGTATTTTAAAATGCCCCCGGTGCCAGGTAGCAATACTTTGTAATGCTTTTAAAGTATCAGGCACCACAATAAATGAAGCATCTTTTTGAGCTTTTATATCGTATCCTTCTTCTACTAAAAACAGCTTTACTCCACGTTGGGATAACTCAGGAATATACTTATGTCCATCGTTCTTGGCAGTTTTAAGCGCCACAAACAAAGTGCCTTCAGGTTGTACAAGACTGCGGCTGTCAATAAGCAATCTTTCGACCTTATTATTGCCATTCCCGGAAGACTTAGTGCCTAATGCTTCAGCTATCTCTGAAAAAGTATATGCCATTTTCTGAAAATCAGTCCAAATTTATCAATAAGGCTGAGATTGAGGTCGAGGTTAAGGTTTCTAAGTAGTACATTTGTATGAAATTAATACAAATAGAACACGGATGAAACGGATACTACGGATAAATACTGATAAAATCAGTGACTATATGCCAAATCAGTGTCATCTGTGTTCCATTAAATAGATCGCCTTTGATAGCCAAACTGAAAGACCGCATAAGCCTTGCCTCGCACCTATCCCCATCAAAAGGGTGGAATGCAGGTAAAGTGTTCTTCAGTTATCAATTATCGAGGATGACAGGCAATGCCATGCACAGGGGAATGCCCTTTAGCGCATCTATAGAACCTACCACATCATGCAACCTTCGCTGTCCCGAATGCCCCAGCGGTAAAAGGGAGTTCACCCGCAATACAGGTATGCTTAAAGAGGACTTTTTTAAGGACCTGATAGACGAGTTAGCTCCTCATTTGGCTTATCTAACTTTTTATTTCCAGGGAGAGCCTTATTTGAACCCGCGATTTTTAGACATGGTAAAGTATGCATCTGACAAAAGGATCTATACCGCCACATCAACCAATGCCCACTATTTAACTCCTGAAAATGCAAAACGGACAGTAGAATCCGGATTAGATAGATTAATTATTTCAATAGACGGGACCACACAGGAAACATACTCATCTTACCGCATTGGCGGCTCATTAGAAAAGGTGATTGAAGGAGCGAAGAATATTGTTGCGTGGAAAAAGAAGTTGAATTCAAGGACACCATATACAATCTTCCAGTTTCTGGTGGTAAAGCAAAACGAACACCAGATAGAAGAAGTAAAAGCACTTGGTAAAGAGTTGGGTATTGATGAGGTGAAATTAAAGACTGTGCAGGTATATGATTATGCCAATGGCAGTCCACTTATTCCCGAACAGAAAAAATATGCGCGCTATAAAAAGAACGGTTCGGGCCAGTATGAAATAAAGAATGAACTACTGAATCATTGCTGGCGTTCGTGGCATTCGTGCGTATTTACCTGGGATGGGAATGTGGTTCCCTGCTGCTTTGATAAAGATGCCAAACACCCTATGGGAAATGTAAAAGAACAATCATTCAAAGAATTGTGGAGCGGAGAAAAGTACAATAACTTCAGGCAGGCTTTATTACGTTCACGTGCCGAAATAGATATTTGCCAGAACTGCACTGAAGGAACTAAGGTCTGGGGCTAAAAGCCCAATTTTGAATTTTAAATGGTGGAACAACTGGCCACTATTCACTAAGTCCTAATCACTACCTTATCACTTGCACAAAACCATCGTGGTCGGTTTCTTTAGTGCCGCATACTGATTTAATGATGTAATAATAGACACCATCCGATACCATTACACCGCTCATATCCTTTCCATCCCATGGGGCAAAAGGAGTATCTGAAGTATATTCAAGCAAGCCCCAACGATCATATATCTCAATATGATAACTATTATACCCATAAGCCTTTATCAGGAAATTATCGTTCTGCCCGTCGTTGTTGGGCGTAAATACGTTGGGCACAAAATAAGTTGCACATTCTATATCAACTGTAACTGTGTCAAAGTTCAAACAGCCATTTACATCGGTACCTATTACCGTGTAAGTTGTATTCTCCCCAGGATTAACTGTAACGCTTGAACAATTACAGTTCACACTATTTGACGGCTGCCATGCGTACGTCACATCACCTGAGGCATTCAGGTTCGCCGTTCCTCCATAGGCAATAGTAGTATCGCAGCACACTTTAATTCCTGCACCCGGAATAACATTTACAGTATAATACGCCGTATCAGTACAACCTTGTTTAACAACAACATAATAGGTGCTGTCTTTATTCACGGGTATTATTATTGAACTGGTGGTAGCGCCTGTGCTCCAAACATAATTACCCGCTTTACTTATTGCAGTGAGTGTATCATTTGTTCCTGAACAGGATGTTGTTCTGCCTTTAATTGTCACTGTAGGTGTCGGCAACATATTCACTTTAAAAGTATCGGTAATAGTACACAGGTTATTTGCAACTGAAACTGTATAAGTAGTATTTACATTAGGGTTAACGCCTGCCGATTGCGCGGTCTGAACAGGGTTGGTACTCCATGAATAACTGGTAATATTTGTTCCTGTAGCAGTAAGCGAATCAACTGATCCGGGGCAGATTGAACGGGTTCCGCTGACTGAAACGGTTGGCGGAGATGTTATAATTATTACCTGCCCAATCGAATCAACGCAAATACCTTTAGCACTTTTAGCGATCAGCGATACCGTGTAGGTACCCACACTTGCATACGTATGCGTCGGGCTGGTTAGGTTACTGGTATTTGATCCGCCTGAAGCAGGGTCACCAAAATTCCATGAATAGGTTAACGCGCCTGAAGAAGTATTGTTGAAATTAGTAACCTGGCCCACACAGCCGCCTGTAACTTTAAACGAAGCCATGGCCGAGAGCACACTTACAGTAATTGAATCGGTAACAAAGCAAGAGCCGTGAGATACTGTTATACTATATTTTGTGGTTGCAGATGGTAAAACGGTAACCGAATCGAGAGTAACTGTTGGTATAGTGCTCCAGGAGTAAAGTACAATATTTGTTCCTGTAGCCTTAAGTGTTGTACTATCGCCACTGCATATAGAATCCTTTCCGGTTATACTTACGGTTGGAATAATTGGAGTTATATCAACTGCATGCCTGAAGGTATCTACGCAGGAATTGATGCTGTTAGTTGCTGCAAGTGTCACCTTATACTTACCACCCTTTGCATATGTATGAGAAGGATTTACCAATGTGCTTACATTAGCAGCCCCTGAGGATGGCTCACCAAAATTCCACGAATAGGCCACAGCACCTTTACTTGCATTGGTAAAAAAAGTGGGCAGCCCGAGACAGCCACCTGTTGCATTGAAGGCCGCAATAGGCGTACTATCAACCTGTATCTTTAACACGGTATCTACCCCACAACCTCCGCTCATTTGATATAAGCGCACAAAGTATACTCCCTCATTATTATAGGTCCAGGTAGGATTAGTAGCCGAATCCTGGAATGTACCCTGGTTATAAAAATCCCAGTAAAACTTTCCACTTATGGGGTTTGATGTATTGGTAAAAGAAGTTGGCTGGCCAACACAAACACTATCTGCTGTAAAGCTTGGATGAAGCGTAACCGGTGTAGCTTTTGTAATTGTAATATAAAGCGTATCAGCACAACTCGCTCCGGTAAAAGGGGTAACTATTACAGAATATATTCCTGCACTGTCAACCAGTATACTTTGCGTTGTATCAGTTTTGCTGGTAATACCATCCGGCGGGCCCGACCATTTGTATTGGGTAAAGCCTGACGGAGCCGTAAGTGTAACACTGCCCTGCTTGCAAATAGCTGCCGATGAAGTAATAATACCAAGCGGTGCACACGATGCATCAACATAAGCATATCCAAAATGGCCTCCTTTACCACAATCGCCTGTTTCAAATACAACGGTAACACATGTACCTATATATTTTTTGAGGGGCACACTTACAGTGGTCCAGTTTTTATAATAAACCGAATCAGCTGAAGGAGCGTAATAAATAGAATGAAAACCCGATAAGCTTCCGCTTGAAACCACCGTATATTCACCACAATGCGGAATGGTATCTCCATTTTGGTCGAGCACTGCAGCTATAAAAAAGGGTTGCTGGAAATAAGTATGCGCCTGTGGGTTTTCGAGTAGCACTGCATATTGGTAGGTAAAATTATCGTTCTGGGCAGTCACGTAGAATGTTTTTGAGAGTATAGCTGCACCATAATTAACTTCGGTACTGTCGCCCAGCATTACTGAATAACTGCCACCAAACGGAGATACTTCCGGCATTGATGAAACCAGTGCATCACTTTGCGGCCCATGGGTAATTACAACCTGGTAATCGGGCCTTGGGTTATAATTTATGGTCGGGTTATAAAATCCATTGGTTGAAGTTAATGTGTCGTTTGCAGCTAAGGTAACAGCGCCAACCGGTCCCCCGGTAAGATGGGTAATATCGAAAAAATTATTGCCTCCCTGGTTATTATTGTAAGCATAATAGGCGTTCCAGCCATTCAATGTACCTTGCTCAAAACCAATATTAGTACAGCCTGTAGAATCGCAAAGGCTTTGTACACCATGAAAAGGATGTTTAAATTCATTAACCGAAGAAGGGAACTCTTTTTTTACCTGCTCAAACTGCCTGTATAAACCCAGTATTATCTTCTCTTCCGCCTGCATCCTTTTTTCAGCCTTAGCCATATCAGGCTTGCCCTTACTCGTTTCAAACAAAAACCGGCCTCTTTCCGCATCTAGTTTATTTTCATAAAATCGTTGAAAAACCAGGAAGTCGAAACTGTTAGCACCCACTGTTTCGCGGCACTTTTCTATTCCTTTAAGCCAATATGCGTAAACCTTCTCAAAGTCTTCACTCTCTCCTCCGTGGTTCTGAGAAAACACCGTAGCACTGTTTAAAGCAAACAACACAACCAGGGTTCTGGTTAAAATTGCTCTAATTCTTTGCATTCACTGGTAATTTGAATACCAAAGATATTACATAATACATTATTTTTTTAATCCTATTTTATAAAGTTACCAGCAGCAAAACATGAAAAAAGGCCGGAAACTGAGTTCCCGGCCTTTTACTTATAAAGTTTTAACTAAACTTATTTGTTATCTATAACCTGTACAAATCCGTGCTTATCATAGTTTTTGCTACCGCAGGTTGATTTGATGATGTAGTAATAAACACCTGATGAAACCAGAGTTCCTGATTTATCCTTACCATCCCATGATTGACTAGGATCGCTCGATTTGTAAACCGAAACGCCCCAACGGTTAAATATCTCTATATTAAAGTTAGGCTCTCCGCTTGCACCTTTTATATAGAATATATTGTCATTCAGAGTGGTTGGACCAACTGTAAGGCCGGGTGTAAACACGTTAGGTACAGTAAAGTCTTCGCAAGCTATATCTACTGTTACAGTACCCTGGCTTGTACATCCATTAGAACCTACAGCAACAACGGTATAGGTAGTATTTTCGGTTGGTTGCGCAGTAGTTGATGCAGCGCCTGAATTACCAAGATTGCCCGAAGGTTCCCATTTCCATGATACACCACCCACTACTCCTATTACAGCAGTACCACCTAAATCAATAGTTGTATCACCATAGGTTTTAATTGAAGGGCCCTGGTTAACTGTAACCATCGTACTATCTCTTGTAGAACATCCATTTACAACAACTACCCATGCATCTGTATTCGTAGTAGGGTTAATTGTTATAGAACTTCCGGTTGCTCCATTAAACCATTTATACGAACCACCACCGGTTGCTGTAATGGTAAGCGAATCACCACTACATACAGAGGCTGTAGGTTGCATAACTACTATAGGGCCTGGTTTTATTCTAACAGTATCATATGCATATGCCACACAATTTCCATCAGCAGCAGTAACTGTATAAACAGTTTGCGCGGTTGGAGATACTGTAATAACATTATTAGTACCTAAACCGGCAGACCATAAGTAACCCGGCGCACCCACACTTGAAGATGCTGTAAGTGTAGTTGCATCGCCGGCACATATTAAGTTATTACTTGAATTAATAACCGGTATGGGCTTAGGTTCAACAAACACAATAGTTTTTAAAGTATCAGTAGCACATTTTGATTTTAATACCACATAATAAGGAATAGAACCTGTACTAAATGGTGCAATGGTTGTGGTATCATATGTCGATCCGTTACTCCACAAATAGGTTAAACCGGTACTTGTACTATTAGCTTTCATTGTTAACTCACTTCCCGGGCAAAGGCTATCTCTTGATAAAGTAACATTACCTGTTATACTACCACTTAAAACTACAACTTGCTTGGTAGTAGTTGCAACACAGCCACTATCACTATACGAACCTATAAGGGTATAGGTAGTTGTAGTTGTAGGAGTTGCTGTTACACTTGCACCGGTTGATGAGCTTAAGCTTCCGGAAGGTGTCCAGACATAGGTTGAAGCACCTATTGCCGACATAGAAGCACTGGTTCCCAGGCAAACAGTATCAGGTGTTGCAGTTATTATCGGGCTTGGTTTAGGCCTTATAATTACAGTAAATGTTGCAGACTGGGCGCACCTACCATTGGCTTCAGTAACCGTATAGGTAGTTTGTACAGTAGGGCTAACGCTAATGACATTTGAATTACTGCCTGTGCTCCATAAATAACCCGGGCTGCCTGCTGTAAAATTAGCTGTAAGCACCGTAGCACCGCCCTTACATATAGTATCCTTACCACTTATAGAAGCATTAGGCACCGGTTCAACAAAAACAGTTGTAGTTACCGTAGTTGTAGCCACACATTTTGAACTTGCCACTACATTATATGTATAAGTACCTGCAGGTGACGGGCCAATATTAACAGCACTTGTTGTTGCTCCTGTACTCCACACATATGATGCGGCTCCACTTGCTGTCATAGTAAGTGTATCGCCTGGGCATAAACTATCTCTCGACAGCGTAATTTTAGGTGCTATGCTTCCACTACCAAATACGGTGACAGTCACGCTATCTTTCGATGAACATCCTGAAGAAGTACCTGTTACAACATATTTAGTAGTAACAGTTGGTGTGCCTGTTACAAATGAACCTGTAGATGCACTTAGGCTGGAACTTGGAGACCAAGTATATGAAGCTGCTCCGGAGGCACCGAGTGCTGTGCTACTACCCGAACAAATAGTATCGGGGGTTGCATCAAGACTGAGTGTTGGAGATGGTAATGCTTTTACTACTACTGTTGTATCTCCGGTACATCCACCCTTAGTACCTGAAACTGTATAGGTGGTGGTTACGGTTGGCGAAACATTAACAGTTTTACCTGTTAAGTTACCTGGCTGCCATACATAAGCACCTGCACCAGATGCAGTAAGTGTAGTGCTTGAACCCTGGCACACGGAATCAGTTCCGGCAACAATTATTTTAGGAGCTGCAACTATAGTGATAGTTTTTGATACTGAATCCTTACAATGCCCGTTACCCGCAACCAATGAAACTGTATATGTACCACTGGTAGGGTAAGTATACGTTGGACTAACTGCAGATGAAGTGCTGCCATTACCAAAATACCACGAATATGAATTTGCCCCTGTTGAAGTATTATTAAATGTTACCGCTTGTCCCACACATGTATTCTTTACTGTAAACGATGCAGCCGGTATACTATCTACTTTTATTTTAATAATTGTGTCCATTCCGCAACCATTATGCACCTCATTAAGCTGCACACTATATACTCCGGGCGCACTGAATGTCCATGTCGGGCTTGTCGTTGAGTCATTTATTGTACCATTATTATAAAAGTCCCAGTAAAAAGACGTACCCACTCCCGCTCCCGGGTTTGAAGTATTTGTAAACTGAGTTGCTATACCAACACATACTGTATCTGCAGTAAAACTTGGAATTGGAGGAGGGCCGGGAACTTTCTTAATAGTAATGGAAAGAGTATCGGCACATGATTTTCCTGTAACAGGCACTATAATTACTTTATATGTACCGGCACTATCAACTTTAATAGTTGCAGTAGTATCTGTACCAACAATTCCATTAGTAGGGCCGCTCCATATATATTGAGTACCACCCGGAGGAGCGGTAAGGGTTATATACTTTTGGCCGCAAATTGCAGGAGAAGATGTGGTTATACCATAACCGCTACAGGTTGCCGATACATAAGCATATCCACAGTGAGCACCTGGAGAACAGTCAGCGCATGTAAATTGTATGGTAACACATTGGCCAATATAAGACGTTAGATCTGTAAAAACTGTTTGCCAGTTTTTATAATAAATATAATCGCCACCTCCTGCATAAAAAACGGAGTCAAATCCTTTAAGCTTTGCATTGTCAGAGGCAACAGTATAGTTCTGGCATTTTGATATTGTATCTCCTTTAGCATCAAGTACAACTGCATTAAAAAACGGATCATACGGAAATCCGTGTGGAGGGCTTGGATTTTCGAGAAACACTGCATATTCATAGGTGAGGTTTACGTTTGCAGGTGTTACCATAAATGTTTGGTTAAGGATACCAGCCTTTGCACCATTTGCCGTGCTGTCGCCAATACGTGCAGAGTATTTGGTGCCACCAAAAGGATAGATTTTTGAAATAGCAGGCGCAATAGGATCATTACCTGCGGTTTGTATCGAAACCTGGTAATCTGTTGAAGATGTACCACCTGAATTAGCAGCACCTGTTACACTGCCGCAAGGGCCACCGCCCGGTTGAATTTGAATAACATGCCCTGTGCCAAAACCGGGGTTACCGCTTTGGTTAATACCCCAATAAGCATTCCAGCTACTAAGGGTACCATTTGAAAAATCAATATTTGTACAACCCGGATTACAGGTAGCAAGCGCCTTAGGTTGTTTGGTGTTTAAAGAATATTCAGAAACTGATGAAGGAAAATCTTTCTTTACTTTCTCAAATTCGTGGTATAAATAAATATCCTGCGATTCAACAAAAGCCATATACCCTTTAATGTTGGCTTCAGTAACCTTTCCGTTCTTGATCTTATTAAAGAATTGCTCTCTGGCTGATTCTATCTTATCATGATAGAATCCAATAAAGTCGTTAAAATCTAAATTGCTTAAGCCAAGCTTTTGTTGCAGGTCAGCTTTCTCGGTCCACCAGTTAGAATATAAGTTCTCCAGTTCTTCACCATTAGGAGCAGTTTGTGCATACAGTGTTCCGCCACCCAACATAAAAAAAGCAACAAGAGCCTTTAAAGAAAGTTTAAATATTCTTTTCTTCATAATCAGTAAATGTTAATAAAATAAAAATAACAGTTGGCAAATGTATTCATTTTAGGTTATAAAACAAATACATGTCTCTATTTCAGTCATTTAGCTCATTATGAGGCCATTTCGGCAAAATAATGATGAAACAGGGCAATTGTTTCAATACCTTTTAAATAATTGAAAATTCCGTAATGTTCGTTTGGAGAATGTATGTTATCAGAATTCAATCCAAAACCGAATAATACTGAATCGAGGCCGAGCTCTTTTTTAAATAAAGCAACAATTGGTATGCTGCCTCCGCCACGGGTCGGTATCGGTTTTTTTCCAAAGGTATCTTGCATAGCCTTGCTGGCTGCATTATAACCGGCCGATTTTGTGTTCAATAATAACGGATCACCACCATGGAAAGGAATAACCTTAACCTTTACGGTTGAAGGAGCTATTTTTTGAAAGTGCTTGGTAAATAAAGCCATTGCCTTATCGGGGCTTTGGTTTGGAACCAAACGCATTGATATTTTGGCATAGGCCTTGGATGCAATTACAGTTTTAGAACCTTCGCCGGTATAGCCTCCCCAAATTCCGTTTACATCTAATGTAGGGCGGATAGAAGCACGCTCTGAAGTTGTATATCCCTTCTCGCCTACAACATCCTTAATATCTAAGTCTTTTTTATACTCTTTCAGGCTGAAAGGCGCTTTAGCCAGTTCTTTACGGTCCTTATCAGAAACCTTTATAACATCTTTATAAAAACCGGGTATGGTAATGCGGCCATCCTTATCCTTCAGTGAACTTATCATATCACACAGAATATTGATAGGGTTTGGCACTGCTCCACCATAAACACCTGAGTGCAGATCGCGGTTTGGGCCGGTAACTTCTACCTGAACATAACTAAGTCCTCTTAACCCAACCGAGATAGATGGAATATCGTTTGCTATTATATCAGTATCAGAAATAAGAATAATATCGGCTTCTAATTTCTTTTTATTCTTCTTCACAAAATCGCCCAGGTTCTCAGAACCTACTTCTTCTTCACCTTCAATTAAAAACTTAACATTACACGGAAGGTTCTTTTTTTTCATCATCAATTCAAATGCTTTCACATGCATATACATCTGGCCCTTATCATCGCAGGCGCCACGGGCATATATCTTACCATCCTTTATAACTGGCTTGAACGGAGGCGAGGTCCACAGGTCAATAGGGTCTGGTGGTTGCACATCGTAATGTCCGTATACCAAAACTGTCGGTAGTTTCTTATCTATTATCTTTTCTCCGTATACTATCGGGTGGCCCTTGGTTGGCAACACCTCAGCCTTATCAGCTCCGGCAGTGAGTAATGATTTCTTCACCCATTCTGCTGTGCGGGCAACATCACCTTTATAAGCAGGGTCGGCACTTACCGATGGAATAGATAACAACTCTATCAGTTCATCGATAAAGCGTTGTTTATTTGCGTCTACGTATTCCTTAATTTCTTTCATATAAATTTGTTTGTTTGGTACATTTCAAAAAGTGTTTACAAATATGCGATTTCTATTGTATACCCCATACATTATTTCATAACTTTGTTGCTTATGGCTTTTAAGGTGGGCAATGTGCGGAAAGCAATAATACTAGTATCGGTTTTGGCAGGCATAATTCCTTTGCATGCCCAATTAGTTGTCGATACTAATTACAGCCCCCAGTACCTGGTACATAATGTGCTTTTAAGCAATAATATTATAGCCTACAATATAAAATATACCGGCGCCTCGCATGCCATGGGCTATTTTGACGGCACTAAATCAAATATTGGTATTAATAACGGTATTTTAATGACTACTGGTAGTGTTGAAGTGGCGGCAGGGCCATACATCTCATCGAGCATTGGAGTTAATAATCACTTGCCGGGTGACTCAGCCTTATCTGTCCTTTGTAACGACTCAACATTCGATGCCTGCATACTTGAATTTGACTTTATACCCTATGCTGATACCGTTAGCTTTGATTTTGCTTTTGGTTCACAAGAGTACCCCACATTTACCTGCTGCCCCGAAAATGACGTATTCGCATTTTTTATAAGCGGTCCTGGTATAGCCGGTGCAAAAAACATGGCAGTGGTGCCGGGTACTACAACACTTATCTCTATCAGCTCAATAAATGGCAACTGGACCTGTGCAACCAGCGGCCGGTGTGTAGGAACATGTTGCAGCAGTAATGGCCAGTATTATATTGATAATGGAACCGGAACAACGGTTGGTTATGGTGGCTTTACCAAGATTATGAAAGCTCTGGGACAAGTGCAATGCGGCCAGGTTTACCATATTAGAATTGCTATTGCAGACGGTAATGATCACCTTTTTGATTCAGGGGTATTCCTTTCCGGCCACAGTTTCCGCGGAGGAACCATTCCCAGAAATATAGTTGCTGTACCTCTTGATTCTGTTTGCCCCAATGATAAAGTAACTGTCTATTTTCCCGATACCAATGTGCATGATACACTAAACTGGTCATTTAGTGGAGCTAATATTGAATCGGGTAGCGGAAACGGGCCTTATGTAATAGACTGGGGCACTTCAGGGCCAAAAATGGTAGGGGTAGTTGTTAAAGGCCCTTGCATGTACGATCGTGATTCGGTAGTCATTAATGTAGGTGCCTGCGATGTACAGGTACCTAACATATTTACCCCGGGCACTAACGACCTTAATTCGACTTTCTTTATTTACAACCTCGATAAATATCCCAATGCCAACCTGCAAATTTTTAACCGCTGGGGTTCCACCATATATTATTCAACTAATTACCAGAACAACTGGACAGGCGATAAGGAATCAGATGGGACCTACTATTACATTCTCACACTCGAAAATGGAGTGATAAAAAAAGGTTTTGTTACCATTGTGAGAAAATAATTAATACAAAAGATAAGTTCATTTACTAGATTTGCGGAGCTCGAAAAACTTACCGTATGAAAAAACATTTACTTTTTATACCACTTTTTGTTATTACTTCTTCACTACATGCACTTGCACAGGATGACATTGCGATGCAGACTGCCGAAGGCGCTATGATAGCGCAGAACTATACATCGGCAGAAAATAATTTCTCCAAATACATTTCATCTGTAAGCAGTAAATTACCGGCATACCTGCAGCAGGTTGCTGTTTATGATACATCAAGCGCTTTCCAGCGTAACTTTAAGTTTCCTAACTTCTCTTATGAACATAAATGGGCATTGGCGTATTGCGAAAGAGGCATATGCCGCCTCGACCAGGGGAAGAAAGACAGCGCTTTTAATGATTTTACAGCAGCAGTTAAAATTGACCCTACATATGCCGAAGCATACTATCAATCGGCTGCACTTTTAAAAGAAAAGGGAGAAAAGATAAAATCGTGCATATATACTGCAAAAGCTTTGAGCTTTAACGATACCATGAAAAGGGCCAAAGATCTTTCAAATCTTAATTTCTGCTGGATGTGCGCTGCTGAAGATTTTAAAGCAGGCAAGATACATGTTGAACTGAAAGAGTATAAAGAAGCTTTGGCAAGTTTGAATTTGGCCGTTATGTTATGTCACGATTCGGCAAGTTATTATGCATACAGGGGAGCGGCATTTGATGGACTTGGAAAGTCTGATTCAGCACTTATGGATTATTCATCGGCACTCAAACTCGACTCATCAAGCTACGAAGCTTATTACCACAGGGCACTGGCATATGAGGGAAAACAAAAGTATACCGAAGCCTTTAACGACCTTACGAAGGTAATAAGCATGAGTCCAAGATTTGTAGATGCTTACAGGCACCGTGCTGAAGATTGCGAGAATATGGAAAAAGAAGCATCGGCACAATATGACTACCAGCAAATACTCCGTTTAAAACCAAATGATGGCGAATCATATTATAAGATAGCATTGTTCAGGCAAAAATCAGGACAAGAAGCCTGCGACTACTTCCAGAAGGCAGCTGACAATGGTATTGATGATGCACAGCCTTATGCCGATGACTGCAAAAAAGCAGCTGCAAAGCAAAATCATTCAATGAGGTAAGCAACCGGCTTACTTGCCTTGTATATGTTTCTTTATCTTATTTAACTTGAGCAAGGCATCGATAGGGCTCAGGTTATCTATATCGGTATTCTGAATCTCTTCGCGTATTTGTTCCAGCAATGGGTCATTCAACTGAAAAAAGCTTAACTGGAAATCATCTTTCTTTTCCGCTTTTGACATATCATTGAGCAGTGCAGGGCTATGGGTATTCTCTAATTGCTTTAATACTTCTTCGGCACGTTGCACAACCTTGACCGGCATACCTGCCATGCGCGCCACATGTATACCAAAACTATGTTCGCTGCCACCCTGTGCAAGCTTACGCAGGAATATTACTTTGTTACCTACCTCTTTTACTGATACATTGAAATTCTTAACCCGCTTGTATAGAGCGGCCATTTCATTCAACTCGTGGTAGTGGGTTGCAAAAAGTGTCTTTGCTTTTCCGGCAGCATGTTCATGTAAATATTCTACTATGGCCCATGCAATAGAAATACCATCGTAGGTACTTGTTCCACGGCCTATTTCATCTAAAAGTATTAAGCTGCGGTCAGATATATTATTTAAAATACTGGCAGTCTCATTCATCTCCACCATAAAGGTAGATTCGCCTGAAGAAATATTATCAGATGCACCAACGCGGGTAAATACCTTATCTACAATTCCCAGCTCAGCGTGCTGAGCGGGCACAAAACAGCCCGTCTGTGCCATTATTACGATCAGTGCAACCTGCCTTAGTAATGCCGATTTACCCGACATATTCGGACCGGTAATAACCATTATTTGCTGGGTAGCATCATCTAAAAACACATCATTCGAAACGTAACTTTCACCCGGCGGCAACTGTTGTTCAATAACGGGGTGGCGGCCGCTTTTTATTTCAATAGTGTTATCGTCCTTTATATGCGGCCGAACATAATTATTACGCTTGGCAACTTTAGCGAATGATATCAGGCAATCGAGGCGGGCGATGAGCGTTGCATTAAGCTGTACGGGCATAACGTAATCAGTCAGCGCCAATACAAGCTCAGTATATAATTTCTCTTCCAGCTGCAAGATCTTTTCTTCTGCACCTAATATCTTTTCTTCGTACTGCTTCAGTTCTTCGGTAACGTAACGCTCACAATTAGCAAGGGTTTGCTTACGAATCCATTCAGGCGGAACTTTATCTTTATGCGTATTGGTAACTTCTAAATAATAGCCAAACACATTATTAAAGCCCACTTTAAGTGATGGTATCCCCGTTTTTTGAACTTCGCGCTGTTGCATTTGTACCAGGTAATCTTTACCCGTAAAAGCAATTGCCCGCAGTTCATCGAGTTCTGCATTTACTCCTTTTGCAATTACATTTCCTTTGTTCACTAATGCAGGTGGCTCGGGCATAATCTCTGCCTCTATACGTGCTGACATAGTTTTACAGGGATTGAACTGCTCCGCTATTTTATTCAAGTGCACATCTCCACTATCGCCACATTCCTGCTGAATAATTTCAATGGCATGCAATGCATTCTTTAACTGCACTACCTCTCGTGGTGATATACGTGCCACAGCAACCTTAGAGATAATGCGCTCCAGGTCACCTATCATTTTTATATGCTGTTCGGTCTTCTCAAAAAACTTTTCGTTGTTCAGTAAAAACTGCACAATATCGAGGCGCTCCTCTATCAGTGCTTTTTCCTTTAAAGGGAAAGATATCCACCTGCGCAAAAGGCGTGAACCCATGGGTGAAGATGTTTTATCCATCACATCCATCAGCGATTTTCCTTTATCATGCAAAGGCTGAACTAATTCCAAATTACGAATGGTGAATTCATCTAACCACACAAAATGATCGCGCTCAATGCGGGCAATTTTATTTATATGCTGAACCTTGTCGTGCTGGGTATCTGCCAGGTAATGGAACACGGCACCGGCAGCTATTACTGCCTCTTTCATACCTTCCACGCCAAAACCTTTTAATGAAAGGGTACCAAAGTGCTTGAGCAAAGTTTCGCGCCCATAGTCTTCCGTAAATATCCAGCTCTCCAATGGGTAGTTATAGAATTTATCGCCCCATATTTCGCTATATTCTTTCTTCTTATCCTTTGGGAAAAGTACTTCCGTTGGCTGGAAGCTCTGCAATAATTTCTCTACATAATCCCTGTCGCCTTCAGCCACTAAAAACTCCCCGGTAGAAACATCCAGGAAAGCTACACCTGCCTGTTTGCCCTGCCAGTACACACTCGCCAAAAAATTATTGGCATTGTGCTGCAATACTTTATCGTTATATGAAACACCGGGAGTAACCAGTTCGGTTATTCCGCGTTTCACAATGGTCTTGGTCATTTTTGGGTCCTCCAACTGATCGCAAATGGCAACGCGGTGCCCAGCACGGACCAGTTTAGGGAGGTAACTATCTAAGGAATGGTATGGAAAGCCTGCCAGTTCGGTATTGCCATTATTACCCAAGGACTTGCGTGTAAGCACAATACCTAAAATGGCCGAGGCCTTAACAGCGTCTTCGCCGAAAGTTTCGTAAAAATCGCCTACGCGAAACAGCAGTAAAGCATCAGGGTATTTCGCCTTAATGCCTTGGTATTGCTTCATAAGCGGGGTGTCGCCAGCCTCTTTTACTACAGTTTTTGCCATGTTCTAACTAAGGTCATAAAAATACAAACATTCGGCTAAATGTGCCATGCTTTTCTTCAAATAAAAACAACTGCCCGAAATTGCTTATTTTTGTATAAGATTTCACTACATAAAAGACTATGAAACAACTCGAATTATATCAAAAAGAATTTGCAACGCACTTTGCTGCACCTGAGCTTAAAGTGGCATTAGAAAAATCATTGGCACTCGTTCGCGAACATAAACGTATTTTTTTCCTGGGTAATGGCGGTTCAAACTCCATTTGCTCGCACATGATGGAAGACTATATGAAGATGGGCCGCAAGCACACCATGTCGTTTACCGATGCGGCTATGATAACCTGTTATGCCAACGACTACGGCTGGGAAAAAGCTATGGAAGAATGGATCATTGCCCAGTTCATGCCGGGCGACTTGTTGATTGCCATTAGCAGCTCAGGTGAATCGAAGAACATATTGAATGCCGTGAAAAAGGCAAAAGAAATGAAGGGGAAAGTGATAACATTCAGCGGCTTTAACAAAGAGAACTCTTTGGCTAAGCTCGGTGATGTAAATATTGTTGTTCCTTCGGCCACACGCAGCTATGGCATGGTAGAGAACTTCCATTCAACCCTGCTCCATATTATCTTAGACGAGTTGCAGGGATTATAAGAATGCAGCCGAGGATAAGCATTATTACGCCAAGCTTTAACCAGGGCCGCTACCTCGGGGAAAATATTCTTTCTGTTGCCAACCAGGGCTATGCCAATACCGAACACATTGTTATTGACGGTGGTAGCACCGACGATACCAAACAGGTACTTGAAAAGCATAAAGATAAACTTGCTTACTCAGTAAGTGAGCGCGACAATGGCCAGAGTGATGCCGTAAATAAAGGCTTTGCCAAAGCAACCGGCGATATAATTGGCTGGCTGAACAGCGATGATTATTATTCACCCGGTGCACTGAATGCAGTGGCAAAAGCATTTGTTGACCCCTCGGTAAATGTGGTTTGCGGGTATAGTATACTGTTCGATGAAAAAAGCAATGAACAAAAAGGATTCCCAACTGTTACAAAAACAAGAGGGCTCAATTTTCAACTACGCTTCGCCGATATTAACCAACCCGCTACATTCTTCAGAAGAAGCATAATGGCTGAGTTTATGCCATTGAATACAACTCTGCATTATTTGATGGACCGTGAACTCTGGACAAAATATATTCAGCAGTATGGTGTAAAGGGTGTTGTAACTATTGATGCTACACTGGTGCATTTCCGTTACCATGCTGACTCAAAATCAGAGAGCAAGGAAGCTGAATTCGATAACGAATATGCAACGATGTTACACTGGTTTGCCTTACAGAACAAGCTGACTGATGTAGCAGAATTACTTAAATCGCATTATTCTTTGGTAAAGGGATATACGTACTCATTCAACAAGAATCCCGATAAAGAAAATACGCTGAATATGATCCGTTATTTCTTCCTAAAAAAAGGCGGATTAGTATTCACCAAAGAGCAATTTGATTATGCGAAGAAGGGCTTTAAGGTATTTGACATAAAACACTACAAACCATTGCCGGAAGAAAAAAATGCACTCAAACGAATGGAGTCTATTGTAAGCTCTGTCAACTGGACACACTTTAGAGTGAAAAGAAAAATCGATTCTAATGGCTGAGAAGAAATTGCATATAGCCATTATATCTACCTGGTATCCTACACCAGGAGATACCAGCGGTGTATTTGTCCGTGACCAGGCTGATGCATTAATTGATGCAGGCAACAAGGTTTCTATCTTTATGTTTGAATACATAAGCCCTATAGTCTGGCTGAGAAAGAAGCTGAGAAATGAGCCACTAAATAACTGGATACCGGGAAAGAACATCATTCCTTTAGCATATGATTTTGTGAACTTCTTCCCTACCCGCTTCTCATCTAACGCAAATGAGGCGCAGAAAAAAGCGTTTCTCAATTATATTGAAAAAAGTTTCGCTGCATATATCCATAAAAATGGTAAACCGGATGTCATTCATCATCACGGTGTGGCCGATTACTGCTATGTAACAGCGTTCATCAGCAAAAAATTTGGCATACCTTATGTTATTACCGAACACTCTATGTTCCTAGATAAGGTAGATCATTTCAATTCATACGAAACAGAAGAAGAAAGACTGGAAATGATTAAAGGTGCAGCAGCGCGAATGGCTGTCGGTAAATTTTATGCTGAGCATAACGCAAAGCTTTTCAATGCACCATTCAGTGTTATGCCCAACATGATAAACAACGATTTTGCAAATATTCCTTTACCTGCTTTTCCTAAAAATACAAACCCATTTTGCTTTTTAAACATTGGTCAGCTTACCCGCAGGAAGCGCCAGGATATACTTATACAAGCCTTTGCTGAAGCATTTAAAGACAACAAACAGGTGCAGCTGAACATTGCGGGTAACGGAGAATTGGAGGAAGAACTAACAGAGTTAGTTACATCGCTCGGTATGCAAGAGCAGATTCATTTGCTGGGATATAAAGAACGAAAAAGTATAATTGAACTGCTCGACAAATCAAATGTGGTAGTGATCTCTTCAGAAAAAGAAAGTTTTTCCATGGCTGCAGCAGAAGCCTTATTCAGGGGAAACCCTGTATTAACAACCCTTTGCAAAGGCCCCGAGGATTTCATTGATTCCAGTAACGGGCTCACTTGCCAAATAAATGATGTTATTGACATGAAGGAAAAACTGCTGACCATCTACAGCAAATATTCTTCATTCAGTCCTGCCCAATTATCAAAAGATGCACAGAGCAAATACTCCGAACAGGTAATTACAGCTAAGCTCGAAGACGTTTACCGTAAAGTTATTTCTTCTTCTCCTCTTGCAGGAATGGGTAACGGTAATCGGTAGGAGGAACAAAATTCTCTTTTATACTGCGAGGAGAAACCCAACGCAACAAATTGATCATTGAACCTGCTTTATCGTTAGTACCCGATTTACGTGCACCACCAAAAGGTTGTTGTCCAACTACTGCACCGGTAGGCTTATCGTTTATATAGAAGTTACCTGCCGCATGTGTAAGTTTCTTAGTTGCCAGCATTACCGCATCACGGTCGTTGGCAATAATAGCGCCAGTTAATGCATAGCCTGAGGTCTTGTCTACTATATCTAATGTTTGAGAGAATCTTCTGTCATCATATACATACACCGTCAGCACCGGGCCAAATATTTCTTCGCACATGGTGGTGTAATATGGGTCAGTAGTTTGTATAACCGTAGGCTGAATAAAATACCCTTTCGATTTATCGAACTTGCCACCTGCAACAATGGTTGCATTCTTGTCTTTCTTAGCGTTGGTGATATAATCAGCGATCTTATCGAACGATTTTTCATCAATGACTGCATTGATGAAATTCGAGAAATCCTCCACATCGCCCATTTTGAATGATGCAAGGTCTTCAAGCAAATATTTCTTTACATCCTTCCATAACGATGCCGGTATATAAGCCCTTGAAGCAGCAGAACACTTCTGGCCCTGGTATTCAAAAGCGCCGCGTGCCATAGCTACAGCAACCACTTTAGGGTCGGCTGATGCGTGTGCCACAATAAAATCTTTTCCACCTGTTTCCCCAACAAGGCGAGGGTATGTTTTATACTTATCGATATTGCTTGCAACGGTTTTCCATATTCCGTTGAACACATCAGTAGAACCTGTAAAATGTATTCCTGCAAAGTCGCGGTGAGAGAAAATTACATCTCCCGCTTCAGGGCCCGAAACATAAACCAGGTTAATTACTCCCGGAGGCAAGCCAGCCTTTTCATATATCTCCATGATCATATTGGCAGCATAAATCTGGGTGTTCGATGGTTTCCATACAACAGTATTACCCATCAAAGCAGGCGCCGATGGCAGATTACCTGCAATAGATGTGAAGTTGAAGGGAGTCAGTGCAAAAACAAATCCTTCCAGCGGACGGTGTTCGGTACGGTTCCAGGTCATAGCCGGAGATTCGGGTTGCTGGTGATATATCTCGGTCATGAACTGCACATTGAAACGGAAAAAGTCAACCAATTCGCAAACTGCATCTATCTCAGCCTGGAAAACATTCTTCGACTGGCCAATCATGGTAGCAGCATTCATAGCTGCACGGTATGGACCCGCCATAAGGTCGGCAGCACGTAAAAAGATAGCAGCGCGTTGTTCCCATGGCATATTGGCCCAGCTATCTTTAGCTTTCATAGCGGCTTCAATAGCTTTCTTAACATGCGAAGCATTTCCTTTATGGTAATGGCCTACAATATGTTTGTGGTTATGCGGAGGGCTGATAGCAACCGTTTTGCCGGTGCGTATTTCCTTTCCGCCGATATGCATAGGTATATCTTTCTTCTCCTTCATAAACTGGCGGAGGGTCTCTTTCAACTCCTCTCTTTCAGCAGATCCGGGAACATAAGATTTTATGGGTTCGTTTTTTGCTTGTGGTACTTTGTAGAATGCATTAGACATAAAACAATAGTTTTAATTTGTTTGAGAAAATAAAAGTACAAATTTATGATTTCATTGACTACAAAGCCCATTATTATGGAAAATGAAATTAAATTTGAGAAATGAAAAAACTAATATTCCTATTTGTCATATGCATCATTTTCTCCTGTAATAATCCTGATTCTAAAAGCAACATTATAGGGCGGTGGGCTATTCCTCCTGACAATCATAGTGTAGATACAATCGAATTTATGGCGAATAATAAATATAATTGGAAGACTACTCTTGGAAGCTATTATAAAACCAGGCTACATTTTCATTTTCTTGATGTTTTCTATGTACTAGGAAGTAATACTGACCACGGCTTATGGAAAATAAAAAAAGATTCATTAGTAATATATACTCATCATACTATAACTGGGGATAGTACAAACAAAGTATACTTGGATTCGATATCTTATAAATACATAATAAATGGCAATAAAATGATTTTAACCAGAAAGGATGGATTTAGCGGAGAATGGAAAAAAGTAAAATAATATCCAATTCTTCAAACTAAGGCACTACAGGAAAATGCTACTTTTGAAAACCAACGGCGCAGTAATGAAAATATTCCTTAAAAAGTTCCTGTTATTTTTCTCCTTTTTGCTGTTTTCATACGTCGTTTTTCTCTGCATTTTCTCTATCAGGCTGTTCAACAATAAGATACCCAATATCAGCAACCTCACCAATAATTTCTTTTTGCGGGGTGCCCGGTCATTAGATACCACTAAAAACATCGATATACTTTTTGTAGGCTCATCGCGCTGCAACCATTCATTCGACCCGAGGGTATTTGATTCATCTGGCATAATAACAGCCAACTTGTCGGCATACAGCTTGCGCCCCTTCAATATCTATTACATGATCAAGAACCGCCAAAAGGATATTTCAAACAAATATGTGGTATTGGAAACCTCTTTCGACCTGTTCAACGAGCATAACATAAACGAAGCTGCACAGGTAATTATATCGAACGAAGAATTCAGTAAAACGCTATTTGAAATGGCCCTGCGTACTAAAGATTATGAAACCATCAACTCGACCATAGCGCTTTATTTTTACCGGATGTTCCATCCTTTAAAGGATGAAAAAACATACCAGCAAGCTAACGACCCTCCAGGATTTACAGCATCACCTACCGATAAAAATGCAGGGAAAGAAGCTGATGCTGCCGGTACTCGTGAAGAACTGGTAAGCCACAAGGCATTTGAATACATGCAGAAGTCTATTGACCTTGTGAAACAAAATAACTCTACCGTAATATTTATTCAACCACCTGTGGTTATGGAATACCGCACCAAGGCAACGAATTACCATCGGCTCTGTTATTCTATCGACTCACTCGCCAAACTGAATAACATACCCTATATCAATTACAACGATTCTGCTAACTATATGCGTATTGGTTTAGATGTGAATGAAGATTTTAATGATGTCAACCATTTATCGGGCAGTGGCGCTGATAAATTCAGCAAAGTGGTTTTAGCAGATATGAGAAGATTGGGGATAATTAAAAAATAAGTATGTTATTTAATTCGTTTACGTTTTTAGCTTTTTTCATACTTGTTACAGGTATATATTTTGTTATACCAAGCAAACTCCGTATGCTGTTTTTATTGGCAGCCAGTTGCTTCTTTTACATGTTCTTTGTGCCTATTTATATAGTAATACTGGCCGGTACTATTGTGGTCGATTATTTTGCCGGCATATTTATAGAGAATTCTGAAGGAAAGAAAAAGAAGTGGTTCTTAATTGCAAGTTTGGTGACCAACATAGGAGTATTGGCTGTTTTTAAATACTATAACTTCTTTTTAGATAATGCTTATTTCCTGTTCCATGGGCCTGGCTATACAGGGCATATACCCTACTTGTCCATTTTACTTCCTATAGGTCTATCATTCCACACCTTCCAGGCCATGAGCTATACCATAGAGGTATACCGAGGAAACCAAAAAGCTGAAAGACAGTTTGATGTTTACGCTTTGTATATTATGTTCTACCCTCAATTGGTTGCAGGGCCAATTGAAAGGCCACAGAATATTTTATGGCAACTGAAAAAAGAATTTCATTTCGATTATAATATGGTGGTTAGCGGTTTGAGGCTGATGCTATGGGGCGCATTTAAAAAGATAGTTATTGCCGATAGGTTGGCCCCGCACGTAAATGATGTATACAATAACTTACCTAAGTATTCCGGGCCATCGCTTATCCTTGCCACGGTGTTCTTTTCAATACAGATCTACTGCGATTTCTCCGGGTATTCTGACATTGCCATAGGAGCAGCAAGGGTAATGGGTATTGACCTGATGAAGAATTTCGACAGGCCATATAGTTCCAAGAGCATATCGGAATACTGGACACGCTGGCACATATCATTAACCACATGGTTCAGGGATTATATTTTTTATCCTTTATCTATGTCCTTGAGTAAGAATAGAGGGCACGGAGCGTTGAAATTATACATCAACCTCTTCATTGTGTTTTTAATAAGCGGCTTGTGGCATGGCGCCAACTGGACCTTTGTTATATGGGGAGCATTGCATGGCTTTTACCTGGTGTTTGCCATCGTTACCAAAAACATCCGAGATGAAATCAATACTATTGTAGGGCTAAATAAATTCACCAAGCTGCGCGACTTCCTGGCACAGGTCACCACATTTGCATTAGTATCGTTTGCTTTAATATTCTTCCGGGCTAAGAATTTCCACGATGCATTTTATGTCATCACGCACCTCTTCCGTTATAATGGCTTAGTAGGTATTGGCAGCATGCATGTGCTTGACTTTTTTATTGTAGTTAGCAGCGTAATTATATTAGAAATTGTGCAATACATACATGCTAAAAACAACATTGTAGCATCGTTAACAAAACGCCCGCTAATGTTAAGGTGGACGGTTTACGCAGCCGTTGCAATGGCTATTATTTTCTTCGGAAACTTCGGAAACGAGAAGTTTATTTACTTCCAGTTTTAAAGAAATCCCAAACTCGTTTTACATCTTATTGTTTCTGTTGCTTGAATATCTTCTCAAGCAACTCCTTATTCTTGGTGTATTTGTATAGAGTCTCATCCTTCAAAACGGACCCAAGTAATAACTCATTAACATCTTTTTCTTTCGCACCTTCCTTATTGAGGCATAAAAGATGAGATAAAAGGATGTCATAATATTTATCAATATAATAGCTCTTATAGCTTTCCGGCCCTTTCTTCTCATCAATAACCATTATAAAGTCAGGGAAGTTCAGGTCGGTAAACTGAAAATATTTAAGTCCGTTGAATTTCGGATATTTCTTAATTAAGTCGTATGCCTTACTTGTATTAGGCGGCCTCACAATGTTCATATAACCCCATATTTCACTACCACAACCGCTCATGCATTCCAGGAAAAATATACCCGATTCAGTTTCATTAGCAAGCTTATAGTCTTTTAGTTTAAAATCGACTTTTGAATAATCGAATGGTTTATTTTTATTGCCAACCGCAGTAAATAAGGTATAATAATACCTGTCCACCATCTCATTCCTCGGAATGTTGGCCGCAATTAAACTGTCTACTAATTTATTATTATCACCATGATTTTCGCGTCGCATATTCTCAGAAACTGCACATACAATAAAAATGTACTTCAACGACTGGCTATCAGGAAGGGTAAGGTATTGCTGTTTTAAAAGGTCATTATCCTTCACGATTGTCTGTGAAATGAAATTGACCGCCAACTTAAGATCTGCAGGCACATCAGCTTGTAAGTTCTTCACGAAATCCTTTGGTGGATCATTTACAAACATGAAGTCTTTATATGCCTTACCGAGTTCAATTATTTTTTTGCTTTCGGAAGCCTGCCCAAAACAAAAAACCGTAATACACAGGCCTACCAATACCCCAATTATCTTCTTCATGTTTTTTCTTTAAAATTGACTTATGAATAAGCCATAAGCCAGTGGTTAACTATATTTATCCAAAATAGGAGACTTTATCTTCTCTTTTGGATAAATATAGTTAAAGGCGAATTACCCAGGCCCATTTTATTGAACATATGGGTGAATGAAGTTCTGATAACGCCCAATCCATAAGTAGTACTGCGGCTGAAGTTAATAGATGAAGCCTCTTCAAAGTATTTAGTAGGGCAGGTAATTTCTCCTATTTGAAAGCCTGCGTAAAATATCTGCGAAAGCATTTGGTTGTCGAACACAAAATCATCGGAGCATGCCTCATAAGGTATAGTTTCAAGCACCTCGCGAGAGAATGCTCTGTAACCGGTATGATATTCAGATAATTTCTGTCGAATAAGAATATTTTGCCCCAGTGTAAGGCAGCGGTTAAAAATGTATTTATACATGGGCATTCCACCTAACAGGGCGCCTTTGCCCAATATGCGTGAGCCCAAAACAACGGGGTAAAGATCTTGTGCAATAATATTGGCCATAGCCGGTATAAGCTTAGGCGTATATTGATAGTCGGGGTGTAGCATTATTACAATATCAGCTCCAATCTCTAATGCTTTATTATAACAAGTCTTCTGATTACCTCCGTAGCCTTTATTCTTTTCGTGCTTAATAATGTGTTTTATGCCCAGTCGCTGTCCCTCTTCCACAGTCCTGTCGGGGCTTGCATCATCCACCAATACCACATCATCTACAATGTCGAATGGTATCTCTTTGTAGGTTTGCTCAAGCGTTTTTTCAGCTTTATAAGCGGGCAATACAACTACTATTTTCTTGTTATTTATCATATAGAGGTATTAGACAAAGGTAAAAAATCATTTATTCTGCGAAATACAAAATTTTTGCCTCTAACCTGCGTTTTTGGTTTTTAGGGTATCTTTACACCGTATGAAAGTGCTATACAGATATATGCTTAAGTCGTTTATCGGGCCATTGGCCTTGACTTTTGCTATTGCCATATTTGTATTGCTCATGCAATTTGTATGGATTTACATTGATGACCTGGTAGGAAAAGGTCTTTCGACCTACATTATTGTGAAACTAATGGCATTGGTTGCCTGCACGCTTGTACCTATGGCTTTACCGCTAGCCATACTGCTGTCATCTATCATGACCTTTGGTAACCTTGCCGAGAATAATGAACTGGCCTGCATGAAAGCAGCGGGTATGTCATTGCCTAAAATAATGGCACCACTTATTGTTCTGATATTTCTCATTTCATTGGGCGCATTTTATTTTGCCAATAATGTTTTGCCATGGGTGAACCTGAAAAAAGACTCTCTGCTCTATGACGTGCGAACTGCCAAGCCAGCCTTAACTATTCAGCAGGAGGTTTTCTATAATGGTATTGATGGGTATAGTATCCGTGTACAAAAGAAGGACCCTGACCAGGAAACCATACATGATGTGTTGATATATGACCATTCGGACCCTGAGAATGCCCACCCCGAAGGCGGCAATAATAAAGTGATAATTGCCAAATGGGGTAAAATGAAAATGTCGGCTGACCAGCGTTACCTTATTTTAGACCTCTTTGATGGCAATGCCTACGAAGAGATGATAGATAATGCCCAGTACAGGATGACGCATCCTATGACATCGAATAAGTTTGAAAAGCAAACCGTATATATGGACCTTTCTAATTTCAGGTTCAGCCGTACCAACCAGGATCTTTTCAAAAGCAATTACGAAATGCTGAACATTAAACAGCTGAGATCTACGGCTGATTCTATGAAAGTATTTCTCGTTAAAAGCCAGGAAAAGTTCTATAGTGATCTTACCCGCTCGTACTTTGACAAATCGAGGCTTGAAGGACATACACTGAAAGATGCCCATACACTAAGCGCAGTGGGAAAAGCCAATATAGTTGATGAAGCAATTGTCAATGTACGCAATGCGCGTGATTTTGTGAGAGGCAATAGCGAAACCCAGCACACTACAACCATTGATATTTTGAAACGCCTGATAGAGATACAACGTAAATTCACTTTTGCCTGTGCATGCTTTATTTTATTCTTTATAGGTGCTCCATTCGGTGCCATTATTAAAAAGGGCGGCCTGGGTATGCCTGTTGTGGTGTCGGCACTCTTCTTTATTTCCTTTTATATTATTTCTATTATCGGAATAAAATCGGCGCAGGAAGGAGTTATGTCGGTGGCTGTAGGTTTATGGATGCCTGCATCAATACTTGCTCCCATAGGTGCTTTCTTTACCTATAAAGCATCGATGGATTCTACATTATTCGAAAGCAGTTTTTATATATCCTTCTTCAACCGCTTAACGGCTAAAAAAGCAAGCTGATCATTGCTGGCCAAACAGGCTGAACAATAAAAGAACAAACACGATAAGGGTTATAACCACATAGGTTCTATCTTTTTCAACCATAAAAGAACCTATAGAGAAAGCTACTCTGATTACAGGTATAGCAATAAGCACTATCAGGCCAAATTCAATAAGTCCCCTGCCATTCATGGTTGTGAGTGATGAGATAATACCGGGTACACTTGTAAATTGTTCAGGCTGCCCTACAAACTTGCTATACTGAGGAATTTCGGAACCGTATTTTATAAGAAACGTAACGCAGCCAATAATTACAATGGTAGAAGCGAGCACAATGCCATAGCGCATCAGCCTGCTAATGATAAGCTCCATATCAGGGTCGCCCCATTTTAGCTTCAGCTTCCTTTCGCTCATCCGAATTTATGGGTAATGCCATTATATATCATTTCAATGGCCAATGCAAAAATGATAACCGCAAAAATATAACGCAACGATTTTACCTTTACTTTAACCATATACCTGGCACCAATAATAGAGCCCGCCAATGCACCCAACATAACAGACATAGAAATGGCAGGGTCGATATAACCACGATGCAAATAAATGCCCGCACTTGCAGCAGCGGTGACGCCAATCATAAAATTACTGGTTGCAGTAGATACTTTAAATGGAATCTTCATCACCTTATCCATGGCCAAAACCTTTACTGCACCTGAACCAATACCCAGTAACCCCGACAGCAAACCTGCCAAAGACATAAGTGAAAAGCCTCCCATAATGTTATACACTTTATAGTGCGTGGGACCGTTTACAGAAGGATAGGTACCATTCATTTTCAACTTTGCAGCCAGCTTGCTCACTTTAAAATCAGCCGGGAACCGCGGTTCGGTGAGTGCTGAGAAAGAAGAATAGATAAGCATACAACCGAATATGATAGCAATGGTTGTAGGAGAAAGATCTTTGGCGACAAAGGCACCCACTATGGCGCCCAGTGTAGTAGCTATTTCCAAAAACATAGCAATGCGAATGTTTGAATAGCCCTCCTTTACAAAAGCTGAAGCCGCACCGGTAGAAGTTGCAATAACCGCAATAAGCGATGCACCGATAGCATAATGTATATCTACCTTAAATACAAGCGTTAATAAAGGCACAATAACCACCCCGCCGCCAAGGCCCGATAAGGCGCCCAGAAGGCCGGCGCTTAAAGCTCCTGCAAAAAGTAAAAAGGTAAATTCGAGATAATCTGTCATTTCAGGCTACAAACATAAAAACATTTCAAGTGGTAAAATTCTTCCGGCAGGTTAAAAAACTAATTATTTTAGCGTTTCATTCAAATATGCTCCATGTCGTCATCGAATAATCTTATTGGCCGCGTTTTCAATATCATGGTAATTGTGGCTGCCCTTGGTTACTTTGTCGACATATATGACCTGGTATTGTTTAATATAGTACGTGTACCTAGTCTTAAAGCGCTTGGGTATAGTGGCGAAGACCTTTTAACACAAGGTAAGTATTTAATGAACATGCAAATGCTTGGCATGGTTAGTGGTGGAATATTATGGGGCATACTGGGCGATAAAAAAGGAAGGTTATCAGTGCTCTTCTTCACCATTTTAATTTATTCGCTGGCTAACATTGCTAATGCCTACGTAACAAATATTAACCAGTATGCCTTTATGCGCTTTATTGCCGGCTTCGGCCTTGCAGGCGAACTGGGAGTTGGTATTACACTGGTATCGGAAGTAATGACCACCAAAAACCGTGGCTATGGCACAACTATGGTGGGAGCAATTGGAATAATGGGGGCTGTATTAGGCTATGCAATAACTGCCAGCTTCAACTGGAAAATGGCTTACATAATGGGCGGTGTGCTTGGTCTGCTGCTGCTTGTATTGCGTATTTACGTTGTAGAATCAGGCATGTTTAAAAAAGTGCAGGAAGAAAAAATATCGAAGGGAAATTTCTTCATGCTCTTCACTAACAGAAAAAGATTTCTCAAATACCTCTATTGTATTTTACTTGGAATACCGGTGTGGTACATTATAGGTTACCTCATAGCCTACTCCGATGATTTTTCAGATAAAGTATTGCATATTAAAGGCACCATTATTGCAGGGCAGTCGGTAATGATACATTATATAGGCGCATCAATAGGTAGTTTGCTGTGGGGCCTTATTGGCCAGTGGCTTCAATCGCGAAAGAAATCGTTGTGGATGGCTTTTACCGTACTCATTATTTTTACCGCTGCATACTTCTGCTCGTTCGGCCAAACGCCTTTTATTTTTTACACCATCATTTTCTTTTTGGGTATTGCGCAGGGCTATTGGATAATTTTTGTAACCGTTTCATCAGAACAATTTGGCACCAACTTACGTGCAACAGTTACTACAACGGTACCTAACTTTGTAAGGGGTTCGGTTATAGGTGTTAATGCACTTATCACCTTTTTAATTCCCAGCTATGGAAAATGGAACGCTGCCCTGTTCACGGGTATCTTATGTATTTCGCTGGCACTATTTTCGCTCTACAAGCTTAAGGAGACCTATGGCAAGGACCTTGATTATATGGAGAAGTAGTAAATAGTAGTGAGTATAGGGTATTAAGAATTGAGACAGGGGTAGCTTGTTTACCCCAACCCCTAAAGGGGCTTTAATACACGGAAGCTCTTTTGCCCCCTTTAGGGGGTTGGGGTTTAAGTGATGTTGGGTCACTTAGCATTTTTTAACAAATACCATATTGGCTTACAATTATCTTTGCAGCCTTACCCCATTCTAGTGTTCATGAAAAAGACAATTGCATTTATAAAGAGATACAAAGCATTCATTATTTTATTTTTCATTGCAATTATAGTTGCACAATGCAGTACAACCAAATCAACCACAAAAAAAGTTGATCCCTTTTTACCGCAACAAACTGATGTTACTTTTGCCCAGGCACATTGGCAGGGAACTACCTATGCACAACTGCAACAAGGGTATAGTATTTATTCTACCAAGTGTAACGACTGCCACGATATGAAGAATATACAAGATTATAGCCTTACTGAGTGGCCCGGCTGGATGCAGAAAATGGGCAGAAAAGCCAAGCTTGATTCTACACAATATAACCTGGTATACAGGTATGTAATGACCCGCCGTGAGGCTTTAGCCTCGGTATCAAAGTAATAGCTTTACCTCTTTTGTTGGGGATAATTATTCTTTTATATTTGTGTAACCCTAAAATATTTTACTCCATGAAAAAACTTACTATACTCACTACCGCACTACTCTTTTCAGCCATTTCATGGGGACAAAAAATACAAGTACACGAACAAATGGAAGACATTGGCGGTGGTAAAAACAACGCCCTTGTTGTTACCATTTATGGCGCCGATGAAAGTGATGTGGAAAAGGCATGGAAATCGATGATGAAAGATTATGGTGCAAAAGTAACATCGGAAAAAGGCGGAATAATGAAAGGCTCAAATGCCATAATTAAAGAAATGGGCGATAAGCCTATTGACCTGTATGCACGTTTCGACACCAAGAAAGAAGAAATTGAACTGGTGGTTGCATTTGACCTGGGTGGTGCATACTTATCTTCTTCAGCACATGCCGATAAGTATAAGATAGCCGAAAAGATAATGCACGACTTTGGAGTTAAAATGACCGCTGAAGCAATTACTGAAAAACAAAAAGCTCAGCAAAAAGCGTTGGATAAATTGAACAGCCAGCAGAAAGATCTTGAAAAAGAAAACAAGAACCTGAACAGCGATATTGATGACTACCAGAACAAAATTAAAAAGGCGCAGGATGCCATTGTAAAGAACAAGGACGAGCAAGCCAAAAAGCAAACTGAAATAAGCAACCAGCAGAAGGTGGTTGAAGATCTTGACAAAAAGGCGAAAGAGGTAAAATAAAATGTCCCATCCTACCCTTCCCTATGGGAAGGAATAATATATATTATAGCCACCAAATAAAAACAGATGTATTATTTAAAGTGCAATAACTGCGGACATCTGAATGAAGTAAAATCGGGCGCACTTTCATTTTGTGTGGGATGTAACAAACCGCTCGACAATTCTTTTCTTAAGTGGACTGAAACCAATCCGGGAAAAACATTTGAAGACTTTAAAAAAGAAGTTTGCATTAATGTACCCGATGCAGGAGAAGTAAAACCCAAGCCAAAAGGCAATGCATCTAAAATACTCCGGTCGCCGGTAACCATAGTATCGGTATTAGTGGTAATAGTGGTAGGGCTTGGAATACCAGTGGTAAGCCACCTGGCCGGAGAACATTTGGGTACTGAGCTTTTAAAATGGTTCAGGTCAGAGAAAACATCGGAAGATGTTTTAACTAAAGACTGGGTAAAAGGAACCTATGGCATATATGGCCTGACAGTTGAAACCCCTCAGAAAATGATCAAAGACACCTTACCCATGCCTGATAATGTTATGCAGGCCATGGAAAGATTAGACAGTTATGGATATATGTCTGCTAAAGGCTTTAAGGTTGTAATTGTAAGCGCAAAAGGTAAACCAACTACTCAGGCCGAATTTAACTTACAGGCTGGTGCTAATGGAGCAGTTAACCAGGTAAGAAACTCTCCAGGCGTAACTGATTTCACTTATAAAGAAGAACAGACCATGGCAGATGGTATACCCGGAATTATACAAAGAGGAACATATAAACAGAATGGTATAGGAGTTGAATTTATAGATGCATTATATGCCCACGGCAGAAATTACTGGCAGGTTATGGTTTTGTATGAAGATAATGATGAAGTGGGAAGAACTGCAGCAAACAGAGTGGTTAAATCGATTCATATAGTGAATACTGCAAGTCTTTAAGCAGGCTGTTTTTTTCAATAAGAATTCCGTATCTTTACTGCAAATTACCACACAATGAGGAAGTTTTACCTATTAACCTTTGCCATACTTTATTTATTTGCGGGAGTAAGCAAGGCACAAATTGGAAAAATTATTGGTACTTGGGAATTTAAATATCAAATTATTAACGGCGATACTTGCAATACAAAAAATAAGTCTCAAATAACTTTTAGCTCTAATTCAACTTTCTTAGAGATGGATGATGGTTACAAAAGTATAGGGAAATTTAGTTTAAAAGGGGATACCATTATGTATTATGATTGTTCAGAGAAAAGTATTATTAAAAATGGAATAATAGCTAATCATTCATACGCCTTCCATTTTTCTGAAAATGGGATGCTAATTCAAGAAGAGCCTTTTTGTAGTGAAATTGTCGGTACAACATATTATAAAAAGAAGTAAGCTCATTTATATGGGCTTCATCATTTTGGATATAATTTATTGATAATCAATCTATTAATTATGACTAATCCAGCCTCTCATCTGCCCTCTCCAAACCTCTCCCTTGAGGGAGAGACTTATGGAAAAAAGTCTTTGAGTCCGCCCCTCAAGGGGTAGATTTAGGTGGGGCAAGGCGTATTTTTGTAGCTTTGCACCTTCTACAACGCATATAGTATATGGAAATATTGTCATCCAGGGTTTCAGGCATGTCCGAATCACAAACCCTTGCCATGTCAAAACGCAGCAGGGAACTTAAGGCACAGGGAATAGATGTAATAAACCTCAGCCTTGGCGAGCCCGACTTTACCACTCCCGAGGTTGTTAAAGAAGCTGCTAAAAAGGCCATCGACGCCAACTTTAGCTACTATACCCCTGTCGCAGGTTATTTAGAACTGAGGCAAGCTATCTCTAAAAAATTCAAACGCGACAATAACCTCGACTATGCTCCCGACCAGATAGTAGTATCTACCGGTGCAAAGCAGTCGATAGCCAATGCAGTACTTAGTTTAATTAACCCGGGAGATGAGGTAATTGTGCCTTCTCCTTATTGGGTTAGTTATTTAGAAATTATAAAACTTGCCGAGGGCAAGAGTGTTATACTTAAAGCAGGCATCGAGACCAATTTTAAAGTTTCTGCCGAACAGGTAAAAAAGGCAATTACCCCAAAGACCAAATTGTTCCTTTTCAGCTCACCCTGCAATCCTACAGGTTCAGTTTATTCACGAAAGGAGCTGGAAGAAATAGCAGCAGTTTTTGCACAATACCCGAACATCATCATTATATCTGACGAGATCTACGAGCACATCAATTTTATAGGCAAGACCGAAAGTATTGGCACCATACCTTCTATGAAGGACAGGGTTGTTACTGTTAACGGAGTATCGAAAGCTTTTGCCATGACAGGCTGGAGAGTTGGTTACATTGGCGCGCCTAAAGCCATTGCAGCAGCCTGTGATAAGATACAGGGACAGATAACATCTGCCACCTGCTCTATTGCACAAAAAGCTACTGAAATGGCCGTATCGCTCGACCCGTCAATTATTACACCAATGCGTGATATGTTTAAAAAGCGCAGAGATACCGTACTTAAAATGATGGGCGCAATACCGGGTCTGAAAGCCAATGTGCCTGACGGAGCATTTTATATTTTCCCTGACGTTTCTTACTTCTTCGGCAAATCATATAATGGAACCAAAATAAATAATGCCACTGACCTTTGTTTCTTCCTGCTCGATAATGCAAGGGTAGCTTTGGTGCCTGGTGCTGCATTTGGAGATGATAACCACATACGTTTTTCATACGCAGCAGCAGAAGATGTATTGATAAAGGCTTTGGAAAGAATGAAAGAATCACTCGCATTGTTAAAATAAATTACCGTGACTACAGCAGAACTAAATAAAGCATTCATTTCCTTCAATAAGATCAATGTGCTTATCATTGGCGACCTTATGCTCGATTCATACTTTTGGGGCGATGTAAGCCGCATATCACCAGAGGCACCTGTGCCAATTGTGAGCGTGAGCAAAAAAGAAAACCGCCTGGGTGGTGCCGGTAACGTAGCCAAGAATATACAGGCTATGGGTGGCACTCCTTACCTCTGTGGCGTTATTGGCAAAGATGATAATGGCGACAGGATATTGAAAATAATGAAGGAGAACAAGTTGCCAGTGCAGGGAATTGTTCGCATAGATGACCGCCCTACCACTACCAAAACCCGTATAATAAGCAGCAACCAGCACATAGTACGTATTGACGAAGAAGTAGATGAAGTTATAAGCACTGCAGATTCTCACAAACTTTTCACACAGGTAGAGAAATTTGTTTTAGCCGGAAAAGTGGGCGTTATAATTTTTGAAGATTACGATAAAGGTGTTATTTCCCCTTCGCTGATTGATAAAATAACCGCACTTGCCAAAAAGCATAAAGTACCAACTGTCGTTGATCCTAAGAAGAGAAATTTTTTAGCATACAGGCACGTTACTTTATTTAAGCCAAACCTAAAGGAACTTAAAGAAGGTTTGGGTGTTGACCTGAATGCAAAAGATATGGACACACTTCGCAGAGAAGTGGAAGTATTGCGCAAAAAACAAGATATTGATATTGGCCTAATTACACTTTCAGAGTATGGTGTTTATGTAAACTCTGATAACGAGAAGAAGTTGATACCTGCTCACATACGTAATATATCTGATGTTTCGGGTGCTGGAGATACGGTAATAAGCGTTGCAGCATTATGTTGTGCCGTGGGCTTATCGCCTGAGAACATGGCCTTCCTTTCGAACCTTGCCGGAGGGCAGGTATGCGAAAAATCGGGTGTGGTGCCGGTAAACAAAGAGCAGTTGCTGGAAGAAGCAAAGCAATATTCATAAGCTGATGAGCTCCCGATCGCATATTATTCCTTACGAGGAACTGAACCTCAGTAAAAAAGAACAGGTGCGCAAAATGTTCAACAACATTGCACACCGCTACGATTTCATGAATCGCCTGCTTACACTCCGCATTGATACTATTTGGAGGAAGAAGGCCATAAACCTGGTAAAGCCATACGAACCCAAAGACATACTTGACGTAGCTACCGGCACAGGCGATTTTGCAGTGGAGATGATGCGACTGAAACCTAAAAAAGTCATTGGTATTGATATTGCTGAGGTGATGCTGGAGTTGGGCAGAAAAAAAATGGAACGTAAAGGCTTAAGTGCAACCATTGAATTAAAAGAAGCTGATAGCGAGAATCTTCCATTTGCAGACAGTTCATTCGACCTGGTAAGTTCAGCATTTGGTGTTAGGAACTTTGAAGACCTTGAAAAAGGTCTTTCAGAAATGCTTAGAGTATTGAGGCCCGAAGGGCATATATTGATATTAGAAGCATCGAACCCCGAGGATATGCCATTTAAAAGTTTGTACAAAGCATATATGACCAAAATATGCCCGGCAATAGGCAGCATTTTTTCGGATGGCAAAGCCTATAACTACTTGAATCGCTCTGTAGAAGCTTTCCCCACAGGTAACGCTTTTATTGAAATATTGAATAAAGTGGGTTATACCGATGCGCATCACTATCCTCAAAGTATGGGTGTGGCATCAATATATATTGCAAAAAAACAAAGTATTGGAAAATAAAATGCCCCACGAAGCGTTAATCCATACTATGTTCCCTAAATCAAGTGGCTCCCCTTGTAATTTACGCCATCCCAACCGTAGCGCTGGGAGCTTCTTCCCGATACAAAGGTTTTATAAACGCTGTGTAAAGAGTTTTTTACCCGTATTTTTTGTTTTGCTCATGGGCGAAAAAAGCAATGCACAGTCCATGAACCTGCCTGCTTATGATCATACTTATCTGCACTTTGGATTCATCATTGCCATCAATTCCACAAACTTTTTTCTTCAACCTATATCCGACCTTGGTTCGCACTTTAAGGATACTTTAAAAACTATTTCTTCGAAACCTGAAACGGGTTTTAACCTGGGTATAGTAACCGAGCTTAAAATAGGCCCGTACCTGAAACTCCGCTTTGTACCTGACCTGGCTTTTTCGACCCGTGACCTTGAATATTCATTTGATGGAACAGTAGACACATTTACGATTGTAAAACAAGTGCAGTCCACCTTTCTTGATTTTCCGGTTGATGTAAAACTTATTTCAAAACGCTTAGATAATTTCCAGGCTTATGTGCTCGCAGGCGGAAAATATATTACTGACCTTGCATCGCAAAGTAATGTAGACCAGAACCTGGCGGGCGCCAATGCTACCGTAAGGCTTATACGTAACGATTATGCCTATGAAGCAGGCGCGGGCATGCAATTCTTTTTACCTTATTTCAAATTTGGTATTGAAATGAAATTATCGATGGGTATACGGAACCTGCTTGTGCGCGACAATACTGTTTATACCGAATCATTAGAGACACTTCGTTCAAAGGTGTTTCTTATCTCTTTCTGCTTCGAAGGATAGAACATCCGTATTTATACCTAAACCAAAGCAGCTCATATAGTATTTATTATCAGTTGCTTACAACAAAAAGTTAAAACTACTTTTTACTTTTCATATTTACTATATTTGCAGCTATTAACAAATACATTACAATTTAGTAAAGAGTACATAATAACAGAATGAAGAAATTTCTACTGATCTTTATAATTAGCTCCCCCCTACTTATAAATGCACAGGGGTTCCAGGTTAACCTGCAAGGGCAAAAACAACAAGGCATGGCAGGAGCCGGAACAGGTTTAATTCAGGATGCGGCAGCCGTATTCTTCAACCCGGGCGGAGTTTCTTTTTTAAATGGCAATAGTGCCAGTGTTGGTATGACACCAACCTTTGCCAACGGCACATTTTTAGATGCCGATAATAATTCAATTGCACATACAAATGCACCTGTAGGCACACCATTTACAGCGTATGTAGTTTGGGGACCTGATAGCAGTAAATTTAAATTCGGCTTTGGCGTTTATACGCCTTTTGGAAGCATTGCCAGCTGGGACCCAAACTGGACAGGCCGCTTTGCTTTGACCTACATGAAACTTCAATCTATCTATTACCAACCAACTATAAGTTATAAAGTGTGCGATAAACTGGGTATTGGCGCAGGCTTTGTTTACGGAACCGGTAATGTGGAATTTAAACAAACCATGCCTGTTGTAGATGCAAACGGAAATTATGGCGTTGCAGACTTAAAAGCATCGGCCGCTAATTATGGCTTTAATGCAGGCATCTATTACAAACCCTGCGAAAAGCTTTCTATTGGCCTTACTTACCGTTCACAAATAACTATGGACGTAAAAAATGGTACGGCTACATTCACAGTTCCTCCTTCACTTGCATCAAACTTTCCATCAGGGCCATTTACATCAACACTTCCATTACCACAGGTTGCAACACTGGGCCTTGGTTATGCAGTGAATGATAAATTGTCTTTTGCCTTCGATGCTAATTTTATCGGATGGAAAGCCTTAGATACAATTGCATTCTACTATAAGGATACAACCGCATCATTAAAGCCTACCAAACTACCCCGCGATTATAAGAACACATTTGCTTTCCGCTTAGGTGCGCAGTATAATGTAAATGATAAACTAACCGTGCGTGCAGGTGTTGCACTTTCACTTACACCCGTTCCGGCAGGTTATGTAACGCCTGAAGTACCAGATGCGAATAAAGTGAACCTTACCTGTGGTGTGGGGTATAAATTCAGCGCACACTTTGTAGCAGATGCTTCGCTCACTTTCGAAAACCTTACCCGCACTGACGATAATATTGCATTACAGCTCAACGGAACTTATAAAACATACATTCTGGCCCCGGGCCTTTCTGTTATTTACCAATTTTAAGGAATCACATTCATGAAAAACATTTTACATAAATCATTCCTTGTTCTCTCCGGTGCAGTTGTACTTGTATCGTGCAAGCCAACACTTACCGCACCTACTCCCACTAAGGGAAATATGGACCCTACCCGTTATGTGGCTCTTGGTAGCTCCATGACCGCCGGTTACGCCGATGGCGGTTTATATTACCAGGCACAGCAATATTCTTATGGCAACTTGTTGGCTAGCCAATTTAAACTGGTAGGCGGCGGAAACTTTAACCAGCCTTTAGTGCCTTCAAGTTCTATTGGTTGTGGTACCGGAGGAAGTTCACCGCTTCAATTAGGGTATGCTAAAGATTGCCTTGGTGCAACTTCGCTGATACCTGTGCCTATAGCAAGTACAGGTGATGTAAGTATTTTCTCCAATACGGTTTATGGATCTGAAGGCCCTTTCAATAATATGGGCGTACCTGGCGCAAAGCTTATCGCAGCCCTGCTCCCGGGTTACGGAAATCCTGTGAAAGGTGCAGGACAGTACAATCCTTTCTTTTACCGCATGGCTGCAAACCCTGCTACATCATCCATATTATCTGATGCAGTTGCAGCAAATCCAACATTCTTTACTTTGTTTTTTACTGATGATGTACTTACCTATGCCATGGCCGGTGCAGCATCTGATTCTCTTACATCCACAGCAAATTTCACTGCAGCACTTAATTTAGTTATTTCAAGCCTGGTTGCTAAGGGTGCTAAAGGTGCTATTGCAAGCATACCTGATGTTACACAAATGCCATTCTTTACAACAATACCTTATAACGGCCTTGCACTTGATTCATCTAATGCAGCACTTTTAAACCTGGTATACAATGCAAGGAATATTTATTTCCACGTAGGTAATAACCCTTTCCTTATACAAGACCCAAGTGCTCCTTATGGAATAAGACTCATGCAATCGAATGAGCACCTTTTGCTCACTGTTCCGCTCGATTCAGTTAAATGCGATGGTATGGGTTCGTATTTTGAAGGTATACCTAACCAATATGTGCTTACTACCACCGAAATAACCAATATTCAAAATGCAATTGCAAATTACAACTCAATTATACAGGCAGCAGCACAAGCCAACGGCCTTGCTTATGTAGATCTTAACGGGTTCTTTAATAACCTGCATACAGGTATTACATACAATGGTGTTGCCATGAATGAAGCCTTTGTAACCGGCGGAACATTTTCGCTCGATGGAATAAATTTAAATCCTATCGGGAACGCTATGCTGGCAAACCAATTCATTAAAGCAATAAACAAACAATATGGTTCAACCATACCGCAGGTAGATGCAACCCAATACCGCGGTGTAGTGTTCCCTTAATTTCAACCCTGGCCAAAACAAATAACATAAATTAAAACAACCAAAACATGAAAAAGTTCTACTTATCAATGATCGCACTGCTTGGCATTACTGCCGGCGTATCGGCACAAGCCTGTAACGGCGGCCGTTATGAAAGCGATGTATACACTACTGTTACTGTAAACAGTGGTATTACCTATGGCTCAAACACTACCTATACAGGTAGCACACAAACCCTTACCCTCGACGAATATGAAGCTGCGGGCGACACTTGCACCAACAGGCCCTTAATTATATGGGTACATGGTGGAAGCTTCCTTAGCGGTTCAAGTACCGATGTGGATGTACAAAGCTTATCAAATCACTTTGCAAAAAAAGGATTTGTTTGCGCTTCTATCAACTACCGTTTAGGAATGTCAGCAATTGATTCAGCACAGGCTATACTTGCCGTAATACGAGCAGTACAGGATCTGAAAGCGGCTATCCGTTTCTTTTATATGGATAGGAAGACAACCAACACTTACAAGATCGACACCAATAATATTTTTATTGGCGGAAGTTCTGCAGGTGCTCTTACTGTTGATCACACTGCCTACCTGACCAGAGATTGCCAGATAGTTACTCCTGGTTACATTACCGAAACTAACCTTACTGCCATGGGAGGCCTTGAAGGAACAAGCGGAAATGCAGGTTACTCAGATAAGGTTAAAGCATGTATAAGTTTATGTGGTGCATTAGGAAGATATTATTGGTTAGAAACAGGAAATGTTCCACTGTGTTCAATGCACGGAACCTCTGATGCTACAGTTATTTACGGCCGTGGTATCGTTAATCCCGGTGTTCCGCTTATGTATCTTGATGGCGACCGTGTTTTGAATGCGCAGGCATTAGCTGTTGGTGTATCGAATAATTTCTACACCTGGATCAATGCACCTCACGTACCATACGCCGGTACAAGCGCAACCCAGTTAGCTTACATGGACACAACTGTAAATTTTGTACGCGACTTTTTAATTCAACAATTAGGATGCACCAACCCGGCTTTACAACCTGCTGATGCTCCTTACGGAACTGCAAACTTGTACACCCACACAACATGCCCTGTTGGTATTGCATCAATTGAAGGTGCTGGATTAGTGTTAGAAGCTTATCCTAACCCGTCGAACGACAAAGTAACAATTGAATTGGCAAATGGCGAAGGTCAGTATACCATTCAACTTTCTGATATTTCAGGAAGAATGGTTAGTACCGGCACAACAGCCAAATCAACCTATGTAATTGAAAAAGGCGGCCTGTCGTCGGGTGTATATTTCATCCGGGTATCTGACACTAAAGGTTTAACAACAACAAAGAAGATCATCTTCTACTAACGGTAGTACACAACCTCACAATAAAAAAGGGCTTTCAATTGAAAGCCCTTTTTATTTCTGCAAGTAAGCAACTATTAATATAACCTGGCCATCCTGGTAATATTACGATACCGCTGTTCAAAGAACTTTCCAACTTTAGTGTTGAATTCATCGGCATAAACTACCGGTGTACTATGCCCTGAATTTGGAAGGATCCATAATAGTCCCTTAGGAATATTCTGAGCAATAAGCATTGTATGCTCAGGGCGAATAACATCATGATCGCCGCCAATTACAAGTGTAGGGCACTGAATAGTGTGTAAAGCCTTCAGGCTGATATGTGGTTCGTATGAAAGCAGGTGGAACAGTTTCAGTTCATTTTTATTCTCAGGTGTTTTAGGTGCACGGTGGAGTGAGTCATTATAATTTACGGCCCATTGATATATCCATGGGTCTACAGCTGTAGTATCGGGCCATAGGTTGGCGCCAGTCACAGCCAGTTTCTTAACCTTATCAGGATGGCGCATAGCAAGCAACAAGCCATTGATACCTCCATCACTCCATCCAATTACATAACAAGAATCGACATGCAGGGTATCTAACAAAGCATTCAGGTCATCCGTCATTTGCTCATAGCTAAGGCTGTCGGAAGTATCGACAGATTTACCTTGCGCTCTGCTATCAGCCAAAATAACATGGTATTTCTTAGAGAAATAAGGAATCTGGTTTCTGAAATTTGAAATGTCTCCACCATTACCATGAATGATAAGCATGGGAGAACCAGTTCCGTACTGTTCGAAGTACATTTTAAATCCCCTTATACTCGCATACTTTCCCACCTTATCATTATTACCATAAGAGGGAGTATCTTGTGCTTGAGCAACATTAAAAAATACTGCAATAAAAAGCAGTGAGGAAATAAAATGTTTCATTTGAATACGTTTAGGGTTACTATTTGGCAATAAAATATTCTTCAAAGGTAATAATGTACCATTGCACAAATAAATACTCCTAAAGTCTAGATTCTGAAGCTTATACCTCAGCAGGAACTTCGAGCTTTATACCGGTCTTTGCAATAGCTCCCATACCACCCAATACATTGGTAATTTTGGTAAAGCCATTCTTCTGCAAAATAGAATTTGCTATCATTGACCTGTACCCGCCCTGGCAATACACATAGTAGTGCGTATTCTTATCAAGTTCATTTAATCTTTTTGGTAAGGTTGCAAGCGGAATATTCAAAGCGTCCTTTATAGTACCATGAGCAACTTCTCCTTCGTTCCTTACATCAATAAGTGTGCTGCCATCACCAATATGTTTTACAAAATCGGCTGCAGATATTGATTCAATACTTTGGGTTTTATTGCCCGCATCTCTCCATGCTTTTACTCCTCCCTTTAAATAACCTAATACCTTATCATAGCCCACCCGCGCCAGGCGCATTACCGATTCGCTTTCTTTGCCTTCATCACATATCAGTAAAAACGGAACATCAGAAAAAATACTGCCTACCCATATTGCAAATTGCCCTCCAAGACCAATGTTAATGGCACCCGGTATATGTTCTTTTGCAAATTCATCAGCAGTACGTGTATCAAGCACAACGGTACCTGCTTCTATTGCTTTTTTGAAATCTGTTATATTAATGGTATGTACATTCTTAGTTAAAAGAGTCTCTATATTATTCTCATACCCTTTGCGGTTTATGGCTGCATCAATAAAGAAATATTGAGGAGGTGTTTCCAGTCCTTCGCCCATCATCTTTATAAAAACATCCTTAGCCATAGGCTGAAGCGCATAGTTGCTTTTCCGTTGAGCACCTATTGTTGTTGTAGCTTCCTTACCAATATTCTTACCACAAGCCGAACCCGCACCATGGCCGGGGTAAACAACTACATCGTCAGGTAACTTTTTTAATTTCTCCAATGAATCATACATCATGCCTGCCAGTTCATCACGGGAAAGATCTTGCCTGACAGCAAGGTCAACACGGCCCACATCGCCTACAAAAAGTGTATCGCCTGAAAAGAGTGATGTTGGTTTATTGTTCTCATCCAACACCAAAAAGCATGATGACTCAACTGTATGGCCGGGGGTATGCATCAGCTGAACTTTTCCTTTTCCTAATTGGAATATTTGTCCATCGGTAGCACTAATAATATCGTACCCAGCTTTTGACTGAGGGCCATAAACAATTTTAGCGCCTGTTTTTTTAACCAGATCAATATGGCCTGAAACGAAATCGGCATGAAAATGGGTTTCGAAAATGTATTTTATTTTAGCCTTACGAGATTCAGCTATGTCAATATAAACTTGTATATCGCGCAATGGATCAACAATAGCTGCTTCCCCGTCTGACTCAATGTAATATGCCGCTTGTGCAAGGCAACCTGTGTATATTTGTTGTATGTACATATCTCTCAGTATTTTAAGCAAATTTACGAAAGAAATTGCTGTTTAATTGTGACTTTTTACTGTTTTGGCGGGCAGCCCAGAAATATTGAGATTGAGCCGCTTTCATTATTATCTACGGTCAGGAAATCCCAATAACCGTCTTTGTTAAAATCATCAACCAGAATGCATATGGGGGAAATGCCCGACTGAAAGGTAATTGGGTCGGCAAAATTGCCCTTGCCATCATTTACCAGTATTGAAATATTATTGGTTCCGGCGTTACATAAAGCTATATCAACCTGCCCGTCTTTATTTATGTCTACTGCAACTATTGAAATAGGCCCACCGCCACCGGCAGGTAATGTATTGCCCTTGGCAAATGTACCATCGCCTTTATTTATAAGCACCGACACGTTGCCATTGGCACTGTTCACTGCTGCAATGTCTGTTTTTCCGTCATTATTAAAATCGCCAGTGGTAACACAATTAGGATAACTGCCCACAGGATATTCAGAAGCCTTGTTGAATGTCCCATCGCCTTTTCCCAAAAGAACAGACACACTATTACCACCTGTATTGGTAACTGCAAGGTCATCATTACCATCGCCATTAAAATCAGCCACTGAAATTGGTGAAGGATACTCGCCCACTCTAAATGCTCCGGCATTAGTAAATGTACCATCGCCTTTTCCTGTAAAAATGGTAACGGTATTTATACTATCGTTCGATATAGCCAGGTCAAGGTTCTTATCGTGGTTAAAATCTGAAACCGCAACGTAACAAGGGAATGGCCCGCCCGGGAAATCTTGTTTGGGTTTGAATGTTCCGTCGCCATTACCAAAAAATATCGATATGGTTTCACTACCTACGTTGCTGACAGCAAGGTCCATCTTACCATCGTTATTAAAATCGCCTGCTTTTACCGAGGTTGGATAATGGCCCGTAACATAGGTTACACCAGGCTTAAAAGTGCCATCGCCATTATTGATAAGAATAACCATATCGTTGCCATTGTAATTCACCACCGCCACATCAGGTTTACCATCGCCATTAAAATCGCCGGTGCAGGCAGAGAATGAGAACTTACCGGACCTGTAGGTAACTGACTTTTGCAGGCACACTTTATCCTGTCCGTAAACCGCAGTAAACGAAAAAAGGGCACTAATGGATAAAGCAATTACCTTGACAAATTGTCTCATTCAGTTAAAAAACTATACCTGTAACTATACAAATGTAGAAAAATAACTATCTCTCAGAATAAAAACTTTCGGGCTTATAATTTTGAAGCTATGTCGCTAAAAATCAGTGTAAGTGATGTACTTACAAGTCCTTAAAAACGGGTTGAAAATCGGTATTTTATAATACTGTACCGTTACAGGTATATTCAAGGGACTAACCTATTCTTTTGTTCCTAAGCTTCTTCTTCTCCGAATGGAGCTTTTTAGACTTCAGCCTTTTTTCTTTACTCGACCGGCTTGGCTTAGATTTTATACGTTTCTTTTTCTTGCGGAAGGCACGGTCGAGCAGCAGGTAAAATTTACGTATGCAGACCTCTTTATTTAACAACTGGCTGCGTTCTTCCTGTGAAACTATTTTTAAAATACCTTCTTTATTAATGAATGACGCTAACTTTGCAGCTACTAATTGTTTTTGTTCATCGTTCAGTAATACCGAATTCAAGTAATCGAAATGCAACTCAACCTTAGTGGAAACCTTATTTACATTTTGCCCGCCCTTACCACCGCTGCGGCTGGCTGTAAATTTAAGTTCCGGTAAAAAATCTATGTCTCTGATGTCATTCATGCACAATATACTTTCAAATAAAAAGCTATTTCTTAGCAAAATTAGCCTTTTCTTCGTTCCACTATTAGTTACAGCACAAACTGAGCAGAGCTATTATCAGAACAAATTAGATACCTATTTTTCTAAAGATCATGAGGTAAAGAATTTTGTGAGCATATCTGAAAGCGGAATATCACTATATGAAAATGCTTCGGCAAAAGAAGCAGGTAAAAAGCCTGAGGCAAGGTTGACCTGGAAAGAAGTTGATTCGTTGAAAAACATAATCAGCGCCTTACCGGATAAAGAACTTGCGAAGTTATTTATAGACAAAAAAGACAGCCTGTTTTACTACATAAAAAAAGATTCACTGAAGCATATTGCGCCCGCTTCATTAAAAGGAATGAAGATTGCCATTGACCCCGGCCACATTGGCGGGCAATACGATATGGGCCAAGTAGAGAGCCGTTGTATGTGTTTGTGTATTGACTCAACCCACCAGATAAAACTGGAAGAAGGCAACCTGACTTTTTTTACTGCGCAAATACTCAAAAAGAAATTAGAAGCACAGGGAGCCATTGTTATGTTATCGAGGCCCGACACGGGTATATCGGCATTGGGTATAACTTATTATGAATGGAAAAAGAGAATAAAGAACCGTGCTTATGTTGATAGTTTAGTGAAAGAAGGCTTGCTTAACGAAAAAGAAGTGGCTCTGCTGCATGGGCATTTGGCTGATAAAGCAATCTTCAGCGAAGTGTTTGGCTCAATGGATATGGCAGTAAGGGCAAGGAGAATAAATGCGTTCCACCCTGATATGACGGTGATAATTCATTATAACGTAAACGAAAAAAACACAGGCTGGACAAAAACTACCGATAAAGATTTTGTGATGGCATTTGTAGGCGGTTGTGTAATTTCAAAAGACCTGAAGACACAGGCAGGGCGTTTGAACCTATTGCGTTTGCTGATAAGCAACGATATTGAAAATTCGGTTAAGCTGAGTTCGTATACAGTGAATCATCTGTCAGCCGATTTGAAAGTACCCATTGCAAAAAGGAGCGATGCTACTTACCTCAGCGAGAAATGTCTTTCGACACCTGCCGCAGGAGTCTATTCACGTGACCTTGCTCTTACACGCATGATAAAAGGCCCTTTGGTTTATGGCGAACCGCTTTACCAGGATAATAATAAAGAATGTACCCTGCTTTCGGGTTACTGCGATAAAATTGCAGGCGATACTTCTGCAAGCCGTATTAGTATGGTGGCTGATGCGTATTATAAGGCGATAGAGGATTATGTTGCTGGATTGCAGAAGTAGTTTTTTCACCGCAGAGACGCTAAGACGCAAGCCTAGGAATAGCGAACCATACGTGAGGTGAAAAGATAATACTCAGGTAACTGACACATAGATGCAGAAATTTGTGCCAGATTTAATTAATAATTAAGAATTAGGAATTAATAATCAAAGAGCAACTTTTGAACACAGTGCCTTTCATTTAAAATTCAGAATTCAACATTTAAAATTGCGCAGCTATTGCGGATCAACGTCAATTTTAATGCGGGTGCGGGCGTACTCTTTGCCCTTGGAGAAGAACTCATTCAGGGAATCGATGACAAGAGTTTTTACTTTTGAGGAGTATTTTTCCTTCTCCACTTTCAGCAGAATAGTTTTGAGGAAATAATTGTTGACCTTTGAAACTACAGGATATTCGGGGCCAAGGACACGTTCATCGCCGAAACGTTTTTTAAGTTCTATTGCCAGGTCGGGCGAAACTGCATCGAGGTCGTCCTGACTTTTTTGACTGAGTGTAATTTCTATAAGGCGGGTAAAAGGCGGGTAGTGGAATTTTTTGCGCTCCTCAATCTGGTCCTTGTACATGCCCCTGTAATCGTTCTTAACTACCTGCTGAATGATGTGATGCTCGGGATTGTTGGTTTGAATAATTACGCGACCTCGCTTATTTTTCCTACCTGCACGCCCGCTCACCTGTGCCATAAGCTGGTAACTTTTTTCTTCGGAACGGAAATCGGGGAAGTGCATGCCTGAGTCGGCATTGAGCACACCCACTATGCTCACGTTATCGAAATCGAGGCCCTTGGTAACCATTTGCGTGCCCACCAGAATATCTATCTCACGGTCTTCGAACTGGCTTATAATTTTTGAATGCGATTGCTTGGCGCGTGTAGAATCAAGGTCCATGCGGGCAATTTTAGCCTGCGGAAAAAACAATTGCAACTCCTCCTCTACCCTTTCGGTGCCAAAACCTTTTACATGTATGCTTGGGTTGCCGCATGCAGGGCAGGCTTTGGGCAATGCTGTTGAGTAACCGCAATAGTGGCAACGGAGCAGATCGGCTTTTTTGTGGTAGGTAAGACTAACATCGCAGTTGATGCACATAGGCACATGAGCGCACACGCTGCATTCTAAAAATGGTGCAAAGCCACGCCGGTTCTGGAAAAGTATTACCTGCTCTTTTTTGCTGAGCGCTTCGTCAATATTCGATAATAGAAAAGGAGAGAACAAAGACTTCATCAGTTTTTTGCGTTTCTCCTCGCCCACATCACGCACATCAATCTCCGGCATTTCCATACCGCCATAGCGCACATGCAATTCTATCAATCCGTATTTGCCGGTTTCGGCATTGTAATAACTCTCAAGCGAGGGAGTGGCAGAACCCAACACAACCTTGGCGCCAAAAATATGTGCCAGGTAAATAGCAGAATCGCGCGCATGGTAACGCGGGCCGGGATCCTGCTGTTTGTACGAACTGTCGTGCTCCTCATCTACAATGATCAACCCAAGTTTATCGAATGGCAGAAAGAGCGACGAGCGCGTTCCCACAATTACGCTGTAGTTGCGGTCCTTGGGTTCAACCAAAGTGTTCCACACTTCCACACGTTCGTTGTCGCTGTATTTGGAGTGATACACACCCACTTTGTTTCCCCAACGCTTTTTTAAACGCTGCACCAGTTGAGCTGTGAGAGCAATTTCGGGCAATAGGTAGAGCACCTGTTTGCCTTGCGTTATCATCTGCTCAATTAGCTGCATATATATTTCGGTCTTACCGCTCGATGTAACACCGTGCAGCAGAATCACATCTTTTTCTTTAAACTGTTTCTCTATACTATCGAATGCCAGTTGCTGAAAATCGGCAAGGGCATTGGCTTGTTCCACCGGTTTATCAGATAGCGGCAGGCGCGATACTTCTTTGGTGTAGGCCTCCATAATTCCTTTTTTCACCAGTTGGTCGAAGACGGAAGAGGTGCAATCGGCATGCAGTAACAGCTTGCTCTTTTTCACTTCATGCGGATTGCGCGTGTGCCAGTTAGCCAGTTGCATATAGGCCATTAACAGGTGCAATTGCTTAAAGGCTTTCTTCTCCAGCTCATCCATAGCCTTGCGCAAATCATCTTCTGATAAGGCAGGCGATATCTTTACAAAAACTTCGGTGCGGGGCTTGTAATTTTCTTTTACTTCTTCTTTAAGTATGGCGAAGCCTTTGGCCAGCAAGGCCTGCACAACAGGCTGAACATTTTTAATCTCTACCGCTTGTGCCGCTTCCTCCACGCTCATTTCCTGCTTGGCTTCCAGGGCTATTACCAGCTTCCATTCTTTCTCGGTAAAAAAACCCTGTTGCACTTCATCCAATGCAAAATCTTTATTGCGCAAAATGCGTGTTTCGCTGCTAAAACGCAGGCCCGCAGGCAGTGCGACATTCATCACCTCGCCTGGGGTGCATAAATAATAGGCGGCTATCCAATCCCAGAAACCGAGTTGCATATCGTTCACTATGGGCTTGGCATCTAAAATATCCTGTATGTATTTGGCCTGGTAGGTTCCGGGAGGGTTTTGGTGCACGCGCTTTACCAATGCCATGTAGAGCTTGTTTTTGCCAAACTGCACCACCACGCGCTGGCCGGGCTTTATCAGCTCGTTCCAGTCGAAGGGCACACGGTAGGTGTACAGGTTTTGTACCGCAAGAGGCAATATCACATCTGCAAACAGCGTAGCACGTCCTTCTATTTTTTGTTCTTCTGCCATTAGTGCAATTTTAGCCTTTTTTTACCACGGAGGCACGAAGATAACAGAGAAACACGGAAATAAATTATAAACAAATAGCCACAGATTCACAGATTAGTTTTTTTACCGCAGAGACCGCGGAGAAATAACGCGCAGAGGGCTACAGAGAAACAAAATCAGCGTAACGTGTTTTTACCCCAAACCCCTAAAGGGGCTTTAAATACAGTTGGAACGTTTTTGTTTCAAAGCCCCTTTAGGGGTTTGGGGCTGACGAAGCCTCTGTGTAACTCTGTATCCTCCGTATCTCTGTGTTGGAAATTTATAATCTGTTAATCTGTGGCAATGTATTTCTCCTAAATTTGTTACTATGAAAATACTTATTGAAAATATAAAGACCATTGTAGGTGCTAACCCGGTGCCGCAAGATAAATTATCGGGTAAGGAAATGAGTGTGCTGCCTTGTATTGAGCATGGCTGGATAAGCATTGAAGATGGCATCATTTCGGGTGTGGGTACCATGAAAGAAGGCATGCCAGGCATTGCAACCTTCGACAAGGTGATAAACGCCGAGCGCAGGTTTGTGTTCCCGAGCTGGTGCGATTCGCATACACATATAGTATATGCAGGTAGCCGCGAGGGTGAGTTTGTGGACCGTATTCGTGGCCTCAGCTACGAAGAGATTGCCCGACGCGGTGGAGGAATATTGAACTCAGCAGAGCGCCTGAACAAGACATCGGAAGATGAACTTTTTGAAAGCGCCATGCACCGCCTGAACGAAATAACCCGCTTCGGCACAGGAGCCGTAGAGATAAAAAGTGGTTACGGTCTATCGGTGGAGGGTGAGCTGAAGATGCTGCGTGTGATAAAAAAACTGAAGCAATACAGCAAGCTTACCATTAAAGCAAATTTTTTGGGCGCACATGCCATGCCTAAAATGTATAAAGAACGCAGGCAGGAATACGTTGACCTTATCATTAACGAAATGCTGCCCGTTATTGCAAAAGAAAAACTGGCCGACTACATCGATGTGTTCTGCGACCGTGGTTTTTATACCGTAGAAGAGACCGACGCTATTTTAAAAGCCGGCTTAAAACATGGACTGCAACCAAAGATACATGCCAACGAACTCGATTACTCGGGCGGGATACAGGTGGGGGTTAAGAACAATGCCTTATCAGTTGACCATTTAGAATTTACCAGCGATGCCGAGATTGAGTGCCTGCTGAGGTCAAATACCATGCCTACGCTATTGCCAAGCACGGCCTTCTTTTTAGGATTGCACTACCCGCCTGCGCGCAAAATGATTGATGCGGGCCTGCCTCTTGCATTGGCCACCGACTATAACCCCGGCTCATCGCCATCGGGTAAAATGGCTTTTATTATTTCCCTGGCTTGTGTTAAACTTAAAATGCTACCCGAAGAAGCCATTAATGCCGCTACGGTTAACTCTGCCTATGCCATGGGCGTGGGCAATACGCATGGCACTATTACAGTTGGCAAAACGGCAAGCCTTTTTATTACCCATCCTATCCCAAGTTACAATTACCTGCCCTACTCTTTTGGCAGCGATTTAATTGAGACGGTGATTGTGGAGGGGGAGATAGTGTAGAATTTATTGGCATTAAGAAAATATTATGATATAATTACAAATGAAGTGTAAACTTTGCCAAGAGGAAAAAAAATTAATTAAAGCACATATAATTCCTAAATTCATTTATAAAAGGCTAGGTCTTTATTCTCCCGATGAAAAAGGTCAAGGCAGAGTCCATAAAGCAATTTATAATAAAACAAGCATAAAATATAACCCTAAAGGTTATCCTGATGGCCTTTATGACAAAAATATTCTTTGCGAAGATTGTGATAATTATATCAACGAACAATTTGAAACTTATGGCAAAAAAATACTATTCCCTGAAACTCCTATTCCAATAAGTGAAATTAGTTTTCATACCGAGGTCGATGAACAAGGAACCAAGATTGGCATATTTTCAGGTATAAAATATACGGAATTCAAATTATTTATTATTTCTATTTTTTGGCGTGCAAGTATTTCAAGTTTAGTTCATGGCATTAAACTTACTGATGGAGAAGAGGAACAAATCAGGCTCATGTTAGTAAACAAAGATGGTAAAGAAGATGATTATTTTGGGACAATAATATTCCAATTAGATGTATCAGATGAGTACTCCCAAATTATGACTGGTTTTAAAAGTGATAAGAATGGAGATTTTATTTCATATAGTTTTATAGCCGGCAAATTTGTTTTCCGATTTTACTTACAAAAAAGCGGAGTTCCAGAAAGCCTTAAACCATTTATAATAAGTAGCTCAAATAAATTAAAGATTATTGTTTATCCTCATAAGCAAAGTGTAGACTTCTTTAATGCGTTTTTAGGAAGAGACTTTTTGAAGTATTGAGTGCATGGTATTCTTTATTTTTATTTCCGCTTATTTATATATTACTTAAAATACTTGTAGTTTAATGAAAAACAATACTCTGATATGCGTTCCTTGCAACTATCCATTAACCTTGATAGGAGTAGTTATAGTCCTATTCATACTTATATTCTTGCTAATTCAAACTATAGAAAAAGGGAAAGAAGGGTGGGAAAAACAAGCAAGAGCTTATTTCTACTCAAGTTTAGTCACTATTTGGATGTATTTGTTTCTCAAGGGGCATACAATTATTACAAATGATGATTATTACAAGCACATAATGGTCGAGCTATCCTTTTTACTTTACCCATGCCTCATGGCTTTGAATAGGGTCAACGCTCAGTGCAATAACTTTCGTGTTGCGCTTATCGAATTCGGGTTTAAGCTTTGCTACCCTGCCCAGTTCGGTGGTGCATACGGGCGTAAAATCGGCGGGATGCGAGAAGAGTACTCCCCATTTATCGCCCAGCCATTCGTGAAATTTAATTTGACCTTCTGTGGTCTGCGCCGTAAAGTCAGGCGCAATGTCTCCAAGTCGTAGTGCCATTGTTTTGTTGTTTTTTTTAGCAGTGAAGTAGTATATTATACACTTCACCACGTTGGTTAATTGATCTATGAATTGTTTAGGTACGTGCAGATAAAAAAGGAAGAATTAAAAAGGTATAAATAACGCAGCCCAGGCAGAAGCCCTTAAAGCTTTCAAGCCCGGCACATATAAGTAATATGCCAGTTAATAAATACGAAGCAGTATCAAAATGAAAGAACAAGAGCCCTGCAATAGCCAAAGAGAAAAAGAGTCCTATACCGGCAGCAAACTTTTTAGGCGCGGCATCGGTTGGCTTTTCATCCAGTCCCAGGTAATCGGAAGAACGGCGTGCCAGGTATTTCAGCGGACTATACTTGCCATTGGTAAATGCACGCAAAAAGAAATCAATAGCCAGTAATGCAATTAGTATGGGAAGTTTAAAATATGTTCCGGTTATTACTACCAGTATAGTAAAGAAGGCCACCACCCTGGCTATGTTCTCGTTCACTTTTACTGCCGATACAGGGCAGGTTATTGTTGCTTTGCTCATAGTATATTTTTTGTTTGAGGGCACAAATATATATATAATCTATATATTTAGTAGATTTTATAAAATATTTTTTAAGACTGGTCTATTTTCCTTTCTTTTTAAGGGCTTTGAGGCGGTCTTCTTTTTTCAAAATATCCTCCAAAGAGGTCTCAGAGAGTATTTTAAGGGTAGCATCACGCACTTCTATAAAGGCCTGCCTAATACCACAAGTAACTTCATCAGTACAATCATCGCAGCGTTCGTAAAAGTTCAGACTCACGCAGGGCACCATAGCAATAGGTCCGTCTATATTGCGCAATACACGGCTCAGCATAATGTCCTTGGGCTTCATTAACAAATAATAACCGCCACCAATGCCAATCTTACTCTTTAATATGCCCTGTTTGCGCAAGTCGAGCAAAATGGTCTCTAAAAATTTCTTGGGTATCTTTTCCTGGTCTGATATCTCTAAAATGGTCATAGGAGTCTCACCTCCATTGCGGGCAAGGGCCACGAGTGCTTTAATTGCGTATTTGGTTTTCTTGGATATCATACTTATTCCTTATTCATCACCCAGGAACTTGCCTACAATTCCTTCAGCTTCTTTAAATGCCTTATCCAGTTCGCGGTTATATACCATCTCATCGAACTGTGGGGCAAAGGTCAGTTCGAAATGCGCTTTGCTAATGCGCTGCGCTAATATTTCAGGTGACTCGGTATTCCGGTCCCTGAGCCGTTGCATCAATGCATCTACCGATGGTGGTTGTATAAATACAGTGATGGACTGTTCCGGGAAATGCTTTTTTAAATTCAGCGCACCTTTTACATCAATATCAAATATCACATGCCGTCCGGCTCTCCACAATCTTTCTACTTCACTCTTCAATGTACCATAATAACTACCGGGGTAAACCTCTTCCCACTCTATAAACTCACCATGCTTTATCTTTTCTTTGAATTGCTCAACGGACAAAAAATAATAGTCCTCGGTATCTCTTTCGTTAGCACGCTTGGGCCTGCTGGTAGCCGAAATAGAAAACGCCAGGCGCGGAAATACGCTGAGCAGGTGCCTTACAATGGTTGTTTTACCTGTACCCGAAGGCCCTGCAACAATAACCAGTTTACCCGATATTTTATCACTACTCATAGAATATTCAGCAGCTGTTCTTTAATCTTTTCAAGTTCATCTTTCATTTCTACCACATGACGTTGTATCTCGGCATCATTCGCCTTCGAGCCAATGGTATTTATTTCGCGGCCAATTTCCTGCACTATAAAACCAAGCTTTCTGCCGCCATTGGGCTCATTCATGGTCTGCCTGAAATAGCTGCAATGATTCTTAAGGCGTGCCTTCTCTTCGTTAATATCGAACTTCTCTATATAATATATGATCTCCTGTTCAAAGCGGTTCATATCTGCCACACGGCCATTCAAACCTTCATTGATCTTTGTAATGAGTCTTTCCCTGAGTTTCGCTATGCGGTTAGGGTCGCACTTATCAATCTTCTTTTCATTGGCTTCAATAACTGCCAGGTGCGATTCAATATCCTTCTTCAAGGCTTTGCCTTCCTGCTGCCTGAAATTGCTAACCATTATTGCAGCCTTGCGCACAAGTGCAAGGACAGCATCAATCTCTTTCTTACCCGCTTTCTCCTCAGCTTTAAACACATCGGGTATGCGCAATATAAGCGGGAGGTATGCGGTATCTTTTTCACCCAGCTCTTTTGCCAAGGCCTTGAACTCCTTGGCATATTGCTTGGCCAGTGGTGCATTCAGGGCTATTTTGCTTTTGCCTTCGGTTCCGCCCATACCAATATAGAGGTCAACTTTACCACGGTCGAGCAATGTTGGTATAAGTGTGCGTATCTCTGCTTCGAGGCCGTAGTATGCATGTGGCAGGCGCATGTTAAGGTCGAGTTGCTTGCTGTTCAGCGAGCGTATCTCCACGTCAACTGTCTTTCCGCCTATTTGCCCCGACGCTTTGCCGAAGCCTGTCATTGATTGTAGCATGAGTATTTTTTTTCAAATATAATAATAGAGGGCTGATTTAGCTACTCGCAACCCCATCGGCCACTTCTTCGCTCTTTTTCTTCTTGCGGCTGAGCCCTACCAGGTAAATACCAAAAATGATGAACGCACCCGACATAAGCTTACGGAAATCAATGTTATCCTGCTGCATATATATGGCAATACCTGCTGCTATAAGCGGCTGAAGATAAATGTATGTCGCAGCTATAGATGGGCTCAACTCGGCTAAAGCATATGTATTTAAGAAGTAAGCCAGGTAAGTACTTGCCACGATAACATACAACAGGCACATCCATGCATTAAAACTTACCGCATGCACGTCGAATTTTTGCAGATCGCCCCAGCCAAAAGGAAGGACATAAAATGTACCAAATAAAAACACCCACTTCACCACTGTTACCGTTTTGTACTTTATCATCATAGATTTTACCATTACCATATACACGGCCCATGAGATGCAGTTGATAAGTATCATAATATCACCCCTGTGAACAGAAACCTCTTTACCGAACAACAACAGCAAAGATGCACCGATGGTACCTGATACGATACCCGCCAAACGAATAGGCGGCAATTTTTCTTTGAGGAATACTATCTCAAGAATAATAACAACTATAGGATTGAGTATCATTATTATAGAGGCATTGATGGGCTTACTTTCATAAAGGCCCTTAATAAAGAACAATTGGTTGAGCGCCACACCAAACACTCCCAATAGCATAAGCTTAATGAAGTCTTTGCGTTCAATTTTTTCTTTAGGCAGAAACAAACTGGTTATCCAGAAGAATATCATGGTGAAACCGGCACGCAATAATACTAAGGCGTAGGGCTGAACATCGTGCCCAATAATAGATTTGGCGATACTGTAATTGGCTCCGTAAATAGCGTTGACTGCAAGTAAGGCAAGATGGGCTTTTATTACTTTACTCACGCCTGCCATACGCACATCTCAATTGATCGATCTTTCGTTAAATATAATGAAACCAACATGAAACAGGAAAGAAAGCTTATCGTTGCTAAGTGGGGTATTATCGAAATAATTAACACTTACACTCACAGGGCCAATAGGCGAATGATAAACCAAAGCAGCCATACCCACATATTCTTTACTTGCTAATACAGCGCCATATTGCGCCACGTTGTTTGTGTTTTGTATGGCCTGGTAAGGAACGAAGATATATCCTTCGAAACGCAGGTCGAGCTTGGGCATAAAGCTTATGATCATCTTTGGGCCACCTGCTGCATAATTAAACGCCCTGTAGTGAGGTAGAAACACGGTCTGCATTTCGGGTGTGGGCTGAAAAGCAGGTGCCATTAAAGCGGTGGACCAGTAATTGCTGAAATAGGTTTGCAGTGCATGCCCCTGAACAAAAGTATTGGAATAGACTCCTTCGGCATAAATACCAAACCGTACTAATCCTCTGCCTATAAAGTAATTATCGAAAGAAAGTTTTGCCTGTAACCAGTTGTGTTGTTTTAATAATGTGTCTTTAGTTCCATCTAAAGAACCGGGAGTAAATCTTTCAGTACCCGCTATCCATTGCACGTGGCAAAGTAGCCTGGTACCTGTTGTAGCATATTCTTTATCGTTGAGCGTATTCCAGTCGTACCTTATATACCCGGTAGCTGCACCAAATAAGGTCTGGTCGGCTGTATCGGTAGATTTGAAATTGACAGTCTGGAAGTAAGTACTATTAATATTGGTATAGCTTCCACCCAATACCAACTTAGATCTTGGACCAATAGGTAAACCCATATCCACTTTGCCAAACCCTTCATATTGTATAAGGTATGGTGGCCTTATATCCTCAAAGAAGGCTGTGCTGCTGGTAAAGTAATCGAAGCGGTTATATATCAAAGCAGGTTCAAAATACACAGGTGCCGCGGTAGGCAAATATATACGCCCTGAGCCAAGTACGGATGTATAAAGCTTACCGAAGTATGTGTTTGCATTTAATTGCACCTCTTCACTTCCTAAGGTGTTATATTGAAGCCCCACGTAACCCTCACTAATAGGCAGGTTTGAAACAACTCCGCCAAAACCTATCTGGAAATGCTTTTCTTTTTTTACTGCCATATTCAGACTATAATACCCTGATGAATCATTGTAACTCGCCAATGGATATATACTATGAACATTCTGATCGGTAGCAACCCTGAAGTAATGAGATGCCATTTCATTTACCGATATGTTTTTCTTTTTACCAAACAGTACACTTTTAAAATACTGGTCCTGGTATTGGTTAAGTCCGCAAAAGGTGAGCTTATTAAATACCATAGGGTGTTCTTTCTTCTCAAAGTCTTCTCTACGCTGCTTCAACTTAGCTTCGCTCTCTCTTCTCTCAATCATTTTTATGAGCGCGGGTATTTGCCTGAGTGTAGCTATATATCCGCTGTCTATTAATGCTTGCGGGTTATTTGCTGTAAGTATGCCCGCTTCCACATTGGGTATTATTATCATTCCCTTGCCCGGTAATGTGTAATTCGTCCTTGTCATTAACATGTTTTTCACTTCTGATAAAATATTATCATCGGTAGGGGGAGATATATTGCCCGATACGTTACTTCCAATAGTAATATCAGGGTTAAAATCTTGCTGCATAATATCGGCAGGGAAGTTATTGTACATACCCCCGTCGAATAACATTTTACCATTTACCCATATTGGCTTCAGGTAGAATGGATATGAAATAGAAGCGCGAACAGCCTGGCCCAGATTACCACCATCGAAAATGTAGGGTTTCTTATCTACAATATCTGCAGCTACACAACGGAAAGGAACAAACAAGCTATCGAACTTATCGTGAGAAGCAGATGAAGCCGAAGAGAAATACTTCATAATAGCAAAGTCAATTGGCAGGGGGGAAACCAACTGGGTTGGGATACTTGTAATTAAAGTTGTATCTAAAGAAAAATGGAACGTTATCCAGGATGCCTCGGGGGAACCTTGTTTAAAATAATAGGCATACTTACTGTTTATTGTACCTGTAGCAATCTCCTGGAATTCTTTAGAAGTTACCAGTTCCTCCATTTGCTTGGGAGTGTACCCGGCAGAATATAGCGCCCCAATAAAAGCCCCCATGGAAGTTCCTGTAATATAATCTATAGGAATGTGGTTCTCTTCGAGTGCTTTAATAACGCCTATATGGGCTATTCCGCTGGCGCCACCGCCACTAAGCACCAAGCCAACCTTCTGGCTGTAACCAGACGATACCAGCAGGAACATAAATGAAACAAATAGGGAGTAGTGCTTCACTTTCATAATCTTAATTACCTCAGAACGGTCAAATTTACTCAATATTATATCTCACTCAGCACTTTACAGAAATAAGCGGGGGCATCAGCTAATCGGGACCCATACCACGAAAAATACTCACCGTCAACCAATACTATCTTGGCATCTGGGCAGATCTGCCTGAACTCATCTATATGTTTAGCAGAAAACGGGAAAGGTTCTGAGGAAAGCAATATAACATCGGGCTTAGATTCTCTTATCTCTTCCTTACTTAATTCAGGGTACCTGCCTTTATGTTCTGCAAATACATTTTTAAGTCCGCAGAGGCTAAGAATGTTGCTTAAGAATGTATCTCCGCCTGCAACCATATAGGGCTCTCTCCAAATAAAGTAAGCTGCACTCTTTAATAATTTGAACTGTTCCAGCTTTTTAAACGCTTCTTTTATTTTCCCTATCAATTCATCGGCTTTCTCTTTTCTATCAACCAACTCGCCTACCCTGCCCATCATATCATAAGCATCCTGCAGGTTATGTATATCGCTCATCCAAACCGGGTATTGCTGCATGAGTTGTTTTATCTGCTGCTCCTCATTCTCTTCCTTATTACCAATTATCAGGTCGGGTTTAAGAGCAGCAATCTTATCAAAATCGAGTTTTTTAGTACCACCTACTCTTTGTTTAGTTCGGAACCATTCTTCGGGGTGGACACAAAACTTGGTTATACCTACAACTTCATTAGTTAAGCCAAGTGAGTAAAGCAATTCTGTTTGAGAAGGGACAAGAGATATTATTCGTTTCGGAGGCCATTCTACATTTACTTCAAGCCCCATTTGGTCTTTGAAAGTTTTCTTCATACGCGTATGGCCAATACGGTTACATCATCAATCTGTTCATGCTTGCCTTTCCATGCATGATAACTGGTTTGTATTTTATTGCCCACTTCCTTTACAGGCAAATGGTTATTGCTTAAAATCCACTCTCTGAATCTTTTAGTGGTCATCTTTTTGCCCTGCTCTCCCCCAAACTGATCAGCAAAACCATCGGTGAAAAGATAAAGGGTATCTCCTTCTTCCAAGGTAATTTCATGTTCGGCAAACTGCTGGCTGCCTTCTGTAAATCCACCGATAGATATTTTATCAGGTTTAATTTCTACAAATGGGTTTTCAGAGTCCTTCTTATTTTTCAATATCCACAACGGGCGATTAGCACCGGCATATTTTATTTTCCGACTAGCAGAATTAAAATGGCAAAGTATAATATCCATTCCATCCCTTATGTTTTCATTCCCGGTTTGCTCAAAATTTATCTTTATTTCTTTGTTCACCTTCTCTAACAATTTGCCGGGAGATGTTGTTTTTCCAACCGCTTCATTTAGTTTGCTTATACATACACTGCTTACAAGCGCACCCGGCACACCATGCCCTGTACAGTCTCCTATGGCAATAAGTATTTCATCATTCGGGAGTGGATGCATCCAGTAAAAATCTCCGCTCACAATGTCTTTTGGATGAAAAAAAAGGAAATTATCTTTCAAGTGCGTATTGAGAACTGCATGGGGCGTAAGTAATGAATCTTGTATACGTTTGGCATAATTAATACTATCGGTTATTTCTTTATTCTTCTCTTCAATAGCCCGTTTCTGCAATTCTATCTGCTCGCTGTATTCCAGGTTCTCTGACTTAAACGAATATACAATAGCTGCCAGCATAGTAAAGGCAAACACATAATTAAGAGGGGTGAATTTTTCCAGTTGGGTCACATCTCCATCATACATCCCATTAAAGTGGTTTTGTAAAAGGATACACACCATGTATAATGCAAGCAGGTAAATACTGTATGCTATTATCCAGGGCTTAGTATCGAACATAAACACTACAATAACCGGGAATGTGAACAGATATATCTCAGTGTGCGATACACTACCATAAAAATAATTGGCAGTTACAAAGAACAGAACTGACGCATTTATGGATATGTGCCTTGCAATTCTGAACATGCCCATATGACAAAGCACTATACCGCTAAGCAGGGCAACCATATCGAACCCGGTAAGGTAGGCTAGCCTGTGAAGGCCATATATAGACGAAATAATACAAAAGAATAAACAGAAGAAAGAGCCGGTAAGGCAGCCCATATTAAACAGCCTCCGTTTCTGCCTTTCTTTAAAAGAAAAGTGAGAGAATGAATCAGGGTCTATTATCCGTTGGAGAATATTGGCCATTTATGCAAAGCGAAAAACTAAAGGTAGTCAATTTCACAATCGGCAAAACTGCCTTACCCCTATTTTACTGAGATACAGCTATAATACTTAGCAGAGCGCCTCTACAATATCCTGGCGGGTAATAATATGCACGTCGCCCAAAGCATCTTTCACCAACACCGCATGATTTTGAGGTGTGATGAGTTGAGATACTTCTTCTAACGATGAATCAGGATTAACGAAAGGGAACGGAGCCTGTTTTACTTCCGATACCTTCTTTTCGCCCAACTTAGGGTTATCTATCAGTTTCTTAAATACTTCAGTATCATTCAATGAGCCAACAAACTTTGCATTATCGCCATTGCTTACAGGCACCTGGGAAATGTTGTATTTCCTCATTACTGCAACTGCTTCGTGCACGGTATCTGATTCTTTTACCGAAACCAATGGCTTGTCCTTATGCCTTTCAATAAGTTGCAATGCAGTTATCTTATCTTCAACCAGGAATCCCCTGTCGCGCATCCATTCATCATTATACATTTTGCCCAGGTATCGTGAACCATGATCGTGAAATATGCCAACCACCAGGTCGCCCTTTTTAAACATATGCTTCATTTGCATAACACCTGCTATCAGCGATCCTGACGAATTACCTGCCAGTATTCCTTCTTCACGTGCAATGCGTCGAGTCATAATAGCGCCATCCTTATCAGTCACCTTTTCAAAATGGTCTATTACATTAAAGTCTACGTTCTCCGGTAAAAAGTCTTCACCAAAACCTTCAGTTATATAAGGATATATTTCATTCTTATCGAATATACCTGTCTCTTTATACTTCTTAAATACAGAACCATAGGTATCTATGCCAAGCACTTTAATATTAGGGTTCTGCTCTTTCAGGTATTTGGCTGTACCCGAAATAGTACCACCTGTACCCACGCAGCAAACAAAGTGAGTTATCTTTCCTTCTGTTTGTTTCCATATTTCAGGGCCCGTTGTTTCGTAGTGCGCCAGTGAGTTTGAAGGATTATCGTACTGGTTAGGTTTCCATGAATTAGGAACTTCTTTCACTAAACGTGATGAAACTGAATAGTATGAACGTGGGTCTTCTGGTTCTACATTGGTGGGACAAACCACCACCTCGGCACCAAAGGCGCGCAAAGCATCAAATTTTTCCTTAGATTGCTTATCGGTAGAAGTGAATATGCACTTGTATCCTTTAATAACTGCTACAATGGCAAGGCCCATACCCGTATTACCAGAGGTCCCTTCTATTATAGTGTAACCCGGTTTTAATTTGCCGGCCTTCTCTGCATCCTCTATCATTTTAAGGGCCATACGGTCCTTAATACTGTTACCCGGATTAACCGTTTCTATTTTAGCTAATATAGTAGCAGGTATATCTTTTGTAATACGGTTTATCTTAACCAGCGGGGTATTGCCTATAAGCTCCAGGATGTTATTATAGTACGACATAATTATCAATATTATTAGTAGGTTACAAATATAGTAAGATGCCAAAGAATACAGAAGAAAAAGGAAAACACTATTACGTTAAGGAATTTTAAAATGGGTAAATTTTGATAGCTTTGCCAATAAAGAAATTTCATGCCTAAATATACAGGAACCTTACACTCAAAGCTGCCAACTGTAGGCACTACCATATTCACGGTTATGTCGCAACTGGCGACAGAACATAATGCCATAAACCTATCTCAGGGCTTTCCGAATTTTGAATGTGCGCCCGAACTGGTATCGCTGGTTAATAAATATATGACCAAGGGCCTGAACCAATATTCGCCTATGCAGGGAATAATGCCACTGCGTGAAGTTATTGCTGCTAAAATGCAGGAACTGTACGGTGCCATATATAGCCCCGAGAAAGAAATAAATATTACTGCCGGAGGAACACAAGCCATATATGCTGCTATTACTGCAGTGGTGAATGAAGGTGACGAAGTAATTATAATAGAACCTGCTTACGATTGTTATGTACCTGCTATTGAACTGAATGGAGGCATACCTATATATGTTAAGCTAAAGGAACCTGACTATAGTATTGATTGGAACCAGGTTAAGAAACTGGTTAACCAGCGCACCCGCATGATAATGATAAACACTCCTCATAACCCTACAGGTGCAGTAATGACTGCTGCCGATATGAAGCAGTTGGAGAAAATAACCGATGGTACCGATATAGTTATTTTGAGTGACGAAGTATATGAGCATATTATATTCGATAACAACAAGCATCAGAGCGTTTGTCTCTTCCCTAAATTGGCTGAACGCAGTTTTGTGGTGTTCTCATTTGGTAAGACCTACCACACCACAGGCTGGAAGACAGGTTATGTTTTAGCACCCGAAAGATTAATGACCGAGTTTAGAAGAGTACACCAGTTTATGGTGTTCTGTGTAAATACTCCGCTGCAATATGCTTTGGCCGATTATATGAAGAACAAAGATGCTTATTTGCAACTCGGCAGTTTTTACCAAGAGAAGCGCGATTACTTTATCAAACTCATTAAAGGTTCAAAATTTAAACTAACACCTGCTGCCGGTTCTTATTTCCAGATGCTTGATTACAGCGGAATAACACAAGAGAAAGATACGGAATATGCAATAAGGCTAACTAAAGAGATTGGTGTGGCAAGTGTACCAACATCGGTATTCTACCACGAGCCTGTAGATAACAAACAACTGCGTTTTTGTTTTGCCAAAACAAACGAGACATTAGAGAAAGCAGCAGAAAAACTTTGTAAAGTATGATAGATGATCTGAGAGTTACAATAGTACAATCTTCAATACACTGGGAAGATGTGGATGCGAATATTGAAATGTTCAGCAAAACGCTGGAAGGTATTGCAGCAGGATCGACCGACCTTATAGTGCTACCTGAAATGTTCAGCACCGGTTTTACCATGAATGCCGATGCCTTGGGAGAAACTATGGATGGCAAAGCGGTAAAGTGGATGAAGAAGACTGCCGCTAAACTGAAATGCGTAATTACCGGAAGCCTGATCATTGGAGATGGAGAGAATTATTACAACCGCCTGGTATGGATGAAGCCCGATGGCACAACTGAAACTTATGATAAGCGCCACCTGTTCCGAATGGGTGAAGAGACCAATAACTTTAAGGCCGGAACCAAACGCCTTACCGTTGAACTGAAAGGTTGGAAGATTTGCCCGCTGATTTGTTACGACTTGCGATTCCCGGTTTGGAGCCGCAATACAGATGCATACGATTGCCTGATATATGTTGCCAACTGGCCCGATGTACGCAGTTACCCATGGAGACAATTACTTATTGCGCGTGCTATAGAGAACCAATGTTACACCGTTGGCGTTAACCGCATTGGAGTGGATGGAAAAGACATGGATTATTCAGGTTACTCAGCAGTACTTGACCCTAAAGGGCAAATAATAAGCACCACAAAACCCGATAAACCTTCGGTAGAAACAGTTACCCTTTCACGCAAAGCGCTTGATGATTTCCGAAAAGCATTTCCGGTAAGTGTAGATGCGGATAAGTTTGAAATAAAATAAACGGGTTATAAATTTATGTTTCATGGAGCAACAAGAAATAGTAAACAAGCTATTTAATAGTGAAGCGATAGCTTCTCTTGATATAGAAAAAGCAGCTACCAGCATACTCCAAAAACATAAATGGAACACTATTCGTTCTCCATATTATATTGATACTAATACAGGGAAATATAGAGAGCTTGATATTATTGGGAATTATAGATATGTTAGAGGTTTTGGCAAAGCATTATTCATCTCTTCTATTGCATTACTAGTTGAATGTAAAAGTTTAAAAAATTCTCATATTGTAGTAGATGGAGATAATACATTTAAGGATGATGATTCTTGTGACAGAATAGATCTTCTAGAAGATTATAGTAAACGCTATATCAAGATAACCAGAATTTTGAATAAAACAAATCTTGACGAAGATACAAAGATGAAACTCCTAAGGCTATTGGAAAAATGGTCTTTCCCAAGAGGGTACTCAACACTTACAAATTACAAACCAGAAACTTATAATAGCATCTCTCGTTTTTCGGCATTCCGAGAAACCACAATAGGAACGACTAAAGATCTAGATAATTCAGTATTATGGAAATCCTTTCTGTCTTTAAAGTCAGCAAGTGATGGCTATTCTTATGATATTTGGTAAAATATTGAATCTGATTTATTAAGTGCAATAGATTATATTTCTGTCTATAAATTACCCATATCTGATATAAAAGATATTTTTTTCTTTTTTCATGGTTATGATCATACCTCAATTCACAAGGTATTAGTTATAGACTCGAACATTTGGCATTATTCTAATTCTAAAATTAATTCATTGAAATATTTCAGGTTTATCCAACCCAATACACGTGGATATAGTGAACAATGGATTGATGTGGTTTGCTTAAATAATTTTGAAGAATATATTTCACAAATTACTCCTTTTTATACTGATTTCTATAAAAAGAAAAAAATGAAGAGATCTCAACGTTGAAACTAAAAAAGAAAAAATTATTTCTTGCTATATCATTTTATATAGTTTACATTTGAGACATAACATTTCATCTCACCATGCTTACACAAGAATTCAACGCATTATCGCTCTCAGAAAGGAGCAAACTGGTATTCGGACAGGGAAAACTGATAGACATTTACCAGGATCACGTAATGCAAAAAGGATTCTACTATAAGCTTAATGACCTGAAAGTGGATGTTATATATGATAAGGTCCGCAACCGCTTATTAGATATCATAGCCTGGGAAAACCTGGTTGATAGGGTCGCTTTTCCGAAGACAACGGCGTAATTTCTCCTACTGAATTATAAATTTACCTCTTGAAACAAGATTGCCATCTTCGGTAATTATTCTATATAAGTATACCCCCGCAGGTTGATTGGATATATTAATTGAAAGTTGAGAATTGAAGGTTGAGAATTCCGAGTACACCTTCTCACCAAGCATGTTATAAATTTCGACCAACTCCCGGTGACTATCGTGTTGACTATTTACTGAAGACTGAATTATAAACCATCCGTTGTTAGGGTTGGGAAATAATTTCATACCCGCAAAATTCAAAGCAGGTTCATTAATTCCTACAGTTGCATCTTTAAAACTAAAAATAACTCCTGATGCATACTTGCCTCCTTGCCAAGTCATTCCATAAAATTCATTTCCTGAAAGTATTAAAGATCCGTAGGGGGTTTTACCATTTTGACCATCAAAATCAAACAAATCATTATATCCACCGCCATTCAAATCAATTGAAAACATAGAGCCACTATCATGTAATCCGCCATCAGGGGTCAACCCATATAACAGGTTGCCTGAAAGCACCAAGGAACTGTATGGATACTGCCCATTAATGCCATTAAAGTCAAGTAAATCTTTATAGTAATTACCACCGGTATCTATCGAAAAAACACATCCATAACTATTTGCTCCACCTTGCTCTGTCATTCCATATAAAATATTTTTATTACACAATAGAGAACCATTAGGAACTTTACCAGTTAGATTACTGAAATCAAGTAAATCTTTATAATTGCTCCCATTAGTATCTATAACAAAAACATTACCAAACAGGTTCGCACCTCCATTAGGTGTCATTCCGTATAACTTATTACCAGAATTTATAAGTGATCCACTGGGCTCTTCTCCATTTGGAACATTAAAATCAAATAAATCCTTGTATTTGTTCCCATTAGTATCTATTGAAAATATACACCCATAATTATTAGATCCGCCTTCATATGTCATACCGTATAACCTATTACCCAAAATTATTAATGAACCCAGAGGCTGATATCCATTTTTACCGCTAAAGTCCAAAAGGTCTTTAAATCCACTCCCACTAGTATCCACTGAAAAAACACAACCCTGTCCATGAGCACCACCCAATTCAGCCATACCATATAATGATCTTCCGGAAATTATCAAATCACCATTCGGGCTTTTACCATTTACACCATTAAATTCTAATAATTTCCTATATCCACTTCCATTAGTATTAATAGCAAAAACAACACCATCGTTATTTGCACCACCATTTGAACTCATTCCGTATAATATATTTCCAGAAACCGTCAAAGATCCGTATGGGTTTGAGCCAATTGTATCATTGAAATTATGCAAAACAGTATATTGAGCGCCAGCAAATCTTAGCCCTAAACAGAAAAAAACAAATAGTAGAATGTATGATTTTCTCATTATGTTATAGTTTCAAGTAAAAATAACAGTTCTCTCTACAAAATACTATACCAAACTATGCCCGGTCATCTCTGCAGGTTGCGCTATGCCCATAATCTTTAACACAGTAGGAGCAATATCTGCAAGGCGACCTTCGGTCACCTTCTTACAATCCTTATCAATTACTATGCAAGGCACAGGGTTGGTACTATGTGCAGTATTAGCTGTACCATCGGCATTAATAGCACGGTCGGCATTACCATGATCGGCAATAACAATAAATGAGTAGCCATTTGGCAAACCCGCTTCAACAACTTTCTGCAAACAGGTATCAATTGTCTCAACTGCTTTTACAATGGCACTATATACACCAGTGTGGCCAACCATATCAGGGTTAGCAAAATTCAGACACACAAAATCAACTTCTCCTTTTTTCAATTCTGTTACAATAGCATCGGTAACACCCGGTGCACTCATTTCGGGCTGTAGGTCATATGTTGCAACTTTAGGTGATGGCACCATTAAGCGTGTCTCACCTTTAAATACATCTTCCCTTCCGCCGGAAAAGAAGAAAGTAACGTGAGGATATTTTTCAGTCTCTGCAATGCGTATCTGTGTTTTTCCTGCATTAGCCAACACCTCGCCCAGTGTCATCTTCAGGTCATCTTTGCGATAAAGAACTTTTACATTTTTATATTTCTCATCGTAGGTGGTCATGGTAATATAGTCCAGGGGAATGGTCTTCATTCCCTGCTCCGGCATATCGGTTTGGGTAAGCACCTGTGTGATCTCGCGGCACCTGTCGGTACGGAAGTTAAAACATATTACCACATCATCTTCCATAATACGTGGCATAATATTCTCCTGCGAATCGGTCATTACTATAGGCTTGATAAACTCATCGGTAACACCTTCCGCATACGATTCTTTTATAGAAGCTATGGCATCGGTGCTTCTTCTTCCTATTCCATGTACCATTAAGTCGTAGGCCAATTTCACACGCTCCCAGCGTTTGTCCCTATCCATAGCATAATAGCGACCAACAACTGAGGCCAGCTTAGCAGGACCATTTGCAATATGCTTGCTTAAGGTTTCAATAAAACCTAATCCGCTGTTAGGATCTGTATCACGTCCATCGGTAAAGGCATGTATATAAATTCCCTGGCACTTATTATTAGAAGCAATATCGCATAATGCCATCAGGTGATTAATATGTGAATGCACTCCACCATCAGATACCAAACCCATCAAGTGTACATTCTTCTTATTCTTGGCAGCATATTGCAATGCTTCCACCAATACCGGGTTCTTATCAAGGGTTTTGCTTTCTACATCTTTACTAATGCGGACCAAATCCTGGTAAACCACACGCCCTGCGCCAATATTCAGGTGGCCGACTTCGGAGTTACCCATTTGTCCGGTAGGCAAACCCACATCTTCACCCGATGTACGCAAAGTAGAATGCGGATATTGCTTGTATAAGCTGTTTACAAATGGAGTGCGTGAATTTGCAATTGCATCTGCTTTCGAACCGTCTCCAATGCCCCATCCATCAAGGATTATAAGTGCTACTTTTTTCTTCTCCATTTTATACTGTTTGTAAAGTGACTTCAAATATAGTTCCGCTTGGGGAATTTTCTTTTACTGTTATTGTACCATTATGTTTTCTCACAAAATAATCTACCAGGTAAAGGCCGAGGCCTGTGCCCTTATAACCTGTGGATGTGCTCATCCTATAAAATTTCTGGAATATCTTTTTACGTTCCTCCATAGGTATTCCGGGGCCCTGATCTTTCACCAGCAGTATTGTTTTATTTTCATCTTTCTTTAAAACCACTTCCACAGGCTTCTCTTTAGGCGAGTATATCAGAGCATTCTCCACCAGGTTATTTACAATAGAATTAAAAGCCCATGTATCCATATTGGCATGAACATTGTCTTCTATATGTTCAATAATATCACGGTGAGGGTTGGTACGTAATAGCTTATTTATCCCACTCTTAAGTGTCTCTGACAAGTTCAGATCCTGAGGATATATTGGTACTTCGCCATTATCAATACGGGCAGTAACCAATATCTTTTCCAGTAACTGGTCGAGGCGGTCGGTATCTTCCAGTGCATTACTTAGCGCGGTTTGCTGTTGCTCGGTGGAAAGGTTGCGCTTGAGCAAAGTCTCTATTTGCAGGCGTAATGATGCTACCGGCGATTTAAACTCATGCGTTACCGAATGTAAAAAGGTCTTTTGCCTTGCCAAAAACTCCGATTCTTTTTTGAAGGCCTTGCGTACCTGGGCAATACCAATAAGCATTAACAACAAAAACACGCTGCCCTCGCCCATTATCATATAATACTTACCCAATAATTGCTTGTGCAGAGCTTCTTTGGTTCCCTCGCTCAAATCAGGAATGGTCAGGTGCTGGGCATATATCTCACGGCTCTGTTCGGCCATGTGGTATGCCCACCACAAAAATTGCACCAGCACATATATTACAAGTATGTAAAATATGAGTAATGCACGTGAATATTGTTTGTTTTCTTTCAACCTTTCTTTTAATTGGATGGCTAATTTACTCATAAAGAGTAAAGCAGTGAAATGATTATAATCATTTTGCCCAAACCCCTAAAGGGGCTTTGAAGTACGGTACGATGAACCCACACAAGGTATTTAAGCCCCTTTAGGGGTTTGGGGCAGGAAGGAGCTGATAGTAAACTATTATCTTTGCTTCCCTGAAAACAATGTTTTATGCAAAAGATCAAATTAGGAATATTACGCGAAGAGAAGACACCACCTGAAAAACGTGTGCCTTTTACCCCATTGCAATGCAGCGAATTATTACGCGCCTATCCCGGTTTAGAAATATCGGTCCAGAAATCGAATACACGCTGCTATACCGATGCAGAGTACCAAAGTTTTGGCCTTAGCCTCACTGATGACCTCAGCCACTGTGATATTTTAATGGGTCTGAAGGAAATGCCTATTGACAAGATCATTCCGGGAAAGAAATATTTCATGTTTTCTCATACCATAAAAAAACAGCCTTATAATGCTAAGATGTTAAGGGCCATGCTGGAGAAAAAGATACAGCTCATAGACTATGAGTGCCTGACCGACAAAGAACATAACCGTATCATTGGCTTTGGGCGCTATGCAGGTATTATAGGCGCTTACAACGGAGTGTTAGGCTATGGCAAACGGTATAACCTCTTTGATATTAAGCCTGCGCATCAATGCCGCGACAGGGAAGAACTGGAAGAGGAATTGGAACGTGTACGCCTGCCCAATATGAAGATATTGGTTACCGGTGGCGGACGTGTGGCCAATGGTGTTATTGAAACATTGGGTATGCTCAAGATCCGTAAAATAACTCCTTATGAGTTCTTACATTGTTCTTACCGCGAGCCTGTTTATTGCCAGTTGCACTCTAAAGATTATTACCAGGCAAGAGATGGTTCTTCATGGAACTCCAAGGACTTCTACTCTCACCCTGAGAAATACGTGTCGACATTTGCACCTTACACTAAAGAATGTGACTTACTTATTACTGCTCACTTTTGGGATGTGAATGCACCTGTGTTATTTACAAAAGAACAGATGAAGCAGCCCGATTTTCACATTAGCGAAATTGCTGACATTACCTGCGATATCAATGGTTCGGTGCCAAGCACACTAAAAGCAAGTTCTATTGCTGAACCTTTTTATGGCTACAACCCGCTTACTGAGCAATTAGATATTCCTTTCAGTAAAACATCAGTAACCATTATGGCTGTAGATAACCTGCCATGTGAACTACCGCGCGAAGCATCTGAAGATTTTGGAAAGGAATTAATGGATAGGGTTATTCCATCGTTATTTGGCGAGGATAAAGAAGGTATTATTGAACGTGCCACTATTTGTAAAGATGGTAAGCTTACTGAGCATTATCAATATTTGAAAGAGTACGCAGGGCAGTAGGAATATTTCGCTCTTTCAGAGCTACTCTAATTCTATATATCCATCCGAAGGGCTTTGCCCTTCGTTACTATATAAAACCCCTTCAGGGTTATAGAAACTAAGTCCCGAAGGGACGACATACACTAACATAGGGTGAAGCCCTATGGCATAAAAAACCGGCACCCAACCAAAGGTGCCGGCCCGTATTAACCCGATATTAACCTTAATTACATAACTCCACCTCAGTCGACATTATCATGCAGGAAAGAGTTGTTCTGACGCAACTCACCCTTATTTCCTTCTCCTTCCGAAAGCGTAAATCTCGATACGTTAGACTCCGATGAATGAGGAGTATCTCCTAACTCTACATTCCTTCTTTTATAAGCCGGTTCGTTTTCCATATCGTTAATAGCACCCGGGGTTTTGAGTTTGTAGCTTAATTGTTTAAGCTTCTCAATCCTTTCCTGGGCTTTCTTCCTTTGTTCTTCGCTGAATACAGGATCACTCATATCCACCTTTTCTTCCTGCGGAGGTTCTTGCATTACAGTTGGGATTGGAGGAGGTGTAAGTAGTGGAGGAATCACTGCAACAGGCTTGCTCTCCAATGCTCTGTTAATTATCTCAAACTCAACATTGGTATTCTCTGTTGTTGTTTCACTTGCCTTAATAAATGGCTCGCTGGCTTCAACCTTATCTTGCTTAGGAGTTTCGTTTACCACAGGTTTTACTTCTGCAGCAGGCTTCACTTCTTCATTCAGGTTGAACATAAGCTTAGGCGCTGTTGGAGGAGCAGCAGAAACCATTGGATTGGTTTGAGCCACATCATCCAGGCGGCGTATGATCCTTTCCACTTTCTTCTCAGCGAATGTAGTCACTGGGTTAGCGCTGAAACCAGTAGCTATAAGGGTAACGTTTACTTTGTTACCAAGTGTTTCATCAATACCATAACCTTTTATGATATCAGCAGTTTGACCGGCAGCCTCTTGCAGGTAGTCAGTGATCTCGCCAAGTTCATCCATGGTAATATCATCAGTGCCACAGGTAATATTGAGCAACACGTAACGTGCACCGCGTATGTTATTGTCGTTAAGCAGCGGCGAAGCAAGTGCCATTTCAACGGCTCTGAGCGCCCTGTTATCACCTTCGGCAGATGAAGAGCCCATAATGGCAACTCCACTGTCTTTCATTACTGTCTGCACATCGGCAAAGTCAAGGTTAACGTGTAATGTAACCGTAATGATCTCGGCAATGCTCTTGGCAGCAATGTTCAATATATTATCGGCATGAGCAAAGGCCTCGCCCAGTTTCAGGTTGCCATACATCTCGCGCAACTTATCGTTGTTGATGATGAGTATGGTATCTACATGCTGGCGAAGTTCTTTCAATCCTTCTTCTGCCTGTATTTTCCTTTTCTTACCCTCGAACATGAACGGTACAGTAACAATGGCTACAGTAAGTATCCCCATTTCTTTTGCTGCCTGTGCAATTACAGGTGCAGCACCTGTTCCTGTTCCGCCTCCGAGGCCGGCAGTAATAAATACCATCTTGGTATTATTACCTAAAATTTTCTTTATCTCATCAATGCTCTCCATGCCGGCTTTCCTTCCCACTTCGGGTAGGGAGCCTGCTCCCCTGCCTTCGGTAAGGCCTGAGCCTAACGCGATCTTGATTGGCACAGGGCTAATGTCGAGCGCTTGCTGGTCGGTGTTGCATACCACGAAATCTACGCCTTTAATTCCCTGGCGGAACATGTGGTTTACGGCATTGCTGCCTCCCCCTCCCACACCTATCACCTTGATGATAGAGGATTGGTCTTTTGGTAAATCGAAGTTAATCATAACGGTTGTTGTTTTAAGGTTATTATTTTGGTTTTACGTGTTTCCTGTTTTTGAATTGTTTATTTATTGCTTACTTTTTTCTCCTTCTACATCTTCATCGAAGAACTTGGTAGCGCCACTGAAGATCCTTTCCATAAAGCCGCCTTTTTTCTTTTGCTTGGAATGTTGCACCACTTCAGGTTGCTTAATAACATTTCCTTCAGATTCGGTGTAAGTATCCTTCTCAATTTCTTCGAAGCCCTTCATCACTAATCCAACGCCTGTAGCATATAAAGGATGGCTCAGATCGAATACTCCCGGGGCAAGGTGTTCGTTCGGATGTCCGATACGAGTATCCATACCGGTTACATATTCCACTAACTGAGGAAGGTGTTTCAGGTTTGCACCACCACCTGTAACTACTATACCTGCAATCAGCTTCTTTTCAAAACCTGAGTTTTTGATCTCGTAATAAACATGCTCTAAGATTTCTTCCATACGTGCATTGATAATGCATGAAAGATTTCTTACAGATATCTCTTTATTCTGCCTGCCTTTTAATCCCGGTATCACTACTATTTCGTTTTCCTGCGCCTCAGTAGGAATTGCAGAGCCGAACTTCACCTTCAATTGCTCTGCCTGCAGACGGATGATCTGGCAACCTTCTTTTATATCGTCGGTTAATACATTGCCGCCAAAAGGAATTACTGCCGTATGACGAATGATATCATCCTGGAAAATTGCTACGTCAGTTGTCCCACCACCAATATCTACAAGCACCACGCCTGCTTCTCTTTCTTCACCTGTAAGCACTGAATCTGATGATGCAAGCGGCTCAAGTGTAAGGGCAGCCATTTTAAGCCCGGCTTTGGTAATGCACTTCTCAATATTTCTGATAGCAGCGATTTGTCCGGTAATAATGTGGAAGTTGGCTTCAAGGCGCACGCCTGCCATTCCTATAGGGTTCTTTACTCCCTGCTCATTATCCACAATGTATTCCTGCGGAAGCACTTCAATAATTTCTTCTCCCGGAGGCATTACCAGCCTGTACATATCCTCAATAAGAGAATCTATATCGGCTTGGTTAATTTCTTTTTCGAGGTTAGCACGGGTTCTAATACCCCTGTGCTGTAGGCTTTTTATATGCTGTCCGGCAATACCTACGTTTACTTCCATTATATCAACTCCCGATTTCTCAGAAGCCTCTTTTACTGCTTTCACAATAGATGCAACGGTTTGGTCAATGTTAAGCACCACGCCACGGGCAATACCCACAGACTCGGCTTTACCGACACCCATGATGTCTATTTTGTTGTGTTCGTTCTTACGGCCAACAATGCATACAATTTTGGTTGTACCAATGTCTAAGCCTACAATGATGTCAGATTTGTTTTCCATAGATGTTTATTTTTTGGTGCATACGATTTGATGGTTGAATTTCAGGTTAATTGTTGTGTAGTCGTTCCATTTTCCGGTTGCTGTTAAACCATTGTGGTACAATACCCACAGGCGGTTAAATTTCTGTTCCATATTGGTTGTATCTCCTAATATTATTCGCTGGTTGCCTACTCTAGGTACCAGGCAAAAATCTCTTGCAGTGTCAATATATACTTGCGTTACCTGGCTGTTCCAAAATGTGTTTTTACGTATGTAAGTAGCAAGTTTGTATATGCCCGGCAGGAGAGAATGAACCGATGTATCGTGTATCATCTGCTTCACATTACGGGTGTTATACATGCTATATGGCTCATTAATATTACCATTCACTATAAGCACCTTTGGTGCATAGTTATTTGAAAGCGGCACAATACTTCCGGCAGAATCAATGTAAAAGCTTTCGTCATCGTTATTAATTATCCTTACAATAGGTTTCTTCTGTACTAATCTCACCTCAAGGTTTCCGTCAAGTGTTGCATATACTTCTGCATCCGCGATAAATGGGTTATTGCCCAGCATCTGTTCTATCTTATGCACATTTATCTTATCCATGGACTTGCCTACAACATCGCCCTGCTGCTCCTCAATAAGTTTGCGTACTTCATTGGGTGTGATATAAAAATCGCTGTCGTGTTGCATAATGCGTATGTCAACCATTTTGCAAAGTGTTGCGTTGCGCTTCACTTCAGCAAAGCCAAGCAAGCTCATCACTCCGCCCAAGAGCACAACCCAACCCGTTATATATAGTATCTTCTTAAGCATTAACCTGTATCTTCTTTAATAATGCATTCTTCAATGGCTCTACCAATCTGTCAATATCTCCCGCTCCCATCGTAATAAGCACTTCTGGCATATCTTTTGTAACCACATCTACTAACTCTTCCTTCGTACAAAGTTTTTTGTTCTCAATATGTGTCTTGCTTAATACCATCTTCGAATCAATTCCTTCTATCGGCAATTCCCTTGCAGGATATATATCGAGCAGTATCAGCTTATCCAGTAATTCCAAACTCTTTGCGAAACCATCAGCAAAATCGCGGGTACGTGAATACAGGTGAGGCTGGAATATGCCTGTGATCTTTTTGCCAGGGTACATAGCCTTAACTGAATTGATGCATGCACTCAATTCTTCAGGGTGATGTGCATAATCATCAATGAAAACAAGTTTAGGAGAAACGATTTGGTAATCGAAACGGCGTTGCACTCCTTCAAATGTTCCCAGCGCAGTGCGTATATCTTCGTTCTTCACCTTCATCAATTGCGCTACGGCAGCAGCAGCAACAGAGTTTTCAATATTGTGCAGGCCGGGTATTCCAAGCTTAATGTCCTTTATCTCTCCATTCGGAGTAACGAGGTCATACTGGTAATGCCCTTCATTGATGGTGATGTTCTTAGCGTAGTAATCAGCTTTCTGGGTAAGTGAATAGGTGTATGTTTTACCGGTGTACTGAATCACATCATTCACCTTTTGCTTAGTAACCAATGAACCATCGGCACTGATTCGGTTAGCAAACATTGCATACGATTGCTGCATACTTGCTGCATCATGGTATATATCCAAATGATCAGGGTCAATAGATGTAATAATGGCAATATTCGGATTCAGGTGCAGGAATGAACGGTCATACTCATCTGCTTCTACCACCACTACTGTATTCTCAGAAACATCATTATCGAGCACTACATTGGTATGGTAGTTCTTCGATACACCACCCAGGAAAGCCATACAATCGGTATGTGAAGATTTAAGTATGTGCGTTACCAATGTTGTTGTGGTTGTTTTACCATGTGTACCTGCAATAGCAACTGTATAATGCCCCTGTGTTATCCAGCCCAGCACACCAGCACGTTTATGCAGATCATATTTATGGCTGCGGAAATACGCAAGTTCGCTATGCTCTTCAGGCACAGCAGGAGTATATATTACAAGTGAATCCTTGCTATTATTCTTTATTTCATCATCTACCAACGACATATCATCCTTAAAATGGATCTTGATTCCTTCTTCTTCCATCTCTTCAGTTAATGAAGAAGGAGTTTTATCGTATCCACTTACTTTTTTACCCAACGATTTAAAATAACGTGCAAGGCCGCTCATACCGATACCACCGATACCTATCAAATACACGTATTTCAAATCCTTTACGTTCATTTCTGTTCCGTTAATGCTATTACCTCATTTGCAATTCGTGCCGCCGAATCTTTTACCGCTAACGTTGAAATATACTTACTCAAGTTCTCTCTCATTCCACTGTCCGATGCCAGTCTTATAACTGCATTTCCCAGATCCTTCTTTGCATCTACATCTTTTATCATCATGGCTGCATTGTGATTAACAAGCTCCATGGCGTTCTTCGTTTGGTGATCTTCCGATACATTAGGCGATGGAACTAAAATGGTTGGCAGACCTGTGATACATAATTCCGAAAGAGATATTGCACCTGCGCGCGATACTACCGCATCAGCAATTGCATAAGCATAATCCATCTTTGATATAAAGTCGTACACCTTAATATTCGAATACTTCTTTTGCAATTCTTGTGCTTGTGCATAATATTGCTTGCCAGTTTGCCATACCAAGCGGATATTATTCTGTGCGAGTAGATCAAGTGAAGCTGCAATACTTTCATTTATAGTACGTGCACCCAAGCTTCCACCTATAACAAGCACTGTAAAGCCTTTATCTGTGATGCCAAAGTACTCGCCCGCTGCAGCACGTTTACTGAACAAATCGGTTATATCTTGCCTTACGGGGTTACCGGTAACTATAATTTTGCTTTTAGGGAAATATTTCTCCATGCCAGGATAAGCCACGCATATCTTCTTTACCCGCTTAGATAAAATCCTGTTGGTAACACCGGGGAATGAATTTTGCTCCTGCACGAGTGTAGGAATATTTTTGCGTATGCCTGCCCACAATGTCGGGCCGCTGGCATAACCACCTACACCCACAATAGCATCGGGACCAAACTGCGATATGATTTCTTTTGCCCTGTTCACACTCTTCAATACTTTTAACGGGAGTGAAAAATTCTTCAGCATATTGCTGCGCGATATACCTGCAATGTCGAGTCCTTCAATTTTATACCCGGCAGCAGGCACCTTCTCCATCTCCATCCTGCCGTTGGCTCCTACAAACAATATTTCTGTTCCCGGTCTCATCTGTTCCAATGCGCGGGCTATAGCTATGGCCGGAAATATGTGTCCGCCTGTGCCTCCCCCGCTTATTATTATTTTAAGTTGTCGCGACAATGTTGTTACTTGTTGTATTTTCCGTTTCCTTACTTACACTTAATATTATTCCCACTGCTATACTTGTAAACCAAATAGATGTTCCGCCCATACTCACTAATGGCAATGGCTGGCCCGTTACCGGTATAAGATGCACGGCCACGCACATATTCACCAATGCCTGCATCACTAAATTCAATGACAGCCCTATGGCTAGCAGACTGCCAAAAGTCTTTGAGTTCCTTGTCGCAATCCGTACTCCCCTGAATAGGAATGTGAGATAGAGGAACACAATGCCAAGCGCCATTAATGTCCCATATTCTTCTACTAAAATGGAGAAGATAAAATCGGAAGACGCCTGTGGCAAAAAGTTTTTCTGTGTGCTATTACCCGGGCCTTTGCCAACTGGGCCACCTGTTGCAATAGCAATCATAGCTTGATCCGCTTGATAATTATCTGCTTTATCTCCTTTCACAAAACTTTCAATACGCGATTTCCATGTTGCAACACGGTTATTTATATGAGGGAACTTGAATACGATTAGAATGAATAAGCCTGCAAAGGCGATGGCAATACCCACAGTCATCAGCAAGTGAGTAACCTTAGCTTTGCCAATGAACATGATACAAAGACAATTAACAAATAACAGAAACGCGGTTGAGAAGTTTGAAGGGAATATCAATCCGCAAATTGCAATTACCGGTATAATGATCGGCAGGAAGCCGGTTTTGAAGTCAGCCAATATGGTTTGTTTAATGGCAAGCATGCGTGCCACATAAATGAGCAGGGCAAGCTTGGCAAAATCTGATGTCTGGAAGGTTAAGCCTGTACCCGGTATTTGTAACCAACGGGTGGCATTACCCGAATTCACACCCTTAAGCAGCGTGAATAACAATAGTGGAACAGAAACGTATAACGCAACTTGTGATATACGCGAGAAAATGGTGTAGCGGACATTATGCACTAAATAAATAAGCATGAACCCGAACATGATAATGATAAGGTGCTTGATAAGGAAATAACTTGCATTGCCCGAATGGCTGCGGTATGCAAGCGTTTCAACCGAGCTATACACAACAAGTACAGACACGACTGACAAGAGCAATACTATCACCCAAATCACCCGGTCTCCCTTTATATAGTTGAATATACTCTTCATCACTTGTTGGCTTACAGAGCCCTTACTGCGTCTTTAAATTGGTTACCACGGTCTTCATAATTCTGGAACAGGTCGAAACTTGCACAAGCAGGAGAAAGCAGAACAGTGTCGCCTGTCTGGCTAAGCTTAGCTGCTTTACGTACTGCTTCAGATGCTGATGAGGTTTCAATAATAGTTGGCACGAGTACTGAGAACGCGCTAATTATTTTGCGGTTATCCTTACCCATGCAAACGATAGCCTTCACTTTTTGTTTCACCATTTCGTTCAGCACAGCGTAGTCGTTGCCTTTATCAATACCACCAACTATCCATACAATAGGAGTATTTACACTTTCGAGTGCATACCAGGTTGAGTTGATATTGGTTGCTTTCGAATCATTGATGAACTCCACGCCGTGTATACTGGCCACATGTTCTAAACGGTGTTCAATGTTCTGAAAGTCTGCCAGGCTCTCCCTGATCGTGTCTTTGTGTATGTCCACCACACGTGCTGCAATTGCTGCTGCCATTGAATTGTACACGTTGTGTGTGCCAAACAGCGAAAGTCTTTGTACTGCCATAGATAAAGGATTTTGGTTGATGTTTATAATTATTTCGTCTCCTGCTTTGTAAGCGCCCTCTTCCACTTTTTCTTTTACAGTGAAAGGATACTTCTTTGCGGGTATGTTACGCTTGCTTACTTCCGTTTTGGTAACCTCATCATCGAGGCAATAAATAAATGAATCAAGTTCTGTTTGATTCTGAATGATCCTGAATTTAGAGTTGGTATAGTTCTCCATTTCATGATCGTACCTGTCCATGTGGTCAGGGGTTATATTGAGCAACACAGCTACATCGGCTTTAAACTTGTACATATCATCCAGCTGGAAACTGCTCAACTCAATTACATAATAATCGAAGTTCTCGGTTGCCACCTGGTATGCAAAGCTCTTACCCACATTACCTGCAAGGCCTACATTCAGTCCTGCTTTTTTAAATATGTGGTAAGTGAGCATGGTTGTTGTTGTCTTTCCGTTGCTGCCGGTTATACAAACCATCTTAGCATTCGTATATCTTCCTGCAAATTCTATTTCCGATATTACCGGTATGCCTTTTGCTTTCAGTTTCACAATTATCGGAGCGTTCTCAGGTATGCCGGGGCTCTTAATCACTTCGTCTGCCTGTAATATTTTATCTTCTGTATGCAGATTCTGTTCAAAAGGGATCTTGCTTTTCTCCAGCATATCCATGTACTTGTCCTTGATCTTGCCCTTATCAGATACCCACACATCCATGCCTTTCTTCTGAGCAAGGATAGCTGCGCCCACACCGCTCTCTCCGGCGCCCAATACAGCTATTTTCTTCCTGCTCTCCATTTCTTATCTAAGCTTCAGCGTTACTATGGTTATTACAGCCAGCATAATTCCAATGATCCAAAAACGCGATACTATTTTCGATTCGTGTACTTGTTTCTTTTGAAAATGGTGGTGCAATGGCGCCATTAAGAATATCCGTCTTCCTTCACCATATTTCTTTTTCGTGTACTTGAAATAACTTACCTGCATCATTACCGATAAGTTTTCTATTACGAACACGCCGCATAAAATAGGAAGTAGTAACTCTTTACGTATAGCAATGGCGAACACTGCTATAATGCCACCCAGTGCAAGGCTTCCGGTATCGCCCATAAATACCTGCGCAGGGTATGAATTGTACCATAGGAACCCGATACAAGCGCCCACAAATGCGCTCATGAACACCACTAACTCACCGCAATTAGGTATGTACAGAATATGCAAATAACCTGCAAAAAATGTGTTACCCGATACATAGGCCAGTATCATCAGCGTGGCTCCTATAATACCCGAGGTACCCGTGGCGAGCCCATCTATACCATCTGTTATATTGGCACCGTTAGAGACAAACGTTACGATCAATATAATTATTGGAATAAATAATATCCAGGCAAGTTTCTTGGAATGTGTGCCCATAAAGGAAGTGAGCCACGAATAATCGAACTGGTTATCTTTTACAAATGGTATTGTTGTTTTAAGCGACCTTGTTTCTTCATTCGCAAACTTTGGCAACTGGGTAATACCAGCTTCCTGCCCGTTTATCATGGCAGTTTCCTGGGTCTTGGCAACTTGCTCTTTTATAACAACGTGTTTATTGAAATACATTACACAAGCCACTATCAGACCAATACCTACCTGGCCAATGATCTTAAATGTGGCGCTCAATCCTTTTTTATCTTTCTTGAATACTTTTATATAATCATCGAGGAAACCAACAGTACCAAGCCACACCGTAGTAATGAGCATAAGAACGATATACACATTATCTAAACGGGCAAATAATAAGGTTGGAATAAATATGGCAGCAAGAATTATAAGTCCGCCCATTGTCGGTGTGCCTTCTTTTTCTTTTTGTCCATGCAAACCAAGGTCACGAACCGTTTCGCCAACTTGTTTCTTACGGAGCATAGCAATTAATCTTTTACCAAAGAGTGCAGATATGATAAGCGAGAAGATAATAGCCAAAGCCGCACGGAACGTAATGTAGTTGAACACATTCGCGCCCGGCATGTTATACTTCTCTCTCAAAAAATGGAACAGGTAGTAGAACATTAGCTTTGAAAAAGATTAAGTGTTTCGTTTAAAATTTCCATATCATCAAATGGGTGTTTTACACCCTTTATTTCCTGGTATTTTTCGTGTCCTTTGCCTGCCAATAGAATAATGTCTCCCTTCTGTGCCATCTGGCAAGCAGCTTTTATGGCTTCTCTCCTGTCCACAATCGAAATGGTTTTCTTCTTACTCAACACATCCACACCTTTTTCCATCTCGTGTATTATCTCACCCGGTTCTTCTGAACGTGGGTTATCAGAAGTGAGAATTACCTTATCGCTCTTACCACATGCAATAGATGCCATTACCGGGCGCTTTGCTCTATCCCTATCTCCACCGCATCCAACCACAGTAATTATCTTTTCATTCGGTGTGCGGACTTCCTGTAAAGTTGATAATACATTTTCAAGTGCATCGGGAGTATGTGCATAATCAACAATACCTATTGTACCGTTTGGCGCTTTAGCATATTGGAAACGGCCTTCAACAGGGTCGAGCGCGCTTAATACTTTTAATATTTCTTCTTTCTCTTCGCCCAGCAATACCGCAGTAGCATATATTCCTAATAAATTATATGCGTTGAATGCCCCAATCAATTTTGTCCAGAGTTCTCTTCCGTCAATATTCAGTACAAGGCCCTGCAAAGTATTTTCAATAACCTTGCATTTAAAGTCAGCCGCATTTTTCAGTGCAAACGATTTCTTTACCGCTTTTGTATTTTGCAACATTACCATTCCATGGCTATCATCCCTGTTCACCAGTGCAAAAGCAGTAGAAGGAAGTTCATCAAAGAATTTCTTTTTAGCTTTTATATAAGCATCGAAAGTTTTATGGAAATCTAAATGGTCGTGGGTTATATTAGTAAACACACCACCGGTAAAGATTATCTCTGCTATCCTGTTTTGCACAATAGCATGAGAACTCACTTCCATAAAGCAATGCGTGCATCCCGCAGCAACAATCTCACTCAGCATCCTGTTAAGTTCCAATGAATCAGGTGTTGTATATGCTGCAGAGAATTCCTGGTCGTTGATATAGTTTCTTACTGTAGAAAGCAATCCTACTTTATAGCCCAGGCCTTTAAATAGCTTGAACAATAATGTTGCTGTAGTAGTTTTACCATTTGTACCGGTAATACCAACAAGTTTCAATTTAGAAGAAGGATGATCGTAAAAGTTTGCCGCAATAATGGCAAGTGCTGCAGAAGAATCTTTTACACGTACATAAGTAATATAATCGAGCCTCTTCTCAGGCATCTCTTCACATATAATAGCAGTAGCACCGCTCTTAATTGTCTGATCAATGAACTTATGTCCATCGGTCTGCAATCCTTTTATGGCAATAAACAAGGTGCCTTCCTTCACCTTTCGGGAATCGAACTGAACAGACGAAATAGTCTCATCGGTAGAGCCTGCAACCTCTACTAATGCAACCTTATATAATATGTCTTTCAGTTTCTTCATTTCTGTTTACGACAATTGCAGTAATATTTTTTGTCCTTTTATAAATTTTGTTCCAACAGGAAGTGATTGCTCAGCAACTGCTCCCATACCCTTCACAGTAACTCTTAAATGATTATTCTCTAACAGGTACACAGCATCCTCTGCACTCATACCATGCAGGTCAGGCATAATACCCTGCTTCAACATCTTCTGAGGATTATCAGATGTAATGTGAATAGTTGAATCCTGCAATTCAGCATTAACCCAGCCTGTGCCATTAGCAGATGAATGGAAAGTTATACCCATACTCTGCAGCACATTATCTATATCCTTAAAACTTCCGTTCTTTACAAAAGGAGAAGCATGCTTATTAGTAGCAAGGCTATTCACCGAGGGATCGATATTAATGCTACTTGCATAAACTTTATCAGCAATCTCCCTGAAGATAGGGCCGGCTGTAATGTTTCCGTAATATCCGTCAGAGCTTGGTGAGTTCATAATTACGATGCAAGAATATTCAGGATTGTTGGCAGGGAAGTAACCTACAAACGAAGCCTGGTAATTTATTTTGCCTTCCGTTTTATATTTTCCTTTGCTCGATATCTGTGCTGTGCCCGTTTTACCTGCAATAGAATAAACAGTGTTGTTCAAGTTCTTGGCAGTGCCCCGTAATACAACACCCTCCAAAAGCTTTCTCAATTTTTTGAGTGTAGTTGCAGAACATATTGCAGGGTTAATTACCTGTGTAGGGAATGACCTAACTACTTTACCATTTTTCATTAATGCATCAACAAACCTTGGCTTTACCATTATGCCATTGTTGGCAACAGAATTATAAACGGTAAGTGTTTGCAATGGGGTAACATCTACACCGTAACCAATAGCTAACCAAGGAAGGCTCACACCACTCCAGCTCTTATCAGAAGGGTTAGGCATTTTAGGAGTTCCTTCGCCGGGAATGCTCAGGTTAAGCGGTTTGTCCAAGCCCAAGCGTGAAAGGCCATCCACAAATTTTTTAGGCTGGTTAGCATAGTATTTATAAACGATCTTGGAAATACCAACATTCGATGACATTTCAAAAGCCCTCTGCACAGTTACCCATCCGGTTTCATCATGTTCAGCATCGCGCATTACGCGGTCGTAATACTGGTGGGTTCCATTTTCAAGGTTTATACTGTCCGAATTATTTACATAACCATCTTCCATGGCCACTATAAGAGATGAGAGCTTAAAAGTTGAGCCCGGCTCGGCAGCTTCACCCAAAGCAAAATTGTACGACTCTTCATATTTCCCCGTAGAATCTTTACGCTGTAAATTGGCTGCAGCAAGAACCCTTCCGGTCTTTACTTCCATTAATATCACACAGCCATGATCGGCATTGTGTTTTATAAGTTGCTCACGCAACGAAGTTTCAGCCACATCCTGGTAATTGATATTTATAGTAGAAACCACATCTTCACCATTTTGCGGTTGCACATCCTCATCATTATTAATAGGAACCTTTACGCCCCCGGCTAATTTTTCCATGAGTACTCGTCCGCTATCACCACGCAGGTATTCATCAAATGCACCTTCAAGACCAACATTAATATTATCGCGGGTATAACCTATGGTACGTTCAGCCAAGTCGCGGAAAGGTAATTCGCGTTTATAAGTTTGCTCCACAATCATTCCACCTTTGTTACGGCCCAAGCGTAGCAAAGGGAAATGTTTTACTTTTTGCAATTGGTCGTATGAAGCGCTCTTCTTTAATAATACGTACCTGTCATTTGATGCACGTGCACTCTTCAATATTTTGTAATACTCGTCCGTCGATTTATCTTTGAACAGTTGCGCGAAACACATGCTTAATGAATCTATCTTGGCATTGAAAATATCATCACTCAAATAATCAGTATTCACATCCATAGCAATATCATAGTATGGTAATGATGTTGCCAGCAGGTTGCCATCGGCTGCATATATATTACCGCGCATAGCCTCAATGGTGTAATATGAAGTGGTCATATTGGCTGCGGCAATCTTCCATTTGTTGCCCTGGAAATATTGTATCGACACCACCCTTATTACAATACCAAGTCCCAGTATACACATAAATGCATATAGGAGGTACGTACGGAGTAAAGTGCCTTTTCTTGGTTCCATTTACTTTTTTGCCAGTTTATTATCAATAACAATTTTATCAGGTGGTATCACCGATTCCTTCAATCCCATACCGGTTGATGCCCTTGCTACTTCCGATTCTTTGCTCAAGTACATCAACTTTGCTTTTGCTATCTGGTATTGGGTATTCAAATCTTTTATCTGTGTGTTCAATGTGTCAAGCTCCCTGTCCTTTGACTGGGCGAAGTAGCCATTAGCTATGTACAGCAACCCAAGAAATGCCAGGAAAAAGAAGAATGGCATATGCTTGAGGCTTTGATCTGAAATAAGGAAACGGCCACTCACAACTGATGAAACAGCTTTACCTACCTTATTGCCACCTTTAGCAACAGGCCCAGTCTCCACTTCAGGTTCAGGGGCTTCTACCACCTGCTCCTTCAGCTTTACTTCTTCCTCTATGTCTGTTTTTAACCTGTTCTTCATTTATATTCTTTCTGCTATCCTCATTTTAGCACTACGTGCCCTGTTGTTCGATGCAATTTCTTCTTCACCGGGTGCTATGGGCTTTTTTGTTACCGGGTCAAACGGGCGGAGGTCGTGTCCGTACATATTCTTTTGCGGTATGCCTTCAAAATTTCCGCTGCGCATATAGTTCTTCACCAACCTGTCTTCCAGCGAATGGTAAGAAATCACAACCAGCCTTCCGCCCTTCTTCAATAACGATTCACTCTGGCGTAAAAGATCTTTTAAAACTTCAACTTCTTCGTTCAGTTCAATGCGCAACGATTGGAACACTTGCGCCAAATATTTATGCGCATTTTGCGGAGGGGTACAAGCCTTAATGGCTTCTATCAGATCTCCGGTAGTGCGTATTTGCTTCACACTCCTTGCATGTTCAATTTGGCGTGAAAGGTTTGCGGAATTGGTTATTTCACCATATAACGAGAACATTTTCTGAAGCTTTGCTGCAGGGTAAGTATTAACTATATCAGCAGCGGTGCGAGTTGCTCCGTTATCCATGCGCATATCAAGTGGCGCATCAAAGCGGGTTGAAAAACCACGTTCAGGTGTATCTATCTGGTGCGATGAAATGCCAAGGTCCGCCAAAATGCCATCAACTTGGGTAATACCCTTAGTTGCCAGCTGGTCTTTCATAAAACGGAAATTGGAATAAATAAGCTCCAGCCTTGAATCAGAACCCAGGTTCTCAAAGGCGTCCTTATCCTGGTCGAATGCTATTACTTTTCCTCCTTTAAGTTTCTCGAGTATTGCGTTGGTGTGTCCTCCTCCTCCGAATGTAGCGTCGACGTATGTCCCTCCATCTATGATGTTTAATCCTTCGATACTTTCTTTTAGAAGTACCGCTCTATGATACATCTCCGTTATTATCATTCGGTATTTTACCCATTACTTCTTCGGCGAGGGCAGCAAAATCATCGGCACCCTGCTTCATGTATTTATTATACTCTTGTTTCGACCATATTTCAATGCGGTTTGAGAAACCGAACAGCACAGCATCCTTGTCAACCCCTGCATGCTCCATTAATGACTTCGGCAGCAGCAGCCTTCCTGAACCATCAAGCTCTACTTCGGTAGCGCCTGCGTTAAACCTCCTTACAAACTCCCTGTCCTTTTGCTTATAGAGATTGAGCTTGCTGAAACTCGCGGTTTCCTTGTGCCACTCTTTGCGGGGCCACAGGTTAAGCTGTTTATCGAGTCCGCGGTTCACCACAAAATGTCTTTGCTCCTTGGCTGGCAGCTGCTTCTTGAGGCCAACAGGAAGCATAAGCCTTCCCTTGTCATCAAGTTTGCATTCGTATTCTCCAATTAGAGCTGCCATTTACACTGTTTTTATTGAGGTGTAAAAGTAGCGAAAAAATTCCCACCTTTTACCACTTTTTCCCACTTTGTTGAAAACTTTAATTCAACGTTAAATTTTATGCATGCTGTAATATTTCCGAATCGGGCTTTAGGTAATAGATTCAAGGGGTTTTATGTTACCAGAACGTTATTAACTTTTTGGTGGGAGGAAAATGCAGTTCTTAAAAAAAACAATAAAATTTCAGGCCGATGGCTTGAAATTTGAAACAGGAAATAACATTGGAGTAAAAAAGGGGGAATTTGTAGGAGAAGTCGGGAAATTATTTATTCCCCTTGACTTTAGAACAATGAGCCAGGCTACTTTCTATATCCTTATTATTCGGGCTTATTTTCAATGCAATTTTGAGATAAGTAATTGCACTATCGTAATTTTTTAATGTGTCGTAACACTGTCCCAGGGTGAGGTAAGTATTTATATTTTGCGGATCGAGTTTTAGGGCCTCTTTAAAGAAGATCAAGCCTTCAGTTCTATGCCCCATATTATATAAAATAGCGCCTTTATCAAATATCACATTATACTTATGCGGAGAATATTTTACAGCACTGTCAATATTTGCAAGGGCTTTATCATAGTCACGTAAGCCATTATTATAGCAATCAGCCAGGTTCATGTATGCTTCTGCATAATCAGGTTTCATGTGTATTGCTTTTTCAAATAGCCTTACATCTCCCTGAAATTTATTTTTCGCAACCAGCATTTCAGCATCACTATTAAGAGATTCAGGGCTCTCTATAACATACCTTACTCTGTATATGTAATAATCTTCTCCTATAACTGACCCTTCGAATGCATGCAAAAGTGTCCATCCCATAAGTTCATAATTCAAATAGGGATATGACAGAATAACTATTATATCTGTTCTTTTTTCTCTCAGTGCCTTATTTACTTCACTTAACAGATCTTTTTCTCCAAAGCTGATATACGGGCCCCAATTTTGATCGGGCAAAATATATTTCCCCAGCTTTTCAGGGCGCATATAATAAATTTCATGATCAAGTACTCCTGCAATTCCGGCTACAGCAAAATCTCCATCGCCCAGCATTGACAACTTATCTAAACCTTCTGAATGAATATAGTTCGCCGCAGGAATATCGTTAGAAAATGGATATTTAACATCAAAGCTATTTGCACAACATGAAGCAGCAAGTTGCACTACCAGTACCGCTCCTATAAAATACCTATTGATCATTCCGCTTAATTTATCCCAAATCACTCTATTATCACTACAATAAAGCCAATAACAGAGAATAAACAGTAAAAATACGTGCCCATGATGCCTTATATAACCATAGTATTTGATATAAATGAACAAGCATTCTCCAAGGGTGCCCAAACAGAACAAAATCAATATTTTTTTATTATTCCTGAATAAAACAATGGCTAGCGACAATACCGCAATACTCAGTATTGATTCAATAAAAACGTGGTGAGGCAAATGATCAAGGATATTAGTGCTCCAGAAATGCAGATTGAATTCAGGCAGAGGAAAATAGCTGGTAAAAACGATAGATAACACATACAAAAAATGATGTGCATCGGGTTTTGTGTTCCAGGCAGCAAATGCCGAATCGGCAGGAGGTAATGTTGTAACCGCGGCAACAATAATTGCCATAAAGACAATAATTGAAGGAACAATAAATCGTTTTACTCTTGTTTTATCTGTTTCCCAAATGCTCCAAAGTATATAGATATAAAATGGCAGGCCAATTATTATGGCAAAAACATTAGTTTGAAACAGGAGGAAAAACAAAACTGAAAGAAGGTAGAGGTATTTGCCCTTATATTTTGTATAAATACCTGCACATAAAAAGAGCAAAACCAATTCGACAGAATAGTTCCTGCTTATTATTGAATATTCATAACTGATAAAGTATCCCGCACAAAACAATATGTTTTGCAGAAAAGTAAAAGGGGAATAGAAACAGAAAACAAAAACTGCCAATGCGGCTATAACTATATGCAAAACCTGCATAGAGAAATAACTGAGCGTGAATTTTTGCAGGAAGAACAGCATCAGGAACCACATTTGTGGGTGTCCTTCATAGCGCGTATTAAAAAGAAGCTCACTGAAAGAATGGCTGCACCTGACTATTTCCCAAGCGTGAATTTCGTCGGCCCACAGTTCATGATAATGAACCAGTATATATTGAATTAAAAAGAAAACAATGGAAACGAGCAAAGCCTGAACTAACCTCCTGTTCCGAAAAGAGCCATTAATTTCCTTTAATTCATTCACGCCCCGGTATTTCTTCTTATATCAGGCAAAGTTACTCTTATCTGATTATTTAAGTTTCACGCTATCTTCCAATCAATTATTATATTTGTTACACTTGTAGTAACACTAATTGGATGTATACGCGTGGATAAGTTAGAGGTAAATATTGATGAGTTATTACGCACCAAAGCACCCGGTGCATACAGGTTCATTCCCGGTTTTCTTATAAAATATGTAGAGCGGGTTGTCCATGCCAAGGAGATAAACAGGTTCCTTGATGAACATAAGGATACCCGAGGAATTGCATTTACAGATGGGGTATTAGCGGCTATGGGCGTTAATGTTTCGGTTGAAGGGATAGAAAATATACCTAAAACCGGAGGGTACATATTTGCTTGCAATCACCCACTGGGTGGGCTTGATGGACTAGCGGTTATAAGCTCTATAGGGAAAGTAAGAAGCGATATAAAGTTCTTTGTAAATGAACTTCTTACAGCCATAAAAAACCTAGATGAGATACTTGTACCCGTAAATATAAACGGTCACAGTACACGACAAATGCTCGAACTGGTTGATAAGATATATGCATCTGATTATGCCATTCCTATTTTCCCTGCCGGGCTGGTATCGAGAAGGCAGCCCGATAAAACTATTAAGGACCTGCGCTGGAAAAAGAGTTTTATTACACAGGCCAAACATTACAAAAAAGATATCATACCTGTTTGGGTAGAGGGCAAAAATTCAAATTTCTTTTACCGCTTTGCCCAATGGCGCAAAAGATTAAGAATAAAGGTAAATCTTGAAATGTTTTTTTTGCCAGATGAGATGTTTTCGCAGAAAGACAAGCGTATTATAGTCCATTTTGGTAAACCGATTTCTTTCACTACCTTTATGGAGTGGCAGAACGATGCAAAAATGGCTGTCATGTTCCAGGATGAACTATACCGTAAGAAAGCAAATATTGTAACGGAGCCTTTATTTACGGCTCCAATTAAAAGTGATACAAAAAAATAGATTTTATGCAACCCATAATTCCGCCCATACCGGCCAACGTACTTGCCTCAGAGCTTACCCGCGACAAATTTGTGCGTAATACCAATTACGGCAAGAATGAAATTTATATTGTAACCCATCATAACGCGCCTAACGCTGTAAGGGAAATTGGCAGGCTGCGCGAACTGACATTCCGCTATGCGGGAGGAGGAACAGGAAAGCCTTTTGACCTGGATGAGTTTGATACTAATGAAAAACCATACAAACAGCTTATTGTATGGAACCCTGAAGATAAGGCCATTGTGGGTTCATACCGGTTTATGTGCTGTAAAGATGCACCCGTAAAAAACGATATTATACAATTGGCAACCGTTGAATTATTTGAATTCAGCAATAAGTTTTTGAAGGACTACTACCCTACTACAATTGAATTAGGCAGGTCGTTCGTGCAACCCGATTACCAACCTTCATCAGCTAACCGTAAAGGCTTATTCTCGTTAGATAACTTGTGGGATGGCCTTGGGGCGTTGGTTGTAGATTACCCCAACATGAAATATTTTTTTGGTAAGGTAACCATGTACAAACATTTTAATGTACGTGCAAGAGATATGATATTGTATTTTATGCAATACTATTTCCCAAACAAAGACAACCTTGTTGTACCTATTGATCCATTACCTACTAACCACGATATGCGCAGGTTTGCAGCCAAATTAAAAGGGAAAGATTACAAAGACGGACACACTATACTTAACCAGGCCGTAAGGGCATTAGGAGAAAATATTCCGCCGCTGGTAAACTCATACATGAACCTTTCATCGACTATGAAAACCTTTGGTACTTGTCTAAACCCTGAGTTTGGCGGTGTAGAGGAAACAGGAATACTGGTAACCATACCCGATATTTACCCAAGCAAAAAGGAAAGGCACATTGATTCGTACCTGAAGCAGAAGGAGAAATACAAAATGCACTCTTAGTAGATCTACCTTATGAGTGAGGCCCTGTGGTATTGTTCCAATAAGCTCAATTACAATAAGAACAATACCCGTTACTATAATGTAAAGGAATATCCCTGGGCAATTAGTATAGAAGAGAATTGGCAAAAGATAAAAACAGAAGTTCAAAATTTTATTGCCGAAAAAGATAAAAGTTTTGTCTCTAATGAAACGGCTTATAAAGGTATAGAATCTGCAAAGGGGTGGAGTTCGCTCTCATCGATGTTTTGGGGATTGCACACAAATGACGATGTTGCAAAAAAATGTCCCGCCCTATTCAATATGCTTTATGCTGTTCCCGGAATTGTTTCTATATCATTCAGCAGGTTGGAGCCACGTACCAAAATAGGTGAACACCATGGCGAAACTAATGCCATCATCCGTTGCCACCTGGGTATAGAAGTGCCCGCAGGCTTGCCCGAATGCGGAATGAATGTTAGCGGGGAGGAAAAAGAATGGGAAGAAGGCAAGTGGTTATTTTTCAACGATGCGCAGCATCACTTTGCCTGGAATAATACAGATAAAAGGCGCATCATACTTATTGTTGATGTAATTCGCCCTGAATTTATTCACAAGAAAAATCTTATTTGTGCCAGAGTACTCGCCGAATATTCGCTTGGGCAAAGGGAGAACAAATACAGCTTTATAAAAAATCTGCCGCAGGTAGTTAAATCGTTATTTATTATGACGGCAGTACCTTTAATATATTTGGTACGGCCCGTTTCTAATTTCTTTAAAGGAAAGGCCAACTAATATCACTCTCCTTTTCTGAAAACAAACAACTTAAAAGGAAAACTGCCATTAGCCATGGCCTTATAGGTATTTGAATCGGTGGTAACCATAAAATCTTTATCTATTGAAGTTGGCATCCAGAACGGCTTCTTATTAAAGTCTAACTTTATCTCTTGCCTTGCACTAAGAACCGATTCCGTAATATCCCTTTCAGATATTTTGGTCATTCCGCCATTTATAAGCGCTGTTGTAAATGATTTGAAATCATTCTCCACCAAAAGATCTCCATAAGCAAAATATCCACCGGGTTTTAATAAACGTATTACTTCACTGCAAAACTTTGTATCGCGGGCAGGGTAACCATGCGATGATTCAAGATTTACAATTACATCAAATGAATTATCATCAAATTTCATGTCCTCCGCATCCATTCTAAAGAACTTGAGATTCGGAAAATTGTATAATTCCTTACACCTTTTTATATTTTTATCTGACAGATCTATTCCGGTTACAGTATCCGGCCTGTAATAATTGACTAAAAAATATCCGCCACTTCCAAATCCGCAGCCGGCCTCTAATATACTTTTACCATTAACATCTATACCTTTAATCAGTTCATTATACATCTGGAAATGAAACCTATATGGTTCATCTTTATCAAGCAATGCCAATTTTTCGGTTGAAGTACAACCCAGGTTCATAAAAAGCACTTTACTATTGTGCTTGCTTATGATACTGGCATAACGGTTATACACAAACCTTCTGAGCCTCTTCTTTAAACCTGAGGGAACCATCGAAAGTATTTTGCTGAGAAAGCCCTCCATCTTTTTTAGTTTATCTGAAATAAAGCCTGATTACGTTATGCCAGTTTATTTTTGTCCTTCTTCTTTCTGCCATACAGTACTTTTAACAAAGGTATCAGCGTATTTTGATGGGTAAGCATAAACCACCTGTGCCTGAACATACGGAAGTATTCGATCACAAAGCCATAGGTCCATTTTATCTTTAACATCTTAAAAGGGCTAATGCTGAATCCTTTTACTTCAGAAATTGGTTCATAGCCATACATTTTCCTGGCGTAAGCTCCCGCAATGCCATCACATATTTTTACGTCCTCGGCAGTCAGTTCTTTTTTCCATTTGTCTATCATTGTTTTATCAATAGACTTAAAGAGAGTTTCATGAAACCTCATAAAACCAACATCATCAGTAAACTCTTTATACTTTGGGAATATCTTTTTATCGTGCGCCTCGATCATCTCTTTATCAAAAGGAACATTTAAAAAACCACATACATTTTTCATTACTGCTTCAGTATCGGTAACCAATGATTCATATTTTAAACTGAACCATTTTTGTGGCGCTTTAGCTTTAGCCTCTTCAATAAACTGGTTTATCCGCATCCACCTGTATGCCATATCGGCGGTATCAAAATTCAATGCCCAGCTTATCTTTTTATGGCTGGCTACATTGGCCCTGTAGTCGCGTACTATATGAATAAACTTTGCATCAGGAAATATTTTAACCAGGTCGGGAACAAAGCCACAATAAAGCGGGTTTTTATCAATAAACACACTTACATTAGTTTTGTTAAGGTCGAACTGCATAAAGACCAGTTTAGCCACCAACTGATAGGTTAATTTATCTTTTACCGCGCTTAAAGAAGCAATAAGTTTTTCTTTATCAAGATTCCAGTAATCCAGAATAAATTTTTCTTCAAATAGCTCATTACAAAACGATCGAACGTCCTTGTCGCTCCATTTCTTTTTTTTACCATATCTCAAATACCTGATTATAATAAAGCGTGACTCAGGCGGAGCAATTATATTAGGATGGGCATTAAGCATGACCTGCAATAAGGTGGTCCCCGAACGCTCTTTCCCGATTATAAAATTTAACGGGGTAGCGTTTATTCTGTCAATATCCTCTTGGGTCATAATTATGATGCGTATTACAAAAATAGGAAGGTATACGGTTCATATCACCAAAATCGCTAAGTTTGTATGAGATGCCTATCCCTCATCACAACATGAATAGAGCAAAGAAAGGGTTTATTCTTTTATCACTGTTTTGCATAGCAGGTTTCTTATCGTGCCGCAAGAATATTACGCCTAGCTGGGATACTCAAATACTGGCCCCGCTTATAAAAACCACCCTTTCTATTAACAACTTGGTTACCAATACATCTGTTAAGGCCAATCCGGCTGATAGTTCTGTAACCTTGGTATATACCGATTCTCTTTACAGCCTTACGTTAGACAGCCTATTAAAGATACGGGATACTACACTTGTTAATGCATTTGCAAGTCCGCTTAATACCACCATATCACCCGGAGGTGCTTTGCCATTTCCTCCACCAAACGGGCCCACCCAATATAATACAGGTAGTGTGCAGCTAACCAATGCCATTTTAAATTCGGGCAAAGTACTGCTTGTAGTAAGAAGCTATATAAACCAACCTACTATTTATACTTACGGTGTTCCCAATGCCACATCAGGGGGGAATCAATTAAGCATAACTGTAAAAGTGCCTGCTGCCATTGGGAATAAGCCCGGTGAAAAAGACACCCTGTGCGATTTAAGCGGGTATACTATTGACTTTACGGGCCCTAACCATAATGGCAATAATCTTATAACAACTGTTTTAGGCGGTTTTGTGGACCCCAATGCTCCTGGGCAGGCCACAATTGTAGCAGGAGATAGTATAGTTATAGATGCCACATTTCACAATATAATACCTTACTATGGCCAGGGCTATTTTGGGCAAACCAGCAAAAGCATTGGCCCCAAACAATCTGCTTTCCCATTGTTCAGTAAAATATCTTCCGGTAGCCTCAATTTACAAAATGTGGGCGTAAGTTTTACTATTGTAAATGGCTTTGGGGTTGATGCACGTATAACCATACCACAACTTACTTCTATTAATGCAAGGCCCGGAGGGATAACTATTCCGCTTACCGCAAGTATTATAAATAATGCCATTAATATTAACAGGGCCACTCAAACCTATAATCCTGCTTCGCCGGTAACACCATCGGTTCAAACATTTTCTTTATCTCCCACAAATTCTAATATCCTAAACTGGATAGACAATTTGCCAACCTCGGTAGGTTATACTATTGACCTGACTACCGATCCGCTGGGCAATGTATCGGGCAATACCGATTTTGCCTTTTTGGGGCAGGGCATTAAAGCATACCTCGATGTTACTGTTCCGCTTTACATTGCCGCCAATAACCTTACCCTTGCCGATACTATGCCCGTGAACTTTGCCAATTCGAGCCAGGCAGAGCAAATTAAGAGTGGCACGTTTACCTTATATGCCTCCAATCAATTCCCATTCAGTGCCGACCTGCAGATCTACCTGCTCGACAGCCATATGAACATTATAGATTCGTTATGCACCTCGGCCGAAACAATAGCTGCCGGGGTTAAGGATGCATATGGTTTTGTAACAACCCCGCAAAATTCAATATTAACACTACCGGTTAGTACCACACAGGCTAACCACTTATTCTCGACCCACAACCTTATTATTGTATCACGCTTCAATACCGGCTGCACCACGTGCACTCCTATTCAGTACAGCAAAATATACGATACTTACCAACTCAATATTAAGCTGATAGGTAATTTCGATTACCAGGTGAAAGGATAAATTTATGTTTGCAGGGGTGAAACGAATATCATACATTTTACTGGTAACAGGCACTTTACTATCACTGAGCAGCAATGCACAATGGAGTGACGCCATGACCCAGGTTGCAAGCCAGAAAGATTTTACTGCAGGTATTTACGGAGGTATCGATGCAAGTTCAAATTGCATCACTACCAGCTTTGCTACTAATTTTTTCTCAGGAAATTATATCAGCGATGCATTAAAACACCAGGTGGTAGAAAACCTGGAAAAATTCAACCGGCTGGGGTATAACCTTAATTATGGAATTTACGGAGTGTGGCGCACTGACACTATTAATCACCGTACATTTAATTTTTTCTTTGCTATGCGGCATAAGGCAACCATCAATGCTGTTTTTTCACCTGATGCATTTAACCTTGCTTTTTTCGGCAATGCCATGTATGCCGGAAGGACGGCTAACCTTGCACCTTTTAATTTCATGAGTATGAGTTATAACCAGGCTGAAATTGGATTAGTAAGTACCGATTTTGGAGGCAAGGCACAATTAGGTATGGGGCTTTCATTCCTGGCAGGGCAAAAATTATTAGCTGTTGGTGCGCGCAATGCAACGCTCTATACTGACCCTACAGGGCAAAACCTGCAATTCAATTCAAATGCAGAAATGTATCAAAGCGATACTGCCGGAAACAGTAAGTTCATTAATGGCTATGGAGCTTCGTTAGACCTATATTTTAAAGCACCTTATAAGATAGGCAAAAGATCGGGCGTCATTTCGGTAAGCGCTACCGATATGGGATTTATGTATTGGAACAAGAATTCGCTTTATTACCATAAAGACACCTCCTACTTCTACGATGGTGTTACCATTAATAATATAACCGACTTGCAAAATGTTGGCTTCGGTGGAGTTTCGAAAGACAGCCTTCAGAATAAATATATTCCCTTTGCAAAAAAAGCTTTGTTCTATACCATCCCTTCAACTTTAAGCGTAAACACCAATACCGATTTTGGTAAATATCACCTCGAAGTGGGTTATTGGTACGTTTTTAACTCGAATGATGTAGGGTATTATTATGTGCAAGGCGATAAATACTTAAATAGTGGATGGATGACTGCCCTACAACTGGGATATGGAGGCTATGAAACTTTTAACCTTGAGTTTTTATTTTCGAAACAAACCAAGAACTCAACTTTTAAATTGGCACTTGACCACTTGCAGGGATTATTGTTGCCTAATAAGTTTGGCGGAGCAGGAGCTTATGTTGAATATTCACACAGCTTTGGGAAATGATACAAACGGAAGTTTTGGGCATAAAAAAAGCCGTTTCAACGAAACGGCCTTTTTTAATAGTTACGGACAAATTATTTCTTGTCAGCAGCTTTCTTGTCGTCTTTCTTGTCCATTTTCTTGTCAGACTTCTTGTCCATTTTCTTGTCGTCTTTCTTTTCAGTCTTAGCTTCTTTCTTTTCAGCAGGCTTAGAATCTTGAGCAAAAGCAACAGTTCCGAAAGCGAACAGAAGAGCAGCAACGATAGATAACTTTTTCATTTTAAATGTTTTTTGTTGGTTTATGTGGCGCAAAATTATAAAAAAAATGAAACCCAGCAATTTTTTACGCAAAATATTCATAACTTGCTGGTTATTAATTGTTTTTTGCAATATTTCTAAGGGACAAAACTTCTTTACCCCATCCCCAACACAAAACAATAATCGCCTGGTTCCCTTATTAATAACTGAAGGTGGGGTATATGCGGGTTCTATGATCGGGCTCAATGTATTGTGGTATAAAAATTATGCACATTCTTCTTTCCACCTGTTTAATGATAATAAAGAGTGGTTGCAAATGGATAAACTGGGGCACATGCTTACAGCTTACACAATAAGCCGTTTAACAGCAGCACTTTACACCTGGAGTGGTATAGAGCGCTCAAAATCTACTGTTTATGGTTCAGCCCTTGCCATGGCCTATCAAACCAATATTGAAATATTCGATGGCTTTTCGAGTGCATGGGGGTTCTCAATTGGCGATATGGTTGCCAATACTGCGGGAGCAAGCATGTATGGATTTGAAGAAGGAGCCTGGGGCGAACAGCGTGTCTCCATGAAAATATCTTTCCACCCAAGCATGTATGCCCAATACCGGCCCGATGAACTTGGCAGCACTGACCTTGAACGAAGCATTAAAGATTATAACGGGCAAACATATTGGGTTTGTTTTGCTATCGCATCTTTTTTACCTAAAGGTAACAGAGTACCGCAATGGCTCTGCCTCGATTTTGGTTATGGTGGCGAAGGCATGATAGGCGGAACCCAAAACCCGGTTGTTTATAATTCCAGCGGTGAAGAAATATGTTTTGACCGATACAGACAGGTATATTGCTCACTTGATATTGACCTGACAAGAATACCAACCAATTCGGGTGCGCTCAAAGCAGTTTTCGGAACTATATCATTTATTAAGATACCTATGCCTACTGTTGAATTCAGCCAGAAGAAATTTCACTTCCACCTGCTCTACTTCTAAATTCCGGTAGCCTTTTGCTTGCCAGCGATCTGGTAAAAGAAATATACTCCCGATAAATATAAGGCAGCAGTCATATAAAATATGCTTGCATAATCAACATTATGATTTCGTAACCACTCAAAGGCTAAAGCGCTTACAAAATAACCTGCCCATGCAATAGCAAATATCAGTGCACTTACCATTTCACTGTTTCGCCCACCGGCATAAGCCATTGATAGTTCTGATGTAAGCGGGCTTACCATATTCATTAGGGGGTTGCGCATAAAATAGGCCACCACTGCAATTACAATGGCTACGTGCATAGCGGAATAATATTGTGTGCTTGCCATTAATACCAAAGCCATTACTGCCAGTATCTGTATCCAGGTAATGGAAGAACGCATACCCATGCGCCGTTTTAAATAAGGTATATAAAGCGTAGCAATAACTATCAATACCGATGATGATGAGCTCATAAGTGCAAAAACACCCATACCCATATTATGAATGTTTGCAAAGAATAAACCTAAAAATGGAACAGTGAGTCCTGCACCCAATGAAACTAAAATGGTTGGCAGAAGTGTGTACCAGATTAACTTCCAGTCAAAATCTTTTCTGAAATTTATTTTCTTGCTCTCCGCCAGCGGAACATTTTCAACTGTTTTCACTCTCGCTAAAAAGAACAAATTCAAAAAACCAAGTACTGCTATTATTATCAGCGAGTTTTCTTCATTAAACAAAACAGGGTTAAGTAAATTCAGAAATCCTATGATCCAGCCCCCCATAACTGTGCCTAAGCTGATAACTACAAAATGCAGCGATAAAGCACCGGTATGGCTTTCTGTTTTTTCGTTCCTTATTATATAAGGCAATATGGCTACACTGAAAAAAGAGAAGAATATGCCGATAAGGAACTGGGTAAGATCAATTACGGCCGCTTTGTGATGAGCAATAGCCCAAAGAGAGATAATGGTAAGTAAGGGCATAAATATTCCGGTGGCAATAAAATAGTTTTTCAACCTGCGTCCCTTTATCAAAAACCCAAGCGGCACAGCTGTTAGCATTACACCCAAAAACCGGAATGAAACATAGCGCCCTATTTCACCATCGGTGTACGATTCGGCATGCATGTAAAGCGGCAGGATATATAGTAAAGCATTCGCTACAAGCTGAATAAAGAACTCGGCAGCTATCAGGTAAAAGATACTTTTTTGTATTCCGGAATAATCCTTGCGGATATCAATCATCGTTTTGCTTTTTCTGGGCGCACAAAGTTAACAGAGATATACCTGCACAACTTATATTTAATTGCTCACCTTACTTTGAAACTACCTGGAGCTGCGTTGCAGCCAAAATGTTCATGTTAGCAGCATTCTGAACAAAACATATTAATTTGCAATGAGTAAGATTGATATGAGTGGCATTGAGAGCAATTTCTCCCTCGGCAGAATTTAGTTTTATAGATTTAAATACTCTTGCCGCATTATCATGCACAAGTGTTTTGTGGGCATTTTCTCCACGCTGAACATTAACAGTAATACCCGATTCAACTAAAGCAAAATTTAAACTACTATTTGCAATATCTCCAGTTATAGTATACTGCATTTCTATTTTCTGCCCTTCCACTTTAGTTAGTGAACAATTGAGTTTTAAAGAAGAGGTTTGTTTTATTTCCCGATCAATAGCAGTGTTTATCTTTTCTTCATCACTCCCTACTATTTCACTTTTACCATTAATTATAGCCTGCGGTGTATATATGGAGCTTAGTTTAAAATAGTCTCCATACTCTTGTTGTCGCTTTGTATATTGAGGGTTAGCCAGGGTATCTTTCCAGCCCAGGTAATCCCAATAATCAACATGGAAATCTATAATATACAACGGTAGCGAATCAGAATCTGCCTTGCGAATAAGTTTACTCATTAGACTTTCAGCAGGTGGGCAACTTGAACAGCCTTCGGAAGAAAACAACTCAATCACTGTAAACCCTTTTGATTTTTTTGAGGCCTGTTCCTCCTTACCTGTAAATGAAGAACAGGCAAACAAAATTGGTACGATCAGAAACAGAAATACTACAACTTTCTTCATAATAACCAGATATACGAAAAAGAGGGCAAGAGAGTTTTAATTACAATGCAGCATCGTAATCATAACCACGCTCAAACCAATAATCTTTAGGCCTTGTATCTGAAAAATAGATATAGCCAATGCGTTTTATGCTTTTTATGCCATATTTAATAGGAATTATAAGGCGGACAGGATATCCCTGGTCAACAGGCAATACGGAATCATTCATTTCATAGGCTAATATGGTTTGAGGATGCATCATACTCTTCATATCAACGCCCACATAATAGGCACTATCAGGGGTCATTAAGCCCACATATTTATACAAGTCCTCAGGATGGTTTGGGTCTGGAGCCCTGCCACTGTGGGTACCTAAATGATAGCGAGCAAGAAAGTCCGAAAATTTCACTCCGCCCCAATTTGTAACCTGGCTCCATCCTTCAATACACTTAAAATCAAATATTATTCCCTTGTACGGAAGCGATCTCACATCATTAATAGTCAGGTAAAGAACAGAATCGGGCGACATACTTTCAGGGTGCCTGTTAATTGTAAGTTTCCAGTTCTCGAATTTGTAGTCTTCGCCCATTCCCACATCACCATTTACCCTCACATCTTTCTCGGCTTTACTTTTAGGGTATTCTTTAACTAAATGATTATCGCTGAAAAAAGCATTATTGACTTTTTCATTTACGTTCAATACCTTCCTTAAAGGTTTTAAAGTTCCATCACTGGTATCTTGTTTGTTTAACCACACCCACCCACCAATACCAAGCCCTGCCAATACAAAAAATACAGAAAAAGAAACAAGGGTCTTCCTCTTTATGCTACCGCCGGTAATTTCTTCTTCTTTTAATTCCTTCTTTTTCATTGTTGTTTATTAGCAGGCTTCTCTTCAGCTGGTTTATCCACCTCCACAGGAGTCGGAACAGGTTTACCTTTTTTTATTTCGAACCCGGTTATCATCGCCTGGAAATTATTCCAGCCATGAATTATTACTTGTATTATGTGAACCAGGAAGAAAAGTACATAGCCAATAGTTAAAACAAAGTGCTCTATACGCGCCCACTCATAACCACCGAGCATGGCACACAGCCAGCCAAACTGAACAGGTTTATAAATAGATAACCCAGTAAGTAGAGAGCCGAAGCCCATTATGATAATAGATGTATAGGCTATTTTTTGAGCCGCATTATATTTTGCTGAAGGTGGCTCATATTTTATAATGTGCAAATCATGCAACACCACTTGCCAGACCTCTTTAAACGACCTGCGGTTAGGAACCAGTAATCTCCACTCGCCTGAAATTATAGTATACAACACATAAATAAACCCATTAAGGAAAAAGAACCACATAAGGAAGAAATGTAGTGCCATTCCATCCGAAAGACGACCATCTAAATTAAGTGCACTATAAAACGAATCGGGGAAGAACTTTAATACCGTTTTATCACCCCAGCCTATCCTGTATATATCATTGGCCCAGTATATCATAAGCCCACTCCATATCATAATTCCCAGTACCGGAAAATTGATCCAGTGAGCCCACCTGATAACAAGGGGATGTTTCTTTATAATTACTTTTTTTTCGGGAGGAGCCATGAATTTAAAAACCTAAATATATATAAATGACAGAAATCAACTTTCTATATAACGGCAAATACCTTCCATATCCTTTGGCGAAAACCATTTTGTCTCCTCATCTTTTTTAAACCAGGTAAGCTGTCTTTTGGCATAGTGCCAGGTATTGGTCTTTATATTCTGTACCGTCGTGTTCCAGTCATTCTTACCGGCAATAAAATCAAACAACTCGGTATAGCCTACTGTCCTGAGTGCATTCAACTCCCTGTATTCATAAAGTTTCTTGCATTCAACCAACCAACCATTGGTAAGCATCTCGTCCACCCGTTTATCAATGCATTCTCTTAATACCTCTTTATCTAATTGCAAACCTATCTTACGTATTGAAAAATCTCTGGTCACTGTTTTCTTTTTCCTGAATTGTGAATAGGGTAAACCTGTTTGGTGAATAACTTCCAGGGCTCTTATTAATCTCCGTGGATTATTCTTATCTACCACACTATAGTATTCAGGGTCTTTTTCCTCTACTTCTTTTTGCAAAACTACTATCCCCTCTTCCTTCAATACCTTTTCATACTTAGCGCGTAATTCCGTATCACCATCGGGTAATTCATCAAAGCCATTGCAGAGTGCATTTACAAAAAGGCCCGAGCCACCTGCTAATATTAACTTATCATGAGTTTTGAAAAGACTAGTTAAACAAGCTAGCGTTTCCTTCTCATATTTACCTGCATTATACTCATCATGCACAGACAGGTTATTGATAAAATGATGTGGTACTTTATTTAACTCTTCCTGGGTTGGTTTGGCAGTACCAATTTCCATTTCGCGATAGAACTGACGCGAATCAGCAGATACTATTTCGGTATGAAATTTTTGAGCTACTTCAATGGCAACAGCAGTCTTCCCGACAGCAGTAGGGCCAACAATTGCTATCAGTAGTTTTTTTGACAATGTAAAATGGAATTATACTTCTTCCTCTTCGAAGCCGCCTTCTTCTTCAAAACCATCACCTCCCGCTTCTTCCTCTTCTTCTACCACATCTACCTCACCCAGCTCTTCAGCTTCGGTTTTGGTACGCAGTGGCATTGGACTTGCTTCATCCGCGCCTTCGCTTTCGTGATATTCTTCTGTTACCTTATGTACATAAGTATCATCTTCTTCAAGAAGCACATCATCCTCATCTTCTTCTACCACATCGGTAGGCAGGGTTGCTTTATATTGTGCGGGTGCATTACCATTGCTTTTTGCTATGCGCGGGTAATCAACAGGCGAATCGGGTAATATTTTTAATAGCTCTATGCAAATGGTCCAGCAGGGGCCCTCAGGGTCAAATTCATAAACAAACTTCTGGTGCGGATCATCAATGAGCGTTGCAATCTTTGTTTCATGCATCCATAAGCCCTTCTGCAAGGCTTTGCGGCTACGCAATATTCTTACTTCTTTTCCTTTGCGCCAGGTATCGTTGCTTACGTAAAAAGAAGCACTGTGAGCATCATCAAAATTAATTGCCTTTTGTATGATATTATGAAAATCTTCGAAGGTTTGGGTCGATTTTATTTCAATATCACGCCAAACACTTTCGTCATCTTCAAAGAATATTTTAAAGCGATAAACTGCCATAGACTATCTTTTTATTTATTCCAACTGCGTTTGAGAAGCTTTCTTCAAAGCCTCAAACTGCTTTGGTATACAAATATATAAAATAGATTTCTCCAACAATAGCAAAGATCAGATATATATTTTCAGCTTAGGCTTGTATGGTCAATCATTAGATCGCCTGATTATCAAAAGCATTTAATTAGCAGGATATTTACACCCAATTCTGGTATAGTGAGACCACATAATTTCTTTTATACCAGCTATTGCTATTTAAGTATCTCTGTGTAAAAAGATACAGGAATTCCATCAAGTGGTTTGCTTCTCGTGATCTCAAAGTCATCAAACCAAATATCATTATCGCCCTCATTCCAGGCATAAACACCCAAATCTGCATGTTCCTGAGGAACACAAAATATCAAACTGATCTTTTTCCATCCACCAGCATCCTCTTCTATTACTTCATCACTTGATATAAAAAATTTACTGCCGGCCGACGCAACCAGTGCCCCTTTATTATTGCCTGAATTCATCCAAACAGTTGCCATAATTATTTCACCGGCTTTAAAATCGGTAGGAATCCAGGTAAAACCATATCGATTTTCCTTAGTAAGTTTAATTGAATATTTTCCGCTATGACACTTTTCAGTATTCCTGTTTTCACCATTATTGACCAATACATTATTTGTACTTATTAGATGCACCCCATCCGGATCAATTTTTTCTGCATCGCACAAAAATGTATTAGTTATTAATTTATTGTGTCCTTTTTTTAGCAATAAAAAAGGGTAATCGCTGGCTGCAACAGCCCAACCGCTATCCATTAAGTAATTTAAAATATGCTGCCGGTATTCCTCAGGTGTATTTAACCATAGATCGTGAAATTGAACCAAGGCAAGATATTCTGCATCTCCTACATAAGGAAACTCATAAGCGCTTTTTCGCTGGGCCACATGAGGAAGAATGCTACTGGAGGCCGATATAGATGCATCAACAGGTACCATTTTCAAGTCACTATTTATTTTCCCTACATTAAAATCGGCATGGAAAAAGTTTTTATCAAGAATATTCTCTTTCACTGTTGGTCCAAGGTAAGATATCCTTTTTTCACGCGGCATTTTAACACAGGTTATTATCAATGCCGAGCTACATAATACAATTGCTAAAGAATATCTTATTGCTCTGTTTTTTATAATAGCCAGTATAATAAAACATGAGATTGGTAATAAGCTTACTATTTGTATAGAGTAATAAGATTCAATACTCCAGCGAACAGGCTCATCATTCAGCATTTTTTGCATTAGAATAGGAATGATCCAGATAAAGTATTGAGGGCGCAAAAAGAGAATAAACCCGCCTGAAAGAATATAAACCCAATAAAACTCTTCTTTTACACCATCATATACTGCATTACTTGAATGATTATGCAAAAGCAGAGAAAAAGTACGGAGAGGGTGTTCAATAATAAATTTTAGCGCTTCCAGGGGGGTTTTACCTAATGCCGAGTATTCGAACAAATGATAATGCATATCAGGTGTTTCGAAGAACGGAATGAACACCTTGAAAGTAATAATGAAATAAACAACAGAAATACCAATATAACACAGGCACATACGCACCAGTTTCCAATCTTTTCTGTGCCATATAATAAGCACAATAAATATAAAAACGAACCAAAGCGCTACATCTTCCCTCGACAACAGGGCAAGTGCAAAAATAATACCGGCTATTATATATTTCTTTGACTCAAAGAAATAAAGGAACAATGGCACCAAACACGAAAAAATTATGGCAATATTACAATCGCATGTAAATGCACTATAGCGGCCCTGCAGCAAAAAATAATATAAAACAGCTCCAACACCCAACCAATTATCATTTGTTTTTAAGCCGACCAGCTTATATACAGCCCATCCGCTCCATAAAATAATTAATGTTTGCACCAGCAATAAAGTATATGAGCCGGTAAGCCAGTTCAATAGCCAGTAAAAGGGAACCAGGAAGATTAATGTTAAAGAAAAATGGCCACCCTGAAGAAAATTAACATCGAAAGGAAAAAGCACTTTATAAACAGGACAAGGGCTTAAATGAAAATGCGAATAGTCATAGAAAGCAAAATTATAACCGGCATAATCAAAAGCATAGGTACGAAAAAAGTAATGGTTCGCAACTACCATTGTAAAAAATACTGCGCCAAAGACCAGCATTACTATACGAAACCATGTTTTATGGCTGGAGAAAGGCTTTGGGTTCTGAAGGATTGACATCAATTAACTAATGAATTTCAAATATATACAATAACTCACATGCTATAAGCCGCAAAATAATTGCAAAATAAAAATCATACTGAATAAAACCTCAATTTTATTTACGTGGATGAAAACGCAAAATAGCATCTCTAAGATATTCGCGGTTCAAATGGGTATAAATTTCGGTAGTGGTTATACTCTCATGTCCCAGCATCTCCTGCACAGCGCGCAGATCGGCTCCGCCTTCAACTAAATGAGTAGCAAAGGAGTGCCTGAAAGTATGGGGGCTTATTTTTTTATGCAGGCCTGCCTTTTCTTTCAGTTTTTGAATAATGAGAAAAACCATTACCCTGCTCATTTTATTGCCGCTTTTATTCAAGAACAGAATGTCTTCAGCCGTTTTTTTAATGGCAACATGGCACCTTACTTCGTTCATATATATTCGGATGAACTTGGCAGTACTTTCACCCAAAGGCACTATGCGTTGCTTATTCCCTTTACCTATCACCTTAACATATCCCTCATCAAAAGAAACATCTGAAATTTTAAGGTTAACCAGTTCAGATACCCGCAAACCGCAACAGTATAATGTTTCGAGCATGGCCTTATTCCTCTGCCCTTCGGGCTTACTCATATCAAGCTCTTTAATTATCATATCTATCTCTTCCACACTTAAAACCTCGGGCAATTTCTTTGGTAATTTCGGAAGTTCAAGTAACTCCGCCGGGTTTTGTTGAATTATATCTTCCATAAGTAAATACTTATAAAACGCTCTAATGCCCGATATGAGCCTGGCCTGGCTTCGGGGACCGATACTTGTTTCGCCTATCCATGCCAAAAATTCCTGTAAATTTGTTAGTACAATTTTCTCAGGAGCTATGTTGTATTGCTTCTCATCGAGGAATTTCCGCAACAGATCTATGTCGTGATAATAAGCTTCAAGGGTATTACCTGAGAGTGATTTCTCAAGCATCAGGTATGCCTTAAACCCGTTTAAAGCCGACTTCCAGTCCATCAGTAAAAGTCTTTCGGGTCGAGTTGAGAGAAAATTCTCTTTTTCTGTAAAAAATATTTCCGCACAATACTTCTGCGGTAAATAGTTGAAACTTCAGGGTTTGTAACCGATGCCTGTACCAATTTACGCTTCTTCCATGTCTTTTTAAAAGTGCGGTAAAAGTGTCCGTGAGCACGGGCTATGGCCCAAAAATCGCCAAAATTACCTATGGCTAAAAATCTCAACGCCGCCAATCCATCCAGTATCATACGCTGGAACATAATTTGCTGTAATGCACGCGCAGGGTGGTTTTTACAGATTATTATAAGGTTATTGCGGAAGTTCAAATATGTTTTAAACGGATTCGATTTAGGCAGCATACCTCCACCATAATGCAACACTTCAGAATTGGGGCAGTACATAATTTTATATCCTTTCAGTTTCATGCGCCAGCAAAGATCAATCTCCTCCTGGTGAGAGAACAGGTCCTCATCAAACCCGCCCATTTCATGAAATACAGATGATCTTATAAATAAACAAGCACCGCTTGCCCAGAAAATTTCAGTTGCCTCGTTGTACTGGCCTTCATCTTTTTCAATGGTATCGAAAATACGTCCGCGGCAAAAAGGATAACCGTAAACATCAATAAATCCGCCTGCGGCGCCCGCATATTCATATTTCTGTGGTTCGAAGTACGATTTTATTTTAGGTTGCACCGCCATTGTTTTTGCATCTTTCTCCAGCATTGCAATAGGTGCCTTAACCCAATCTGCAGTAACTTCCACATCTGAATTCAGCAATACATAATAATCAGCCTTTATCTGGTTCAATGATAAATTATAACCTACTGCAAAGCCACCGTTAAGCGGGTTTTGCACCAGGTGTACTGCCGGGTAATGTTTCTTCAGGAACTCTATTGAATCGTCGGTAGATGCATTATCGGCCACGTAAATTTCAGCATCGTTACCTGTGTGGGCAACAACCAGCGGAAGGAATTGTTCTAAAAATGTTTTCCCGTTCCAGTTTAATATAACAACAGCTACGCGCATATTATGCCATTCAGTAAATCAGCGTGGGTTACTGAATTGGTCCTGCGAATCTTCGCCCGAAGGGTCTTCCATACTATTCTGGTCAACACTATATGGGCCAACGGTTTGCTTGTAAAGCACCATTTGCCACTGGCGGTTCTGTACTTCTCCCCTGGCTGTAGAATGGAGCAGAACAAAATCGTTGGTTGCAAGAGAAGGTTCGTAAAAAACAAATTTCTTATCTACCTGCCCGTCGTTCATCTTATAATACTCCCATATTTCATAAGGATATGAGTCAGGGTTTATAGTTTCCTTATCGCGTTGGCTGGGAGCGCCGTATTGAAGATATACTCTGCCCCTGTCAGACTGGTACCCCTTTTTATTAACTGTAGTAAAAAGCTTATTCACCAGTTTAACCTGTGCATAATAATCTAACCAGGCCTGTTCAGCGCTTCCCGGGTTACGTGCCAGCCAGAAGGTATAAAGGAAACGGCGCAAAAGGGCAGTATCATCTTTAGGACTAACTTGTTCAATAAACCCGCGCTCATCCATACTGGCAATAGGCGAAAGGCATTTTACATCTTCAAGCAACGTATCTTTCACACGAATGCGCTCCACAAAAGTGCCACTCATATTAATAGCACCCGAAAGCTTTGCCGCAAAATTCTCTATCGCATTGTTCCGGTAAAAGCTGAATGCACGCGATTGCAATGTTTTTTTGTTCTTATCTATAATTGCAACCACAAGTTCGTATTTTCCGGTTGCCAGTTTTTCAATATTAAAACCGCCTAAAATAGGTATTACCGAATCGGGAGAATAGACCGTCGTGCTAATGAAGCTATTAAGCAGGGTATGGGTATCGGCATTTTGAATAGAATATTGCACCGCAAATTTTGAATTACCAAATACCTTAACGGTATTGTATAATTCCACATAAAAGTTCATAGTTTTAATTGACTGAGGATAGAAATTATATACATAAGGAACCAGGTCGTAACCACTCTTGGTATACATGCTTGAATGTTGCGTTGGGGTATAAGATACTATCATCTCGGCATCTGAAATAGCGAGGCTATCAGCAGAACTGCCCACATTTACTTTGCCCGATACCGAAACAGCCGAACCATTAGGGTTATTTACATCTTCTATTTTCATTAACACAACATACTCACCTTTGACCAGCCAATACCGTTTCACACCTATAAAATCTAATCTTTGGCTTGTGTCCGTTGTTTCACGGCTAAGCAAATTATATACATCTGATAGCTTTACACTATCGCCCTGGCTGAACTGAACCGATATTTTTACTTTACACTGGTATTGATTATTTGTGCTTTTACCAAACATAACTGTCCGGGCCTTTACGGTCAAATATGTTTCAAAATAACTTTGTCCCGATGGGGTGTTATACGAAGCATAACTCAAATATGCCTCAGGCCCTTTAACTTGTGCAAAGCCAATTAAAAAGCAAAATAAAAACAGGGCAGATATGGATATTTTAGTACGCATAGTATTTCTCTTACAAAGCTAAGAAAAACAACGATGTTATTGTTATTTATTGTGTGTTTAGCCACCTCTGTTGAGTGAACCCCGAAAAAATTAGGGTGAATGGCATTGTTCATCTTTAATTAAATATACTTTCTTAGCTTTGATATATACTTTTAAAACAATTATGAAGAAGATCATATTAGTTACAGGAGCAACCGCGGGGTTTGGAGAAGCCATAGCACACGAATTCGCTGCACATCAATATAATATCATTATTACGGGCAGAAGAAAAGAAAGGCTTGATAAGGTAAAAGCCGAGCTTGAAAAGCAGCATCGGGTTGAGGTATTAGCCCTGAATTTTGATGTACGTAATTTGGAAGAAACCAGGAAAGCATTGACAACCATGCCTGAAAAATGGCAAAATATAGATGTTTTGGTGAATAATGCAGGGTTAGCAAGCGGACTCAGTTCTATACAGGAAGGTGATATTAACGATTGGGAAAAGATGATAGATACCAATATTAAAGGGCTATTGTATGTTACCCGCACCGTTGCCCCTATGATGATAAAAAATAAAAAGGGACATATTTTCAATATTGGTTCGGTTGCAGGTAAAGAGGTTTATGCTAATGGTAATGTGTATTGCGCCACCAAGCATGCTGTTGATGCACTTACCAAAGCAACACGCATTGATATGCTGCAACATGGTATAAGAGTTACCGGTATATGCCCGGGTATGGCAGAGACGGAGTTCTCTATAGTTCGCTATCATGGTGATGAGAACAAAGCAAAGAATGTATATAAAGGCGTTGATGCTTTAACAGCTAAAGACATTGCCGAAGTAATTTACTTCGCTGCATCTCGCCCTGCACATGTTAATATTAGTGATGTGGTTATAACCCCAACTCAGCAGGCTACCGCTACTTATGTGGTAAGAAGGCCTGATTAAAGCGAACCAATCATTTTCTTAGGATCAACCCATTGGTCGAACTGCTCATTGGTAACCAACTTCAAATCTAATGCAGCCTGACGAAGAGTCTTGTTTTCTTTATGAGCTGTCTTGGCAATCTTAGCAGCATTCTCATAACCAATATGGGTATTGAGCGCAGTTACCAGCATCAATGAGTTTTCTAAGTTCTTGGTTATATCGGCATAATTAGGTTCTATACCTACTGCGCAATGTTCGTTGAACGAATTGCATGCGTCGCCAATTAACCTAGCTGAATTGAGCAGGTTGAAAATAATAACCGGCTTGAACACATTCAGTTCAAAATGTCCGTTCATTCCACCAACCGATATGGCCACATCATTACCAATAACCTGTGCTGCAACCATGGTCATGGCTTCGCACTGGGTTGGGTTTACTTTACCCGGCATAATGGATGAGCCCGGTTCGTTCTCGGGAATTAATATTTCTCCAATTCCGCAACGAGGACCCGATGCAAGCAGGCGGATATCGTTAGCAATTTTCATGAGCGATACTGCCAGTTGCTTTAATGCACCTGAAGTTTCTACCATAGCATCATGTGATGCCAGTGATTCGAATTTATTTTCAGCAGTTACAAATGGCAAGCCTGATACTTTAGAAATTTTATCAGCGACCAATACTGCATATCCTTTAGGAGTATTTAAACCTGTACCCACAGCAGAACCGCCCAATGCTAATTCCGAAAGGTGAGCCAATGTATTCTTCAATGCCCTTAAGCCATGATCGAGTTGAGATACATAACCTGAGAATTCCTGGCCTAATGTAAGCGGTGTAGCATCCATTAAGTGGGTGCGGCCGATCTTCACAATATCTTTAAATGCTTTTGCTTTCTTATCTAATGTATCGCGCAGCAACTGCACATTCGGAATCGTATTTTCTACAATTAACTTGTATGCTGCAATATGCATAGCAGTCGGGAAGGTATCATTCGATGATTGTGATTTGTTCACATCATCATTCGGGTGTATGGCTTTTTTCTCATCCATAAGGCTACCGCCGAGCAATACGTGTGCGCGGTTAGCTACCACTTCGTTCACATTCATGTTCGATTGTGTACCAGAGCCGGTTTGCCATACCACCAGCGGAAATTCATTATCGAGTTTTCCTGACAGTATCTCATCACACACTTTACCTATAATATCGCACTTGTCCTTAGGCAATACACCCAGTTCCTGGTTTGCCTGTGCAGCGGCCTTTTTCAAAATTGCAAAAGCGTAAATAACTTCAATCGGCATTTTATTCCCACCAATTTTAAAGTTATTGCGCGAACGTTCTGTTTGTGCTCCCCACATTTTGTCGGCAGGTATCTGCACAGGGCCCATTGTGTCTTTTTCAGTCCTGAATTCCATATACTAATTTTTAAAGGTTATTATAAATACTGTTTTCATTTATTTCTTGCCACTAAAACACTAACTCACTAAATCCCACAAAAGAATCACAAAACAAATCGCTTTATTCCTTGCCCAATATTAACAACATTAAAATTGATCAAATAACCCAATCGTTTCTTGGTTAATTTCAACTGACTTAATATCTGTGCCTCCCAAACAGGATTAATTAAATCGACCGCTTTTATTTCGCAGATAACTAAGTCTTCCACTAAAATATCTAATCTTAGTCCATCCTCAAAAGTCATGCCGTCATAAACAATCGGAATATCAACTTGCCTTGCATATCTAAGTCCTCGTTTAACAAGCTCATGGCATAAGCAGACTTCATATACCTTCTCTAATAAACCCGGACCGAGTGTTTTATGTATAGTATATGCTGCATCCACTATTTTTTTGCCAATTAACTCCATATCCTCCGAAACAGGTTCGAAGTTTTTTTCGTGGAATTTGGTGTTTTGGTGATTTAGTGGCATTGCAACTATAATAATTCAATTACTCTTTCAGCAGGCCTGCCTATAACAGCTTTATTGCCCTCAATAGCAATGGGCCTTTCAATAAGTATTGGGTTTTTGCACATTACCTTCACCCACTCTGCTTCGCTCAGTTTTTTCTTTTTGAATTTCTTCTCGAACAAAGGTTCTTTTTTCCTTAACAAGTCCTCAGCTTTCAAACCCAATTTCTTTAAAAGGTCCTTGAGTTGCTTTTCGGTAGGAGGGTTTTTAAGGTATTCTATTATTTCAGGTTCAATACCCTTTTCTTCGAGCATGCATAATGCCTCGCGGCACTTTGAGCATCGTGGATTATAATATAAGCTTACCTTTTTCATGGCACATTACTTATTCTCCGTTATCGTGTTGTGGGGCACTTACCTTCAGGCGGTTCGCGCTGAGTTTCTTATATTCTTTCCTGGTCCTTACCAGGTCAACTGCCATATAAACTGCATGGCGGAAAGATGCTTCGTTGGCTTTGTTCTTCCCAGCAATATCATAGGCAGTACCGTGGTCCGGTGAAGTACGTATAACAGGCAGGCCAGCGGTAAAGTTCACACCGGTTTCAAATGCCATATACTTAAATGGAATCAATCCCTGGTCGTGATACATTGCCAATACCGCATCAAATTTCTTAAATGCCATATTGCCAAAAAAGCCATCAGCAGGGTAAGGGCCGTAGACCATCAAATTTTCTTGTTGCGCCTTTTTAATAGCCGGAATAATTATTGCTTCTTCTTCCTTACCCAGTGTACCTCCATCGCCTGCATGTGGGTTTAGACCCAATACAGCGATTTTAGGTTTCTCTATACTGAAATCTTCTTTCAGAGTTTTATTTAAGATGTTTAATCTTTTTAAAATTCTTTCTATAGAAATGGATGCAGCAACTTCTGCAACAGGTATATGTTCTGTTAATAATGCCACTCTCAAATCGCCCGATATGAGCATCATTAACGAGTTGCCTTTACCAAAACGTTCATCTAAATATTGTGTATGCCCTGAATACGGGAATGCATCAGAATGTGTATTGTGTTTATTGATCGGGGCAGTTACAAGTGCATCTATCTTTGCTTTGTCTAAAGCCTCACAAGCAGTCATTAATGATTTAACTGCATATTGTCCGCCAATAGGAGTTTCTTTTCCTAATTCAACGGCCGGTTCTTCGCTATAACAGTTATACAAATTGAATTTACGGGTAGGAATATTATCGAGCCCGTTAATCATATTATAATTGAAATGCTCTGCCGCTAAAGCCTTGCGATGGTATGATATAGTTTTGCCCGAACTAAATAACACAGGGGTGCATACCTCCAACATGGCAGGGTCAGAAAATGTTTTGATAATTGTCTCGAGCCCAATACCATTAATATCACCTTGCGAAATACCAACTACCACAGGCTTTTGTGCTGGTGCAGGTTGAGGTGTATTTATAGGTTGATTTGGCATAGACATTAATTTTCTTTAACTGTTTCAGCTAGTTTCATACGGTGCACGGTTACACCAAACTTTCTCAAAAAATCAACTCCTTCATCTGAAGCAATTTTTTTATAATCGGCATAAGAGTTCAGGTAATACACGGTTGTAATACCCGATGTAAATATAATGCGTGCGCAGGCAAGGCAAGGAGAAAGTGTAACATAGAGTGTTGCTCCTTCCATAGATGCTTTATTCTTGGCTGCGTATAAAATGGCATTCTGCTCGGCATGTATGGCCAATGAACAACCGCCTTTGCTATCGCGAGGACATCCGTGGTCGGCCCATTCTTCATCGCAATTATGTGTTCCGGCAGGCGGGCCATTATAACCTAATGATATAATGCGCGTATCTTTACAAAGCACTGCCCCTACGTGCATTTTTACGCAATGCGAGCGTTTAGCCAGTTTGTTGGCTAAATCCATATATATTTCATCAAAAGTAGGGCGCATATCTTATATTTTCAAGGATGTCAAAAATACACTTTTAACATCTAACATTACTATAATAATTGTAAGGGGTTGTTGATAAGTCCAAAATTACCATTCTTCAATAAAGACAAGCCTTTGATATTGAAAATCGTAATAGTTTTTAGCAAAACAGATGCAATTAATTGATTATCAATACATTGTGATATTATTAGGTTATACTAACACCGAAAGATCTTATTGTATTTTATTGATAATTTTCAGAAAAAGGAGGTAGCCAAAGTTCATCTGTATGCAAATTATTGGGTTGTTGATAACCCATAAACATTTTATATAATATAGGGCACATTTTATCTATTTTTGCTAGCAGGTTCACATCTCTACCATCCAACACTCCAACCGAAAAGAAATATTTCGTACTTCTGCATCATAAATAGAGAATGAACACTGTTACTTCGCCTAAAAAAGTCTTTTTAAAAACCTTTTCGCTTGCTGCGGTCATCTTCCTGACCGTATCGGGCGGGCCTTATGGGCTTGAACCTTTATTACAGTTTGCCGGAAAAAATGGAGCTCTCTTACTACTCGTATTGGTTCCCCTTTTGTGGGATCTGCCTACCATACTGACCGTACTCGAACTAAACAGTATGATGCCCGTTAACGGTGGCTATTATAAATGGGTAGAAAGGGCTTTGGGTAAGCGCTGGGCATTTTATGAGGCATGGTGGTCATGGCTATACTCCTTTACTGATCTGGCTATTTACCCTGTGCTATTTGTAACCTATATTACATTCCTCTTTCCCGCATTGGCAGCCTGGAAGATTCCTATTTTCCTGATTATTATTTGGGGAAGCGCCGGAATAAATATTTTGGGCATTGTACCGGTAGGCAGAGTATCGGTATTCCTTAGCGCTGTCATTATAATTCCATTTTTGGTGTTTTTTGGGATCGCATTCTTTGACACTTCCATTCACTTTTCAATGCCCGCCCCCACTCTCCATGGTCTTGGTTTTTCGGCTATAGGTATGGGCCTTTATACGGTTATGTGGAATTTTTTGGGATGGGACAATACAACTACCTACGCCGGTGAAGTTGATAAGCCCGTACGATCGTACCTCATATCTATATTCCTGGCATTCGGCCTTGTTATGTTCCTATACCTGCTCACGACATACATAACCATAAACTCCGGCATTGATTCGACACAACTCTCCGATGGAGGATACCCGATACTTGGTGTAAAGCTTGCCGGACAATGGCTGGGGACACTATTATCAATTGGCGGAATGGCAAGTGCACTGGGTATCTTTTCAGCGGTAATGCTTTCCATTTCTCGTGTACCAAAGGCATTGGCAGAAGACAAATTTCTTCCTGCTATACTCGGCAAGTTGCATCCCAGGTTCAACACTCCCTACCTTTCAATTATTATAACCGCAGCCGTAGTAAGCTTAATGGCATTGTGGAAATTCACCGAGCTTATTGTTATTGATGTTATACTTTACGGTGCAGGAATTTCGCTCGAGTTCATTTCTTTAATTATGTTACGGAAAAAAGAACCTGAAGCAGTGCGCCCATTCAAAATTCCATTGAATACTTTTTTTCTCTGCATACTGATGCTATTCCCCATAACTATATATAGCCTGGCACTTGCGGGAGTTTTAACCAAACCCGACGGCGAAAATACTTCGACTTATTTTGCACTTATAGCTTTGTTGACTGCTGAACTTGGCTGGCAGATAATAAGGTGGAAAAACAGGATAAAAGCCAAAGAGGTTATTCCTGTAGAAAAGGATTAGCTTTGTTTTGACATTATGCGTGCTGTTGCAATAAGTAGCGCGCCCAACAAAAGCAACAAGCCTGCTCCCCATAAATACCAGGAGAACAAAGGGCTGCCGGCAATTAACATATTCCCCAAGCCTTGTAACGCCAACAATATTTCATTAAGAACTACAGCTATTGCAAATACAATAAGTGCAAAACGGGTAAAGATGCTTTGAGTGTTCAATATTCCCTTCTGGGCAAAATATGCAATCAGGAAAAGTGTTACAAACCCTAAGAATACTAAGTGAAGGAAGAACATGACCATAGGCCTGTCGCCAAAGACCAGTATATTCAAAAAATCAATTACCGTAAGGCTTTGCAGAAATATTTTTATCATAAAAGCGCTCATGGATAATATAACCAAGTAGCGGACAGCGGGCAAAACCCGGTGGAACTCCTTTGCCATTAACCTTGCAGAAATAATGAACTCAATAAAGCTGAATAGAAGAAGTCCACCGCCTATTATAGCTATTACGCGCACCCACATATTTGTTTCGTGCCATAAAAAGGTGAGACATATTGATGGCAGGACTGACAGGCAAAGCATAATAGCAAACCTGTATATGTTACTTATTGCTTTCTCATTGGTTACCGGAACCACTTTATTAAATACTAGCGCAAATACAGCAAGGGTAAAAAATCCGTTATACTGCAAATGCAGGTAGCCAAAGAGTGCATCACGGTATAACATTGCGTTTAGCGATTTCACAGCAAAAAGGTATGCCAGCATTAAGGCTCCAACCGATGAAAGGACTAGGGAAAGCAATGAAGAGACAGACAACAATTTTATTATACTGTGAACTTTAGTTTTTAAAATATCTTTAATAAATACCCATGCGAAAACATAAGTAACTAAAATGTAAATAATAGAAACATATTCTGAAATGAATTTGAGTTTTTCAAAAGGAGAAGTAAATAAAGTAGCCCAACTGCAAACAAAAATAGCCCCCAGCAAAATCTGGTAGATTCTTTTATTATAAAGCTCTCCGGGCAGTTCGTAGACAAAAAGCGATAATAGCGCCAGCGTTATCCAACCAGCAAATGCAAAATGGCCATGTGTATCTACTAATCGGTTATAATCTATCCATGGTATATTGAATATGATCTTGCTCCGCATTAATACACCCAACAAAGCAACCAGGCATAGATTGACAATCGAGAGGTTGAACCATATTTTCTTTGAAGCCATATACTACACAAAAGATTCCAAAAACAAAGCTAGTTGAGCCATAATCCAGCAGCATGACCAAGGTCATATTGATAACGTGACATATATCATATTAAAAAGAAGGTAGTATACGCACTTTTGAATTGTTATAAGAAGGATTAGAGGCATATCAAAATTATAAATGCAATTAAAATGAAAACAATATTTTTAAAAAGAACACCGCTGTTTCTTGGCCTGATTGCCGGAACAGTTCTCTTAATGTCATCTACTGTTGTGAGTTTCCAACAAAAAACTCCCTGGGTAGCGCCTTCATCGGCAGATACCATTAAGAACCCGCTTAAAGGAAATGCAGATGCAACTACTGCCGGCAAAAAGATCTATGCTACTTATTGCGTAGTATGCCATGGCGACAAGGGCAAAGGAGATGGAATTGCAGCAGCAGGGCTCAACCCCAGGCCAGCCGATCACACATCAGCTAAGGTGCAAAGCCAGAGTGACGGAGTTATCTTCTGGAAGCTTAGTACCGGTAGAGCCCCTATGGCCAGCTATGATAAGACCCTTACCAGGACTCAACGCTGGCAGGTTATTAATTACATGAGAACTTTAAAGAAATAATGCTCTTAATTTGAACTTCAATCTTAAACCATACAACATGAAACATACAATCAACTTTATCGCAGCAGCATTAGTAATATTTTCCTTCAGCCAATGTAGCTCCAATACATCACCGCAGAATAGTGCAGGTACTGAATCAACACCTAAAAAAGATTCCGCTAAACCTGATAAGGGAATTGGAAAATTTACAAGTGTGCCCCTCACCCATCCATTAGATGATAGCATGATTGCCCGAGGCAGCAATATCTACGACTCTAAATGCATTTCGTGCCACAAGATAACCGATGAAAAGTTAGTTGGCCCGGGTTGGAAAGGTGTTACTGACAGAAGGACTCCAGAATGGATAATGAACTTCATTACCAACACTAATGTTATGTTAGATAGTGACCTGGTAGCTCAACAATTAATTGTTACATGCACCACACGTATGCCTAACCAGAACCTTAGTGACGACCAGGCCCGCGCTATTTTGGAGTTCATGCGTAAGAATGACGGTAAAAAATAAATTGAATGTCTAGTTTTTCTTAGCCATCTCAATAATATCCTTGCCTTCAATCACACCTCTGTCTTTATCAAGGTTTACAGAATGTATCATGGCAAGGCCAAGTTCTTCGAGTGTACAGAACCCAGCCGGAAATAATGACCTACCTATCGGGAATAGCCAGTTTATATACCTATAAAACTTATGTGCATTATTCAATCCTGGTATTGGCTTAATGAATCCGGGGCGAAACGCAAATGCTTTTTTGAAAGGTAATTTCATAATATCATTTTCTGTTTTGCCTTTTACCCTAGCCCAACCTGAACGGCCTTTTTCAGTGCTATCGGTACCTGCGCCTGATATATAGCAAAAGGTCATGTCTGAATTCAACTTACTCAATGTTTCAGCTATGTGTAATGTTAGGGTATAGGTCATCTTGTAATATACATCTGCCTTCATCCCTACTGAAGAAACCCCAAGGCAGAAGAAGCAAGCATTATATCCTTTCAATTGATCTTGAATGGGGGCAACATTAAAGAAATCAGGGTGAATAACTTCTTTCAGTTTTGCATGGGTAACACCGCACGGCTTTCTGTTTATCACCAAAACTGTTTCCACTTGCGGGTTCTGCAGGCATTCGTGCAACACGCCTTCGCCTACCATTCCGGTGGTTCCTGTTATTATTGCTCTTATTGGGGTCTTATTCATTTTATTTAGTCTTTAAATGTCTTCGGTACTTTAGGGTCAGTAATAATTATGTAATCGCCCAAGTCTCTGTATTTACTCCAATCTATATTCGGGAAGCTGTCCTCATCTGATGAACTTGATACAATAAGAATCTTTGTCTTAGGGCTGTACTTTTTCAACTGCTCAACTACAGCATACCCCTGTTCACTGTGGAACCGTCCATTCACCTGCATTATCTTCTTTTGCGGATGCGCCTTTATATATTCTGATATTGAATAGGCCATAGTTGCATCCCATAATGATTGCGCAACTACCAGATCAAATGACATCATGGCCATAGGTGACATAGCCGGTTGTTTTGCAGTATCATTCTTTGCGGGCGCGGGCGCCATGGTATGACCCGACATTTCTTGCAGTTTTTCATAATACTTTCCGATAGCAGTATCATAAGGGAGCGGCGCAAAATACTTCTTCGATGTTTCAGGAAGTGCTTCCAGTCCCTTCTCTCCTTTTCTGCCTGCTATATTGGTATAGCGGCTTGGTGCATTTGCACAAACCACATCCAAATGCTTCTCTTTAGCCAGCTCCACCATTGGCTTATAATCGCGGTAGTTACTCCACACCCGTGCATCTTTCTTAAAGTCCTTTTCGCGTATAGAACCGGCAAGGTATTCGTTCATTACTTCCTGCACATCGCGGTCGAACATCTCCATCGATAAGGTCATTGCACTGTTGTACTTATCAAACAAAGCAACAAATAAGGTTTTTTCGGCATAGTGGGTAACTGAATCGTTGTGTTCCTCGCCATAAAAAACCACATCATAATTCTTCATGTCAGCAACAATATCCTGCATGGTTACTTCCTTACCAAGCTTTACCGAATATATACGGTAGTTCTTTTCTGAAAGTCCTTTGGCGGTATCCTTATTCGCTTGAGCAAACAGGATAACCGGTGAACTGAGTAAAATAAGTACTTTGAAGAAACTCTTGATCATGACCTTATATTTTTGTTTCAGGAACAAAAGTAGTAAAGCCTATCAATGAAATAGAGAATAAACTATCAGGATTTGCTTATTACTTAGCGTTATGGTAAACCGCTACCACATCATCGTCCTCTTCCATCTTCTCTATCATAGCAAGCAGATCGGCTTCCTGTGCGTCGTTTAACTCCTTATGCGTAGTTGGAACAAATACTTTCGAGCTCTCTTTTATCTCAATCTTTTTATCCTCAAGAGCCTTTTGCATATGGCCAAATTCAGTGAAAGGAGTTTGAATGATCAGTTCGTTATTTGCATCATCCCAGGTAAACTCTTCAGCACCAAAGTCAATAAATTCAAATTCGGTTTCTTCTTTATTTAGTCCTACCGATGATACTTTGAACAACGCCTTGCGTTCAAACATAAAACTCACCGAGCCATTTGTGCCCAAAGAGCCATCGCTACGCGAAAAATACATTCTGATGTTCGCAACAGTACGGGTTGGGTTATCAGTAGTGCATTCCACCAACACGGGTACTCCATGTGGTGCATAGCCTTCATAGATAGCCTCTTCGTAGTTCGATACATCCTTATCTGATGCTCTTTTAATAGCAGCATCCACATTTGTCTTGGGCATGTTCACGGCCCTGGCATTTTGAATGCACATACGCAACCTTGGGTTGGTATCAGGGTCTGGCCCACCAGCCTTTACAGCAATAGCTATATCCTTGCCAATTTTTGTAAACGTCTTTGCCATTTTAGCAAAGCGGGCAAACATGGTATATTTTCTTTTTTCAAATACGCGTCCCATTTCTCAGTAATTTTTAACCGTTTCCGGATAGGCTTCAAATATAGTAAAAGTCCATTATTTAGACCCTGATTGAATACTTTTATATGATTGAAACCCCATTGGCATCGGTGGTCAGCACCTCACTCATGAAATTCAAGAAAGGACGCATTTTTTTGTACCCGTCATTTACTTTATTTACAAAATCGGGGCTACAAACCTCCTTATCGGTAAACTCCTTTTTGAATAAGAATTGCTTATACCGCAAGAGGTCTATTGCAGGATGATCTTTAGAATATCCACGGGGTGATGAACTTATCTGCTCGCCTCTCATTTTCCCAAATGTCTTTACCAGGGTTTTATCAGCAAACATTTTCTTCCATTCCTTATAGCACATATCAATATCTTGCCTTATTCGTTGCATATCGGCCGGCTCAGGGCCCCAAAAGCCACCAACTATATATGAATTTCCGGGAGCAATATGGAAATAATACCCGCCTCGCAACTTTTTGGTAGCTCTTTTAAAACTACCACTCCAGTGGTCACTATAGGGGGTTTTGTCCTTAGAAAAGCGTATATCCCTGTATATCCTGTATAGAGCCTTCTTTCCTGAGGGAGTTTCTATCTTGTCATGCTTATTCATTTCAATAAGCAGGGCATCGGCAAAGGCTATTATGTTCTCATGCGCTTGCAGGTATTTGTCCTTATGCGCATTAAACCAATCGCGGTCGTTGTTCTTAACAACCAGTTTTATAAAGTCGATAGATTCTTTTTTTATGGTACCAGGTTTCATAGTTCTCTGAGGCAATTTTGTTATACCCCAAAAGTACTAAATGTGCCTTACCAATCTATTTCCTAGTAAAGCCTTTCTGCTGCATCTTTATTCAGCTTCTTAATAATTGTTCTTTGCGAATTGCATGAGCCCAAACAAAATACTGATGCAACCAGAATAATGCAGATAATTAGTGTTTTCATAGCTTGCTGTTTTTGATTTATAGAACAAAGCTATGTCGCACCTAAGGCTTAAAAGATGCCTATGTAATAAAATCCTTTGAGCTTGGTAATGAATGGATAGAACTATGTAATGAATCTACTTTACCTGTAAAAGATCTGCTTGGTCAATTATCTCAGTAAGTGCATTATACAAATTATCCAAGTCTTGTTGGGAATTAAATACCTGAATAGAATAGCGCAGAAAAACAAGATTCTCCTGCCTCATCACCGGTATTTCAATTTTATATTTCTCAAAAAGAAGACGCTGCAGTTTTTCAGGAGCAGAGGTCTTGATCGGTATGCTGCACATTTGCCCCAAAAACTCATCGGTTATCGGGCACAAAGGCTTTGAGCCAAGCAATTCACAAAAACGTGTATAGTTTTTGTGGGCCAGTTCTCTGCAAGAAGCGGCCACTTCTGGCCAGTTATTCTCTTTTAAAAACTGAATTGTCTTGGGCACTGTTAAAAAAGCTGAAAAATCTCTTGTGCCTTGGCTTTGATGGTAATCCAAAAATCGAGAACTGGAAGGAAACGCACTCTCGTATCCCCAACTTACAACCAGTGGGTCAAAAAGCTCCTGAAATTCTTTCTTCACATATAAAAATGAACATCCTTTTGGTGTGCACATCCATTTATGGCAGGCGCCTGTATACACATCAGCCTTCATTTCAGCCAGATTTAATGGTATGTGTCCCGGTACGTGCGCGCCATCAACAATGGTCAAAAGGCCTTTTGATTTAGCTATCTCACAAATTTCTTTTACCGGGAATATTAGTGCAGTCGAGCTTGTTATTTCACCAATAAAAATGACTTTTGTTTTATTGGTCAGTCCTTTAAAAAAGTCTTCAATGAATTTTTCTTTTGAAACCAGCGGGAGCGTTATAGGTTGTCTTACATATTTTGCTCCTGCTTTCCTGCAATAATAGTTCCAGGTACGATCTAATGCGCCATACTCTATATTAGTGCTCAGTACTTCATCGCCGGCATTTAGCTTCAGGCTTTTTGCAATTATGTTTATTGCATATGATGGATTTGTAACATAAACCAGATCATCGGCATTACAATTAATATACTGAGCGAGTGCCTCTCGCGATTTTTTAAGATATACCGGTCCATTGACTGCAATGAACTGCACGGGTTCGGTCTCAAGTTCAAGCTGGTATCTTTGATACTCTTCAAAAATTGGCCTTGGGCAAGCCCCGAAAGAACCAAAATTTAAATACGTAATATCAGGATTTAATAGAAACTGTGATTTCAGGTTATTGGCTTGCATAAATCTTCTTTAATTGTTGAGTTCTTCTGTAAGACCAAAAGTAGCAAAACTAAAAACTAATTTGTCTTCCTGGTTATTTTAAACTCAATGCGGCGATTCACAGCAAATTCTTCTTCTGTGCAATGAACTTTAGGATCGCCACATTTATTAATTGGATGTGCTTTGCCAAAACCCTTGCCCGATACACGTGCTTTACTAATACCATGCTGAACCATAAAGGATACCGCAGCATCGGCACGTTTTTGTGAAAGCTGCAGGTTAACCGCATCGTTTCCGCGTGAGTCGGTATAAGCATCCAACTCAATTTTTATATCCGGATTAGCGATCATCACCTGCACAACTTTACTAAGTGTGTTGGCAGCAGCAGGTAAAATATCCCATTTCTGGTAATCGAAATAAATGTTCTCTATAATATCAAGGCTGCCTCCCTTCTTGCTTTTCAAATTGAGAGCAGCAAGCCATGGGTCATATAATTCAATTGCACCGATCTTTTTATAATCAGGCGGTAACACATTAAACTTATAATCTTTACCAATTTTTAATTCACGTATAACATTGCCTTTTGAATCGGTAAGGAAAACCTTGTGCAAGCCAACCAATTTAGAATCGGTAGTGTCTATTTCAACCATATAGGTTTTATCAATTGGCAGATCGGTAAATGAAAATAAGCCCGCCGCATCACTAGTAGTTGAAAACACTATCTTCCCTCCGTTATCATGCATTTTTATTTTTACCGCTACAGGCTTGTTATCCTGGTCAACAAGTCCACCTCTCACCCGGAAACGCAATTGGGTATCATCGGCGCTAAGGTGCTTAATGTTTACTGTATCTGACGCAAGTACTCTGAATTTATATCGCCCTGCACCATTTAAAATGATCTCGCTTAGTACATTGCCTTGCCTGTCGGTAACAAGTATTTTAGGGCAAGGAGGAATAGCCGCCGGTGTTATAAAAACTTTAAAATCATACTGCACATTAGGGGCAATATTATGAAACAGAAAAGAACCCAGCTCATTGGTCTCTACTGAATCAATTAATGCGCCAGTACTGTCAACCAGGCCTATACCAATATTTGTAAGTGGTTTAGAAGAGCCATCGCCACATAACAACTTACCGGCAAAGTTTTGTGAAGATTTAGTCACAGTCAATCCCACATCTGGCACTCCGCCTGCCAATAAAGTGTTATCCTCGCTTAACGCCATTGGCTTCTCAGGGCCGAGGAATGTTACTTTATAAATATCAGTTTCTCCATAGCCATCCTTTCTGGCAGATGCATAATAACCATGCTTCCCTTTTCCGGTAATACTAAAGAACACATCATCTTCCGGCGTATTAACAGGGTAGCCTAAATTCTCCGGTTCCGACCATTTACCACTATCATATGTTGATTTAAAAATATCATAGCCCCCCATTGAATTATGTCCTTTAGAACTAAAGTAGAGTGTTTTGCCATCGGCTTGAATATCGGCACCCTCTTCATCGTATTGGGTATTAATGGTTGGACCAAGGTTTACAGGGTCGGTCCATTTTGCTTTATCATTAAGGGTTACCCTATAAATATCCTTTCCACCAAAACCTCCCGGGCGATCACTCACCAGGTAAAGGGTTTTATTATCAGCAGCCAGGCTTAAAGAGGTTTCACGGTACTTTGTATTTATCTTCCCTCCCATTTTCTGGGGCTTCGTCCATTCACCACCTTCTAATACCGATTGATATATATCTCCATTATTGTCGTTCTTATAAATGTATAATATCTTGCCATCGGGGGATAAACCTGCAGTGGCCTGGTGTTCCGATGGCATATTAATTGGTTCTCCCATATTGGTAGCGGGCAGCCATTTCCCATTCCTGAAAAGTGATATATACAGGTTCTCATAATAAAGGCCTTCATCGGCATGTTTTTCTTTTGCCGAAGGGCGCCTTGAAGTAAATATCATGGATGTTTCATCGGCCGAAACTATAGGGCCATATTCTGGGTACTGGGTATTAATACTGGGGCCCATATTATCAATAAACACCGTTACCGGGTGCTTTGTAAGTTCCATACCGCTGTGGCACTCATCTATTTTCTTTTTAGCATCAGCAATTTGAACCGCATTTTTTTTCTGATCGAGGCTTTGCACATAAGCATTGTAGTGAAGTATAGCCTTATCCCATTCCATATTAATATGGTAAGCACGGCCAAGCAGGTATTGTATGGTTGGGGCCACATTAGAGTTGAGCCTTAAAGCATTCTCTAAATAAGGAATTGCCATTGCTTTAAACGGAGAGAATCGTGATACATAACATGCCCCTATCTTATAGTTTAACATAGCACTATTAGGGTTGAACTTATTGGCCGATAAATAATATGGTATTGCCTTGACCTGCCATTCAATTGACCGGGTAAAGTACTTATCACCTTCCTTAATTGAATCCATGGCTTTCTTAAAGCCCGCAGGGTCATTTTTGAAATTCTTTTTATCAAACTCAACATTTTGTGCAATAAGAAATTGCGCAATAAATAGCGCAATAAACAATAAGGTCTTTTTCATTAAAACAGGTTGTTTTGCGAACAACTTAGGAGCAAGCATTTGTAAATAATATTTGAATCCTTATAATCAGCCAGATACCCTTCAAAGATACTAAAAAGTAAAGAAGAAGAATACAACTGCAGCCCATCCTTTGGGAACACCATTAGCGCTTCCTATGCTACTGCCTGAACTATTTCTAACAGTTCCGTCATCTTCAATTTTTCCGATGCTGCTGCCTGAATCATTTCTAACAGTTCCGTCTGATTCTATTTTACCTATGCTACTGCCAGAGCTATTGCGTATAGTTCCATCCGATTCTATTTTGCCAATACTGCTGCCTGAACTA